>Ga0210390_10000880_pt1 | contig 30451 bp, 20 predicted proteins | sample IncBWH11OmetaG_FD_161050 | JGI IMG/M metagenome (GOLD analysis project Ga0210390, IMG submission 161050) | Forest soil microbial communities from Barre Woods Harvard Forest LTER site, Petersham, Massachusetts, United States - Inc-BW-H-11-O ...
CGCGGTCGAGGTCGCCGGATAACGCGAGTGTGCCGGGGAAGAATGCATCCAGCGCTCCGAAGTCGGTGCCGACGCGAGCACCGGTGTTCATGTTGACCTGGCCGTACCAAAAACCAGTCGGGGCCTCGTCGGCGAGATATTTGTTCACGGCCTCGATGCTCGACTTCCACATGCGTTCGCAATCTTTGTCGTCGAACAGCAGCCACGCCTTCAGCAGATATTCGTAGTAAGAGTCGATGCCTCCGCTGATGTGGCTGACGGGGTCTTTCCATTCCCCGGTCTCGACGTTGATGGACGAACCGACCAGCCCGATCGGTGAACGCCGGTTGTAGAGTTCAACCAAGGCGCGCTTTGCCTTCTCATAAAAGACAGGCTTCCCGGTCAACTTGCTCAGCGTGCCGAACTCGATGAGCAGCGTGCCCACCTCGGCGGGATTCGTCAGGTCGCCGCGCGTCGCGCCAGTCTTCAGGTTGACGGATACGTGCGGCATGCCCGTCTTAGAGTTGAAGGCGGGAAGAAGCCGCGTGCCCAGATCATTGGCCAGTTCGAGCAATCGCTTGTCGCCGGTCAACTGATAACCGCTGAGCAGCCCACCCAGCAGGCGAATCGTGATCTCAAAATTCTTCACGTAGATGTCGCGATCGAACGACAGATTCTTGTCGATGTACTCGCGAGTCTGTGTCGCCTCGTCGTTCAGGCCCATCAGGATCATCGTATCCAGGCCGTCCACGGGCGACATGAGCAGCGGGACTCCGTACCAATCGTGGTAGCTCTTGCTCAGCGGTTTAAGGGCATCGTGTCCCCAGGCATGTTGCTTGTAGCCGCTCCAGGCGTAGCGGAATTCCTGGCGCACGCGTTCCGCCATTTCAGCATCGGTTGGGTGATCGGTGGCAGCGGGCGCCGCCGAGTGCGAGAGTGTCGGCGAAGTTGCGGGGTTTGCTGGCATCGTCTGGGCTGCGCTGGGCCGCCAGGCCAACACCGCCATCAGCAAAGTCGCGGCGAATCTCAAGAAAAATACCGTGCGCATGATCGTCTGCGGACGATTGTAACCCAGCTTGAAAAAGTTGCGACGGCAGAGAGTACCCTATCGCAGCAGGTGATCAACGAATTTGTCCGCCCCTAACATTTCCTAAGTCCAATCGCAATTTTAAATGCACGTCGTGCGAACAGACGTCCACGGAGAACTGTGCCATTATGGGTGAAGTGCGCGCTTCGGAGAGTGGTTTTTTAGACTCAGGCTACAGATAAACCTGCCTATCGGCGTTCCTTGGAGGATTCACATTGCAGCCCGAGCAGTTGCCGCGTCCAGCAATCCGGCCGTACCCGGCGCAATATGTGTGGGAGTGGAAGTTGAAAGATGGCACCCTAGCGACGATTCGCCCGATTCGTCCGGAGGACGAGCCACTCATGGTGCAATTTCATGCCACGCTCTCTGAGCGCAGCGTCTACCTGCGGTATTTCGGTTCGCTGAGTCTGAGCACCAGGGTCGAGCATGAGCGGCTAATGCGCATCTGCTCCGGCAGCTACGATGGCGGATTCGCACTGGTGGCGGACCGTGCGAATGCTGAGACGGGGCAACACGAAGTCTTGGGCATCGGACGCTTCAGCGCTATCATCCGCGAGGAGGCCGAGGTGGCCGTTCTGGTTTCCGATCGGTGGCAGGGAATTGGCCTGGGAGCCCAACTTCTCGCCAGAGTGGTTTGGGTCGCCCGGGAGGAGAAATTTCAAAAGCTCTCTGCCGAAATCTTGCGGGACAACTTGGCAACTCAGGTCATCTTCAAGAAGGCCGGGTTCAAGTTGCGGGCGATGGAGGATCCATCCTCGGTTTCAGCCACGCTGGAGCTCTAGCCGAGCTTCTCTACCGATTCAGCCAATGGCTACCCGATCGTGACGGCTTTGTTGATTTCGAGCTGCGGCTCGAACTTTAAATTCGTGCCCAGCGCCCGCCCTACCAGGCACAACTTCTCGGCGCGTTTCAGCAGGTCGAGCGCGCGGTCGCGTTCGTCGGCGGACGCGATTTTCAGGTTCGGACGGACCACGATCTGGGTGAAGCTGTACCCCGATTCCGCCCTGCGCACCGTGCCGCTGGCTTCCACCTGCAGATCGGTAAAGTCGAAGTGGGCGCTGCCGGCGATCGCACGCAAGGTCGTGGTGTAGCAACCCGCGACGGCGGCGAGCAGAAGTTCTTCCGGGGTCCAGCGGCCCTCAAGGCCGCCAAATTCCGCGGGCGCGGTGAAGTGGGTGGCGTTATGCGCGGAATCGGATTTGGCTAGACCGGTGCGGCCAGAAGTCCACCAGGCTGCGACGCGATAGGCGTGCTCTTCGCTCATGATCTTCACCACTCCTCGGGAGAATCTTTGGTTGTTCTAGTTGGCGCGAAAAAAGTGAAGCGACTCGGCTTCTACAACAACTTGGGCGGGAATCTGCGCAATTGCGAAGCCGACGCCTAGGCCACTTCCAGCTTGGGAGCGATCCCGCGCTCCTGCTCGATCCTCTCGATCTGTTTGCGCAGCCACGCGGCCAGAGCCTCTTCCATGTCAGCCTGGGTTCCGGTGCGATAAAAATCGTCGACCGACTGGCCCTCGGGCGTGAGTTGGATGAACCGGCAAGGCGAAGCCTCACTGCGGCGTTCGGCCGGGACAAACTGCTCGAGGAAGCAGCTCTCGCAAGGATGCGGCCGGGCCGCATCGCTAAAATTCGGGCACGCCGGGGAATCCTCGAAAATCGCGGGCGCCCGCCAGGACGCGTGAGGGGAGCGGCCATAGCCTCCGTCTTGCAGAAAGCTCAGTTCGAACCGGAGGACGTCCAGAATGTCGCGACCGTCTTGAGCCATAAAGCACCTCGATAGGAACCAAGAATGCCAAAAAGATTGCAAAAACTCCGTGTGCTCAATCACGGGGGGAAGTGATCGGGGTCACATGGATGCGTGCAGTCCGTAGAGGCACTACCGAATTGCACGATTTAGGGAGACTCCCGGAATGAGCTTCTGATTCTCGACTGCCAGAAGCGAGGGCCCGCTTGCGGGTTGGCATGCCGTCGGATTGCGTGACCGCCATCACAATATGGGCAAAAAAGTGAGGGTGACCGCTGTCACAAGGCGAAGTGACCTCCGCCATAGGTCGACATCGGCGGGCGTGTGATCCTAGCTGCGAGCGAGTTCCCACGAAGATGTGGGACGAGAGAACGATCCAAATAGGGAACGTGCTTTCGAGAACTGCCAAGTCCGTCAGGCGGCAACCCTCGCCTCCATGATATTGTGCAAGAAAATTTTCCTCAGGAGGAAAACGTGAAACTGATCTCGGTTCGAATGGGCCTGGCAACACTGCTAGCGGGTGGACTGATCGCAGTCTGCTCTACATCGGCTGTCGCGCAAGATGCGGCCGGAACCTACAAAGCGAAGTGCGCGATGTGCCACGGCCCGGACGGCAAAGGCTCGGCCATGGGCACCAAGATGGGCGCCCGCGACTTCGCATCCGCCGAAGTGAAAGCCGAGACGGACGCGCAACTCACGGACATCATTAGCAAGGGCAAGGGCAAAATGCCGGCCTACAGCGGCAAACTCAGTGATGCGGATGTCAAAGGGCTGGTCGCCTATATTCGCACCTTTGCCAAGTAGCAGCAGACGAAGAAAGGCGGCCTCAGTGCGGCCGCACAAAATTCGTTCCATTGTGACAGATTGGCGGGTGAGAGCAAGTCCACGCGAACAATACCGAAAATTTTTGCGCCTGGATTTGCCCTCACCCTGCTTTTAACCGCCGGAAGCGTCTTCGCTGCCGGCAAGCACCCTGCGTTAAATGGCATAGACTGAACAACACGTTGATGGCGGAAGCTCCTGCCTAATTCCTGGAGCCAGAAACTCCCGCTAAGAAAGAAGCTGAGGGCATGGGCACCCACCATGGACACTAATCAAACCCCACCGCCAGCGGGGCGCTGGCGCCGCTCGCGCATGCTGATGCGCAATCCCGTCAGCCTGGCTGGCGTAGCGCTGGCCATCGTCAGCCTGGCCAACATTTTCATTTTCGTCATTATCGATCAGATCGCCGGCAAGCCCAGCCCCTACGTCGGAATTCTGGCGTACATCGTGTCGCCCGCATTCCTGGTTCTCGGCCTGCTGCTGATGCTCGCGGGCTTTTTGCTGGAACGGCGAAAGGGCGTGACCGCGACGACCTCCTATCCCCGCCTCGATCTCAATGATCCGTCCCAGCGCAGCGCAGTAATTTCGTTCATGACGTTCCTGGTGGTGTTCGTGATGGTGAGCGTGGCGGGCAGCTACAAGGCGTACGAGTTCAGCGAGTCGGTGGGATTTTGCGGCCAGGTCTGCCACACCGCGATGAGGCCGGAATACACGGCGTATCAAGTCTCCCCACATGCTCGGGTAGCCTGCGTTGAGTGCCACGTCGGAGGGGGCGCAACCTGGTTTGTGAAGTCCAAAGTCTCCGGCAGCCGGCAGCTTTTTGCGGTTGTGTTCAATACTTATCCGCGGCCGATTCCGACTCCGGTGCACAACTTGCGTCCGGCGCAAGAAACTTGCGAGCAGTGCCACTGGCCGAAAAGGTTTTATGGCGAACAACTCAAAGTTTTCACTCACTATGCCGCGGATGAAAAGAACACTCCGCGCGAGATTCGGATGATCATCAAGACCGGCGGCGGAGATCCGGCCACGGGCGCGCCCGAAGGCATTCACTGGCACATGAACATCGGCAACAAGATCGACTACGTCGCGGCCGACGAGAAGCGCCAGACGATTCCCTACATCCGCGTAGAAGACCTGCAGGGCCGGGTGACCGAGTACTACGCCAAGGACTCGACGCTCAGCAAAGATCAAATTGCCAAGGCGGACAAGCACCATATGGATTGCGTGGACTGCCATAACCGCCCGGCGCACGTCTATGTTCCACCGGACGAGGCGGTCGACCAGTCTTTGCTCGGACGGCGTTTGGACGCTTCCCTGCCCTTCATCAAACAGGAGGCAGTCACGCTACTGACCGGCACCTACTCCACTACCGACGATGCCATGCACGGCATTGCCAGCAGGCTGCAGGGCTTTTACGAAAGCAAGTATCCGGACGTAGCCAAGGCGAAGACGCTCGAGATCCGCACTGCGGTCACCGAAGTTCAGGAAATTTTCAAGCGCACGACCTTCCCCGAAATGAAGCTGAACTGGCAGACCCATCCCAACAATCTCGGCCACTTCTACTACACGGGGTGCTTCCGCTGCCACGACGGCCAGCACGTCAGCGCCGACGGCAAGGTGGTGAGCCGGGACTGCAACCAGTGTCATACGCTCCTGTCGGAGAGCGAAGGATCAACCAGCCTAGCGGCTGCGGCTTTGCCGACTTTCAAGCATCCCGTCGATTTGGGAGACCTGACCCAGGTCAGCTGCGCGGACTGCCATAGCGGAGGACTTGGACCGTAATTAGCCACTAGTGACACGGTATTCCCGCAATCTACCTGAATTAAAAAATCTCCTCTTACGGGCGATGTGTGATCCCGATCACACCCCTCTGTGAACCTGCGTCCCGACATGCACAGCCCCCGTCCTGCATCCTTAAAACATCGAGCGCGGCCGCGCCAGTGACCGCGAGCGATCCGATCGAAGGAGGACGTGAATGCCGCGCAAATTCAAGACCATGGACGCCAACGAGGCTGTGGCCAATGTCGCCTACCGGGCGAGCGAAGTGATCGCGATTTACCCGATCACACCATCGCCGCCGTGGGGGGCTGGACGAAGTTTGCCCGCGAAATCGAACGGGCGGACGCGGATGCGATCGAATGCAACGTGTACCTACATCCCGACCGATCTTAAGCTCACGGCCGCCGACGTGGTTCTGCGTGATCGATGACGAGGGCTTTAATCATTGATGTATGTGCATTTATGTAAACAATGTTCCTGCGGGAACATTGTGGGAATCCTCCCACGCTACCCGTAACCCGCTCTCTTTGAACCACCTACGAGGCTGGAATCAGCTCCAGCGTCAGCACCTGGAATGGCTTCAGGTGAAACGTGTGCTGTTCTTTCGCAGTGATCGTAAGCGGGTACGCGGTGCTCTCGGATTTCCAGGGGCTGCGTGCGGCGTAAGCATTTGCGGAACCGTCCGGAAGTTCCAGCAACGTCGATAGGCTCGCCGTAAAATCCCGCGGCTGGTCGCCGGGATTTCGCAAAGTCACAATCGCCTTCTCTTTCGACCACGAAGCCCAGCCGTAGACTTCGAGGCGCGCAGGGTCTCCTCCAATCCAGTGGGAATCTTTGAGAGTCTGCGCATTGTTGCGCGACCACTTCGCGGCCTCGGCCAGCACGTCCCAGTCGTCGGAAGAGAGCAGCGACGAGGTGATGTACATTTCCTGCAGCTGCGTGCCAGTGCCGAAGTAGGAGTGCACTTCGTCGGGAAAGTCGTGGTGAGGGTCGCTGCCCAGACGCTCCGCGTAGCGCGCAAAGATCAGGCCGTGCAGCATCAGCGAATTCATGGGAAATAGTGGACCATCCTCGATGACCCAACGATAGATCTGCGAGTCGCGAAAGGTGATCCAGCGCTGGCGGTCAGTGCCGACGCCGGCGAAGCTGTGGTCGTCGCCGCCGCGCCAAATGGAATCCGCATAGAGCAACCAGAAGGGAGACGGATAAGTTCCAGTCGTGAGGTTCACATAGAGGTCGGGCTTTTTCGCGCGCAGTTCGCCGATCAGGTGAATGGCGGCATCAAAGTCGCTGTCGAACGCGCTGCCCTTGATGACCTCGTTGGCGTTGCCAGTGCCGTCGAACTTGAACTGGTTGACACCGTATTTTGAAATCATGTCGAGGCAGGTGTCGCGGAAGTAGCGATAGTAGTTTGGACCCGAGAGGGCGAGCCCGCCTTCGTTGGTTTCGAACCCTTGGGCGCGCGCGGAGGCAAGGCGTTGCTCTTTCGGCTTACTGTAGCCGCCCCACGGAGAGAGCCAGATGCCGGGCGCAGCGCCGTAATTGGCCGCAGTTTCGGCCACCTTTGTCATGCCGTTGGGCAAGCTGGGATTGAATTTCCAGAGAGTCGTCGGATCGTCCCAGCCATCGTCGTAGAGAAAGCTGTCGAGCTTCACTCCGCGTTTTCTGGTCAACTCCTCGCCGAAACTCTGGACCACAGCGACGGCGCTCTGCTCGTTGTAGCGGTCGAAGTATCCCAGGTCGTACCAGGAGTTGTAGTGCAGAAAGGTTCGATAGGGATGAGCGCGTTCGAGTTCGAGATAATGCAGAAAGTCGCGGCGCAACTGGCCGGCATGGGCGACGCCGATCACTGACGAGTAGGTCACGCTCTGACCGGCCTGCAGCGGAAGTTCGCGCTCCAGCCAGCAGGAGGCGCGGTCTTCATCCCTGCGAACGCGGCATTCCGAGAGCGGATGCTCGAAGCCGAGGAACCAAGTCGCGGAGGTGACTGGGGACCCTTTGACTTGGCCCGAGACGGCTGCGTCCGGTACAACGGCATCAATCAGGCCGACTTGCGTCAGCGCGAGCGCCTGCCGGGTCGCGTGGATGGTCACTTCCTGGCGAATGTAGTTGGCGTCGTCGCGGAGGATTGCCCTCCAGGAGATTTGGATGTTGCCCGCGGGATCCTCGAGTTCGGCGCGCAATTCGCGTCCCGGCAATCGATCGGCGGCTCGAGAAGAACTCGCCCCGGGCGAACTGGCTTGCGAAGGATCTCGCGAGGCCGAAATCTCCCGTAGCACGGGTACGCCTACCATCTTGAGATCAGAGGAACGCAATACCGGGCCCTCCTTGGGCACCAACTCAAACACGCTTCTGTCGAGCGGCAGGGTTGTTCCGGTGAAGTGGTTGGTCAGACTTTGCCAGCGCAGCGACCCGCCGTGGATGGACCACGTAGCCGAAATGGCATGGTTCGAGAGAGTGATGGCGTCGCCTTCCTGGTGAGCCTGAGCCGGCGTCGAGGTTTGGCCTGACCCGAGCGAATTGAGAATCAGCAGGCACAGCAGGAAATAAAGAAGAAGAGGGCGTGGCATTTCGCGATTTTCCTTGGAAATTGGATGAGCCGTCCCCCAGACTACGGGACGAAACACCGTGAAACAAGAAGAAAGCAAACGCAATCCGGCGGTAGAGGGCGCTGCGATACGGGTAGAAGGGTGAGGAAAACGCCGAGTGGCGCACTCCGTTAGCGACTGGGGCCGTGGCTGCGATTTGGCTTGACTTTCACCATAAACGAAAGTAATAGTGTTGACTCGTAATAATATGAAAGCCGTTCACGGGGAGGCTGCTATGCGTGTCTGCCGTCGCAATCGGAGTTCGGTCGCGAGTTTGATCTCCTTACTGGGGATGGTCTTGCTGTTCACGACCTTGGGGTTTGGGCAAGCCAGCTACACGGCGCAGGTGCGCGGCGTGGTCACGGACCAGTCGGGCGCAGTGATGTCGAATGCGACGGTCACAATCACGAACGACGGGACCAACATCGAGCAGACGGCGCACAGCGACGAGCACGGCCAGTATTTTTTCTCCGGGCTGCGGCCTTCGGTCTATACCGTCAAGGCACAGGCCGGGGGATTCCGGGTCGCCGAGAAGAAGAATGTCGTCCTCGAAGTGGATCAGCAGACCAGCGTGGATTTCGTGCTGCATCCCCTGGGCGTAACGCAGACGATGGAAGTTACTACGGTTGCCCCCTTGCTCGATACCGAGAGCGCCACTCTGGGCTCGGAAATCAGCGGTCAGTACCTGAAGGAAATTCCGCTCATGAACCGCAGTTTTTTCGGACTGACGTTTCTGGCGGCTGGGGTGACGGAGGTGTCAGGGGCGGGCACATCGGATAACTATCCCTCGGGAACAAACTTCACCTCGAACGGGCAGCGCAACGCAACCGCGGAGATACGTCTGGACGGTTCGCTGATCAGCGCGCCGGAGCAGGGCGAGGGAGGGAATTCGAACGTCTATTACGAACCCCTGGTCGAGGGCATGCAGGAAATGAAAGTGCAGAACAACAGCTTCTCGGCCGAGTTTGGCAATAACGGTGGCACCGTCGTCAACATGGTCATGAAGAGCGGGACGAACGCCTTCCATGGCAGCGGTTGGTATTTCCTGCAGCGCCCGGGGATAGACGCGCGCGACTTCTTCAATCCTTCGTTCGTTGGGCCGAAGCCCGACAGCCGGCGTGATCAGGGCGGTTTTTCGCTCGGCGGCCCGATCAAGAAGGACCGAACGTTCTTTTTCGTCGATTTTGAGAAAGTCCGCAACCTCTCGTCTGTGAGCGGGGTCACGACGGTACCCACCATGGCAGAGCGGACAGGCGACTTCTCGGCAGATACGAATCCCGGAACCGGGCAGCCTCAGACCATCTACGACCCGAAGCAATCTCTAATTCTCTGCCCGCCACCGGCAATGCCCGGCACGATGTGCCGGCCCACAGTCCAGAACGGAGGGATGGTACCCGTCGGCGAACAGGATCCGATCGGAATGGCCGTGCTCAATCTCTATCCGAAGCCGAACAACTCCAACCCCGAGTGGAACAACTACAACTACACAGTGACGTCGCCAGCGTCGGATTACCAGTTCGACATCAAGGTCGACCACCAGATCAACGACAGAAACCGCATTAACGCGCGCTACAGCCGAGGATGGTCGAACGCTACTTCACCGCTGACGCTGGGCGACGGTTTCGATAATGACGGGATAGCGAGCGGCGTGACCATCGCGCAGAACGGCTCATTTGAATATACGTGGACCGTGAACCCGCGGATCATCTGGACGAACCATGCGTCCGTCGACCGAGTACACGAACTGTCGCTCCCGGGTATTCCCACGATCTCGAGCTTCAACGCTTCCCTGCAGGGTGGCACTGGATTGCCGTCAGTGTTCGAGCAAGCCAACGGGATCGACAGGATGCCGACGTTCATGATGCAAGGAAACCTGCCATGGACTGACCTCTATGATCAGTGCTGCATCAACACTACCTTTGCTCACACGCTGCTCAGCTATTCGTCGCAGCTGGTGATTTCCAAAGGATCGCACCTGATCAAGGTTGGTGGCGAACAGAGAATTTTCTACAACAATTTCTGGCAGCCGAACTACCCGACCGGCCTTCTGACGTTTACGGATGACGTCACGTCTCCGCAACCGAACAGCAACACAACGCAGATTTGCAATGGACCGTGCAGCGACCCCAACAACATTGAGACGGTCACGACCGGCAACCCGTATGCCAGCCTGGCCTTTGGTTACGGCGACAATATCAATGCCTCGAGTCAACTCGTTGTCACCCCTTCGGTAGCGAACCGGTCGGGAGAGACAGGTCTTTATATCCAGGATGACTGGAAGGTGAATTCGAAACTCACGGTCAATCTTGGCCTGCGGTACCAGTGGAGTGCACCCTACACCTCGCGCCATAACCAGATCGAATTCAGCAATTTTACGGCTGACAGCGGTGTGAGTATCGACTTGACGAGTCTGCCAGCCGACGCGCAAGCACAGGGATACCTGAGCGCACAGGGGCAAATGCAAAGTGTTGGACTCAACTATCCGGCGTCGCAAGAGCTATTCGGTACGACGCAATTCCCGACTTCGAGCATGAGGACGGTGCCAACCTATCGGAAAGATCTCGGACCCAGAGTGGGCTTCTCTTACCAGCTCACTCCTGAGACGGTGGTGCGCGGCGGGGCGGGTATTTATTTTGGAATGAGCCCGGCGACGAACTTCCAGTATCCGGGCTCGGCATTCCGGAAGACCGCGAACCTGTTCTTCACGAATGACGATTTCGCGACCCAATCGGCCACCTTGGAAACGCCGTTTCCCGGCGGATTCACCGGCCCACAGGGTACGCAGTACGGCCAGTTGGCAAACTGGGGCTATCAAAACCCGAACGATCTCGGCACAACGGCGGCTCGGGATGCCGAGATTTACCAGTGGAATCTTGGACTTCAGAGGTTACTGCCCAGCCAGATCGTTCTGGGCGTCGATTACTCCGCCAACCGAAGCACCCATTTGCCGTGGTCTGGCACGAACAACCGGGCTTTCATCCCGTCGGCTTTGCTTTCGCAGATTGCAGCCGCAGTAACTCCCACGGACTCGACTTGCTCAGTGGATGGTTGTGTGAGTAACTTTCTTCAGACTAACGTAGGCAACCCGTTTTTCTCGATGTTCAACACCCCGTGCAGTTCTACGCCGACTAATCCTTGTTTCAACGAACCCAACTCGAATTACGGCGAAGCAGCCCTTCCCTTGCAGAATCTGCTGACGAAGTACCCGCAATTCGACGGCGACTTCGAAGGCCTGATGCTGGAGAACGCAAATTCCTGGTACAACGCGCTGCAGATCCGCTTCGAGAAACGGACGACGCACAACATTAGCTTTGAGGGCAGCTACACGATCTCGAAGGCAACCGACTTCTCCTCGGCAGGCAGGAACAACTGGGTGGGAGCGCTCGGTCTGGGCACTCCACAACAATTGGATAACCTGTCCGCGGAACACAGCATCGGCGCTAGCGACACGCCGCAGCGGCTGGCGCTCGCCGTGGTTGTCGACCTACCGGTAGGGCGCAAGCAAGTGATCGGCGGCGACATGAACCGCGCGCTGGACGCGGTTATCGGAGGTTGGTCGGTCGCGACCTTGATCACCGAGCAATCCGGGCAACCCATGGCCATTGGCATGTCCAACGCGCGCCTGGCCAACGGCAACCAGCGTCCCGACGTTATCTGCCCACAACTCAAGACTGGGACCAGCATGCATACCGTAGCGCTCGACTGGAACAATGCGGGGAACGGCGGGCCAGTTTTTCTCAACGCAAACTGCTTCGCCGACCCCGGCGACCAGATTCCGGGCAACGCCCCCCGTTACTTTTCCGGCCTCCGCGTTGACGGCATCCACAATGCAGACTTGAACTTTTACAAATCGTTCGTGCCGAAAGAAGGCATGCGGATAGAAGTGCGGGCAGAGATTTTCAACCTGCTCAACCATCCGCGATTTGCGCAGCCGGGTTCGTCAGTCGGAAATGCGGGTCAGCCAAACCCGTTTTTCGGTACGATTACCAGTGATCAAGTTAATGGAACTGTTCTCGAAACGCCGCGATTCTTCCAGTTTGGAGTGCGGTTCGAGTTCTGAGAAAAAATCCAGGGGACTTCATGAAAGCCAGAGTCTTATTTTTCGCCGCACTCGCGCTTAGCGGGTGCGGCTTTTTGCTGATTGGACAGAGTACAACTTCCAGTCTCGCGCCTCAGGATTGGGGCAACTACGTTCGCATCGGGGCGTACGGGCTTAAGGGCGGGGATGCGCTGGAGATTGTGCGGCGCGCGCAGGAGAGCGGCGTGTTCGGGATCGAAGTGGATAACGATATTGAGGGCCGCTACGAAAGCTTTCTGCATCCTGAAGAAAAGCTGAAGGCGATCCATGACGTCGCAGAGGCAGCGCATCACGCGGGCAACTATGCGTTCGTTTACATTGCCGGCACGGAGTGTATTACGGCGCACGGCGACCAGGTGGCGCACACGCTGGCGAAGGATCATCCTGACTGGTTGCAGCGCAAGGTGACGGGCGAGCCTGCGATTTTTGGTGGGGGCACGGCTTTTTGGATCCGGGCAGGCGACGAAGACGTTTGGGTCAGTCCGTATGCTCCGGAGTGGCGGAAGATTTATATGCAACGGGTGCAGCAGATTGCCGCCACCGGGATCGACGGCATCTACGTCGATATTCCTTATTGGATGACCCATTTCGAAGGCTGGGAAAATACGTGGGCCAGTTTTGATGACTACACGGTCGCAGCGTTCAAGCAGCAAACGGGACTGGATGCGAAGCACGATGTAAAGATAGGAGATTTTTCCGATCCGGCATTTCGCAAGTGGATGACGTTCCGAATTCAGACTTTTACTGACTTCATGCATGAGATCGACCAGAACGCAAAGTCGGTCAACCCGAAGATTAAAACGATTCCGGAGATTTATCCGGGCATTGAAGAAGAATCGGCGCGGGTGGGGGCAGACGTTTACAGCCTGTATCCGGTGGTCGATGCGATTGCCCACGAATATGAATTTGGCAATAGCGGTCATATGGCTTCGGAGCGGAAGCCGCTGGACTGGTTTCGCTATCAGGTCGGCATGCATTCGTTTCGCGCTTTCGCGCAGGGGAAGCCCACGTGGATTCTGAATTACTCGTGGGACGGCAAGAAGAAAGAGGATGCGAGCGACATGATTCGCGAATCGATGATGAATCTGGCGATGTCACAGGTCATGGCAGGCGCGAATTTCTGGGACGCTCCAGGACATTCGATGGCTGGGTCGAACGATCTGGAGACGCGAAAGAAAATCTTTTCGTGGATTAAGGCGAATGAGAAGACGTTCTATTTGCCGCGCTCGCCGGTGGATCCGATCGGTGTATATTTTTCGCCGGATACGCGGAATTTCTACGCCGAGGATTTCATCGCGTCGTATCGCGGAATTTTGATTCTGCTGATGCAGCAGCATCTCGAGTTTCAGATCGTGACGCCACGAACTCTTGCTGATTTCGGCGGCAAGACGCTGGTTTTGCCCGATGTGCGGGTACTGGGAGATGGCGAGAAAAGTTCGTTGCAGGGTTTCGCGGCGCGGGGCAAAAGACTCGTCATTACCGGAACGGACGCGACGGGGCTTGCGAATTCGCAGAACGTTGTCCGGTTCACGGCGTGCCCGGGACGAGCTTATAACGCGGCTCTGGAAAAGGATTTCCTACACGCGTCACCGGATACGCAGCGGGCGTTCCTCGACAGTTTGCAAAGAGGAAACGCGGTGCAGATCAAGGCTGGCCCCGGTGTCGCTACGTCGATCGCGCGCTCGCCCGACGGCCGTGTCCAGGTTTTCTTCGCCAACTTTGCCGGGCTAAAGGGAGGGGTGAATCCGGTCCAGACCCCGCAGACTGGTGTAGCAGTGAGTGTGTCGTCTAAGCGGGACGGCACGGGAACCTTTCTTCCGTTTCTTGGAGAAGCGCAGACGGTCAAGGGAGTCCGTCAAGGCAACACGATTACTTACATGCTGCCGACGATTACCAAGGGGGCGGTTTTCTCGGTCGCACAGTGAGGCAGCGACGTTAGACCGCTTCAGATTCCCAGTTTTTCGATCGTGCGACTGCTTCATTCCAGCGATTGCGCAGGAGCCGCGCCTGCGACGCTGGCATTTGCGGGATGAAGCGATAGTCTCTGCTCGCGGACACATTGTCGAGATCCGTCTTCCAGAAACCAACCGCCAGACCGGCCAGATACGCCGCACCTAGCGCCGTAGTCTCGGTGACTGCGGGGCGAACGACCGGCACTCCGAGAATATCGGCTTGAAATTGCATCAGGCTGTCATTGGCGGCAGCTCCTCCATCGACTCGCAACTCCTGCACCGCGTCGCCTGAATCCAGACGCATGGCATCGAGCAAGTCGGCGACCTGGTAGGCAATGCTCTCCAGCGCCGCGCGGGCGAGGTGGCCGGCGGTGGTGCCGCGAGTGAGTCCGAAGATTGAGCCGCGAGCGTAAGAATCCCAATGCGGCGCGCCCAATCCCACGAACGCAGGAACGAAATAGACACCGCCGTTGTCGGGCACGGAGTTGGCTAGCGCCTCAACTTCTGTTGAACTGCGAATCAAGCCGAGTCCGTCGCGCAGCCACTGCACGACCGCACCACCGACAAACACGCTGCCTTCCAACGCGTACTCGGTCGCGTCTTTAATTTTCCAGGCGACCGTCGTCACCAGCCGATTGGAGGACGGGACGGCGCGAGGGCCGGTGTTCTGCAGCATGAAGCAGCCAGTACCGTACGTGTTTTTGGTGAGGCCCGGTCGAGTGCAACGCTGGCCGAAGAGCGCTGCTTGCTGATCGCCGGCAATACCCGCGAGTGGAATCTTTTCCAGGCCCTTGACCGCGGCCACTTCCCCGTAGACTTCGCTGGAAGATCGCACGAGAGGCATCATCGATCTCGGAACCCGAAACAGATCGAGAAGTTCGTGGTCCCAGGCGCCGGTGTGAATGTTGAAGAGCATGGTGCGCGAGGCATTGCTGGCGTCGGTGGCGTGAACCCGGCCTTCCGTCAATTTCGAGAGGAGCCAACTGTCAACCGTGCCGAACGCGAGCTTGCCCCCTTCGGCGAGAGAGCGCGCGCCTGGAACGTTGTCGAGGATCCAGGAAATCTTGCTGGCGGAAAAATACGAATCGATCAGCAGCCCGGTGCGCTGCTGGATGAGCGGACCGTAGCCTTCGCTCCGAAGCCGCTCGCAAAAATCGGCGGTGCGGCGGTCTTGCCAGACGATGGCGTTATGGACGGGTTCTCCTGTATCACGGTTCCACACGATTGTAGTTTCGCGCTGGTTGGCGATACCGATCGCGGCCACGTCGCTTGGCCGCGCGCCGGCTTGACCCAGAGCCTCCACCGCGACTGCGATTTGTGAAGAAGCAATTTGCTCCGGGCTGTGCTCGACCCAGCCGGGCTGGGGAAATATCTGATCGAATTCGCGTTGGGCCAGCGAGCGGATGGTTCCCTCCTGATCGAACAGGAGAGCTCGCGAACTGGTCGTGCCCTGATCGAGCGCTAGAACGTATTGCACGGTGCCTCCTTGAAACTCCGTTTTCGTAGAGGTAGCTCGCTACACAGTTTTGGCACCGCGCGCGAGACGTTGCAAGCAACGTCTCTACGATAACTTTCTGCGCGATTATGACGGGAGCAGAAAACGCCTGATTCCAAAATCATAGAGCGCCGCTCCGGCCAGGCCTCCGAGCAGCGGGGCGACCACCGGGATCCACCAGACGCGAGTTCCGTCGGTGAGTCCGTTGTTTCGAAAACCGGCGACCACGGTGAAGAACCGGGGACCGAAGTCCCGCGCAGGATTGATGGCATACCCGTGCATGCCTCCGAAGCTCATGCCGATGGCGACTACGACCAGCCCGATCATCAAAGGCGCGAGATTCGCACCCGGAGGCATGTTTAATTCGTCAGTGATCGCAAAGATGAGAAGAAGGAGCAGACCCGTGCCGATGAACTGATCAAGAAACCCTGCCTGGGGCATGGCCGGGAACGCCGGAAATGTCGTAAAGATCCCGGCGGTGTGCTCGAGTTGCGGATCGGACTGGTGGAAGGCAGGCAGATAGTTCCAATACACCACGGCAGCGGCGGCGAAGGCGGCAGTGGTCTGCGCGAGCGAATAGGGCAGCACCTTGCGCCATGGGAAGCCGCGGAAAACCGCGAGCGCCAGAGTCACGGCAGGATTCAAGTGCGCTCCCGAAACTTTGCCGGCGATGTAGATGCCCATCGTCACGGCGAGTCCCCAACCCAGCGTGATGTTGGTGAAACCACCGTGAATGGTCTCACCTGGGTTGTGCGAGGGGAACAACACGACCATGGCGACCACGCCCGCGCCGAGCAGGATCAGTACAAATGTACCCAGGAACTCCGCGATCAACTCCGCTACCAGTGAGGGCTTAGGGTTCATTCGCATCTCCGCTGCTGAGTTGGACCACGGCTCAGGGCCGCGAAGTAGTCTACCAAGCGGGGACATTCACCGCGCGTTTTTCGCCGTAGTCCGGACCTTCGAGCGCGGCGCGAACGGCTCCCTGAAAGTAACGTAAGGGGGCATTTTTTCTTGACATTTGGGTACAGGGCCGTAAGATAGGAACATATTTATTCACTATTGTGAATATTTATTCATAATGAATAAAACACTACGACAACGGGCGGTTCTGGACGTGCTGAAGCACGCGCCGATCGCCAGCCAGGAGGATCTTCAGCGACTCCTGCGCAAACGCGGATTCAAGGTCGGACAGGCCACGCTCTCTCGCGACATCCGCGATCTGAATCTGAGCAAAACTTCCCACGGATATTCGCTGCCGCAGGGTGACGCTGCGGCTGGGATCGCGTTGCCTCCTGTGTCACGTCTGGTGCGGGAGTTTGTGCTGGATATTCGGTCGGCCCAGAACCAACTTGTGATCAAAACCATTGTGGGCAGCGCGCAACCGGTCGCCGCCGCACTTGATGAGGCCGATTGGCCCGAAGTGGTGGGCACGATTGCCGGCGATGACACAATCCTGATTGTTTGTCCTGACAAGGAGGACGCGCGGAAGCTGGCAGGTAGGATCGAGGAAATGCTCGGTTAGTAGTGATGATTTCACGAGAAATGACCGCAAAACTCAAAACCGCTCTGCTGGGCGCGACCGGATATTCCGGCCTGGAACTGACGCGGATTCTTCTGCGTCATCCCAGACTCGAGAAACCGTCGCTGCTGCGGCGCTCTGCGGACAGCGGCAGCGCGACGGACGTCGCCCTGGATTTGGCGGACGTATTTCCGGTGCTCTCGGGCAACGGCGGTTACCCGCTGCGGCCGCTGTCGTGGCCGGCGCTCAAGCAGCAGGGAGTGGAGTTGTTGTTTCTGGCTACTCCGCACGAGGCCTCTCGTGCGCTTGTTCCCGAAGCATTGGCGCAGGGTCTGCGCGTCATTGATTTGAGCGGAGCCTGGAGACTGAAGCAGGAACAACACCGCGCAATCTACAACTTTCAGGATTCAGATGCACTCGCGGCGGCCGATCTAACGGAAAAAGCGGTCTACGGGTTGCCCGAGTTGAATGGCGACCGGCTGGCGAATGCCACGCTGGTGGCGAATCCAGGGTGCTACGCGACGTCGGTGATTCTGGCTCTGGCTCCGTTGCTGAAGGCTGGAGTGGTCGATCGCAGCCGCGGGATTATCTCCGATTCGAAGTCGGGTGTGTCGGGAGCCGGCAAGGAACCGACGGCAAAGACGCATTTTGTCTCGGTGGCCGACAATCTGTCGGCATATTCAGTGTTTAGTCACCGGCACGTGGGCGAGATTGTCGAACAACTCGGGTTGGGGGCTCAGGAGCTGATTTTTACGCCGCATCTGCTTCCGATTCCCCGCGGAATTCTGTCGACGATTTATGTGCACTTGAGCGATCGGATGACGCCGCTGGAAGTGGAATCGTGTTTTCGGAATTTTTATTCGGGCAAACGCTGGGTGCGAGTGTTTCAAACTCCGAAACTGCCACAGGTGCAGTTTTCGCTGCAGACGAATTATTGCGATCTTGGGTTTTGTTTGGCCGAGGACGGCCGGCGCCTGGTGCTGATCTCATGCATCGACAACCTGCTGAAAGGTGCGGCAGGGCAGGCAGTACAAAACATGAATCTGATGTATGGCTGGTCAGAGGAAGAGGGACTGCAGTGATCATCGTGGTCAAAGTCGGAGGAGGGGCGCTCGAGGATGCTCCCACTCTACGCAAATGCGCTCGGGCAATCGCGGAACTGGCGCAGGACGGTCACCGCGTGGTCGTAGTTCACGGCGGCGGCGGTGCGCTGACTCGGATGCTGAAGCGCCTGGGAAAAGAGAGTGAGTTCATCGGCGGGCTTCGCGTTACTGACGCGGAAACTCGCGATGTGGCGCTGATGGTGCTGGGCGGGATGGTCAACAAGAGAGTGGTCGCCGCTATTCAAAGCGCGGGCATGCCTGCAGTTGGATTCTGCGGTGGCGATGGGATGACGTTTCGGGCGCGGCGCAAACACGTGCGCGGGAACGACCTTGGATTTGTCGGCGAGATTTGTTTTGCGGAGCCATGCTGGATTGAGGCGCTGTGGCAGCAGGGAGGAATTCCAGTGCTCGCGTCGCTCGCTCTGGGAGCGGACGGCGAATACTACAACGTGAATGCGGATGAGATGGCGGCGGCCTGCGCGGCGGCGTGTCATGCGAACGCGCTTATCTTTCTCACGGATGTGCCGGGCGTGAAAGACGCGGAAGGAGCAGTAATTCCATGGCTCAGCACCAAGCAGGCACAGGATATGGTGGAGGGATCGATCATCAGCGGAGGCATGTTGCCTAAGCTGGAAGCCTGCAAACAGGCGCTGAAGCAGGGAGTAGGCCGCGTGCGGATATTGCCCGCCGTTGAAGCCGACGCCCTGCCGCAGTTCTATCTGACGAAACTGAGTTGTGGAACAGAAGTCACCTGCGCGTGAAGCAGGAACGAGGTTTCGAAAATGAGGAGTCAAAGTTGAACAGTCCATTGCAAAGCAGAGTGCCGGCAGTGCCGGAAACTTTTCCCGGCACGTTCTGGTGCCCAGACCTGGTTTCGACGCGCGATCTCGGACCGCAAGGGGTTCAGGCGGTGCTGCATCTGGCAGAACTGATGAAGTCTCGGCCATCCGTTTTTCAACGGTCCATGGCGGGAAAACAGATGGTGATGTTTTTCGAAAAGCCCTCGCTGAGAACGCGGCTCACATTCGAAGCGGGGATGACGGGCCTCGGCGGCACGGCCATCTTCGTTGATCAGTCGCAGAGCCGACTGGATGCTCGTGAAACGCTGAGTGACATTGCGCATAACCTCGAGCGCTGGGTGGACGTAATCGTGCTGCGGACGTTCGCACAGGAAACCGTCGAAGGCATGGCTCGCTATGCGTCCGTCCCGGTCATCAACGCGCTGAGTGATCTGGAGCATCCTTGCCAGGCGCTGGCGGATTACTTCACACTGCAGGAGCGATTCGGCGATCTTAAGAACATTACGTTGGCGTATGTGGGGGATGGCAACAACGTGGCGCACTCTCTGATGCTGACGTGCGCTTGCATCGGTTCGCAGATACGGATCGCTACACCGAAGGGCTATGCGCCGAATTTGCAGATCGTTTCCGACGCACGGAAGATCGCGAAACAGACAGGAGCGCAAATCGAACTGCTGACCGATCCGCATGTCGCGGTCGCGGGAGCGGATGCCGTTTACACGGACGCTTGGGCGAGCATGGGTCAGGAGCAAGAGGCCGGGAAGCGCGCCGAAATATTTCCACCTTATCAGGTGAACGCACGGCTCATGGCGGAAGCAGCGCCGCATGCGGCTTTCATGCACTGTCTGCCGGCCCATCGCGGTGAGGAAGTCACCGATGAGGTGATGGACTCCGAAAACTCGGTCATCTTCGAGCAGGCGGAAAACCGGCTGCACGTGCAGAAATCCATTCTATATTTATTGCTGGGCGGCGCGGTTCGCCTGCCCGTGAGGAGCGCTCATGCCTGAAAAAGTTGTTCTCGCTTATTCCGGTGGACTGGATACGTCGATCATCATTCCGTGGTTGAAGGAAAACTATTCCTACGACGTGATCGCGATGGTCGGCGATGTGGGGCAGGGGGACGATATTGACGCCGTGGTCGAGAAAGCCTATAAGACCGGCGCCAGCAAAGTAGTTGTGGAGGATCTCCGCGAAGAATTTCTGACCGGATACGTGTTCCCTGCTCTGAAAGCCGGCGCGGTGTACGAGCATAAGTATCTGCTTGGAACCTCGCTCGCTCGCCCGGTGATCGCGAAACATCAGGTGGAAGTCGCGTTACGCGAGGGAGCGGCCGCCGTTTCGCACGGATGCACTGGCAAGGGCAATGACCAGGTGCGGTTTGAGCTGACATATCAGGCGCTGGCACCGGAGTTGAAGATCATCGCGCCGTGGCGGGAGTGGACGTTGAAGTCGCGCGAAGACTGCCTGGATTACGCCGAGCAGCATGGGATTAAGGTGGAGGCGAGCCGCACGAAGATTCACAGCCGCGACCGCAACTTGTGGCACATCAGCCATGAAGGTGGTGAATTGGAAGGTGTCGGGAACGCACCGTTGCCGACGACTTGGCAGATCACTCGATCGCCGCAGGAGGCGCCGGACAAGGAAGAGCAGGTGCGCATCGGCTTCGCACAGGGAGTTCCGGTCTCGGTGAATGGGATGAAAATGGATCCTGTGTCGCTGGTGGAACTGCTGAACGAGATTGGAGCGCGCAATGCCGTCGGGCGTATCGATTTGGTTGAGAATCGCTTCGTCGGGATGAAGTCGCGGGGATGCTATGAAACGCCGGGCGGCACGCTGCTGATCGCGGCCCATCGCGAACTGGAAGCATTGTGCCTGGAGCGCGAGGTCGCGCACTTCAAGCAACACATCGGGCTGAAGTATGCGGAGATGGTCTACTTCGGTCTGTGGTTCACGCCCCTGCGCGAAGCGCTCGACGCGTTCGTCGAGAGCACTCAGAAAGAAATGACGGGCAGTGTCACGCTCGGGCTGTACAAGGGAAATGTTTCCGTCGTGAGCCGGGAGTCTGAACATTCGCTCTACCGCACCGATCTCTCTTCGTTCACCATGGGCGACAGTTACGACCAGAAGGATGCGGCTGGATTCATTCGCATTTTAGGATTGCCCTCGCGATCGCGGGCGCGGGCGCGCGCGCGCGTGGAGGTCACGCGATGAAGATGTGGTCGGGAAGGTTCCGGCAGCCGCTGGACCCTGATTTCGAGCGCTGGCAGCGGTCGTTCAGCTTTGACCGGCGGCTGTTGAAGTACGAACTCATGGCCAGCAACGCGCATGCGCGGGCATTGAAGGGTGCTGGCGTTCTGTCGTCTGACGAGCTGATCGGCATTCTGCAAGGTTTGAAGCAGATCGGCGAGAAGGCCGCGGAATCGACGGCGTTCCTCGACGATGATGAAGCCGAAGACGTTCATCATTTCGTCGAGAAGCAACTCGTTGCGCTGATCGGGGAAACTGGATACAAGCTGCACAGCGGCCGAAGCCGCAATGAGCAGATTGCAACCGACCTGCGGCTGTATGCAAGGGCAACGATCGATCAGTTGCGGCACGAACTCGCCGAACTGTGCAGCGCGCTTGCGGATCGCGCGGAACAGGCCGCGGACGCAGCAATGCCGGCGTATACGCATCTGCAACGGGCTGAGCCGGTTCTGATTGGCCATTGGCTGCTGGCGTATGTGGAAATGTTCTTGCGCGATGCGGATCGACTTGCAGACTGCCGAAAGCGACTGAATGTTTGTCCCTTGGGTTCGGGAGCAGTGGCGGGAGCGACCTTGCCGCTGGACCGGGCGTTGATGGCCGACAGCCTGGGATTCGACGGCGCGACGGCGAACAGCATCGACGCCACCAGCGATCGCGACTTTGCGTTGGAGTTTGTGAATGCGCTGTCGCTGCTGGCTCTGCATCTGAGCCGCTGGGCGGAAGAGATGATTTTATTTTCGTCGCGGGAGTACAGCTTCGTCGCTTTGCCGGAGGCGTATTCCACCGGCAGCAGTGCCATGCCGCAAAAGAAGAATCCCGATCTGCTCGAACTGGTGCGGGGAAAGTGCGGACGGATTCTGGGAAATGCAACCGCGCTCATGGTCGCTGTGAAGGGGTTGCCGCTGGCCTACAACAAAGATCTCCAGGAAACACAGGAGCCGCTGTTCGATTCGTCGGACACTCTACTGCAGATGTTGCCGCTTGTGACCGGATGGATGAGAGCCATGGAATTTAACAATGAGCGAATGCTTCAGGCGGCCCAATCGGGATTCATGAATGCATGGGCGGCGGCTACGTATCTGGTGAAGCGCGGCGTGCCATCCAGGCTGGCCCACGAGCGAATTGGCAAAGCGGTGCAGCTCTCCATTGAGCGCGGGTGCGAGCTTCAGGATTTGTCGATCGAAGCACTGCGCGAGATCAGTCCGGTGTTCGAGCCTGATTTCTACGAATCGCTGGAGCTGACTTCCGTGCTGGCTTTGCACGATGTTGCGGGAGGAACGGCGCCGAGCCGGGTCCGGCAGGCGATTCACCTCACCCGAAAGAAGATCGAGGCGGTTCGCGAGGAGGCCCATGCGCACGCGTAAAGCGATTTTGCCTGACGCACAACAGATTCACGAATTGATTGCGGCATACTCCGGTGACGGCACACTGCTGCCCCGAACTCTGCCGGAGATTTGCGAGAACGTCAGAGACTTCGTGGTACTCGAGGATGGCGGCCGCATCATCGGCTGCGGAGCGCTGCATTTGTACGGGACGCACCTGGCCGAGATTCGCTCGATTACAGTTGCTCCATGGGCTCAGGGCAAAGGCGGCGGTGGTCGCCTGGTGAAGGCCTTGCTGGCGGAGGCGAAGCGGCACCGTGTGGACTGCATTTGTCTGTTCACGCGTAAGCCGGATTTTTTTGCCGGCCAGGGATTTTCCGTCGCACAGCGCGAGGATCTTCCCGACAAGATCTACAAAGATTGCCATGCTTGCCCGCGCTTTCATTGCTGCGACGAAGTCGCGATGGTACGCGGGAACTTGCCCAAGTTCGCGATTCTGCCGGAGCCTGCAAACTGGCTTGTCAAGCTCCAGGAATGGGCGCCGAACGTCGGGGAGAATACAATCGAGACCATCGCGGGTTCCTCGGACTCTCGCTGAGATTTAGCTGAGAGCCTGGGCGCCATCTTCCGCACAGCAAAGGTACACCTGCGGAGGAATTCCAGTCGCTTCGTGATAGCGTTCAGCAATTCGCTTCGCGAAGTCCTCGGCATTTTCTTCGCGAACGAGGTTGACCGTGCATCCGCCGAAGCCGCCGCCGGTCATGCGTCCTCCGATGAAACCTGGCAAGCCCTCGGCTGCATCGACCATGTCATCCAGTTCGCGGCAACTGACCTCATAGAGATCGCGCAGGCTGTTATGGGACTCGCGCATCAAATTCCCCACTCGCCCCAAGTCTCCTTCCGTGAGCGCGCGGGCCGCGTCGAGCGTTCGCTGGTTTTCGCGGACCACGTGAGCACAACGCCTCCAGATCGTGACGGGAACATCTTTCTCGTGCTGGTCCAGCAGATGCTCCGACACATCGCGCAACGCGCGAACCGCCGGATCCCATTTCACGAAAGCCCTCACACCTTCGTCGCACTCTTCGCGGCGTGTGTTGTAGGCTCCGGTCGCCAGGTCGTGCTTGACCATCGTATTGCATACCACGAGTTGAATATCTGACGGAATCGGGACAAACTTAAATTCCAGAGAGCGACAATCGAGAAAAAATGCGTGCCCGGCTCTTCCCATACAGGAAACGAATTGATCCATGATGCCGACCTTAGCGCCGACGAACTCGTTCTCGGCTTGGCGGCAGAGTTTCGCAACCTCGGGAAGCGGCACGCTCGTTTCGGTGAGGCTCAGGAGAGCGAGAGCGGAAGATACTTCGAGCGCCGCCGATGAACTCAGCCCCGCGCCAATCGGGACTTTCCCGCGCACCAGCAGGTTCGCCCCGCCAAATTTGTGCCTCGCCCGTCGAAGCACCGAGGCAACCCCCAGCACGTAGTCGCACCATGCTCCGACGCGCTTTTCGGGCAGGCGATCGAGATCGAACTCAAAATTGCCTGGAAACTCTTCGGAATGCACCACCAGCCTGTGGTCCGGGCGGGGAGCGATCGCCACATAGGTCGAGAAGCCAACAGCCGCGGGCATCACGAAGCCGTCGTTGTAGTCGGTGTGCTCGCCGATCAGGTTGACGCGGCCGGGCGCACGGAAAATCCGGGGCTGAGTTCCGAAGGCTTTTTCGAAGTGAGTGGTGAGGGCGATTTCATTCATCGTCTTCATCCGGCAGGATTCCTGTTAACTACGGTTAACCCTCTAAGTCTTTGACGATCCTTTTCACGACAAAATGGCCCTCCCATTCCATCACAGGGATCGTTCTAAAGCATCATCCTTTAGTGTTAGTGGAGGTTCAAATCGGCGTAGTGATTGAAATTTGCGAGCGACATCTGGTCTCCGCCGGGCAGGTAAAAACCGAATCTCCCGGACGAGAGATTACTTCCTGGAAGAGCCCACCGGTCGAGAACTATCCATGCATCTCCTTGCCGGATCTGATGAACAATTTCTGTGGGAGACACATGAATCTCAAAAGTGTTGAAGGCCTTCTTTTCACTCTTGTGCGGAATCTTGACGTCGTTCGTCTTCTGACCATTTCGGACGTCCGTCCGATAGAAGTTGTTCTCGTCGATCTGAAAGAGATCGTAGTTGTTCGGGTCGACGTAATTGAGCACCCACTGCAGCCGATGACCTTTCGTCAGCACGGCAGAAAACATGAAGGTTCCTGAAGTGGGCGTGACTCCGTAAAAGATGTAGTCGCCCCCTTTACGAGCGAATGCACCATTCTCCTGCTTCCAGCCGGAAGGGTCGACCCACTTTGACATTCCGTCGGCATTCAGAGACAAGTCGATGTTTCGAGGTTGGCCGGCAATGAGCTCGACCGTCGCCGTGCGCACAAAATTGTCGGCGGTGCGAGCGGAAAGAGTATAAGTGCCGGGGGGGAGATTGAGAGGAGCACCGCTGCTCACTTTGACGGGGGGCTCGCCGGGTTTCGTCATCGTGATCTGGGCGTCGGCCGGTGAGAAGGTGATCTTCAATGCTCCCAGTGCGGCTTCGAGAACCGTATCCGAAGCCGTGAGGCTTACGGCCGAGCCCGCGACAAAGTGCTTTCTGATTTGCCGCGCTTTGAAATGATCTTTGCGCAGTTCGATGATGTGCTCGCCGGGTGAGATCGATGAAAGTGTGAGCGTGCCGTCAGCCTGCACAGTTCCGGCCGTCAATTGGTCGATGAGAACTGTGGCTCCCGGAGGACCACCTTGAATAGTCAGCGACGCCATGTGCAGCGCCGGAAGCAGACCGAAGACTAGCTTTCCCTGCTCGCCTTTGCGAATGCGAGCTTTTTGTTCAGGGACATCCTGAAACCCGTCCTTTGCGACCCGGACCGTGTATTCCTTGGGCTCAAGGTTGGCGATGCGCAGTTGGCCGCCTTGGGTCAGTTGCGGAAGCGCTTTGCCGTTTAGAAATACGTGGGACTTGTCCTGGCCAGTGACGACGACGAGTGTGCCGACATTCTGCCCTGATTCGATGAACGCAGTGAGCGACGGATTGGCTGCGACTTCAATTTGCAGTTTGTAGTTTTCCCCGGCATGGCTCACGGTCAATTCATGTGCGCCGGCGGTGAGGGCGGGCAGGTCAACGCCGTCGGCGGAAAAGTCGACGGGGGGTTGGCCGTCCAAACTTAACTTGGCTGAGACGTCGGTTGAATAGACGTGGGCGTGATCGCCCATGCTGCTCACTACCACCGCGAGAACGCCCTTTGCGGTGATTGGCGTCTTGATGGCCGGTAAGCCACCAGCTGCCGAGGTAAGAGCCACCGAGAAACTGCCAGCGGCACTTTCGAACTTTAGCGTGTGATGGCCAGCGGGAATTTGATCGACGGCCCACTGCGCTTCTTGCAGGTCGACGGGCGGCTGGTCGTCGAATGCCACTTTGCCCGCTGGGTTGTCGGAAGACAACTTGATTCCGGGCAACTCGGGTGCTGGCGGAGGCGTGACCACCGGAGTGGGCTGCACCGCCACGGCTTCAGCAGGAGCAGGCTCGGCAGGCGCCTTTCGACGCCGCAACAGCAGGAATGGTAAAGAGACTGCCACGATCAGCAACAGCACTATGGCTGCGACAGCAATGCCAAGGACTTTCATGTCGCGCGTGTTTATGCTGATGCGCGAGCTCCGCGGTGGTTGGGGCGCTGTCGCGACGGGCGCCGGCGCGGAAGTCGCCGGTTGGACTGGCGGTGCAGGTTTGCTCGAGACGGGCGGGACCTTCACGGCCGCGGGAGGTCTTGGAGCCGGCGGAACCGGTGGTCGCGGCGTCTTCGGTGGAGGAGGCTGAACTGGCGGCGGAGCGACAAAGGATTGCGTCGCTTCGAAAGTCATGTCGGAACTCGCACTCTTGCCCGGAACCCCCGGCAGATTCAATTTTTGGAGCAGGCCGTTCGCGCTGGATAAGACTTCCTCGTCTTCAATGTATTTGTCGGCCAATTCGCGCGCGCGCGAGCCTAGAGTTTTCCTGGCAAGAACATCGCTGGCGGATTCAGCCTCGCTTTCCAGACGGCGCAATTCGTCGAGATCGCGACGGCGCACCTGTTTCTGCTGGGCCTGAAGATCGCGCTGCACTGCGTCCCGAGTCTGGATCAGCCGCATTTCGCGCGGGTAAGCTGACAATGCCTCGTCGACCCGCGCCATGGCTGTAGTTAGGTCACCGGAGGTTTGCAGTTTGCGAACTTGCGAAACGCATTCGGTTACGTAGGCTTCGCGCTTCTGATCAAGAATCAGCGTGCGCAACGTCTTGGCCATGGGGTGTGCCGGATTCAGGGTGAAAGCTTCCTTGGCCAGTCTCTCCGCCTCACGCCAATCGGGTTCAACCAACGTCTGCGCCTGCTCCACAAGTGTGTTGGCAAGAACGGCGCGCGCCAGAGAATTGCTCTCGTCCATTTCGAAGGCCTGGCGCAGTAGCCCGATGCCCTCGGCGGTTTTCTTTTGCGCGCACAGCTGTTGCCCCTCGGCTATGAGGCGCTGTGCTTCCGTCTTGCGTTCGACACCCTGCTGGGCGTGTTTTTGCAGTTCGTGCAATTCTTCGTCGTTGGGAAATTCCGTCTCCGCTACCTGCAGGAGTTCGAACACGCGGGCGTAATCGCTGGAGTGCAGGCGCGAGTCAATCTGCTCGATGAGCTGGGTTTTGGACTCGAGGCGGGCCTGCTGGTCGCGCCGCTTCTGCAAACGCTCGACTTCGAACTTCAGACCGGGATATTGGCTATAGATGGTCCGCAGAATTTCCCAATCGTTTAGCGCATCGTTGAAAGCCCCTTGTTCCTCGTGCAGGTGGGCGCGGGCGACAATCGAGTTCACGAGGTCGCGTTTGTCTTGCACCAGACGCAGAGCTCGTTCGAAGTGCGACTCGCCCGGGTACTTCTCCAGGGCCTCGCGCAGAATGCTGACGCGCTTGTCCAGATCCGGCTCGCCCTCAACCTGGCGATCGACTTGCGCAATCAGTGAAGACAACTCCTGGCGCTGCTGTTCCTCGATGTCGTAGCGGAGCGCCTGAAAAATCGCATTGTTCGGATACTTGGCCAGGTAGGCCTGGCAGGTCGTGGTCGCCTTAGAAAAGTTACGCTCTGCCAGCTGTTTGCGCGCTTCTGCGTATGCCGTGTTCATGGCATCGTGCTCGGAGCGAACTTCGTTGTAGAAAGTCTGGTAACGGGCGCCGCTTTCGCGATTGACGCCGTCTGGCGCCTTGCGGTCCAGTTCAAGCACCAGGCCCAGCTTGGCTAGCGCGCTGCTGACGTCGCCCTTTTGCCACGCATCCAGAGCGGCCTTGTGGATCTGTTCTTTATCCTGACGAAGCTTTTTGTAGTCGCCTTCCTGGCGGTCGACTTCCGCTAGCAACTGGAGTGCCCGCGCCTCTTCCGGCCGCAACTGCAGAACATTTTGAAGCGCTTCGCGAGCGTGCGGGTAGGCGTGATTGTCGATGTGCTGCTTGGCCAGGCGATACCAATTGTCAATCTGCTTTTCGCTGCGACGGTTCTCGATTTTGCTCTTCAGCGCCAGGGCGGCGGCATTGTCGGGCTCGATCTGCAACGCCTCCTGCAGCTTCTGCAAGGCGAGAGGGTCTTCTCCTTCTTCAAAGCGCGCGCGGGCCGCATCCAGCAACTGAGAAAGGGTTTTTCGGCGGACGGCGGTGTCGAGTTGGTGGCGAAGGGCCTGGATTTCGGTATCCATGTGGCCTTCGGCTTCGATTTCACCGAGAATCTCGCCGGCAAATTGCAGATCGCCATCGGCGAGGGCCTTGGTGGCACGTTGCAAGCGTGGACGCGTGCGCTCGGGATCGAAGAACTCGATCGGCTCGTTGCGCGAAGCTTTCGAAAGTGTGTCGCCGAGTTCACGCGCGGTATTGAAGCGGTGCCAGGCTTGCTTCGCCATCCCTTTGTGAACCACGCGGCTAATGGACTGGGAAATGGCGGAGTTCACTTCGGAAGCCGGCGGCGGACTTTGATTCAGAATGGCTTCGACCACTTCGTCGGCACGAGCGCGTTGGAACGGATGCCGACCAGTTAGCGCCTCATAGCAAACGACGCTCAGAGAAAAAATGTCTGAAGCTGCGGTAAGGGGCTTCAACTGAATCTGCTCAGGAGACATGTAGAGCAGAGTTCCCTTTTGCGCTCGCGTAGTGTTGGCGTCCGCCATATGGGCCACGCCGAAGTCGATTATCTTCACCGAGTCGTCTTCCATCACGAAGATATTGCTGGGCTTCAGGTCGCGATGGACGAGTCCACGCTCGTGCGCCGCCTGCAGGCCGCGGCAGGTCTGGGAAATAATTTCGACGGTCCGTTCGACGGTCAGCCGATGACTGGACTCGCGAACGAAGTGATCGAGCGTCTTGCCCGGAAGAAGCGGCATCACGAAGTAGGGCTTCTTCTTTCCGTCTTCTTCGAATTCCCCGATGTCAAAAATCTCGACGATGTTGGGATGGCTCATCGAAGCCAGAACGTCGCACTCTTTGTAGAACAATTGGAGGGACGCGGGATCGGGGATGTCGAGAATCGTTTTGACGGCGACTTCGCGGCGAACGACCGTGTCGTAGGCACGATAGACCAGGCCCATTCCACCCTGCCCGAGGATCTGCCTCACCTCGTAGCGGCCGGCCAGTTTTTTCGGCGATCCAGTGGCGTCCATGGCGGTCCCTGCCATGCAGGGCTCCAGCATTTTATACGATTTTCGCCCCGTGCAAGTATCTCTTTGTGGGGGTTTAGAAATCAGTCGGAATCGCCCGAAAGTCGCTCTGGGAGCCCGGTTTGGCCGGGCAGCCTCCTTCCAGGCGGCGGAGGCAATCCGGCCCAACCGCGTCAACTCCCCTGTTGGCAGCGCGCGTTCCTTGCCTCCTCTTACCCGCGATTCGCGCTGGACTTTTCTGATCGTTGCTATAAGAAATTTGTATTGGACTGACTCAATATGCACATTTATCGTCGGCGGATTGATTCTGGCTGGAACGCTGTGTGAGGTCTCCGGCGCGGCGCCGGCGGATGTCGCGCCGCGGGCTATGCCGGTGCCACTCAAAATTGCGCTCGACTCACAAACAGGAGCATTTAAAGATGACAAAGCGAGCAGGGAGGCGTTCTCTGCGCCGGTTATTGTTGGCGGGCAGCGCCGTAGCCGTTCTGATGGCGGGAATGTTGGCCGGATTGTCCGCTTCAAGTTTCGCTGACGACGGTCCTAAGCCGGACCCGGCTGGCACGGCTACCGGCGACAGGACGACCGCAGTCGATGCCGCCGGCAATCCTTTTGTCATTGCCGAGCCAACGGATAAGACGGCTCCCGACTACGCGCAGAACAAGAAGGCCTTCGACGATTACCAGGCACAGGCCGCCAAGGAGCCACTGGCGGTAAAGCTGGCCGACGGCGTGGGGCACGTTCGCGTGGCCACCAACTTCGCCTGGACTCTGAATACCGGCTACCTCGTCTTGTTCATGCAGGCTGGGTTCGCGTTGCTCACTTGCGGGCTGGTGCAGAAAAAGAATGCCGCACATCTGATGATGCTCAACTTCGCGGCCTATGTTTTTGCCTTCCTCGCCTACTACGCAGTGGGATACGCATTCCAGTTTGGAGCGGTCGCCATCAATGCGGCGCCGACCAATATAGGCGGCGTGCCGACGCTGAATCACTTTCTGATTGGCAGCGGGCAATGGGGGTTTGTCGGCGGAAAGGGATTCTTCCTGACCGGCCCTGCCTACGACGCAGGCAGCAATGTTCTGACCCTGTTTGAAGTTGTATTCATGGAGACCGCCGGATACATCATCGTCGGCGCGATCTGCGAACGCATCAGCTTCTGGGCGTTCCTGTTGTGCGAACTGTTTATTGGCGCGATCCTTTACCCGATCTCCGGCTGCTGGACGTGGGGCGGCGGC
>Ga0210390_10000881_pt1 | contig 30425 bp, 20 predicted proteins | sample IncBWH11OmetaG_FD_161050 | JGI IMG/M metagenome (GOLD analysis project Ga0210390, IMG submission 161050) | Forest soil microbial communities from Barre Woods Harvard Forest LTER site, Petersham, Massachusetts, United States - Inc-BW-H-11-O ...
GGTTCACCGAGAAAAAGAAGTGAAAGGGATAGCTGGGGTCGGCCTCCGGCGGCGGAACCTGGAGCATGCTCGAGGCGAGTGCCAGCCCGCGGACCCGCTCCCGATTCTCGAAGGCCATAAACGCCGCGAACCCACCGCCGCGACCGTAACTATGCACGACCAGCCGATTCGCATCGACGCGATAGTCCTTCACGAATTGCTCGACGACGCGCCAGGCTCCGACCAGGTCGTTGGCGGTGAAGTCGCCTCCTTCGCCCGGCAACGGGGCGACGACGATCAGCCGCCGCTCCGCGCACGCCTTGCGCCACCTGTTGAACACCGCGGCCTCCATCGAGTCGCGGCCGGGAGCGATCCAGACCACCAGCCCCCAACCGTCCTCCGCGGAATACGATTCGGGAACGTAGGCCCAATAGCTGGCCTTGGTTTCGCCCGTGAGCGTGTCCCGGAAATGGCCCGTCTTTGGGCCTTCCGATTTCTTCGCATCCGCATCGGTGGCGGCATTCTTGGCGGCCGGAGTCTTGTCCGTCGTTGGCTGGGCGGCCTTTTCGTCCGGTTTGGCAGCGACGTCCTTGCCGGCTGGCGGAGTCGGCGGTTGTTCGGCCCTTTTGGTCGGGCTGGGAGGCGCGGCGGGCAAGTCTGCCGGGATCGCTTCGATGTCGGCAGTGAGAGTCGCGCGCACAGTCTTGTCTGCGTGATCTGAGGCGTGCACAACGCTCAGTGCGATCGCCATTCCCGGGCGCGCCCGCCGGACGAGCGTGGCGAGTTGATCGACCGACGTGATCGCAGTGTCGTTCCACTTGCGAATGCGATCCCCGGTGACAATTCCCGCTTTCTCCGCGGCCGTGTGCGGAAAGACGTACCGCACGGTCACGCTGCGCTCGCCCGGCACCGTTCGCGACGCCTGGCGCAGGGGCAGAATTCCCAAGAGCGGCGGCTCGTAAGGGACCAGTTTGTCGACCAGCACGAGGTCAGCCGCGATTTTCTCCTTGCCTCGCGACACGACGACGTGCGCTTTGTCCCCCGCGTAGCGATGGCCCAGCGCTTGTCGCAGCTCATCGTGACGTCGCAAAAGGTGGCCGTCGACTTCGGTGAGGATGTCCCCCGGCTTGAAGCCGGCCTTCTCCGCCGGTGAGTCGAACCGCACGACGTCGATCGTCGGCTTGTCGTCGACGCCTCCCTCCTTGATGGTGATGCCCAAGAGGCCCGGATACAGATCCTTGCCCTTCTTCAGCCGCTCGACCGAATTGAGCACGTCCGCGTACGGAATGGCGAAACCAATTCCCGAGTCGTACCACTCGACGCCCGCGGTCTCTTCTTTTCCGGAGGGCGACAGGGGCACGATGATGCCCAGTGGATCGCCGGCCAGGTCGATCAGCGGGCCGCCGTAATTCACCGGCGAGACGTGGGCGTCGGTCTGGATGGCTTTGCCCCATACGCGATTGAGCGCACTGACGATGCCGATGGAGACGCTTGGCTCGGGACTGTCGTAGGTGCGGCCGACGGCGATCGCCCACTGCCCGACGCGGACCGTCGGATGGCCGTCCGACCGCAGCGGCTTAAGCCCCGATGCGTCGATTTTCAGCAGGGTCAGCATTCGCATGCGGTCGGTAGCGACCAGGCGCGCCGAGTAACGGGCCTTGTCGAGTTGGACGAGGATCGAGGTTGGCTTGGAGATGAAGTTGAACGCGCTCGACACGATCCAGCCGTCCTCGGAGACGACGACACCCGTCGTCGCGGCGGTCGCTGCCAGCATGCCGCCCACCCGGTCGACGCCCCCCACCGTCTGAATGCGGACGAGCGACGGAGCCAGATGACGGACGGCCTGGCGGAAGGCCTCTTCTTCCTGCAGGTCGAGCGGCACTTGTGCGAGCGCCAGGGCGCGCGGCCCGACGACCAGCGTCGCCAGCAAGAGGGTGGCAGTCGCCAGCCCCTTAGACAAACGAACATTCAGCGGGGCGTGCATTAGCGATCCTGCTTGAGCGGCCGGTCGGGCACGCGCATGTCCAGCGGTAGCAGCTGGTCTTTGCGACGGACGACCACGTGGATCAAGTCGCCCGGCTCCAAGCGGCCGAGGATCGCTTTGAGGGCTCGGTTCGACTGCACCAGCTCGTCGTTGACGAACACGATCAGGTCTTCCGGACGGATCCCCGCCTTGGACGCCGACGAGCCGGCGACGACCGTGTCGACGTAGGCGGGCGTTCGATAGACCACGTCGGGCACCAGCACGAGGCCCAGGTCGAGTGCGACAAATCGGGGCGGGCCGTCCAAGGGCTTCGACGGCGGCGGCGTGAAGCGGCCGGCAATGATGTCTTCGATCGGTCCGCGCAGCTGACTGATGGGGACCGCGTAGTTCACCCACGTGTTGCTTTCGGAGTTGAGCAGTTCGCGGCCCAGCATGCCGATCAGCCGGCCGTCGAGCGTGGTGAGCGCGCCGCCGGCCGCGCCGGGGTTATTCGTCACGGAATCGACGACGTAGACAGGCCCCTCGTAGGCCGCCCGATACGCGCCGCGCCGCGCGCTCAGCCGGGTGCGGACGGAAATCACCCCGTGCAGCACCGACACGGGCTCGTCGCCTGTGGCCACCTTGAACATGTTGCTGTAGGCCAGCACGCGCGTGCCGGGTGCCGCCTCGGCCGTTTCGTGCAGATCGAAGAAAGGCAAATCGGCGTCGGCCGCGTCGACTTTCAGCACGGCCAGATCGCGGCTGGGGTCTCCTTTGACGAACTTGGCCAAAAATCGCCGACCATCGTTGAGGACGACGCTGGCGTCGCCGCTGTCGATCAGGTGGCTCCAAACGGTGACGACGTACCCGCTGGAAGAGACGAGGAAGCCCGAGCCATAGTCCTCGAGCCCGCCCATGCCGCCGGCGCCGAAGATCTTGACCACCTTGGGCAAACTGCGGTCGAGCCCATCATCGGCCGCGGACGACGTGGGCCCGTCTGCGGCAAAGGCCCGTGGGCCATGGACGCACGCCCAAGCCGCAAACAGCGAGAGGCAGGCGACTGGAACGAAAGAGGTGCGCACGCGCATTCGCTTACTTCCGCTCCTTGGCGTGCAACACGTGGAAGAGTGCGTAATCGGTGTCGCCGTGCCGCACCAGAATCTGGGATGGGAAGTGGATGCCATCGATAGCGGCGATATCGCGGATGCGGATCTCGCATGGATCGGTGTCTTCCATCAGCGTGGTATCGAATCCAGCAAGGGCCCCGCTGGCCACATCGAAGTACCAGCGTGTCTCCACGCTGCCGAGCGCCGAAACCAGCACGTCGACCGTCTCTTTGCCGCCGTCCAACGGCTCGGTGCCGAAGTAGACCAGGGCCGAAAAGCCCTTTTCGCGCTGGGTTAATAGCAGGCGCAGCTGGTTGAGCGCCACGAGCAGTCCGCCGGTGCCGGCGGGTTCGTCCTGCGGTTCCTGTTCGAACTGTTGCAGGTAGGGCGGCTTGCCTTTGATTTCGAGCGATGCGAAGGCACCGGCCAGCACGCACTCGAACGGCGCACCGGCGCCCGTGCGGCCGGAGAGGATCCAGCTGGATCGGCTGGTCGACTCACCCCACGCGTCGAGCCCGTGAAGCACGCGCGTCAGTTCGAGGCGATTGAAGTAATAGTTGGCGAACCCGGTTCGGGGCACGTAGAGCTTTTTGAGTTCCGGCGGAACTTCGGCGGGCTGCGGCAGCTGCAGCGCGCGCAGCGGGTTGCGACCGCGATCCCGCGGTGTCCGCTCCTTGGGACCACCAGGCTTCGGCGATCGCTCGGGCTTTTGCTCGGGCGGCTTTTCCTGCGGTCGTTGCGCCGGTTTCTCGGGCGACACCATCATCTCGGCCAGCTCGCGCTTGCCGTGCAGCGGACGCAGCCGCACGCGGATGTCGTGCTTTTCGCCGTCGCGGCGGTAAGTCAGCGGCACCTTCCAGTCTTCGGGAAAGATGCCGAGGATATTTTTGAACTGGTTAACGCTGCGAATAGGTCGTCCCGCGAAGGAGACGAGCTCATCGTCGACCCGCAGGCCGCGGCGATAGGCATCGGACTCTTCTTGAATCTGGGAGACGACGATCGCCCGTTGCGAATCGGTCGAGACGATGGCGCCGAGCGTGGCATGGTCCACGATGCGTCCAGAATGCAGGGACCCGAGGAAGTTGCGAATCTGGTTGATCGAAATCGAGTAGCCGGCCCCCGCGTTCACGCGTCCGCGCTGCGCGATAGAAATGCGGCCATTAATGCCGATCAACTCTCCCGCCTTGTTGAATAGCGGGCCCCCCGAATTGCCCGGGTTGACCGACGCGTCGACCTGCAGGCAATCGGTGTATTCGAGGATCGTGTTGGCCGGGTATTGATAGCGGTGCACGCCACTGACGATGCCGTAGGTGGTCGTCGGCTGAAAGTCGGAGGCCAACAGGAACGGATTGCCGAGCACGTAGACCCAGTCGCCGACGCGGACGGCGTCGCTGTCGCCCCAGGTGGCTGTGGGAAAGTCGTCGCGTCCCTGCAGCTTGATCAGGGCCACGTCGCCGGTCGGGTCGACTCCCACGAGCACGGCGTCGTAGAGGTTGCCGTCATTGAGGCCGCACTTGAAGAACTGGTCTTCGCCCACAACGTGAAAGTTGGTGAGGGCGTAGCCGTCGTGCGTGATCAAAACGCCTGAACCGCCTCCGGGCGTCGACCGCTGATAGACGGCAAGCACGGCCGGAGCGATCCGCGCGACGGTCGCCACGCGCATGGCTTCGGCCTCGCGGACGGTCGCGGGCACGTCGGCTGCGCGGACGGCGGCCTCAGGCACAGTGATCCCAGGGGCGGCGAATGCTCCCAGGACCAACAGACCGGGGACGATTCCCCGCACATCGTGCACACAGACCCGCAGCATGATTCCGTTCCGCCTACTTGATGACCTTGGCGTCGGCGAGGTCGAGATGATCGGCGATGTCGAGATCTCCGCCAAAGTCGACCAGGATTTCGATCTCACGCACGCCCGCGATATCCAAGTCCAGGTTGAGCGGCGGATCGGAGCCGCGCACGTCGGATTGATGCAGGACCTTGTCGTCGCCCGAGATCACCACGTGCACGTTGCCCAAGGGAGCGACGGCCTGGTCGATCCCCATCACCGCCTGGAAGCGGCGGTATTCGCCGTTGACGCGATATTTCAGCAACGTGCGGGAATGAATCCACAGCCCCCGCGCGTATTCCTTGTTGCCCAGCCGCAACATGCCGCCATCCCGCGGCCGATCGCGACAATAAGTCCAAACCTGGTCGAAGAAGGGAGTGTATTTCACCTCTCTCGGTTCGAGCTGCGATAGGTAGCGGACTTTCCCCAGACTGAAGTCGAGCGTGACGATTTGCTCGCCCGGCGCCACGATCTGTGCACCGCCCAGCAGGCCGGCCTTGAGTTGCCCGTTGGACCATTGGGCAGTTTGGGCCTTGAGAAAGTCGCCGCCCGTGGACGTCACTTCGCAGACGGGCTTGCCCGGGTCGGCATTCCGCCGCGCGTAGACAATGCCGAAGATTTTTTCCCGCTTGAGCGTCACGTCTTCGCCGTCCAGCACGAAGTGAATGCCGACGTCGTCCACCTTGCCGACGGTGCCGTCCAGGTGATCGAGCACGTTGCCTTTGCGGATGACGAGCATGTCGCGCGTCAGGTCGCGGGTCGTCAGGTCGTGCCAGGCGTCGGCGACTGGCGGCTCATTCGGCGCGAGGCGAATGTTGGCAACTGCATTGAGGGGCAGGGCGAATTTGCCGAAGTTGGCGGTCTCGACCTGGGCACCGCTTTCGCTGACGCCGAGGCCGCTCACGAACAGGTGCGAACTGTCGGTGAGCGCAACTTCCAAACGACGCGGATCGCCGCCGCTCGCGGTCGGCTTGACGGACAGCGCCCGAATGTCGAGCACTTCAGCCAGCGGCACTTTGGCGGTCTTGCCCCCGGCGGTCAGCGTGGCCGAATCGGATGAGAGTTCGGTCAGCACGCCGGTTTGCCGGTGGCCGGAAAGCGTGGTCAGCTCGAACTGCAACCCGGTCGAGGCCGGTTCAGCGGCCCCGCTCAGTGCGGTGGCGATCAAAAGCACAGACGGCGCGAGCGAAATCATCTCGGAGCATTCCCTCGAGTTCTTATTTTCCCTTGTCCGGGCCGGGCGTCTTGGCCAGCTTCTTGAAATATTCTTCCACGGCCCGGCGGTAATTCGAGGGGAACTCGCGATTGAGCCGGCTTTCGGCCTCGGTCGCCGCCTTGGGAGGCAGGCCGCCCCACGTGCCCGCTCTCTTCTTCGTATTCGGGTCGACGTTGCCGGGAGCGGTCGCCCCCTTCAACATCGAATCTTCGGCCGGACGGTTCGATTGATTGCTGTTGTTCTGTTGTTGCTGGGCCTGCGATTGCTGCTGGTTGAGCTGCGCCTGCTTCTTTTTGATGATTTCGTCGAGCGATTCGATGATTTCATCCTGCACTTTTTGCACGCGCTGCCCGCTGCGGCCAAGGTCCAGCCGCCGCTCCGAGTCCTGCATCTTTCGCGAGACGCCCGACAGCGATTGATCGTCGAGCGCGGAGAGCTCGTCCTGCATCAGCGTCGCAACCTGGAGATAGGGCTCGGCCACGCCTTCGGTCTTGTGCAACAGCTTGTCGAGCGTCGCCAGCCCGTCTTTCTTGCGCAACAATTGATGCTCGCAGACGGCTCGATAGAAGAGACACGTTGCCGGATCGACTACCTTTGCCGGATCGATCTTCGCAAAGACGGCCAGTGCCTCATCATAGAGCAGACCCTGCGTGAGCGCGCGGGCGTAAAACAGCCGCAGGTGGGCGGTCAGGAATTCGTCCGATTCATCCTGCGTGAGCAACGGCTTGGGGAGCGAGCGAAACGAAGCGCCCGGACCGTACGTGTTGACGAATTGGCGGATCGTCGGATCGGCCAGGGTGAAGCTCTGGATCAGGCGGTCGAAGACCTGCCGCGGCGCCAGCGGCGGCGTGGCCGGCGCCCAAAGTTGCACAATGCCGGAGACCGTCTTCTCGTTGATGACGCCGTGATGCGAGAGCCAGCGGAGCAGCTCCTGCCGTACCTGCTCGGCGGAACGCGGGGCGTACAGCTCGGTTCCCTCCGCCGCCGGCAGAGCGCCCGCCCACGAGCACAGGAGGGCGGTCGCTACGAAGATCGAGTGTCGGACGGTGATCATCGGTTTCGTCCCGTTGCGATGATGTAGGTGGCGTCCTGGATCTCGGCCTGCCGATGCGCGAGTTTCGACAGGTCCTGCAGCAACTTCTCGTTGCTCGCCTGTTCGCCCTTGATCAGCTGACCGATCTCCTTGGTGCGGCGGTTCACGCGGAACTGCAGTGAACGGAGCATTTTCAGCTCGGCCAGGTCCTGGACGAGCTGTTTTTCTTCTTCACCCTGACCGCGTTGCCCCCGCTGCTGGCGGCGGTTTTCGTCCTGTTTTTGCCGCTTTTCGATTTCGTTCTGCAGGGCGGTGACCATTTCTTCCAGCGATTCGATCACGTCCCGTTCCACGGACTGCGTGAATTGCCCGACCTCGTTGCCCGAGAGCCGGGTGGAGATCGTCAGCATGTCGTCGCGGACCTGCTCGACCCCTTGCGGGAAGGCCACCGAGGAGCCCTCTTCTTTGAGCAGCTTGAGCGCCTTGGCGGCTTCGTCGGCGATCGTGGCTTCGTCGACCGAAAGCTCGCGCGCCCGGCCGAAGTGTTTGACGGTCCAGGTATTGGTCGGCGTCTTGCTGAGGGCGACAGTGTCGACATGGATTTGCAGTTGCATCACCAGCATCTTGGCGAATCGCGCTTCGAGCGATGCCAGGATGATTTGCTGCTCTTCCTGACGCAGCTGCCGCAGGATCTTTTCGAGCTGGGCGCGGGCTTCGGCAAGCTTGCGGATCGCCTCGTCCTGGTGTCCCATGCCCTTTTTGCCTTCGAGCCGCTTGAGCTCCTCTTCGGCTTGCCGCATGGCGCGGCGGGCGTCTTCGATCTCGTTGCGGCCGGGAGTCTTCTTGGGCTGCGTTTGTTCTTGCGACTGCTCGCCTTCGGACGGCGATCCCTCTTGTGGCTCGTTCTCTTCGCCCTGTTCGCCCGGCTTGGGTTGCTGACCCTTTCCCTGCTGTTTGTCGGATTTCCCTTTTTTGGAATCGCCTTTCTTCGAGTCGCTCTTTTGCTGCGAGTCTGGCGAGGACTGCTTGTCGCTGTCCTTGCCGTCCTTCTTTTCGCCTTTCTTGTCGCCGTCTTTTGAGCCGGATTGCTTATTCCCGTCGGCCTTCTTGTCGCCGCTCTTTTTGTCCGCGTCGCTCTTTTTGTTTGGGTCGCTCTTTTTGTCCGCGCCGGCTTTCTTGTCGCCGTCGGCCTTCTCGCTATCGGACTTTTCCGCGTCGGACTTCTTGGCGTCCGACTTCTGGTCTTCCTCCGACTTTTTGTCCCCGTTGGCTCCCTTATCCCCCTTCTGGCTGTTCTTGGAATTGCGGCTGCTGTTGGGCTTGCCGTCGGGACCGTTGCGGCTGGCGTCTTCTTTCTCAATCTTGTCGAGCAGCGACTGGGCGTCTTTGCCGATATCGCCTTGCCGCTCGCCCAGGCGGTTCAGATTACCGCCGCGCTCGGTGGCACGTCGCAGGTCCTTCTCGCGCGCAGACAGCTTGCTGACTTCTTTGTGCAGCAATTCGTAGTACTGCTTCTCCTGTTCGAGCTGGTGGCGGCGATCTTCACTTTGCAAAAGCTCGAGCAACCCCTTCAGGTCGGCGACGAGATGCTGCTGGTCGCCGATGGCGTCGCCGAACTGCTCCTTCTTGAGCAGCTGGGTGATGGCGTCCATCTGCTGGGAGATGCGGGTTTCTTTGCTGCGGCCGATTGCCCGGATCAGCAGGTCCGCCCGCTCGGGCTCGGTCTTCCGCAGGTACTCGGCCATCTGCAGGAGCGTCCGCTCGAACTGCTGATACCGACGTTCGAGGCTCGATTCGGTCTCATCGAGCCCACTGGCCGGCGCCTCGGCGGGGCCGTTCCCTTCGGCGGCTTTGGGCTCGGAGGGCCGAGTCTCCTGTGCCCGGGCCGGCGCTGGGCTGAGGGTGACGAAGACGACTGCCGCCAGCGTTCCACACGCGGCCAACACCGCGGCAAGGGCAACCCCCAACGGCGGGCGTCGATGGGACCGATTCTTTCCTGTTGGGCGGTTCATTTGAGTTCCAGCCCTTTCAGCTCCTTGAGGCGCGTCCGCTTCTGCTCTTGTTTCGTCGCGTCGATAATCTGGTCCTGATCCTTGATCAGCTTTTGCAGCCGGGCGATCGCCTCGTGGAATTTTACCAAGTCCTGCATTTCGGCAAGGGCCATCTTGAGCCGGGCGACGACCGTGGTCACCGACCGGATACTCGCGTCGATCTGCGGGACCGAGTTACGTTGAGCCTCTGACTCTAGTTTAAACAATCCGATCGCCTCATCGGCAGCCGGGAAGTCTTTTTCGTTGGCCAGGTGCAGGGGCTGGACAATCCGGTCGCCGATCCGCTCCACCATCTGCTGTGTGTGGACGGCATTGTTCACCAGCTCCTCCAGCAGCCCGCGGAAGGAATCTTCGACCGAAGCCGTGTCGACCGAGTTCTTGCGGATCTGATTGAGCGAGCGGACGGCACAAACCGTGATATCGGTTTGCAGGTCGCCCGCGTTCTCGGTCTCGCCCGGCGGCTTGCCGCTTTGCCCGGCCCCCCCTGCGGCAGCCGCCGACTGCTCGGCCCGGCTGCGATGTTCGATCAGGTCTTTTTGGACAGCTTCCAGTTCCGAAATGATCCGCTCGAACCGCTCGCGGAGATTCACCTCTTTGACGTAGAGGATGGCGAGCAAGTCCTCGTCGCTGACGATTTGAAAGACGTACTCCTCGCCGCGCGTGCGGTGCGGACCGTTGACGTTGTCGCCGTCCTCGGCCGAAACGCAGAGACCCAGCTTCTGACCGATTTTGAGGTCGAGCGGCAAGACCTGGAACCGCTCGGTCTTGTCGCCGTCATCGCGCTGGAGCGAGAAGCTCTTGGGAGCGCCGGCTGGCGGGCGACGGAACGGATAGGGCCGCCACGCCTGGTCCTTGCCGAGCCGAAACTCGAACTGAGCCTGGGCCACGCCATAGTCGTCGGTGACCGTCCCGCTGACCGGGATCGTCGCTTTTCGGGTAATCGAGGTGCCGACACCGCGCAGCTCCGTGGTGATGGTGGGCGGCGTATCGGCGATGCCGTTGATCACGATACGGATCGGCTCGACGCTGAGAATGTCGTCCGTATCCTCAAGCTCCATCCGCAGGCGCGTGTCGGCAGGAATTGCGATCGGCAAACCGACCGTGCCCGCGGCCGCCGCCTGTTTGTGGTCGCCCGCTTTCGGGTTCGCGCGACCGGTCAAGATGAATGGCAAATGAGCGTCGAGCCCGTCGACCGACAGGAACGATCCGTCGGGCGGAGTCGGGAGTGGTTGCTCAGCTCCCAGCTCGCCCGCCGCATTCTTATGCGCGATCCGGCCCCCCTGGCGCGACAGGCTGATCCGCAGGGCGTCGGTCTCGATCCGCAGGCCGACGAGCGGCTTGTTTGACCGGGCGCGGAACACAAACGACGTCTCCATCGGCAGGGCGACTTGCGAGCCTTCGACCTCCACCGTCTTCCGTCCCGACTTCCCCTCGCTGTCGCGGTCGAGCCCAGTGTAGGAGGGATAATCGCAATCAAGGGCCACCCGGTCGAAGCGCGGTGGCTCAACCACTTCGACCCGTAGCGGCGTGCGGCTGACGTAGTCACCCCCGGCGACCGACAGCGACAGGCTGTCCAACAGGCCCGACAGCGTGTGCCGAAACTGATTTTCGGTGTTTTTCACCATGTCGACGCGTCCGGCGCCCCGTCCGCCGTCGAGCACGTAATTGAGTTCGACGTTGGCCGGCACGGTCGTTCCCTCGGCCGGCTCGACGAGGAGCGTGAGGTCGACGCCGCGCGGATGCTTGAGCTGCCCGTCGTGAAACTCGCGGAGGCGATCGCCCGGCTGCACGATGGCCTTCACAACGAGTCGCGTCTCGCGGGGCCAATAGGTCGCCTCGCGCGTGACGAAAGCGTGACTCCAGCGGGCCAGCGCCCGCGGTGCGATCAAGCCTAGCGCGGCCACGCTGAGCAACAGCACGCTGGCCGCCGTCACCGCCCGGCGCAGCGGCGTGCGGTCGAAGACCGATTCGACTGGCAGTGAGGCGGAGAGCCGCACGGCATCGGCGATCGTGCGTTCGAGCATGGCGGCCGTCAGTTGAGACTCGCGCCCCCTCGCTTCACCGGCGTGTGCGCGGGATGTTCCTAGGGCTTCTGCCGCTTCGACGGCCGTAATCAGGCGGGAGCCCATTTCCGGGAACCGTCGCTCCAAGACGAGGGCGAGTGCCCGCGCTCGAAACCGCCGCACGAGCCGCAGCCCGATCCAAAACAGGGCGACGGTGCCAGCCAACAGCAGCGAACACACGGCGACGCCGTCACGAAACCAGATCGGCAGCTCCAGTCCGGTTACCCGAAAGTAAGCCCAGTCGATGCCGAGAGTGAGCCAGAACGTCGCGAGCAACACGACGACAACCAGTGCCGTCCCTTCGAACAACAAATAACGCCGAATCCGCGATTTGAGCTGCGCCAAAAGAGCGGCGAGCGCGGGGGGCAGCGGCCGCGCGGCAGTGGGCGCGAGCGTCTCACCGGCGTCGAGATTGGTAAAGGGGGTTTCGGCCATGGATTCGTCGGGACGGAAGATTCGACCAGTCAGGAAGTTTCAGCAGTCAGGAGATTGACAAGTCACGAGTCAAAATCTGCGGTCACGAGTCAAATGGTCCGGGGGTCTGAGTGACCTAGGAAAACTTACGCCAGGCGCAAGAGCTTGCGGGTCAACCATTCCACGCCGAGCAGCCCAACGAGCAAATACAGGACCCATTGCCGGTCCCAAAGGGCGCGGAGCTGTTCATCGACGGCGAACCGCTCGCCCCGGTCTGGGAGTAAACCCGGCAGTTCGGCTGCCGCGCTTTCCAAAGTTAGATATTTGCCACCTGTTTCGCGAGCCAGGTCCGCCAGCAGCTTCGCGTTCTGACGGGGATTGTCCGACTCGAGGTTCGGCAGCACGACGTCGATTTTGGCCGACAGGTTCTGCTTCTCGTCGTCGAGCTGCGGGCGAACGAGGATCCGATAGGTGCCGGGCAGCGAGGCGCGGAAGTCGGCCGAGTATTGCCCGGGGCGGTCCCGATCGCGGGTGAGGGCGCGGGGCGCGCCCAGCGGCAATCCGTGCGGGTCGAAGACGTTGAGCTCGACCGAGGGGGCGTCCAAGGGCCGCAATTGCGGGTCGAGCAGATTGGCCCGCACGCGAATCGTCTGCCCCAGGGCGTATTGATTGCGTTCCAAAAGCAACAAGCCTCGGGCCGTCCCGCGTCGCAGCCGGCCCTGCCCGACCTCGCGGATCACTTTCGTCCAGAAGCGATCAAAGTACTCCTCGTCGACGGCCCGCAAACGCCAGAGCTCGGGGCTGCCAATATAAAAGGTCCGCCCCGATCCATAGAACTGGGCCGCAAACAAAATAGGCTGTCCGTGCTCGTTTTGTGCGCGGGGGTCGGAGAAGTTCGCATAAACGGTTGCCCCGGCCTTGGCGCCGGCTGTCGGGTAGCAACGGTACACGCCGGGGAACTGCTTCCAGGCGGCGGCCGGATCGAAGGAATTCTCAACCAGCTGCAGGAAGCCCGTCTGCTTGCCCGCCTCGGTGAGGGCGACCGGCCACGGCTGGTCGGCCTTGGAGTCGAGAGAGAGGTCCTGAATGGCCGCGCTTAAGAAGACCGGGTAGAGCTCCTTCACCTGATCCAGATCGTTGTTGGGGGCTGCCAGCTGCGGCGTGAAGATGTCGCCGGCCACCACCACCAGGCCGCCGCTGTGTTCGCCGACCCAGTTCGACAGCAGCTTGCGGCCTTCGGGCGAAATCCGCGACCAGTCGGGATCGAAGGCCACGACCACGTCGTAGTCGAACAGTTCCGCAGGCGTGCGCGGAAAGTCGACGAGGATTCTCTTGGCGTCCTGGCTCACCTGGCTGGCTGTTACGGCGGACACCGTCTGCAGCCAAACGTCGACGTCGATCGACGAGTGGCGATTCAGCATCGTGTGCAGGAAGCGATAATCGCGCATCGGTCCGCCCGCGATCAACAGCACGTGCAGCTTGCGGTCGATCACGTTGACGGTCTTGCGACGCTCGTTGTCCTCGTCGCTGATTTCGCGGACGCCGGCCGGCGGCTTGGCGCGAACGAAGAACTCGAAGCCGCCCGCGACGGTCGGCGTTTGGCGAAACCGCACTTCGACCGGTAAGCCATCTTCTCGGAGCAGAATCTCGCGCTGCTCGATGACTTTGGGTTGGCTTTTCTCATCCCCTTCGGGACGCACCAATAATTCAACGGTGACCGTGCGTCCTTTGAGTCCGAAGCCTTGGACGAACGCCGCAAAATCGTACGGGTCGTTCAGGTGCACGTCCGAGGGCGCTTGGATGCTGACGACCTGCAGGTTGACTGGCTGCTCGGTGCTTCCGACGCCGACAGTAAAGAGTCGCACGTTGGCGCGCTTGGCCACTTCCTGGGCCGTCGACGGCTCGATGCCGGCGTTCGAGTTGCCGTCGGAGATCACCACGATTCCCGAAAGCGTGCGCCCGCCCAGCTGCCGAACCGCTTCGTCGACCGCTTCGCCCAAGCGAGTCTCCAGGCCCCGGGGCCGCACGATTTCGTTCCAATCGACTGACTTTGTGGCGGTCTTGCCGGCAGTCGTGCCGTTTGGCTTGGACTGTTGGCTGGAATCGGATGCGCTGTTTTCCTGTCCGGCGGTCGCGGCCTCGCTGCTGCTGTCGGCCGACCCCGTCATTCCCGCCACGGCCGCCTCGCTCCGCTCAGCTTGCGACGGATAAGCGGCGTGCGGCCCAGTCAGAGTCGAGTCGAACGAGTAGACGCGTACGTTGTGCTCTTTACGCAGTTCGGAAAGCAGGGGCGAAACGGTCATCAGGTCTCGCACCGCTTCGGCACGCGTTCGGCTGGACTCGGTGGGCCGTGCCGCCGTTTCGGGAAAGCGCATCGAGAGCGAGGTATCGATCAGCACGGCCACCCGCGAGGGGCGGTAGGCGATCTGTCGCGTCCGCTCCTGCGGATTGAGGGCGATCGCCGCTAGCGAGACGAGCACGGCCAGCCGCAACGCAGTGAGGCAGTACTGCCAGCCGCGGCCTGATTCGTGGGCATCGCGACGATAAATGGAAATGGCCAGCGCCAGAAGCGCCAACACGACGCCGACCCCCGCCACCCAGTGCAGGGGCGAGCCCGGCCAATCGAACTCGATGGTGCGGAGCGCCGCGTCCGAGGCGGCTGTCAGCAACACGCGAGAGGCGAAGAGACTGACCGTCATAGTGCCGGCCCTCCCTTCGCGACGGGCGGATGATAACTGAGCCGCAACGCGAACAGTTGTTCGACGACCAGCATCACGGCGAGCACCAGGAGGAGCAGCGTCCGCGCCTCTTGCGACGCGCTATGCCCCTCGATCCACTGGAACGCGCCCGGGTCGTGAATCTGCACATGCACGTCGTTGGAGAGGCGGGCCAGGATTTCCGGCGTCGTCGCAATCTTGAGATCGCTCTCCTGCAGCGGCACGTTGTACGAAATCCAGCGCTCCACGGGCGCGGCCGACTGGTCTTTGAACAGACGCACCATATACATGCCCGGGAGGTCCGTGTCCCCGTAGGTGGCCACCACTCGGACGTTCGTCTTGTTGGACGCTCCGCGGCTCGACTTCGTTCCGGAAGGCGCGGCCGCGGGCGGCCCAGTCTTGCCCGTGTTGGTCGAATTGGCCGGCCTGCCGTCCGCGGGGGGCTCGGGAGGAAAACTGGCGTGAGCTGCGCCGGTCGGCCCCGGCGTCGACTCGCCGGTCGGCCGGGTCGCCTTCACGCGGATGACCCGCTGGCCGTGCGCGTCCGGCGCGGTGATCTCGACGGTCTCCAAAAACTCGGCCGGATCGAAGGACACGTCGATCGGCTCGCCGACGATGCGGTGGTCCAGCGTCTGGTTTTCGCGGGCGATGTACTTTGCCAGCTCGAGGTGAAAGATGACCACGCTCGGATTGACGCCCCAATCGTTCCATTTCGGCCCCGCCGTCGTCAGGAAAGCGAGGATCCGCCCCTTGCCGTATTGCCGCTCGAAGGCAATCGGATCGTTCGTGACAAGGTGAGCGATGGTCGACACTTCGTCTTTGCGTCGGTTGTCGTCGCGGACCCATTTTTCGGAAACGGGGATCCAGGTGTTGATTTTCACGCCCTGGACGAACGGATTCTCTTGCCCGAAGAAGTGCTCAAACGGCGGCCGATTGGCAAACGAGAGGTCGGGGGCTTTGGAGTCGGTGTCGGGTCGCGGCATTGATTTGTGCGTTCGCGCCAAAGGCACCGGGAACAGTCCGCCCGCCTTGGTGTAGAGCTCTTCGTTGTAAAAACCCGTGTTGACGACGCCGCCCAAAAACCAGGCGATGCCCCCGCCTCTGCGCACGTAATCCGCCAGCCGATCGATGGCATCGGCGCGCAGCTGGTTCACGTTGAGCAGATAGATGCAGCGGAAGGCGTCGAGCGATTCGCGGGTCAGGAAGTCGGGACTCTCGACCCGTGGAGAGAAGCCGGTGATCGTGGGGTCGGCGGCCAGGGCATTCGAGACGTACGAGCCGTCGTCGCTGTCGTTGTCGCCATCGATGATCAGGACCGGGTTGGCGACGCTGATATCGAGGGCCGCGTAGCGATGATTGTCGGACGCGAGCGAATCTTCCGGCAGCTGGACTTCGACGGTGTGCTTCCCGGCCTTCTTGAAGCTGACGTCGATATCGCGCGACTGCTCGGTCCCGGGCTCGAGTTTTTCGATCTCGACTCCCAGCGGCAACAGGTTGCCATCGGCCATCACGCCCAGGCGGACGTTTGTCGCCACCTTCGTGCCGAGGTTGCGGACGGACGCCTTGAGCCGCACCGGTACGCCGGCAGCCGCCGTGCGGACTTCGCCCCCAAGATCAGTAATCGCCAAGTTGTCGTGCGGCTCATTCACGGTCCGCGCGAAGTCGATCGACGTGCCGGTCTTGGCCACGGCGCTAAAAGCCGTGCGAAGCGCCGGGCGCTCGCGCCAGTCGTACGCGCGGAAGTCGGAAATCACGTGCAGATGCCGCACCGTCCCCGGATCCTGCGCGAGCAGCTTGCCCGCGGCGTCGACCCCGCTCACCAGGTCGAGCGTCTGGTGGCTGCATTCCAGCCGCTCGAAGATGTTCTCCAGCTCGACAGCAAACGCGTTGTTCACATCGTGCTTGAGGAACAGGGGCCGATCGGGATGCGACAAGAGCAACAGCGTGCATTGCTGCGTGCCCGGACGGCGGGCTCCTTCGGCGACGAGCCGCCGCACGATCGAGAGCCCCTCTTTGAAGGCGGACGTTTCACCCCAGCGGTCTCGCATCGAGCCGCTGTCATCCAGCAGCACAACGTGGTGCGATTTGCCGCCGCGAAAGGCCCAGAGCGCGCTCGGGTCGAGCACGAGCCGCGAGATCAAGAGCAGGATGGCCGCGACGATGGCCATCCGTATCAGGAGCAAGAGCAGCTGCTCGATCAGCAGGCGCCGTCGGTTGCGCTGCTGGCTCTGCAGCAAGAACTGCATCGCCGCAAAACGCACCCGTCGAAAGCGGAGTCGGTTGATCAGGTGAATGATCACCGGCACCGCCAGGAGCGCAGCTCCGGCGGGCAGCACATACGAGGGATGCAAAAAGTGCGTGGCGATCCAGTCGCTCATGAGACTCCGGTCAAGATTCCTTTGACGGGCGAGATTCCTCGGAGGGGGCGCGAGAACCTTGTCGGGCGATGTCGTTTGGTCCTGTCGTCTCGCTCGCGGCTGCCCCAAACGCCGCCGGGCGCGCTCGCCTTAGCGCAGCGCGGATCGCATGCCGATGCGGTGATTTAAATAGTGGGCCAACGCGGCATCCAGGTGCTCGCTCGTGCGGATCGTCTGGTAGTCAATCAGACGGCGGGAACAGTTGCGGCGGATTGTCTCCAAAAACTGGTTGAGCGCGGTCAGGTAACCTTCCCGCAGGGCCCGCGGATCGCACATCACGTCCCCGGCCGCTTCCAGCCCCTCGAATTTCGTCGTCCCCGAAAAGTCGAAGTCCAGCTCTTCGTCGTCCAGGATGTGAAAGACCATCACGTCGTGTCCGCGGTGCCTTAAGAGGCTCAGGCCCTTGTCGAGCGCCTGCGGATCGACGAACAAGTCCGAGATCAGGACGACCATGCCCTTGAGCGACTGTTCCTCGGCCACCTGGGCCAACAGTTTTTCGATGCCCGTCTTGCTCGCCGGCTTCTGGGTCCGCAGCGCCTCGACGATCGAATGCAGGTGACTCTGGCGGCTTCGCGGCGGCACCCGCGAGCGGAGCGCATTGTCGAACGTCGTCAGCGCCACCGCGTCCGATTGCCGCAACAGCAAGTAGGACAGCGCGGCAGCCACCGTGCAGGCATAGTCGTACTTGGTCATCGCTCCGCTGCCGTAGTTCATCGACTCGCTGACGTCGACCAACAGCAGCGTGCGGAGGTTGGTGTCCTCTTCGTATTGCTTGATGTAGTACTTGTCGGTTTTGGACCAGACCTTCCAGTCGATCCGCCGAAAGTCGTCCCCCGGGACGTACTCCCGGTGCTGGACGAACTCGACCGATTGCCCGTAATAGGGACTGCGGTGCAGACCCGACAGAAACCCTTCGACGATCTCGCGGGCGCGCACTTCGAGCCGCGAAATCCTCGAGATCTGCTCAGGCTGCAAAAATCTTGCGGAGTCGCGGGTCACTCGTCAGGTCGCCTTCTTTGGCAGGGGTCGCACCGACCAGGCGTTCGATCACGCGGTCCGGCGTCACGCCCTCGCTCTCGGCCGAAAAGTTCGTCACCACGCGGTGCCGCAATACGGGGGCGGCCAGCGATGCGATGTCGTCGGTCGACACGTAGGTCCGACCGTTCAACAAGGCCCGCGCCTTGCCTCCCAGCAACAAGAACTGCACGGCCCGCGGGCCGGCGCCCCACCGCAGCAGCTCCTGCACGAAGTCGGGCGTTCCCGGCTCGCCCACTCGCGTTTGCCGCACGAGAGCGAGCGCGTAATTGACGACGTGATCCGTCACCGGCACCTGTCGCACGATTCGCTGCAGGCTGAGCACTTCGTCGGTGTTCAACACGGTGCGGACTTCGTCGACGTCGATGCCCGTCGTCTGTTTGGCGATCTGCCGCTCTTCTGCAAAGCTCGGATAGCGGACGAAGACCTTGAACATGAACCGGTCTTGCTGGGCCTCGGGAAGGGCATAGGTTCCTTCCTGCTCGATGGGGTTCTGTGTGGCCAGCACGAAGAACGGGTTCGCCAGGATGTGCCGCGTCTGGCCGACCGTCACCTGCCGCTCCTGCATGGCCTCGAGCAGCGCCGCCTGCGTCTTGGGGGGCGTGCGGTTGATCTCGTCGGCCAGCACGAAGTTGTGAAACAGGGGACCCTGGATGAAGCGGAACTCCCTCACCCCGGTGGAGCGGTTTTCCTGCAACACGTCAGTGCCGGTAATGTCGGCCGGCATCAGGTCGGGAGTGAACTGGATGCGGCTGAAGGTCATCGACAGGCAACGGGCCAGGGTGCTGATCATCAGCGTCTTGGCCAGCCCGGGAACCCCTTCGAGCAGGCAGTGCCCACGGCTGAAGAGCGCGATCAGCAGTTGATCGATGACCTCGGTCTGGCCGACGATCACCTTCCCCATCTGGTCGCGAATCGCGTTGTAGGCCTTATTCAGCTTTTCGATCGACTCATCGATCGCCGCGTTACGGTCCGAGTCGGTCATTTGCCTTGGGCTCTCCGTAGGGACGTGATCAGGTCGAACGCGGCGTCGACCTCGTGGCAGTCGCAACAGTCAATTATACCCCGCAGTTTGCGCAAACCGTCAAGTGCAGGGCTCGGCCCCGCACCCGGTGCGGCTTGCGCTTCGCGAGCCGCGAAGAGCTGCGCACGCAGTATTTGTTTCTTTCTGAGTTTTTCCTTTCACACATGCATCGCGCCGCAGAGCGGGGCCGGCCAGGGCAGTTTTGAGTGCTCGGCCAAGAGCCGGTCGAAGGCCGCCGTGATATGGGGCGGAAAGGGTGACGATTTGCGAATTTGGAAGTCGACGTGCGTGCCGATCGCCTCCATCGTGGCGGCCAACGTGCCCGCGTCGTCGTTCGACATGAAATGCAGCATTTGGAATCGTTTGTCCGATCGCGCGATGGCCCGCGTGCGCACGGTCACCTGCTGCCCCACGCGGACCTCGTGGAAATATCGGACATGCGACTCGAGCGCAAAGGTCGTCGCGTGGCTCTTCTCGAAATACTCGGCGGTGAGGCCGACCTGGTTCCAGACCTCCATCAGGGCGCACGAAAATAGATGCGTGAACCACATCACGTTCATGTGGTTGTTGGCGTCCAGGTAATCCTCGGGGATTCGCTGGCGATGGCCGACGGGCAGCATCTCCAGGTCGGCCAGGGTGATCGACTTCCAATTATTCATGCGGTTCAAATCGTATAATCCGAAGGGCCTCGGGGTGCCTTCCAAATTTCATCAATGGGACAGTCGATGATGCGTCGGAGGAACCGAGCGCTCGTGGCAATAGCGGCGACGGTTGCTGTTGCTTGGATTGCCTGGTTCTTGCTGCGACGAGGCTTGCACCAAGAAAGGATTCTAACGGACCCAGGACCAATTCTCAGTGTGGAGTGTACGCACAAACCCGGCAATGCAACGAATGACTACGAGTGGAGCCTGACGCTCGACGCTAACGGGAATGGAGAATTCACAAAATGGCCCAGCCTCTTTAGCAGGCGATCCGTGCCAATCTCCGTACCACAACAGATTCCCCAACTACAGAAGGCGGTCAACGACTGCCGTCTCTCTCAGCTACCTTCGCAGATCGGCGGCGCCGTCCTTGACAGCTCGACGGATCGCTTGAGAATCAAGACCACGCATCTCGACAAGACGATCACCATCGGATTTGTGCAGCCCGCTGAGGATAACGACGATGTTCGTTGTGTTTATCGGCTTTGGACCGCCATTCAGCAGTGCGCACCGAAACTATGACGTTCAATGAAGCCGCAGCCATCGTCGCCTCACTGAGCGAGCATGGTCTACAGGCGCCGAACCAGCGGCCTTAGGAATCACAGCGATCGGGAGGGAGCATGACAGTTGCGCTCGCCTGGTTAGGGATCGCATTGGCCGGGTTTGCCGATCTGCCGGCGAAGGTCGATCTCAAGCCGCAATTTCAGGACTTCGGGCTGACAGCGCGGCAGCAGGGAAACCGTGACGATTGCTCGCTGTTCGCCGTCACCGGCGTCGTCGAGTACGAAACGGCCCGGCATCTCTCGAAGAAGGGCGAGCGGCTTTCGGAGGAGTTCTTGATTTGGGCCAGCGACAAGGCTTCCGGGCAAACGGGCGATCAGGCCATGTTCTGGAAGGCCGTCGCGGGGCTCAACACCTACGGGGTTTGTTCCGAGGAGCGGATGCCGTACGGACCCAAGACGAGAGCGCAGCGGCGTCCGTCGCCGCAAGCCGTGGCCGAGGCTCGCGAGCTGGCCGAGCGGTGGCAAGTCGACTGGATCAAACGCTGGTCGGTCGATCGACGGCTCACCGATCGACAGTTGGTCGAGATCAAGCAGGCCCTGGCCCACGGGCACCCGGTCGCCTGCGGGCTGCGCTGGCCCAAGGACTTGAAAGGCTTCGGCCTGCTCAATGTGCCGACGCCCAACCAGGTCTTCGACGGACACAGCATCATGTTCGTCGGCTACGAGGACAGTCCGGGTAAGCCGGGCGGCGGAGCATTCACGTTTCGCAATAGCGACGGTCCAAACTGGGGACAGCAGGGTTACGGCCTGATCTCCTACGCGTACGCGAAGGCCTACGCCAACGATGCGCTTTGGCTGCGATTGGAGCCGCCCCGCTCCGAAGTGCCCACGGTGCGTTACGAGGGCGAGTCGATGCGGGTGCTGGCGGCCTCGGGTTGCCAGGCGTCGCCGCAGCGGATGAACGGCTTTAGCCCGAAGCTGTGGAGCCACGGCGAGCAACTCTTCTGCAACGCCAAAAAGGAGGGCTCCGTGCGATTGGGCTTCGAGGTTCGCAAGCCGGGCCACTACCGCGTGCGGATGCTGGGCACTGCCGGGCCCGACTTCGGCACAATCGCTGTAGCCCTCGATGGCAGAAACGTGCCGGGCGCGTTCGATCTCTATTGCGGCCAGGTCGCGCCCGCCGGTGGGCTCGAGTTAGGAACCCACGACCTGGCGGCCGGCTCGCACACTCTGCGAATCACGGCGATCGGCAAGGACTCGACGTCGAAGGGTTTCTCGTTTGGCGTCGACGCGCTCGACCTCATCGCGGCGCGGTGAGCATTGGTAGGGTGTGATAAGGCCCGGGCCAGGCCGCAGGCACACCGTCTCTATTGAATGTGACACGTGTCCTGGCCGCTGAAGATGGTGTGCCGGCGTCCGCTTTGGCGGACTTGTCACACCCTATGCGGACTTGTCGCACCGTACGAAGGCGCCCCGCGTTAGCCGTGCACGATGGGCAGGCCGGCGTTTTTCCAGCCGCTGAAGCCGCCGTCCATGGAGATCACGTTGGTATAGCCCATGTCCTGCAGGTTTTTCGCCGCCAGGGCCGAGCGAAATCCACCGCCGCAATAGAGCACCAGCGGCGCGGACGTGTCCGGGATGGTCTTCTCGACGTCGCGCTCGATCACTCCCTTGCCCAAATGAATGGCGCCCGGCAGGTGGCCGGCGGCCCATTCGCTCTCTTCACGCACGTCGACCAGTTGAAACGACTCTCTGCGGTCCTGGCGGCTCTTCACGTCGGCGACTGTGCACTCTTTGACGTGTTGCTTGGCCGCGTTGACGATCTTGAGAAAGCCGGGGGGGTGTTGTTTACCCATGGTTATCCTCCGGCCTGAATCTTATGCCAGCAGCCTGTCGGGAGAAATCGAGGGGCCCGCGAAATCAAGTGGTCAGTGAAATCAAGAAGCGACTGATGGCTCCGTTGACCGCGTCGGGATTCTCCAACGGCGCGAGATGTCCCGCATTGGGAATCTGTACGAACTGAGCGTGCGGGATGGCGGCCGTCATCTGCTGCATTTCCGCGGGGGGCGTTACCTGGTCGTCCTGCCCGCAGATGACGAGCGTCGGCACGTCGATTTGGCCGAGAATCTCGCTGCAGTCGGGCCGCTCGGCCATGCCTCGCAGCGCGGCGGCGATGCCGGCCGGCTTGTTGCGAACCATCTGGGAGCGAACGTTGGCGACCAGATCGGGCCAGCGCTCGGTCGTTTTGGCCGACATCAACTTGGGAAGCAAGGTTTCGGCGGCGGAGGCGCCTTGCGTCATCACGGTCTCGGCCAGCTTGTGGCGTCCCGCGGCGGCGTCCGGAGTGTCGGGGGTTGCCCGCGTGTCGCAGAGGATGAGGGCGGCCAGTTGGGCCCGGTATTTGCGAAAGAATTGCCAGGCGATGTAGCCCCCCATCGACAGGCCGCAGTAGACGACCGGGCGATCTACCATCGCCGCGTGCAGGATGCCATGCAGGTCGTCGGCCATGTCTTCCATCGTGACGGTGCCGGCCGTTACGGTGCTTTCGCCAAACCCGCGCAGGTCGGGCACGATCACGCGATTCTTCTTGGTGAAGGCGTCGATCTGCGGCTGCCACATCGAGTGATTGAGAGGGAAGCCGTGCACGAACAGCAGCGGCAATCCCTTGCCTTGTGCGTAGACATTCAACGTCCCGTTGGAAACCGCGACGTGCTGCATGGAAATCCTCATTCCGAGCGCGGTCGTGACGTGCGGCGAAGGGCCCGATTCGTCTTCGCCTGAGCCTGCGATATGATAGCGACGCCCCCAGGTCGGTGCCCGCGTGAATTTTCTTTCTGCTAGATGTTTAACTTCTGCGAAATGATCCACTGATGGATACGTTGCTCGATCGATTTCTCCGCTACGCGCGGATCGATACGCAGGCGGTCGAAGGAGCGAGTGGTTACCCCAGCTCGGCCAAACAGCTCGAGCTGTCCAAGCTGCTCGCGCGCGAGTGTCGTGAAATCGGTCTCGCCGATGTGACGCTGACCGAATTCGGCATCGTGACGGGCACGGTGCCCGCCTCGCCCGGTTGCCAGGTCCCAGGCATCGCCTGGTTCGCGCACGTCGATACGTCGCCCGAGTTCACGGCCGAGAACGTGCGACCCGTGGTGCATGCCAACTACGACGGGCGCGATCTCGTGCTGCCGGGGGACACGCGGCGCGTGCTGCGCACCGCGGAGAATCCCGCCCTCACCAAGCTAGTCGGCCGCACCATCATCACGACGGATGGCACGACACTCCTGGGCGCGGACGACAAGTCGGGAATCGCCGTGATCATGACGGCGGCCGTCCATCTGCTGAATCATCCGGAAATCGTCCACGGGCCAATCCGCGTTTGCTTCACCTGTGACGAAGAAGTTGGACACGGCGTCGACCACGTCGATCTCGAAAATCTGGGCGTCGTCTGCGGCTACACACTCGATAGCGAAGGCTCGGGCCGCATCGACAGCGAAACTTTTTCTGCCGACCTGGCCGTCGTCAAAGTGACCGGCATCAACACGCACCCCTCGGTCGGCAAAAATGCGATGGTCAACGCGGTGCGAATCTTGAGCGAGTTCATCAGCCGCCTCCCCACCGACCGGCTGAGTCCGGAGACCACCGACGGGCGCGATGGATTCTTGCATCCCTACCAGATTACCGGGGGCGTCGAGTCGGCTTCGGCGCGGATCATTCTCCGCGACTTCGAGACGCCGACGCTCGCCGAGCACGCCAAGTTGTTGGAGCGGATTGCCGTCGAGCTGCGACAGAAACACCCGCGGGCGCGAATCGAGATCGAAATCTGCAAGCAATATCGCAATATGCGCGAGGGGTTGGACAAGGAACCCCGCGCGCTGGCCAAGGCGATCGAAGCGGTGCGGGCCGCCGGACTCGATCCGCACCTTTCGCAGATTCGCGGCGGGACAGACGGATCGGTGCTCACCGAACGAGGCCTGCCGACGCCCAACCTCTCCTCGGGCCAGCACAATCCGCACTGCCCGCTCGAGTGGACGTGTCTGGAAGAGATGCAGCAGGCCGTCGACATTTTGACCGAGTTGGCCAAGGCCTGGGGCCGGGAAAAGGGCTGACGCGCGGCAGACGGACGAGCGCTGCTCTGCGTCGCTGCCGACCGCATCGCGCCGGTCTTCGTCAGCCGCGGAGTGGAACCGGCCTAAGCCGTCGGCACTTTTCGCAGGGCCCGGGCCGTGCCGTTGCGGCTGACGAAAACCGTCTGCTCGCGGTCCGGGCCGACGGAGACGATTTCGACCGGGGCGCCGACGAGGTCCGCCACCGCTTCGATGTAGCGTTTGGCGGCTGGCGGAAAGTCTTCGTAGTGCCGCACCTGCGAGATGTCGCACATCCAGCCGGGCAGCGAGCGGTAGACGGGGATCGCCCGCGCGAGATCTTCGGCATGGCTCGGAAAGTCGCTGGTCCGTTTGCCGTCGATTTCATAGGCGTCGCAGATCTTGAGTTCTTCGAGGCCGCTGAGAACATCCAAGAGCGCAATCGCGATGCAGTCGACGCCGCTCAAGCGTGCGCCGTACCCCGCGGCGACACCGTCGAACCAGCCGCAGCGACGTGGACGTCGAGTCACCGTTCCGTACTCGTTCCCGACCTCGCGGATGTAATCGCCGGTGGCATCGTGGAGTTCGGTGACGAACGGGCCGCCCCCCACACGCGAGCTGTAGGCTTTGACGACGCCGATCATCTTGCTGATGGCCCGCTCTGAAACGCCGCTACCGTTGTGGACGCCGCAGCCCGAGCTGTTGGAGCTGGTGACGAACGGGAACGTTCCGTGGTCGAGGTCCAGCAGGCTTCCCTGGGCGCCCTCGAACAGGATCCGCTTGCCTTCGCGAATCGCGCGGTGCAGGTAAGTGGTGGTGTCGGTGACGTAGGGCCGCAGCCGATCCGCGTAGACGGAGTATTCCTGGTAGATGGCGGCGGCGTCGAGCGGTTTGAACTCCGGATCGAGCGCGGTCAGGATCGTGTTCTTTTGGGCGACGATGTCGGTCAGCCGGCCGCGGAGGAACTCGGGGCGGCACAAATCGCCCACGCGGATGGCTTGGGAGCGGCCCGCCTTGTCGCGATAGCAGGTGCCGATGCCCCGCATGGTGGTGCCAATGGGATCTTTGCTGCGGCTCTTCTCCAACACGGCTTCTTCGAGGACGTGATAAGGGAAGATCACGTGAGCCCGGTCGCTGATCAGCAGGCTGCCGGGAGTCAGCGGGCCGCAGCGGGCCGTGATTGCGTCCAGCTCAGTCAGGAAGGCCTTGGGGTCGAGGACAATTCCGGTGGCGATCACCGACACGACTTTGGGATGCAGGATGCCCGCGGGCAAGAGCGACAGCTTGTACGTGTCGCCGTTGAAGACGACCGTATGTCCGGCGTTGTTGCCTCCCTGATAGCGGACGACGATGTCGTGCTCGTCGGTCAACAGGTCGACTATTTTCCCCTTGGCCTCGTCACCCCACTGCAGACCGACCACCGAAGTAGCGGACACGAAATTGCCTCGTCTGTTTTCCAATGGACGCCCGAAGAGGAACGGCCTGCCTATCTTTTCGGCTCGTGACAGCTGGTGAAAAGACCTGGGGCTTTGGCTCGGAACCGGTTTCGGACCAAGAACACGCGTCGCGGCGGCCGCGCGCGAACCCGACCAGTCTACATCATTTATCGGCCTTCCGGGAGCCGCGGAAGCGTGATCGTCGGGCAACTGACCACCCTTCGCGCGCCGAAGGGTGGGCCCGGCAACCGGCGGAATGAGCCATTGCAGACCGATTTCCTTCAAGCGTCCGCCCCTGGCAGGCGTATAGAATCTAAGAAGAAACACTGTGAAACCTCTGACCGTCGGCTTCCGCCTCCCCTCCGGATTCCGAAGTCTGGAAGGCTTGAGTGCGAGCGATGTCGACCGTCAAGAAGCGAGTGTTGGTAGTCGACGACGACCCCGAGCTGGTCGCCAGCGTGCGGGCCGCCCTGCTGACGCGGGGTTACGACGTGTCGGTAGCGGGGGACGGGGCCGAGGCCCTGGCTCAGATGGAACGCACTCGCCCCGACCTGATGCTCCTCGACCTGGTGATGCCCCGCCGCAGCGGGATCAATGTGCTTGATCGTATGGTCCGCGGCGCGATCCGGGCCACTCCCGTGATCATGATGACGGCCACCGACGAGTTGAAACACCGCGAATGCGCAGCCCTCCGTGGCGTCTCGGTCTTCCTGTCGAAGCCCTTCCCGATCGAAGACCTGCTCGCCGAAGTCGACACGATGCTGGGGGCCTGAGGCGGTAGCACGCTTACTTGGTCGGTTTACGTCGCCGGGCGCGCTCATAGCGAATCATGCAGCCGCTGGCCTGGGTTTCGGCCGGGCTCGCTTTCGCGCCGGTGAGGACGGCTTCGACGGCCGGCTCGACGTAGGCGTGCTTCATCTTTGTCGGCTCGACGTTGTCGTCGAAGGCGCCCATATAGGCCACCTTGCGATCCTTGTCGAGCACGAAGAACTCGGGCGTGAAGGCCGCTCCGTAGGCCTTGCCGATCTTCTGGCTTTGATCGAACAGGTAAGGATAGGGAAAGGCCTTTGCGGCTGCCCGCTCCTTCATGTGCGGCAGCTGGTCTTCTTCCACCGTGTTGCAGTTGATTGCCACCAGCCCCGCCTTTTGCCCCGGTCCGCAATACTTTTTGGCGAAGGCGATCATGCGGTCTTCGTAATCGCTGGCGATGGGACAGCTGTTGCAGGTGAAGACGACGACTAGCACCTGGCGATCCTGCAGATCGGCCATGGAGTGCTTCTTGCCGTCGACGCCCGGCAGATCGCGCCAGGCGGGGGCCGGGTCGCCGATGTTCAGGATCGAGTTGTATTGGCCGGCCTGTGCGACCGCGGCGCACATCCAAGAGAGGGCAGCCAGCGCGAGTGTCCAGCGATTCATGAGGGGTGTCTTTCAGCTCAGGTTGGGGCCGCCGACGGGCTCAATCGCCCACCGCAGCCCTTGGCAAACCACGATAGTTGCGGCCGCCAAACCGCGTCAAACGAGCTCCCTTTTCTGCGCAAAGGCCGGCAGGGAAAGCCTGTGGACGTCGCCCTTGGACGGCCAATGTCGCGATCCGGGCAGACTTTGTCGAAAAACCGGCCGTGGTGCCGGTTGCGACGTCCTCAGCCGCCGCCGTTTCAGCCAATTTGGCGAGTCCGAGGGCTGTTTGGAGTCGCCCTAGATGTTAGAGTAGATCGTGCGGGCCGCGTGCTTTGGGGTTGGGGGTCGTACGCGCCGCTTGGTCCGACGTTAGGCAAAGCATCGGACAACCGGGGCACCGGCCGCAAGGAAACAGGGTTCAGGAGCGGGGATCGACGTCGATGCGGATTCGAGGAGCATGGTTGCTGGCGTTTGCGGGTTTGCTGGTGACGTTGGCGAGCGTCGACCGGATTGCCGCAGACCCCCCCAACGGAGCTGCCGCCGGAGCCGACTCGGGCAAATTCGTTAAGTTGTATAACGGCAAGGACCTCTCGGGCTGGGACATCCACCACGGCAACATTGGGGCCTGGAAGGCCAACGGCGAACTGATCAGTTGCGTGGGCGCGGGCGGCGGCTGGCTGCGGACGGACAAGTACTTCAGCGATTTCGTCCTCAAGCTCGACTGGCGAATTCCCAAGGACGGCAACAGCGGCGTCGGCCTGCGGTTTCCCCCGAACGGCGACCCGGCCCACGAGGGTATGGAAATCCAAATCCTCGACGACAACGCCGAGGTCTACAGAAACATGAAACTCGTCCCCGCCCAGCACACGGGGGGCATCTATTACCAGGCGCCGGCCAAGCAGGGTGTCGCCAAGCCCGCCGGCGAATGGAACCACTACGAAATCACCTGCCTGGGCCCGCACGTAATCGTCAAGCTCAACGGTCAGGCCGTGACCGACGTGATGGTCGACCAATTCACAACCGGCGCCGGCGGCCACAAGGCGCTGTCGGAGCGGCCGCAGGTGGGATACATCGGCCTGCAGAGCCACTCCTCGGGCGGCACCACCTTTGAGCCAATTGACTTTCGCAACATCGAGCTGAAGGATTTGACAACCGCCCTGCCGTCCGGGCTGCACTACGTCGACCTGGTCGAGGGGACGGGCCCGGTGGTGCCGGTCGGTGCCACCATCCAGGCTCACTACACCGGTTGGCTAACCGACGGGACGAAGTTCGACAGCAGCCGCGATCGCGGCAAGCCGCTGATGCTGCCCTTGTCGCGGGTCATTCCGGGCTGGCAGGCGGGGATTCCGGGAATGAAGGTTGGAGGCCGGCGAAAACTGATCATTCCGCCCGAGCTCGGTTATGGAACGCGGGGCGCGGGGCGGTTGATTCCGCCGAACTCGATGCTGGTATTCGACGTTGAAGTTTTGAGCCTGGTTCCACGATAGATCCAGCAGAGCGCATTCGTTCGACACAAGGAAATCATCAACCCAGAGGCAGGGAGTCAGCCCGTTTTGAATCGGGGTCGAGGCCGAACATGTCGGTGTCCATTATTGCTTGTCCGTCCTGCAAATCTCTCGTCCTTCCGGACACGGCTCAGTGTCCGAATTGCGGCTTTGTGTTCGATGAAAAGCGGGCCGCCATCGAGCCGCCCACCCATGAACCCGTCGAGGCACCGGAAGAGGAAATCCCTTGTCCCGGCTGTAACGAGCTGGTGAAGAAGGGGCTCGTCCGCTGCTGGAACTGCGGCACCTTCATGCAGCCGCACATCGCCGAGAGCTACAAGAAGATGCAGGTTTCGCCGCCCAAGGTGATCTATAGCCAGATCGACCAGGGGCACGAAGGGAGCAATTTCGGCGGCACGGTCAGCGATTCGGGGCGGCTCGTCGACAACGCGCATCCCCCCGAGGGACCACCGGCCGACGCCGACGAGGACTTCGAGATCAACGACGGCGGAATGTCCGAAGATCCGAACGAGGAAGATTTCGACCTGGGCACCGCCGAACCGCCGGCCACTCCCAACGAAATCGTGCAGTCAGCCCCGATCTATGCTGAAAAGAAGGTCGAAGCGCCTAAGGCAGACACCAAAAAGGCCGAAAAGAAGGCGGCCCTCGGCGGGTTCGCGGACGACATGAACGCCGAAGACGCGGTTCCCGGCGAAGGTCTGCTCCGCGTGGCTCTGGCCGAAGAGGCCGAAACTGGCAGCCGCAAGCGCCTGCAAAAAGTTGGCGACGAGCCCAAGAAATCAGGCTTTCGCGTCTTCTGCCCGAACGGGCATTGCATCGTAGTGCAGGAACGGCACCGTGGCCGCACCGGCCGTTGCCCCCGCTGTCACGAGGTCTACGTCGTCCCTGCCGGAAATTGGGACGAAGAGAAGGCCCTGCAGGATGACGAGGCCAAAAAATCGGCCGCCATCAACGCGGCCGTCAATGCCGGCGAAGCTAAGGGTGCCGATCAGCCCGCGGAAATCTCGGCGGGCGAATACACCCGCTGGATGCTCGACACGCACTTCCACGCCGTCGACCTGACCAAGCTCAAGCTCAAGCCGGGCAGCTTGCTCAAGGACTTTCAGGACGCCGACATTGCCTTCGCTCCCGACGGGATGCTCGTCGTTTTGCTGGCGAAGAAGGGTGGACTCTTGGGCGGCGGCGAAAAGAAAAAGCTCGCCACCCGCGACGCCGTCGTGCAGCACCTGAGCGAGGGGAAGGCCCGCCAGGATTTGCCCAGCGGCGCGAAATACTTCTTCCCGGCAGCTGAGGTCATGCAGCTGCGGATCGTGCAGCCGATCCCGTCGGCTGAACAGTCGATGTTTGCCGGCGTCCCTGTGTTCGGCGAGGGCCGCATCGCCCTGCGACTGCCCAAGGTCGACGAGAGCCCCAATCCGCAGTTCCTGTCGTTCACGCTGTCGGAATTCCGACGGTTCGCCAAGATCCTTGGCGAATTCTACGGAGTGCCCGCGATCGGTGCCGATTGCGGCATTCCGCTCGAAGACGTCTTCAGCGAGCGGTTCTGCCACATCAGCAACCAGCCGATGAAGATCCTGGAGCACGTCGAGTTCTACAAGGACGATCCGGGATTCAAGCTCAAAGTCATCGGCTACAAGTGCGCCGGCTGCGGCCTTGTCATCAGCGAAGAATCGCGCGAGAAAGAAAAGCTCGGCGGCAAGGATGGCAAAAAGATCGCCAAGGCGCCCTGCCCGAAGTGCAAAAAGCCGTTCGGCAGCCTGCCGCAATATGCCTTCAACGTCGCGGACCCGCCGAAGTAGTCGGCTACTGCGTGCTTCCCTCTCCCATTCCGATGGGAGAGCGGCTGTGTTTCTTTTCAAGAGTTAAGTGGTTGAGATTGCAGGGTTCCAGTGCGTGTTGTTTTTGACCATCGTGTTGAGGATCACCAGCAGCTTGCGCATGCAGGCGGTGATGATGA
>Ga0210390_10000882_pt1 | contig 30407 bp, 20 predicted proteins | sample IncBWH11OmetaG_FD_161050 | JGI IMG/M metagenome (GOLD analysis project Ga0210390, IMG submission 161050) | Forest soil microbial communities from Barre Woods Harvard Forest LTER site, Petersham, Massachusetts, United States - Inc-BW-H-11-O ...
TTCCGACAGCTTCTTCGCGCTCTGTTTGAAGCTGCAGAAGTTTTTCACCTGGAGCATCAGGTCGCGGGGCTGGCAGGCGCGAAACGGGCGGCCCGCCTGCTTGTAGTGCTTTTCGATCAGGTAATCGATGGCCGCCGCATCGTATTCGAAACCGAGGTTCGGCGCCATGAGTTTGCACAGGTCGCGGAACTGGTCTTCGGTCGGGTCCGGGACCTCGATCTTGTACGGAATTCGCCGCAGGAACGCGCCGTCCACCAGGTCCTTCGGCTCGAGGTTGGTCGAGAAGATGATCAACTGGTCGAACGGCACCTGAATCTTTTTGCCGCTGGGAATATTGAGGAAGTCGAAGCGCTTTTCCAGCGGCACGATCCAGCGGTTGAGCAGCGTTTCGACGGGCATGGTCTGCCGGCCGAAGTCGTCGATGATCAAGACTCCGCAGTTGCTCTTCAACTGCAGCGGGGCCTCGCAGATTTTGGTCTGGGCGTTCTGCGTGACTTCGAGCTCGGACATCGTCAATTCGCCGCCGGCCGCGACGGTGGGACGCACGATCTGCACCCAGCGGCGATCGATACCGGACAGATTCAGGATGCCTTCCTGCGTTTCGGTCTCGACGGCATCGTGCACGCCCGGGTCGTAAAGGCGAATGATGTCGCCGTCGATTCCCAGCGTTCGCGGAATCCAAATTGTCGTGCCGAACGACCGCGTGACCCGCTCGGCGATGCTCGTCTTGCCGTTGCCGGGGCTGCCGAACAAGAACATGCCGCGGCCCGAATTGATGGCCGGGCCCAAACGGTCGAGCATCCGCTGCGAGACAACGAGATCATTGAACGCGCGCCGCAGGTCTTCTTCCGTCGCCTGCTGCTTCGCGATGCTCTGGGCCGCCATCGCCTGCAGGTAATCGGGCAGGGTGACGGGGGCCGAGCCGAAATAGGTGCACTCTTCGGAGTAGCGGCGGGCTCGTTCGCGGCCGAACTCGGTGATGGCGAAGTCGTAGTCGCCCATCTCTGCGGACCCTTTGAAGGCCAGCAGCTGCTCCTGTTTGAGCTGTTTCAGAATCGGGTCGGTGATCTGGAAGGGGAGCCGTACCTGGTTGGCGATGGCGCGGCCGCGCGATGAGCCCTTCGCCAAGAGGTACTTAAGAATCAGCCGCTCGATTTCCTCGAACGTCAGGCCGGTCTCTTCGAGCGTTTCGGGAGCCTTCGGACGAAAGGGCTGCCCCGCGTCCTGCTGGTTGGAGTTACTGAGCAGGTTATTGACGCGATCAAATAGCTCGGAGAGCCGCGAACTGCGTTTGACGTAGTGTCCGATGTAGCGGCTGCCCGACGGATGGTCGCCGGAAGACAGCGCGTCGTGGACGGCGTCTTCGGCGGAGTCGGCGCGCGGCTCCTCCTGGTCCGACTCCTCGCCCTTCGGCGAGTCCTGGAGGTCGGAAAGATCGAGATCGTCGACTTCGTCCGAAGTCTTCGCTGTCGCTTGTTTTGAGGGAGGCTTCCGCCCCTTGAGCGCGGCGAGGAACTCGGCCGGTGTCAGTTTTCCCTTAACAGCCATGCTTGGGCCAATCCGCGGGACAATCCGAAGGGAAGGCTATGCCATGGCTTGTGGCCGTCAACCAAGGGGCGCCGAGACAGAGGCTGAAGAGAGGCCACCTTTACGACGGCAACGGTCGTAGGGTGCGCCCGTTCCTGGTAGTTTTTGACCCGCACGGCGCCAAAGCAGCCCGTCTGCCGCTCGGAGGCACGTGGCCTGCCGAGGGACAGTCCGGTTGATCCGGATGCGCCGATTGTTGCGTTTATAGCGGGACACGTTTGTAGCGGCAGGCAGGCGGCTCAGCCGGGTGGCACTGGACTTCGGCGAGCTCAGTCGAGTCGCGGCTTGTCCGCCAGTGGACTTTGGTCACGGCCGGTTCCGGGCGACAGCAGGGCCATCAGCACGCCGGCGGCGACGGACACGTTGAGCGAGCCGATCTCGCCCCGCGCGGTCAGGCGGCATGTTTCGTCGCAGGTGTCGAGTGTCAAACGCCGCAAGCCGCGCTCTTCATTGCCCAACACCAAGAGCCACGAGCGATCGCGATCGACGGCGCTCACATCCTGCTCTGCATGCTCCGAAGCCCCCAGCACCCACAGGCCGGCAGCCTTGGCGATCTCGAGGCCGCGGCTCAGGTTCGCCGGGTGCGAAAAAGGAACAACCTCGAGCGCTCCGGAGGCGACGTCATAAACCGTGCCGTTGAGCGGAGCAGACCGATCGCGCGTCAGCAGGATGCCGGCGATACCGAAGAAGGCGGCCGTGCGAAAGATGGCCCCGACGTTGTGCGGGTCTTGCAGTTGATCGAGGGCCAGCCAAAGCCGATGGCCCGAGCGCCGCCCGCCGGTGTCTTGGGCGACGCTGTCTTGAGCGCCGTTGTCCTGGACACCGTTGTCCTGAGCGCTGTCGGCCTGCCCGCTCTCGGGCGCGTCGACGCCGAACAAGACTTCCAGCGGCACCTCGGGGTGTTCCTTGACGGTCGCTTCGGCAATTCCCCCACGGCCTCCCTCCGCCTCGCGCTGGCCGCGGCGACCGACCCGCTCGCCGTGCGTGGCGCCGCGGACGACCGGGACGCGATATTCCCGCGCCAAACGCTCGACGTCCCGCCACGCGTCCGACGCCGGTCCCGCGGGCAATCGCACGTCGATGACCGCTTCGGGCCGCCTCGCGAACGTCGCGAGAATGCTATGAGGATTTCTCAGGTGGACTGCCACAAGTTGAGCATGCGCGACGCGGCAACTCATTTCCACCCCGACCAGCCGCGGCGGAACTAAGTCAGCGGCCGAGAGTCTCAGAACCTGCGGCGTCTAGACACGCCGCGTGCGCTGCCGCGCAACCTCGTAGAACAAAATCCCGGCTGCCACAGCCGCATTCAGCGAGCCCACTCGGCCGTGCTGGCGAATGGCGACGCGCTCGTCGCACAGCTCTAGAATCTGCGGGCGGATTCCGACCGCCTCATTACCCAGAACGAGTGCCGTCGGGCCGCGGAGATCGACTTGCGAGACGTCACGCCGCGCCGCCGGTGCCGTGCCGACGACGCGTACGCCCTCGGCCTTGAGCCGCGCGATCCACGTCGGCAATTCATCGACGCGGGCGAGACGCACATGATTGACGGCTCCCGAGGAGGCCCTCACGACGAGGCTCGAAACTTCCGCCTGCTGCGTCGCGCCAACAAACACGCCATCCACGCCAAAGGCGTCCGCGCTCCGCAAGACGGCGCCAAAATTGAATGGATCCTGGATGGCGTCCAAGACGATATAAAACGGGACGGGCGGGCGAGACTGGAGAAGATGGTCCGCATCTTCATACGGATAGGGGGGCATCTTGGCGAGGTAGCCTTGATGCTCGCCAGAACGGCACAAGCGCTCAAGCGCCGCCGCAGGCTCGAAAGCCGAGGGCACGTCCAGCCGCTCCGCGTGCCGCAGGACCTCGTCGCGTTCTTGCGCGGGCAACCGCTCGTCGAGCCGGATTTCCAGCGGACACCAACGGCCCGCTTCCAACGTTTCCATCACGGGCAGGCGGCCCCAGATCCAGCACCGCTGGTGGTTGCCCATCAAGGCGGATTGTTTTTGCTTGCGTGGCGCGCGACGAGTCACGAAGGATCGGCTTCAAAGCGGGACAAACGAGTTGAACTTGACCGCCGCGATCACGACAATTGGCAAGGCTGCGAACCAGCGGTTTGAGACCATCATAAACGATCCGGATAAAGAACCAGTCGTCGTGCGTCGAAAGCGTTCCGCCCCGGCCATTCCGATTTATGACGAATCCGAGCGCGAAGGGCTCCGCGCCGCGGGCCGCTTCAACGCCCACCTGTTGGACTTCATCCGCCCGAAGGTCGTCGCCGGCGTGACGACTGCTCAGCTCGATCGGCTTGTCCACGAATACACGCTCGATCACGGCCACATCCCGGCGTGCCTGGGCTACCAGGGCTTTCCCAAGAGCATCTGCACGAGCATCAACGAAGTCGTCTGCCACGGGATTCCCGATAAAACGGTGCTCCGCGACGGGGACATCATCAATGTCGACCTGACGACGATCGTCGCCGGCTGGTACGGCGATCAGTCCGAGACACTTCTCATCGGCAACGTGTCCGACACCGCCCGCCGACTCGTGCAGGTGACCTTCGACTGTCTCTATCGCGGCATCCGCGCGATCAAGCCCAACGGCCGGGTGATCGACATTGGTGCGGCGATCTCCGAACACGCCGAGGCCGAGGGCTTTGCCGTCGTCAAGGAGTACCAAGGGCACGGGATCGGCCGACAATTCCACCAGGATCCGGGCATCCCTCACTTCCCGCACCCCAACAACGTGGGCGAACTGATCCCGCCCGGCGTCTGCTTCACCATCGAGCCGATGCTCAACGTCGGCACCTGGGAGACGGTGCTCGATCACAAAGACAAGTGGACGGTGCGGACGAAGGACGGCAGCCTGTCGGCCCAGTTCGAGCACACGATCCTGATGACCGACGACGGCCCCGAAATCCTGACGCTGACCAAAGACGGTCCCCAGGAAGGGCACATCTTCTAAGGCTGCCTCGCGCCTGCTGACGAGCGCCCGCCGCGGTTTTGCTGAGAACCGCCACCCGTTCGTTACCCCGGCCGGATTAAAGCGTGGGGATGCTTACTGCTGCGAGTTTCCCCGGGGCCGCGATTGCGTCTTTGCCGGCCACCTGCAGATTGAATTCGTAATCGGTGCGGCCGGGGGATTCGACAGTCATGATCAGGTTGGGGTCGCTCAGATTCTTTTCCGGATCGCTGTAGAGATTCTTGAGGCCGTCGGGCTGTCCGTACAATCGCGCAATGCCACTCGCAGCGCGGCCGCGTCCCCCACGGGGGAGTTTCAATTGCGCGAACTCAATCACGTACTTGCCGACGGGGACACCGTCACCTGCCAGGTAAGTCGTGAAGGCAAAAGTGCCGTCTTCGTTGCAGGCGACGAATCGGGGCGGCAGCCGCACGGGATGCTCCGCATCGTTGAGCAACACGAACAACTGGCCGGCCGCCTTGTCGGGCGGCATCCCGTCGATTGTCACATGGCCGGCGAACTTGCCGATGGTCTGGCGTTTGGCCTTGGGGTTGTCCAAGAAAAACTGGTCGACGGCCTCCGTGTCACTCTTTTGCCGGCTGCACCCGGCCAATGTGCTCGCGACGACGAAACAGGCCAGCACAACTTGGAATGAATGACCCGCAAACCGCGGGAGAGAAAACATGGTCGAGTCTCCGCAAGAACGAGGCGCAAGTCAAAACGGCCCCAGGCCGGGATGGAAGGTCCATCCCAGCCTGGGAGAGAAACCGGTGAAACGAATCAACGAATCGCCCGAATGGGCCCTCGACGAGGACTAGAAACTGCTGTCGGTCACCGGCTTGTGGCCGCGATAGCTCATGATGCGGCAGAGCACGGTCAAGCCGGTGTTTTCGCTGATCATGCGGGCCGAACCATCGCATAGCGCAATGCCGACTGCACCGGGGTGGAAGGCGTACCAGTTAAGCCCACCGACATTGATGCAGTTGAGGAAGCAGACGGGCGTGCCCGAGTTGTAGACGTACGTATACGGTAGCCCTTGGAGGTTCGTCCCCTGGTTGGTAATGAAGACGTTATCCGTGCAGGCCCAGCAACCGCCCCAGTTGGACGGGGGAACGTTGCCCGGACCGGTCGCGGCGTCCCCAAGGCCGGCGGGAACGGGGGCGGCGATCTGAGCGCGAGTCATTTTAACTCCGCGGACCCAGAAGTCCGGCCGGCCGGCCACTTCGGCAAACAGCACTGTGGTCGACGTCCCGTCTACGATGTTGTCGATCGGCACACCTGCCTCCCACACGCTAATGGGACCCAGCCGGTTGATTTCCGGCTGGCTGCAGTTCTGGAACAAGTACGCGCCGCCAAGCGGCAGGTACTGCTTGTTTACGAGGCATTTGCAGTTAAGGCAGTTCACGGTAGTCGACGCGTAGCCGCCGTTGGGCTCGTAGTCGCTGGCACCGGCCAATACCGGAGGGAACGCGCACTTTTGGCCGCTGATCGCGCAGCCGCCATAGTAGCACTTGCAGGAAAGCGAGATCGTCTCGACGAAGGGGTTGTTGACGCGCGGGGCCGACGGGCAAACAAACGCCGGGATCACTGCCGCGCCGGGACGCGTGGAGCTGCACGGATCGAGGCACGGATTGCTGATGTTCTTGCCCGGATAAGGGCCGACCTTCGTGTTTCGGCCGTTCGCCGAACAGTTCCAGAGGCAGCTGAAGCAGCAATAGATTTTGCTTGGGTGCTCGCAGCAGGGAGGAAACATCGGGCTGTTAAAGCAGATCCTGCTGTAAACAGTGGTGGCCTCCAGGAACGGCAGCAAACGCTCTCCGGCGAAGTGCTCGTTGAGACAGCCGATGCAGATGACGCCCGTGCAGAAGCAGGGTCCGTTCGGCGTGTAGTCACCCCAGCGAAAGTCGAGAGCGGGGGTGAACCTCTGACTGATATCGTGATAATTGTGTTCCGCCAGCGCGATTTGCTTGAGGTTGTTTCGGCACTGGGTGCGACGTGCCGCCTCCCGGGCCGACTGCACGGCTGGCAATAAAAGCGCAATTAAGACGGCAATGATGGCGATGACGACAAGAAGCTCGATCAGTGTAAACCCCGACTTTTTGTGTCGCAGCATACTGCGTCCCCCCTACTTGGTAAGAAGACCACACCGACCCCGGCTGGCAAAAAACCAGCGCAAAAACTTCCACAGAAACCGCTTAGGACTCCTCCTCTTCAACCGAACCTTGCGCCCTCAAGCCTGCGATCAGACCGCATGAACACTTGTAAGTCAAAGTAAAAACCCTCAAAAACGGATGACAAAAGTTAAATTTTCGTGTGCGAGCGGACAGTCGGCGGGCGGTCTCTTCATTCTTTCTTAACCACGGCGGACGATGATCGAGGCTCGCATGTCGCCTTCGCCCGTCGTCAATTTCCGATTGCAACTCGCCGTCCTCGCCGCCTTCGCGGGGTTCGTCAGCGGATGTCAGATCCGAGATGCGGATCCGACGTCCGGAGCAGTCTCGCAGGCGGATCGGTCCGAGGCTGACAGTCGATCGCGAGCCGACGCGGAAAAGCGGGCGGCGACTGGTCAAACGCTACGCGGCCCGATCACCATCGACGGATCGAGCACTGTTTATGTGATTACGCAAGCGGTGACCGAGGAGTTCCTCAAGCTGCATCGGCAGGTGCGGGTGACGCTGGGCCGCGCCGGTACCGGCGGGGGCTTCAAGCGATTCGACGTGGACGAGCTCGACATCTGCGACGCCTCGCGGCCGATCGAACCCGAAGAAATCACTGCCTGCAAACAGAACGGCGTCGATTACCTCGAGCTGAAAGTCGCACTCGACGGCCTGACCGTGGTCGTTAACCCGCACAACACTTGGTGCCACGCACTCACCGTCGGCCAGCTCAAGCGAATTTGGGAGTCGGGCAGCCGCGTCAGCTTTTGGAACGAGATCGATCCGGCGTGGCCGGCGACCAAAATCCTGCTCTATGGCCCGGACACCGACTCGGGCACGTTCGAGTACTTCACCGAAGTGATTTGCGGCAAACGAGGAGACTGTCGGACCGATTTCCAGCAAAGCTCCGACGACAATTTCCTGGTGCAAGGCGTGGAAGGAGACACCGGCGCCTTGGGCTATTTCGGCTACGCTTACTCCGTGCTCAACCGCGGGGCCGTGCGGGCCGTCCCGATTGCGGCTGGCTCAAACCCAGCCGCCGCGATCGTGCCGAACGAAGCCACGATCGCCAGCGGAGAATATGCGCCGCTGTCGCGTCCGCTGTTTCTCTACGTCAACCGGCGGGCTTTGTGTCGCCGGGAGGTCGTGGAGTATTTAAACTTCTATCTCGACCGCGGTCCGGGATTGGCCGCGGAGGTGCACTCCCTGCCGCTTCCACCGGCCGAGTATGCCAAAGCCCGCGCCCAGCTGACGCGCGCCGCGGCCGGCGCGTTCTAGGATTGCCCAACTTTTGCCAAGCCCTCTAACGGACCGCGGGGCCGAATCACCGATGGCCGAGCGACTGGCCGCCAAACTCGCGCCGGCGAATCCACACGGACTGATTCGGCGCTCGTCGCTCGTTCGCGCCCGCGAACAGGCCATTCGCCTGATCCTGTTGGCGTGCGCGATGGCCTCGATCCTCACGACAGTCGGCATCATTTACGTCCTGGTGACCGAAACGCTGATTGCCGTTCCGCCGCACGAGGCCTTCTTTCAACTCGTGTCGCCGTGGCAGTTCTTCACGGAGACTCGCTGGACGCCGCAGTTTTCCGACCGGCATTTCGGCATCTTGCCCCTGTTGTGCGGCACGTTTCTGGTCGCCGGGATCGCCGCGCTGATCGGACTGCCGATTGGTCTGGCCGGTTCGATCTACCTGAGCGAATACGCGTCGCCGCGCACGCGGAACAAGGTGAAGCCGATCCTCGAGATCCTGGCAGGGATTCCGACCGTCGTCTTTGGCTACTTCGCCCTCGTTTTTATCACGCCCTACCTCTTGCGGCCCGTGCTGACCGGACTCTTTGGCTGGGACGTGCAGATCTTTAACGCGGCCAGCGCCGGGATCGTCGTGGGGATCATGATCATTCCGATTGTCGCTTCGCTGAGCGAAGACGCACTGCGGTCGGTGCCGCAAGCTCTCCGCGAGGCGGCCTACGCCCTCGGTTCCACCAAGTATCACGTCTCGACGCGGGTGGTCGTGCCGGCCGCGCTCTCGGGCATTCTGGCCTCGTTCCTGTTGGCAATTTCGCGGGCCGTTGGCGAAACGATGGCCGTGGCGATCGCGGCCGGACAGACGCCAGCCCTCACGCTCAATCCGCTCCGCAGCGTCGAAACGATGACCGCCTACATCGTGAATGTCAGCTTCAGTGACAAGCCGCATCAGAGCCTCGACTTCAAGGCCCTGTTCGCCGTCGCGATGACGTTGTTCGCGGTGACGCTGGCGATGAACTTGCTGTCGCACCTGGTGATGCGCCGCTACCGAGAGACGTATCAATGAGCGCCGCCGCACCGGGACTGGGAGTGAGCCGCCCGCGGACCGATGCGTCCGCGCGGGCGGACCTCGTCAACCGGGGGTTTGCCGGAGCGTGCGCGGTCTCCGCCTGGTTTGGGCTGGGCGTGTTGATCGTCTTGTTGGGCGGCGTGCTGTGGCAGGGAGCGGGCTGGCTGTCGTGGTCGTTTCTCACTCACTATGACTCGCGTCACCCAGCGGAGGCGGGCGTTCTCGCCGGCCTGTTGGGGAGCGCTTGGCTCGTCACGCTGGCCACGCTGTTTGCGGTGCCGGTCGGCGTCGGTGCGGGCATCTTTCTGGAAGAGTACGAAAAGAAAGGCTGGCTCCGCACGCTGATCGAAATCAACCTGTCGAACCTGGCGGGCGTCCCCTCGATCGTCTACGGCATTTTGGGAATGGCCGTCTTCGTGAAAATGTTCGGGGCTTTCCAGGGCCGACCCAAGGTGCTCGAGATCGGCTTGGCCAGTGTGCACATCGATATCCCACTGCCGTTTGGCCGCACGGTTTTGTCCGGTGGCCTGACGCTGGGGCTGTTGATTTTGCCGATGGTGATTGTGGTCACCCGCGAGGCGCTGCGAGCCGTCCCTTCATCGCTGCGGCAGGCCTCCTACGCGCTCGGCGCGACGCACTGGCAGACCATTCGCCACCAGCTGTTGCCCGCCGCGACGCCCGGAATTATCACGGGCGTGATCCTTTCGGTCTCCCGCGCGATCGGCGAAACGGCGCCCCTTTTGGTGGTGGGGGCCGCCGTTTACCTGGCCAACACGCCGGGGGGCATCGAGTCCCCGGTCGACGTGGTGAAACACCCGGGCGGACTGGCCGAGGCGCCCTTCGATTCGTTCACGGCGCTGCCCGTTTTGATCTTCAACTGGATTTCGCGGCCGGAGCAGGAATACCGTCATGTGGCGGCGGCCGCCATTCTGGTCTTGCTCGGCCTGCTGCAGGTCTTCAATATCGCGGCCAGCGTGATCCGCGCGCGGATGCAGCGAAAAACTCGCTGGTAGCACAAGGCGACCAACCCATGCTCAACGGGCTTTCGACAATCATCAACGACCGGGCGGCGGCCCAAGCCGGACTGCCCCCCGATCCCAAGATCGGGCTGAAGACGAAGCTCGAAGCGCGAAATCTCTCCTTCTACTACGGCGACGCACAGGCCCTCTTCGACGTCACCCTGTCGATCCCCGAGCGTTCGGTGACCGCGCTCATCGGCCCCTCCGGCTGCGGCAAGAGCACGTTTCTGCGGACCCTCAACCGCATGAACGACATCATCGAGGGAACCCGGCTGACCGGCCAGGTGATGCTCGAAGGCACCGACATTTACGATCCGACCATCGACGTCGTCGCCCTCCGCAAACGGGTGGGCATGGTCTTCCAGAAATCGACTCCCTTTCCCAAGTCGGTCTTCGAGAACGTGGCCTATGGACCGCGCGTGGCCGGTCGACGCAGCTCCAAATCGCTCACCGAACTCGTCGAAGCCTGTCTCCGCCGGGCCGGGTTGTGGGACGAAGTCAAAGATCGGCTCGCCGATTCCGCGCTGGAACTTTCGGGCGGACAACAGCAGCGGCTCTGCATCGCGCGAGCATTGGCCACCGACCCGGACGTGCTGCTGATGGATGAGCCGGCCTCGGCGCTCGACCCGGCGTCGACCGCCCGCGTCGAAGACCTGATTTTCGAGCTGAAGCAGAACTACACGATCGTGATCGTCACGCACAACATGCAACAGGCGGCCCGCGTCAGCGATCGCACGGCTTTCTTCAACCATGGCCACCTGATCGAAATCGACGCCACGCCCAAAATGTTCACCCGCCCCGGCCAGAAACAAACCGAAGACTACGTCACCGGCCGCTTCGGCTAGGAATTTCAGAAAGTCCATGACCAAACACCTGGCGCGCGAACTGGACGACCTGCACCACGACATTCTGTCGATGTGCGCCATGGTCGAGGAGATGGTCCATCAAGCAGTCGACGAGTTGGCGGAGCCCAACTACGATCGGGCCCGCGCGATGTCGGTCAAGGACGACGAGATCGACGAATGGGACGTACGGATCGAGGAGGAATGCCTCAAGATCCTCGCGATGCACCAGCCGGTGGCGACCGACCTCCGCCGCATCAGCAGCGTGCTCAAGATCGCCAATGAGCTGGAGCGGGTGGCCGACCTGGCCGTCCACATTGCCGAGCGGGCCTGCGGGCTGGTGACGTGGCCCGAGGTCTACGCGCCGGCAAACCTCAAGGAAATGGCCGGCATCGCCGGCGAAATGCTCCGCAACAGCATCGATGCCTACGTCGAAATGGACAGCGGCCTGGCCCGCCGCGTCTGCAGCCGCGACGAAACGGTCGACCGCCTCAATCGCGAGATCATCGAGGAAATTCTGCGGCGGATGAAAGAAACCCCCGCCTACATCGAGCCGCTGTTACACCTCTTCTCGGCTTCTCGCCACGTCGAACGCGTCGCCGACCACGCCACCAACATCGCGGAAGACGTGGTCTACCTGATCGAAGGCGAAATCATCCGCCACCGGACCGAGCTTTGAGAAGAGAGTCCAAGATCGAAAGTCCAAGGTCTTAGGGAAGAGGCCTAGGCGTCGGTGACTTTGGACTTTTTCAGATTTCTGCCTCGATCATGCCGCGTCGCTGCAGCCGGGCGGCGACCAGCGCGCAGAGGTTGGCCCAGACCAGTCCGGCCGTCCACCCGGCCAGCACGTCGCTTGGATAATGAACTCCCAGGTAGACGCGGCTGACGCCGACGATGCCGGTGAGGAACAACGCGCACAACAGGAAGTAGACGCGAATCCGCGGCAAGTTACCGGCGAACTGCGTCAACAGCGCTCCCAGGGTGAGATAGATGATCGCCGACATCATCGAATGGCCGCTGGGAAAGCTCGTCTGATAGGCGATTTCGAGTTGCGGAACCACGGTGGGCCGCGGGCGGACGAAGTGCGCTTTGAGCAGCATGCCGACGAAGTAGCCGCTGACCGCCGCGCCCACGAGAAACCGCGTTTCGCCCCGCTTACCGTGCAATTGCAGAAAGCCGGCCGTTATCGCAACGAGCAGAATCAGGACCGAGTAGCCGCCGAGCGCCGTGATGTCGCGGGCCGTGTCCTGCACCCACGCCGGACCAATGAGGAGGCCCGGATCGTCGGACCGGCGGACGGCCCGCATCACGCGTTCATCCAAGCTTTGCGTGGCGCCGGCGCGCATCTCGTGGGCCAAGGCCAGGAACGCCCAGGTCCCCAAGAAAATGATCAGCAAACGGACCAACTGGGAGCGCTCGTCGCCCGACGAGCCGCGCAGATATTTGTTGATCCGGCCCCACACGTCCGTTGCTCCGTGAACTCCTTCGTGCCCTCGCGCCGTGTTAACTCAGCTGTGTTAACTCAGCGCCGTGTTATCCCAAAACCCGGCCGGCGCGCCCATCTCAGCAAAACGTGAATTTTTACTCCCGATCGCCGAATGGCGTGGCGGATTCGTCCCCAGCCGAAATCTTCAAAATTTCCTGAGACGTTTCGGCCCCGTTCGTCGCATGTCATGATAGGAAGCCCTTTTTGTCCTCCTCAGATCGTGCTGCGGTGCAGCTCGAGCAGGCTGAATTGAAGACGCTTCGACTGCGGGGCCAGTGATGTCGGACACACCGAAAGACGCCAAAGGCATCTTTCTTGCCGCGCTCGACATTCAGAATCCGGACGAGCGGGCGGCGTTCGTCGTGCGGTCCTGCCAGGGCGACGACCCTCTGCAAAAACGGGTCGAAGATCTGCTTCGCGCCTACGGCGAATCGGGCGGGCCCCTCGACAAAATGGCCGCCGCCATCGCCACCACGCGGCTTGGCGAGCCCATCCGCGAGCAAGTCGGCTCGACCATCGGTCCCTACAAGCTGATGGAGCAGATCGGGGAGGGGGGATTTGGGCTGGTCTTCGTCGCCGAGCAACAGCAGCCGATCCGCCGCAAGGTGGCCCTCAAGATCATCAAGCCGGGGATGGACACCCGCGACGTGATCGCCCGCTTCGAGGCCGAGCGGCAGGCCCTGGCCCTGATGGACCATCCGAACATCGCCCGCGTGCTCGACGCCGGCACGACCGAAAGCGGCCGACCTTACTTCGTGATGGAGCTCGTCCGGGGCATCCCGATCACCGATTACTGCGACCAGGCCCAGCTCACGCCCCGCGAACGCCTGGAACTCTTCGTCCCGGTGTGCAACGCGATTCAGCACGCTCATCTCAAAGGGATCATCCACCGCGACGTCAAGCCGTCGAACGTGCTCGTCACGCTGCACGACGACCGCCCGGTGGTGAAGGTCATCGACTTCGGCGTCGCGAAGGCCCTCTACCAGTCGCTCACCGAACGCACGATCTACACGCGCTACGCCCAGATGATCGGCACGCCGCTCTACATGAGCCCCGAGCAGGCCCAAATGAGCGGCCTCGACATCGACACCCGCAGCGACATCTATTCGCTCGGCGTGCTCTTGTACGAACTCCTCACCGGCTCAACCCCCTTCAACAAAGAACGACTCGCCAAGGCCGCCTACGACGAGCTGCTCAAAATCATCCGCGAAGAAGAGCCGCCCAAGCCCAGCCTCCGCCTGAGCCAGTCTGGCGACGCGCTTCCCTCAATCGCCGCCCAACGCAAAACCGAGCCGGCCAAGCTCTCCAAGATGTTCCGCGGCGACCTCGACTGGATCGCCATGAAGGCACTGGAAAAGGACCGCACCCGCCGCTACGAAACGGCGAATGCGTTTGCGGCCGACGTGCTGCGCTATCTCAACGATGAGCCAGTGGAAGCGACACCGCCGTCGGCGGCATATCGTATCCGCAAGTTCGCGCGGAAGCATCGAGGGCCGGCAATTGCGCTGGCCGTGATCGTGGCTGTGCTTCTTGTCGGGATTGGCGGAACAACGTGGGGACTGATCCGCGCATGGCGAGCCGAGAGAGCAGCAATTGAATCCGAACGTCGAGCCGTCAATGCGCTCGACGAGGTCACGGAGGAACGCGACGCCAAGAACAGGGCCTTGTCCGAAGCGCAAGGCGCACGCGAGAAAGCTGAGCACGAACTTGCCAACGGGCTGTTACGACCAATCGGGTTCTACGCCGGTGAAAAAGAGACTGGTGGTGCCGAGATAATCAGTCCGGCAGAGTTTCGGAGTTTGATCGACTGGTCGGCAATTAAGGACGGGCAGCTGAAGCTCAGGGTCCTGGAGGTGGCCTTCGAGAGCCCAGACGTCGCACTGCGCGTCGCGCGGCGCGCGGAACGCGTGATTCAGGCGTGCGTGGGGCTCAGCCTAAAGCGCCGCGCGCACGCCATTCAATTTCTGGTCGCGAAGCAGGTCGACCGCGAGGCCGATCCGCGAATTCGCGTCGCCGCCTGCTGGTTGGCACTGGAGCTGGGTTCGGTAGAACGCTCGGCCTGGAGCGAGAGTTGCCGTTACCTGGCCAAACCGAGCAATTACCTCACGGATAGCTGTCGCGAGTTTGTCACATTTTCTGCCAGGCAAAACGACCAACTCGGCCTCGATCCTCTGGTCGAGATTTTGGAGTCAACGCAGACTAAAGCGGTCCAGGACAGCGTTTGCGCGGTCCTGCCGCGATTCATCGCGCAAATGAGAACCGCCCAGATCAAGCGGGCCGCGAATGCTATGCTCGCGATTCTCGAAAAACCGCGGATCGACGTTTTTCGTAAGCCGGTCTTTGCAGGCCTCGTCACGATAGCCCCCCGGCTCGATGAGCCTGAGCGGGCGCGTGCCCAGCGCCTCCTGTTGGAGTCGCTGAAGGAGGAATTTGTCGACGAACCGATTTCGCTCTGGGCAGCTCTTGCTCCACAGATGAGCCCCGAAGCCAACAAGCACGCGTGGCAGGCCCTGCTTTCCACGTCAAGGGGAGCGACGTATTTGGCGAAAAATGAAACGAACGAAGGGAAGCTTCGTGCATTAGCGGCACGTCAATCGTCGGCTGACACCCAATCAGTCTGGAATGCGCTCGTCGCGTTCGCCGAGAAATCAGAGAAGCAGCCGACGCTGGATGACGGGAGTCAGGCCATGAAAGCTCTGATTTCGCGAATGACTCTGCAGCAGGCAAAGCAGGCGAGCGCCACGCTAATAGCCACCGTGGCGAAGTTTCCCAAAAATGGCGCGCTAGGCTTAACCCTGCTCGCGCCGCGTCTCGAATCGGCGGACGCGGGGCAGGCCTGGGATGCCGTGCTGCGTGCGACCATGACGTCGACGAGCGAAAAAGACCCTTCCGGCATCGGAGAAGAATATTCGCCATTTCCCAGTCTCGCCCGCGCGTTGCGTGCCCTCGCGCCCCGGTTGCAAGGTGTCCAAATCGATTCCGCGTACCGTGAACTGATCAGAACCTTACAACACGTAAAGGCTCACTCCGCAAAACAAGCAGTCATGTGGCGTGCCTTAGAAGCGCTCGCGCCTCATCTCGCCCCGTCCGCTGCGAAAATCGCTTGGGGCACGCTACTTACTTTTCCGCAAGTTGATGCGTCCGCAGTATTTCTGCAGGAGGTTCAGCAAGGAAAGCCGTTTGTGGCGCTAGCCCAGCGCCTGGAGCCCGCGGAGCTTTTCTCAGCAGCCCAAAGCTTGATCGTCGATCTTGAGGCCGCGCCGTTCTCCCACATGCAAGCGATCATTGCGCTGGCCCCACAGATCGAACACACCCTGGGTGCCCAAGCCGCGGATAAACTCATCACAATCGGTGCGACGTCTAACAATGACCGCATCCTCAGGGCGGTCGACGACGCCTTGGTTGCTCTCGCGCCCCGGCTGGATGCCGAGCATGCAAAGCGTACGTGGGATACGATCATCGCCCGGCCGAGCCGCCTGTATCCCCTCGCAGACGAGGGCGAGAAACGAGGATTCTCGAAACTGGCGTCACGCCTCGAGGCGCGGCAGCTCGAGAGCGTTCCAAAGGAATTGATCGATCTGTTGTCCAAGCCAGGGGACGCCGGAGCACGCGACGCAGTGACCGAGGCGCTTAGCGCCGTGGCCCCACGCCTGGAAGCGAGCGAGATTGAGCCTCTTCAGAGAGAATTGGTCGCTCTTCTGGAAAATTCGATCGACCTCAACACTCGCATCGCGGCAATCCGAGGAATCGTCGCTCTTGCGCCTCGCGTCGACGCGAGGCAGGTTGAGGCCTTACAGCGGGAGCTAATTACGATCCTCGAGAAGTCAAGCGACTCGAAGTTGCGTTGGTGGGCGATCGAGGTCCTTGCTTCGCTGGCGCCAAAGATGGAAGCCCCTCAGACGTCCCGCACGGGCGCCGCCTTGGTCGCCATGCTCGAAGGCGCCGATCTGGAAATGTGGAATCAGGTAGTGAAAGCGATGCTGGTGCTGGCCGGACCACCTGGAACGCACGCGCCGGATCGAACCTGCGCGACCGCAATGAAAACCCTGTTCGACATGTCCAGCGGTGGTATTGACGTAATTTTGGAGCCGCGGGACACGCCGCTTATTCTTGGGCTCTCGCAACGTTCCTTGGCTCACCTCTTATCGCATCCGGCTTGCGTGGGTGAGCCGCGTCGGTACCTATTGCAGCGATTTGAGGAGGCCATCTTCTACGAAGGCAGGACGATCTTTCCGGGGCCGGGAAGTCCGAGCAAGGAGAGTTCCTCAATTCCTCTGCCGCCGCGGCGATTCAACAACTTGGCTGACGCGGCGACTTGGATTCAAACGAATTGGCCCGACTTCGACCTTGAGAGCACGCCCGCGGTTACGTGGCACGACCTCCGCAGATCTGCTCCCGCAGATAACAGCATCGACCTTTAGTCATCTGCCCGTGCATCAATAAAGAGAGGCTGACTTTGACTCCGACGCAAGTGTCACGCATCTTGCAGGACATCGCGGGCGGAGATCGGGTCGCGCCCGGAGAACTGCTGCCCCTCGTTTATGACGAGTTGCGAAAACTGGCCGTGGGAAGCCTAGCCGCGGAGCGACCCGGCCAGACGCTCGACGCGACGGCGCTAGTGCACGAGACGTATCTGCGGCTGGTCGGTTCGGTAGAAAAAGTCGCGCAACACTGGGAGGGGCGAGCCCATTTTTTTGGCGCGGCAGCCCAAGCCATGCGGCGGATTCTGGTGGAGAACGCGCGGCGGAAATCGCGGATCAAACACGGCGGCGGGTTGCAGCGAATTTCGCTTGACGATGCCGAACCGAGCGTCGCGCCGACTCCGGACGAGATTCTGGCCCTCGACGACGCTCTGACTCGATTCGCGCTTGAGGAGCCGGAGGCGGCTCGATTTGTCGAGTTGCGATACTTTGCCGGCTGTTCGATCGAGGAGGCGGCCGAGATGTTGGGGATCTCGCGGGCCACCGCCAATCGGCATTGGGCGTATGCACGAGCTTGGCTCCGTTGCGAACTGGAAGCCGAGGAGTGAGTGCGGCGCTAACTCGGAGTGGTGCGTCTACCGGTGAATGTCGGGTGCCATGCCCACTGGTTTCGGTGGGCATGCGCGATTCGCAGCGGAAACATGCCCACGCCGGGCCGTGGGCATGGCACCCATACCTGTCAGATAGCAGCCGGGTGGCGGCGGGCGCTCCGCCTTGCGGAAGCCCCCGGCGAGAGATGCGTCTTTTGCGACGCCCGCAGGTTAGCCGATGGTCCGGGGCTTCCGCCTTGCGGAGCGCCCCGGCCACCCGTCCGCGTCGTCAATCCTGGATTCCGAGAAAACTGATCTTGGACGGATCTCGTTTTTGTGGCTGAATGGAGAGAGCGGACTCTTTGCGCGCCGGGGTTGGGCGGAATGGCGTAGAGCGGAATGGCATAGGGAGAAACACGGGGGGTTGGGTCTCGAATTTTTTCACGTAAAGGTGACCCACGAAATTCGTGACCCAACGCCCGGTCGCAGGTCGGGACGGGACACGGGGAAGTCCAAGGTCCCGAGTCCAACGTCCAAGGTCAGAGAAAGGCAGCAGACGAATCGGGTCCGGTCCGGACACTTTCTCAATGGGACGGGACCGGCAACCGAGAGCGGGCGCGGCGGCGCTCAGAAATGGCTTAAGCTTTGTGCTCTGTTGCCATTGCGGTGACAGAATCCGCTCACCGAAGTCGGGTCCGGACACTTCTGATAACGGGACGGGACCCGAGGAAGTCCAAGGTCTAAGGTCGAAAATCAGAGGCTCGCAATCCTGACTTTGGACCTTGGACCGCGGGACTTTGGACCAACGACGGGACGGGACACGTTGTTTCATCGAGAAACATCGAGAGAATGTGGGAGGCGGAAAGAGGTTGGCCGGTGGGTCGGGAACATTTTGTTTCACTAGGTAGTTGACCCACCAAAGTAGTTGACCCAATGCCGTCGCAAGTGGCGGTGGGGGACGGTGGGACGGGATCGGGACGGGACACGTTGTTTCATCGAGCGCATCCCGGTGAATTTGGGACGTGGCGCCAACCGCCGCCTGTTCGCAATGAGGCGGGGGTGTTACTGGTGGCTCGTCCGCCAGCGGTCCTTCGACCTAATGAACCGGAAAGCCCACTGGCGGACAAGCCGCCAGTGCCACCCGAGCTGACTGGTCAAGAATTGTCTGGTGGGGATCTTTGTTCCCGGCGGGGATGACAAAGGATCCCCGGCGGTGATGGGGATCCGTTTTCACTAGAGGGGGAAAAGGATCCCCGGCAGCCGATGATGGGCTGGCTGCAGTCGGCCGGAATCCGGTCCGGACACTTTTCGAAGAAACGCAGAGCTGGGGAACGAGGAAAATCCCGGACGCGGGACCGTCGACTCGCCACCGGTCAGGCCGCGGCCGTTGTTTCGCCATTCGTCGGTTCGGGCGGCGAGACGGACTTCACCCCGCGGGCGTCCCGCGATTTCAGATCGAACAGACCGAAAATCTCCGCCGCCGACATGCTGAGCGAGGCGTTGGTCGTTGCTCCGTCGCCCAGCACCGAGGCAAACAACTCGCGCTTTTGCCGCAGGACGGTGTCGATCCGTTCTTCGATTGTGTCTTTGGAGATGAACCGCGTGACGATCACCGGGTTCTTCTGGCCGATGCGATGGGCCCGGTTGATCGCCTGGTCTTCGACGGCCGGGTTCCACCAGCGATCGAACAAGAAGACATAGCCGGCAAACTGCAGGTTGAGCCCGACGGCGCCCGTGCCGTAACTCATCAAGAGCAGGTGACAGTCGGGATCCTCTTTGAAACGCTTGAGGACCGGTTCGCGTTTTGCGGTCGGCACGCCACCGTGGTACATGAGCGGGCCGAACGGTTTGAGCCGCTCGTCGAGCCAGTCGAGTGCCTTGGTCCACTGGCTGAACAGGATGGCTTTGCCGTTGCTGTCGGCGATTTCTTCCATTTCGGCCAGCAGTCGGTCCAGCTTCGCACTCTCGCCGGTAAGCGGGTCGAAATTCGTGATCTGCTTCAGCCGCAACACCAGCTCGAACACGTGCTGCACTGAGATCGAGTCGCCCAGTTCGTTGAGGTGGATGACGCCTTCCTTCTCAGCAGTCTTGTAGGCGAGCTGCTGGGCGGGCGACAGCTCGAGGTGCTCGTCGCGATCGAGGCGCGGCGGCAGATCCGTCATCACCCGATCCTTGGTGCGCCGCAGGATGTAGGTCTTCGAGAGTTTCTGCAGTTGCTTGAGATCCGGGTCGGCCCGCGGCGGCACGACCTCCAAAAACTCGTAGAGCGACGACAGCTCTTCGGGCCGGTTTTCGATCGGTGTGCCCGTGAGCGCCCAGCTCCGCCGCCGCGGAATCGACCGGGCGACCTGGGCCGTCCGCGATTCGCGATTCTTGATGCGCTGCGCCTCGTCCAGTACCAGCAAGTCGAGCCGTGGGAAATCGGCGTCAACCAGCTCCTCGAGGTCGCGGGACATCAGTTCGTAATTGGCGATCAGGACGTTGATGCCCGGCATCGTCCAGAGCATTTTGCGCCGGCTCGCGTCCCCTTCCAGCAGAATCACCGGCAGCTCTTCCGCCCACAGCTTGAATTCACGCTGCCAGTTGGGAATCAGCGGCTTGGGACAGATCAACAGTACGCGGCGGGCCTGGCCGCTGCGCATCAAGAGGCGGATGGCGGTAATCGCCTGCATGGTCTTGCCCAGCCCCATTTCGTCGGCGAGCAAGGCCGCGTTCTGCGAGAAGAGCCAGGCAATCCCCTCGTACTGAAAGGCGAACGGCTCGAAGGGCATCACCACTTCTTGTCCGGCCAGCCAGCTCTCGAGCGGCGGCTGCAAAAGGTAGAAGAGGCGATCCTGCAGCGACAGGGCGTCTTGCGGCGGCCGCAGGCGTGTGCGACCGGGGCGACGCGGCTCTGCTTCGGGAGTGTCGGCGGCGGGGGGCTCGATCGCTCGCAGTTTTTCTTCGGGCGGACGCGGCGCCTTGGGCGGCAGGAAGCCCGCGCCTTCGGGGAATAGCAAGCGGAACGTGACGAGGTGCGGCCGCTGCGGGCGCCAGGTCGGGTTGAGGCCAACGCGGTCGATGAGGTTCGACGGAGAGGCTTCAACCGTCGGACTGCGACGCAGCGCGCCGTTCATGCCGGCGGCAAAGACGTCGGTCGCCATCTCCAGCGGCAGTTCGCTGCATTCGACGGAGGAGTCGACCACCTCCGGACGTTGAAACTCCGGACGCTCGCCCTCCGGATGCTGGACCTGGATGATTGCGTCGCTCACCGGATCGCCGGTCACCGCGAGCCTCCCAGCCGAGCCGTCTCGCCGAGCGCTTCGCGGACTCGCTCGAAGGGCTCGCGTAGATCGGCGTTATTGGGCACGACCTCGGCTCCACGGCTGGCAATCGAACGGTCGCCCGCGTGAGCTCTGTGAAACCGCAGCATCTGTCGACCAAGCTGAATTGGCGAGCAATCCTCGGACGGTGTTTTCGTTCGCTTAGAACGGCGCGTCCGTTCCGCAGCTTCGTCCGTGCGCGTCGGTTCCAGGACGCTGCCCGGCGATCCACCGTTCGAGGTCCCGCTGTCGAGCGCGAGTGGCGGCTCAGAAATTGAAGCTTCGAGGATCGACGTGGACCGAACAGGCCCGTCAGCGTCGTCCGCAACGGCCGTGTCGACAGTCAAAGGTTGGTCGACGACCACCGGCTCCATCGTCCGCAACTCTTCGCGCTCCTCGCTCGCCCCGGACTCAACCGCTTCGCTCGAGGTCGACGCTTCGGCTACGGCGAGCGGCGATCCGTTCGTGGGCAGGTCGTGCACGCTGGCGACGGGAATCTCGACGAGGTCGCGCAAGCCCATCAGTTCGTGCCGTTCGGTGAGCACGATGTGCGGCTTGACGCCGACTTTCTCGATCAGCGTGCGGCCGATCAGGTCGCCGAGCACATAGGGAACGAGCGTCGGGCCGTAGAGGATTTCCTGAGTGCGGTTCGGCTTGAGCGGCGCCGTGCACTGAAACTCGAGCGGGCGGCCAAACTGGTTCGTGACCAAGAGGCCGCCGACGTAGCCGCGGTCAGGGACTTCGATGGCCGTCAAAAAACCGAGACGGAACAGTTCTTTGCCGGAGTCGGCGGACATGCAAAAAGTTCCCCAGTCTTCGCAGACGGACCTTGGCCCCCGGTCGGCCGTGTTGTGGTTTGATCGACGCCGCCCGTGGAGCGACTTGAGAATTCGGGTTGGCGAAGTCGCGCCAAATTGCATGCCGATGACGACAACTCCAAATCGTGATAGCGCTTGACGATGCGTTCGCCCTGCAGACGCCGCCGCTCGGAGAGAAATGGCTGCTGTGCGTGAGAGTTGCGCCGTTTGGAAAACGCTGCGACTGGTGCGGATTTGCACGTTTGCGGTATCTTCAACGAAGGTGCCGGGTGAACGGATTTTTGGCCCCCGCGGAGCCCCGAAGCGCCCGCGCTCGAGTCATCACGGCCGTCAACGATCAGGAATGGCGGCGCGATCGCCTGCAGTTATCAAACCATGACACAACGTTCGACCGGCCAACCGCCTCAGCCCGATCGCGAACAATTACAACGCTATCAGGCCGAGCGGCTCCGGCGGCTGGTGGCGGCCGTGATCCCCGGCAATCGGTTCTGGAGCCAGAAATTCGCGGAGGCCGGCTGCCGGCCGGAGGATTTGCAAGCGCCGGCCGATCTGACACGGTTGCCCACGACACAGAAGAAGGAGTTGCTCGAGGACCAACAGGCAACGCCGCCCTACGGCACCAATCTCACCGAATCCGTCCACCGCTACAGCCGGCTGCATCAAACGTCGGGGACGAGCAGCGCTCCGCTCCGCTGGCTCGACACGCCGACGAGCTGGGATTGGGTGACGTCCTGTTGGCGGCAGATCTTTGAAATCACCGAAACCACGGCCGCAGACGTTGTCGCCTTTCCGTTCTCGTTCGGACCGTTTCTCGGGTTTTGGGCGGCCTTCGACGCCGCCAGCCGCCTGGGTGCGCTCTGCCTGCCGGCGGGCGGACTCAGCAGCCAGGCGCGTCTGCAAATGATCCGCGACAATCGGGCCACGGTCGTCTGCTGTACGCCCACCTATGCGCTGCGGTTGGCGGAAGTCGCCGCCGAGGAAGGCATCGCTCTGGCCGACAGCTCGGTCCGCTCGATCATCGTCGCCGGCGAGCCAGGGGGCAGCGTGCGGGCGATTCGGGCCATCGTCGAGAAGAGTTGGGGCGCGCGGGTCTTCGATCACTGGGGCATGACCGAGGTCGGGCCGCTCGCGGTCGAATGTCCGGAGAATCCGGGCGGCCTGCACTTGCTCGAAACCGAGTGCATTGCCGAGATCCTGGACCCGGCGACGCAACAGCCCGTGCCCGCCGGCAGCCAAGGCGAATTGGTGGTCACGAACTTGGGCCGCACTGGCTCGCCTCTCTTCCGCTACCGGACCGGCGACCTCGTCGTCGCCGACACGAATCCTTGCCCCTGCGGTCGCCATTTGCTCCGGCTGGCGGGCGGCATCCTCGGGCGGCTGGACGACATGGTGACCATTCGCGGTAACAACGTCTTCCCCGCAAGCATCGAGGGGATTCTCCGCGAATTCTCCGAGATTGCGGAGTATCGCATCGACGTGGAGACGCGCCGCGCGATGCAGCACATCAAGATCACCATCGAGCCGCACGCGGGCGAGACACTCGGACCGCTCGTGGAAAACGTCAGCCACGCGATCCGCGATCGCCTGCACTTCCAGGCCGAAATCGTGACGGCCGCCCCGGGCACGCTCCCCCGCTCGGAAATGAAGTCCAAGCGATTCTTCCGCTCGTCGGAAAACGCGGGGTGATCCCCGTCGAGCCGCTGCGGGCTAATCCTTCGACAGCGACCAGCGCAAATACTCTTCGATGAACGGGTCGAGTTCGCCGTTGAGGACGTTGGTGGGATTGCCGGACTTCTGGCCGGTACGGGTGTCTTTGACGAACTGGTCGGGGTGCAGCACGTAATTGCGGATCGTTTCGCCGCCGAAGCCGATCTTGGATTTCAGCCCGCGACGGTCGGCCGCCTCTTTGGCCTTCTTTTCGCGGTCGAGTTGATAAAGCTTGGCCACGAGCATCTTGCGGGCTAGCGCGCGGTTCTTGTGCTGGCTGCGCTCGTTCTGACACTGCACGACGACGTTCGTCGGCAAATGCGTGAGGCGGATGGCCGAGCTGGTCTTGTTGACATGCTGGCCGCCGGCACCGCCCGCGCGATACGTGTCCTCGCGGACGTCGTTGGCGAAATCGACTTCAATCACCGTCTCGTCGTCGATGGCGGGCGTCACGTCGACGGCCGCGAAGGAGGTGTGCCGGCGGCCTGCCGAGTCGAACGGGCTGATGCGAATCAGTCGATGGTTGCCCGTTTCTCCTTTGAGATGACCGAACACGTAATCGCCGCGGATGGCCAAAGTCGCGTTGCGGATTCCCGCCTCTTCGGCCGGCGACGTTTCCAGGAGCTCGCGCTCGAAGCCGTGATCCTCGGCCCAGCGGTCGTACATGCGGAGGAGCATCTCGGCCCAATCGGCCGAATCGGTCCCACCTTCGCCCGCTTGAATGGCGACAAACGCGCCCATCACGTCGGCGGGGTCAGACATCGTCGCTTGCAGCTCGACGGCGTCGAGCTTGGGACCGATGGCCGTCAGGGCCGACTTGAATTCGGTCTCGCTGTCGCCGGAGGAATCCTCCTCGGCAAATTCCATCAACACGCCGAGATCGTCGAACTGCGAGAAGAGTTCTTTGACGGGCTTGATCGAGTTGGTGAGAGTCCGCAGCTCGCCGACGAGCTTTTGGGCCTTGTCGGCGTCGTCCCAAAAGCCGGACCCCGCCATCGTTTGGTTGATTTCGTCAGCGCGTTTGAGCTTCTGATCGTAGTCAAAGAGAGTCCCGGAGATGGACGATACGTCGACTGATCTCCTGAAAAGCCTGCTTGAGTTCGCTATTCATACGGGAAACTCCTGATACCGCCGGGCCCGGCAGATAGCGACGGGCCTGCAGATATCGACGGACCTGACGGGCGGGCAGCGAATTATAGGAGGGGGTCAAACGGGCCGCCACTACAGCTGTTTTGACCGCCGGACGGCCGCAATCGGGGTGAAGCACGAGGGCTCACCCCCCGCGCGACTCTTTGGACCGATTGATTTTGCTCGGGGTCGCGCTCATTCGTCATAATAGACCTTTGGATGAACCAGCAATTGGAATCGGGCCTCCACGAAGCGTACGCACCGGATGGCGACGGCTTGGGGCGTACGTTGGCAACACGAGCGATCCGCGGCAGACGGTGGGGGCGTCGAGAATGAGTTGGCTGAGGTCGTTTCTTACCTCGAACCCATTTTTCTCCTCGAAGCGGCGGGGCAATCCGCGCTCGGCCAACATCACCTGGGCATCCAAGAGCATCGGCCGCACGGTCACCCGCACCGGCGTCTTTCTCAAACGGCAGATCTGGATCTGGCCCATCGTGGCCACCGTCCTCTTGGCCGTGCTCGCCTTCGGCGTCCGCCGCGCCATCGAATCGACGATGAAGAGCAACCTGCGGTCGCAGTTGCAAACGTTGTTGAATGTCGAGTCGGCAATGTTGGAGAGTTGGGCGCGGGTACAGACGTCGAATGCGACCACGCTCGCCAACGATCCGCAGGTGCGCGAAGGCGTTTATCAACTGCTGGCCCAATCGGAGGCCGGGCAGGCCGCTGTCGACGCGAAAACAGTCGCAGGTGCGCAACAGCAGCTGCGAAAGCGGCTGGCACCGGCACTCTCGTCGCAGGGCTCCGTTGGCTATCTGGTCGCTGACAAGACTCGGCGGATCATCGCTTCGTCGTACGAGGATCTCGTCGGCCGCAGCGACATCCCCGAATACGAGAGCTTCCTCAGCCGGGCCCTCGAGGGAGAGACGGTCGTCTCGCCCCCATTTGCCAGCGTCGCCGTGATGAAGGACGAATCGGGTCGCATTCGCACCGGCGTGCCGACCATGTTCGTTTGCGCGCCGGTCCGCGACGCGAATTTCCAGGTGGTCGCCGCGCTCGGCCTGAGGTTGCGTCCGGAAAACGAATTCACGCAGATCATGCAATTGGGACGCATTGGCGATACGGGCGAGACTTACGCCTTCGACAAGTCGGGCCTGCTTGTCTCCAACAGCCGTTTCGACGAGGGCTTGATCCTGCTGGGGCTGCTGCCTGATCAGGCCAACGCGCATTCGATCGTCACGCTGCAGGTCCGCGATCCGCAGGGCGACATGATGGCCGGATTCCGCCCGAACGTCCGGCGGTCGGAACTGCCGCTGACGCGGATGGCAACGGACGCGGTGGCCGGCAAATCGGGCGTCGATGTCGACGGCTATCGGGACTACCGCGGCTCGACGGTCGTCGGGGCCTGGACGTGGCTGCCCAAATACGACATCGGCGTGGCGACCGAGATCGACGCGACCGAGGCGTTTCAGCCGCTGATCATCCTGCAGCGAACCTTTTGGGCTCTGTACATCCTGTTGGGTGTGAGCGCGCTGGCGATCTTCGTGTTCACGGTGATCGTCGCTCGACTGCGTCGCGAGGCCCAGAAGGCGGAAATCGAGGCCAAACAGCTGGGACAATACACGCTCGACGCGAAGATGGGCGCCGGGGCAATGGGCGTCGTCTACAAGGGGCACCATGCCATGCTCCGCCGCCCAACCGCCATCAAGATGCTCGACGTCGACAAGGTGAACGATGCCTCGATTCAGCGATTCGAGCGCGAAGTGCAGCTCACCTGCCAGCTCAACAATCCCAACACGGTGGCCATCTACGATTACGGGCGGACTCCGGAAGGCGTCTTCTACTATGCGATGGAGTTCCTCGACGGCATCGACCTGCAGGCCCTCGTCGAAAAGTACGGCCCGCAGCCTGAGCCGCGCGTGATTCGCATCCTCACGCAAATTTGTGGATCGCTTTACGAAGCTCACACGTTGGGGCTCGTGCATCGCGACATCAAGCCGGCCAATATCATGCTCAACCGCCGCGGCTGCGACGCGGACGTGGTCAAGGTGCTCGATTTCGGTCTGGTCAAGGCGATTGACGAGCAAAAGCAATCCGGTATGACCGCGGCCAACTCGCTCACAGGCACGCCCCTCTACATGCCGCCCGAGGCGATTCAGACCCCGAACTCGGTCGACGCGCGGAGCGATCTCTATGCGGTCGGCGCGGTCGGCTATTTCCTGCTGACGGGCACGCCGGTCTTCGACGCGACGAGCATCGTCGAGTTGTACCAGCAACACGTGAACGCGGTGCCCGATCTGCCTTCGCAGCGGCTCGGCAAACCCGTCTCGAGCGAGTTAGAGCACGCGATCTTGTCGTGCCTGGAGAAATCGCGAGCCAAGCGGCCCCACACCGCTCGCGACCTTGCCCAACTCCTCGCCCGCTGCCCGACGGCCGGGCTCTGGTCTGTGGAAGAAGCCGAAGAGTGGTGGAGCAAGCACGAACGCGGCGCAGGCACGCCGGCCACACCGAAGGCGGCGGAAACCGCAGCCGCCAGCCGCGTCTACGAGCAGACGGTGATCACCAACACGGCGAAGACGTCGTAGGCGATGTGCGGCTAAGAATGAAGCCCGATGCCCGAGTACGTGAAGCCCAGCTCGCGCATGCGTTTGGGCTCGTACAGATTGCGGCCGTCGAAAATCACCGGCTGCTTCATCTTGTGCTTGAGGTAGGCAAAGTCCGGGTTCCGGAATTCGTTCCACTCGGTGACGATGGCCAGCGCGTCGGCTCCGTCGAGCGTGTCGTAGTGATGCGCGCAATAGGTGATCTTGTCGCCGTAAATCGCCTGCACGTTTTCCTGGGCGACCGGATCGTGGGCCAGGACAATGGCTTTGGCCGTGAGCAGTCGATCGATCAGAACGAGTGACGGGGCCTCGCGGATGTCGTCGGTCCGCGGCTTGAAGGAGAGGCCCCAGATGGCGATCCGCTTACCCGCGAGTTGCCCCTCGAAGTGGCGATTGATCTTTTGGAACAGGACGTCTTTCTGCGCCGTATTCACGTGGTCGACAGCCTGCAGAATGCTCGGCGCCACCGATTTCGCCTGGGCGACGGAAATCAGGGCTCGCACGTCTTTGGGGAAACACGAGCCACCGTATCCCACGCCCGGGAACAAGAACGAAAAACCGATCCGCTGATCGTGCCCAATCCCGCGGCGGACTTCGTTGATGTCGGCCCCGACGCGGTCGCAGAGGTTGGCCATTTCGTTGATGAAGCTGATCTTCGTCGCCAGCATGCAATTGGCGACGTACTTCGTCATCTCGGCGCTTTCCAATCCCATCACCAGGAACGGATGCTCGGTGCGCAGAAACGGCTTGTGCAGCTCATGCAGAACTTCGGCGGCTTGCGGGCGGTCGATGCCGACGACCACACGATCGGGCTTCGTGAAGTCGTCGATCGCCGCTCCCTCTTTCAAAAACTCGGGGTTCGACGCCACGTCGACGTCGCGACCGCAAAGTTGCTTCAATCGCTCGGCCACGGCCCGGTTGGTCCCGACGGGCACCGTGCTCTTGATGACCACGATCGCCGACTTTTCCAAGAGGGGAGCCAGCGTTTCGACGACCTTCCACAGACCGGTCAGGTTGGCCGACCCGTCGTCTCCCTGAGGCGTGCCGACAGCGATAAACACGCAGCGCGCCGCGGGGACGGCTTCCTTGTAATCGGTGGTGAACTTGAGGCGGCCCGAGCGGGCGTTGCGCAGCACCAGTTCCGTCAGGCCGGGTTCATAGATGGGAATCTGCCCCTGGCGGAGCGTTTCGATCTTCTTGGCGTCGATGTCGACGCAAATCACGTCGTTGCCGGTCTCGGCGAAACAGGTTCCGGTGACCAGCCCGACGTAGCCGGTCCCGATCATGGCGATCTTCAAGGTCGACGCTCCAAATTTGGGCCCGCGAAGACAGTCAGGCGATACAGCGTGTGTTACCGCCGATTGCCGTATTGCTCTTCATAATACTTGAGATAGTCGCCGGAGCGCACACGGCGAACCCATTCCGCATGACTGAGATACCAGTCGATCGTCTCGCGAATGCCGTTGCGAAAATCGACCTGCGGCTTCCAGCCGAGCTCGCGCTCCGCCTTGCTGCAATCGATGGCGTAACGCAGATCGTGCCCAGGCCGATCCTTCACGTATTCGATCAGCGACTGGGGCTTCCCCAAAAGCTCCAGCAGCGTGAGCGTGAGATCGATGTTCTTGATTTCCTGATGGCCGCCAAAGTTATAGATCTCGCCGTCGCGCCCCTTCCGCAGGGCCGCGTCGATCCCCCGACAATGATCGAGCACGTGAATCCAATCGCGGACGTTCTCGCCCTTGCCATAGACGGGAACCGACTTGTTCTCGCAGAGGTTGGCAATGAACAGCGGAATAATCTTTTCCGGAAATTGGTACGGCCCGTAATTGTTCGAGCAGCGGGTGGTGACGGCCGGAAAATGAAACGTGTGCCAGTAGGCGCGGACCAGCAGGTCTGCGGAAGCTTTGGAGGCCGAGTACGGACTGTTGGGCGCGATCGGCGTCTCTTCGGTGAAGAGGCCCGTCGGCCCCAGGCTGCCGTAAACTTCGTCGGTGGAAACCTGCACGTAGCGTTTGACGTTCGCCTTGCGGCACGCGTCGAGCAAAATCTGGGTGCCGATGACGTTCGTCTGAATGAACGGGCCCGAGTCGAGAATGCTACGATCGACGTGGCTCTCGGCGGCAAAGTTCACCACTGCGTCGACGGGCCCCGATCCAATCACCGAGTTGACGAATTTCGCATCGCAGATGTCGCCCCGCTCGAACTTGTACCGCGGGTCGCGCTCGACGTCGGACAGGTTCTCGGGATTCCCGGCGTACGTCAGCTTGTCGATGTTGACCACCGACTGCTCGGGATACCGGGCCAACTGGTCGCGGATGAAGTTCGAGCCGATGAACCCGCAGCCGCCGGTGATAATCAAACGGGAAGCCATGAAGGCGGGATCTCTTTCTGCGGGCCAGCCGCATGGAGGCTGAGTGGAACAGGCGCGGATAGCCCGGAATTACCGCGACGCGGGCCCAAAAGTTGCCCACGAACAATCTCTCGAATCTATCGGGACAGGGAGCCCGGCGTCTATCCGGGATAGAGAGATTATTCGGAGATCTTGGCCGGAATCCGTGCCAGCGAAACGAGCGTGTCCGCGTCGTCGAGGCGGATGATCCGCACGCCCTGCGTGTTGCGGCCGATCTGGCTGATGTCGGCGGCGCGGACTCGCTGAATTTTGCCGCGGGCCGTGATCATGATGACTTCATCATCATCGGCCACCGCCACGATGTCGACGACTTTCCCGTTGCGGTCGGTCGTGCGAATGTCGCGCAGGCCTTTGCCGCCGCGCCGCTGCCGGCGATAACGCTGGTTGCCTGAGTAAGCGGCCGCTTCTTCGCCTTCCTCACCCTCGGCCGGTTCGATCTCGCCCGTCGGCGCTTCGGGCGTTTCGTCTTCGGGCTCCGCCGCGGCCTCGGCGTCGAGTGCAACCTCGTCGCCTTCAGCTGCGCCCGGTTCACCCGCCTCCCCTTCAGCCGCGGCCTGGCCGAACGGCGTTCGTTTGCCGTAGCCCAATTCGCAAACGGTAAGCAGCGTCATCATGGAGTCAGCAACAACCATGCCGGCGACCGCGTCTTGATCGCCCAGGCTGATGCCGCGTACACCGTGCGTCGCCCGGCCCATCGGGCGAGCGTCGTGGTGCGAGAAGCGGATCGACATGCCGTTGCGCGTGGCGAGCACGACGTCGTCGTCGCCCGAGACGCTGAGCACGTCGATCAGTTCGTCCCCCTCGTCGAGCTTGATCGCGATGATGCCCCCCTTCATCGGGCGGCTGAAGGCGGAGAGAGCCGTCTTTTTCACCGTGCCGTTGCGCGTGGCCATGATCAGGAAGCGGTCGTCGGTGAATTCGCGAACCGCCAGGCAGCTCGTCACCCGTTCCTCGCCGTCCTTCAGCGCCAGTAGGTTGACGATAGCCCGACCCCGACTCGTCCGGCTCTGCAGAGGCAGGTCGTAGACTTTTTGCCAGTGCACGCGGCCGCGATCGGTGAAGAAGA
>Ga0210390_10000883_pt1 | contig 30353 bp, 24 predicted proteins | sample IncBWH11OmetaG_FD_161050 | JGI IMG/M metagenome (GOLD analysis project Ga0210390, IMG submission 161050) | Forest soil microbial communities from Barre Woods Harvard Forest LTER site, Petersham, Massachusetts, United States - Inc-BW-H-11-O ...
CTACCGGGCTGAAACACTCAAGGGACAGGAGTTTCTCTACGTTGTCGACGCCCGGCAGGCCGAGCATTTTCGCATGCTCTTCGCCACCGCGCGGCTCTGGGGCTACGATCAGCTCGATTTGCGTCACGTCAGTTTCGGCACGATTCTGGGCGAAGACAAACGCCCCTTCCGGACCCGCTCGGGAGACACCGTCGGCCTCGAGAGCCTGCTTAATGAGTCCGTCACGCGGGCGCGCAAGATCGTCGATGACAACGACGACTCCAAAGACACGCCCGAGCTCGACCAGCAGACTCGCGCGGTTGTCGCCGAGACCGTGGGCATCGGCGGAATCAAGTACGCGGACCTCCGCCACAACCGCGACAGCGATTACGTCTTCTCGTGGGACAAGATGCTGGCCGTCACCGGGGACACCGCAACCTACATTCAGTATTCCTACGCGCGGATCTGCGGCATCTTCCGCAAGGGAGGCATCGATCGCCAGGCGCTCCGCCGCCAGACGCCGGCCATCCACCTGGGCTCTCCGGCCGAACGCCGGCTAGCCGTGCTTCTCTTGCGGTTCCCCGAAAGCATCGAGGCGGCGATCGAGGACTGCCGGCCCCACTTCGTGACGCAATACGTCTTCACGCTGGCCGACGCCTTCACGAAGTTCTACGAAGAGTGCCAGGTGCTGAAGGAGACGGATGAGTCGCTGCGTCAAAGCCGCCTCGTCCTTTGCGATCTGGTCGCGCGGATGCTCAAAAAGGGGCTCTGGCTTTTGGGCATCGACACGTGCGAGCAGATGTAAGCCGAATCGGCGGCCCGCGCCGTTTGCAGAGGTGCGGTGAAATTGCTCGCGAGCTTACTTGCTCGTGTGGTGGACCTGGCGGCCGAAGATCATGCGGCCGGCGCTACTTTGCAGCATACTCGTCACGATGATGTCAATGTCCTGATTGAGCAGGTGGCTTGCCTGCTCGCACACAACCATCGTCCCATCGTCGAGGTAGCCGATACCCTGTCCGGCCGCTTCGCCTTCCTTCAGGATGCGGATACGGAGCCGTTCGCCCGGCAGGTAGCGGGGCTTGAGGGCGTTGGCGACGTCGTTGAGGTTGATGACCTCGACCCCCTGCACGCCGGCCACCTTGCTGAGGTTGAAATCGTTGGTGACGACGCGGCCGCCGATCCGCTTGGCGACTTCGACCAGCCGCTGATCGACGGACAGGCCCTGCGGGTCGTCCCCGCTGTTTTCGCGAACGCGCACGTCGGCGTGAGGACTGCTTTGCAGTTTGCTCAGCACCTCGAGTCCCCGCCGTCCACGAGTCCGCCGCATGCGATCGGCACTGTCGGCGACTTCCTGGACTTCGCGGAGCACGAACTGCGGCACGACCAACTGCGAGTCGATGATCCGCGTTTCGACGAGGTCGGCGATCCGGCCGTCGATCAGCGCGCTCGAGTCGATCACCAGCGGGCGGTTGCCCTTCAGATCACGAGAAAACTCGACGTACGGAATCAGGAAGCGAAAATCGTCCTTGGTCTGCAGCAGGAATGACGTGCAGGCGTATGGAACCGACAAAAACAGGATCATCTCGATGATCCGAATGTAATACGGATCGACCATCAGACCGGTCAAAACGGGATCGAGCACGCGCACCAGCAGATAAACCAGGAGCACGCCCACCACCAGGCCGAAGTAGATCGACGAGATGATTTCGATCCGCTTTTTGACGACCAAGACGTCAATCAGTGGCACGATCTGACTGACCAGAAACAGCACGCAGAAGGCGACGATCGGGTGCTGATCGACGAACCAGGGAGCCCCGACACTGGGCCGCAAGAGAGCGACGATCACCCACACGCAAATCAGGGCGTAGACGAAGCGCACGGCGAAGAGAAGTGGGCTGGGGCGGCGCAAAGTCGGCGTCATGAAGAGTTCGGATTCCGGCGGGGTTGAGGAGCGTGTGTGGGCTCGAGAGGTCGAGTGCTCGCCATCATAGGAGAGGCGCGGGGGGATTGCTATACGGTAATCTACGCACTCTGGGGCGATTTCTCGCCAGCGTGAATCGCCGATAAAGTCGTAACGATCCTGCCGAATTTACTGGCGACGGATGGGGGTCATTCGCCTGTGGCCGAGTCCGATTTCAGCATCGCGTAGAGCGCCTCGAGCGATTGAGAAATCACGCGCACGTCGTCGATCACGGACATGAAGTTTGTGTCGCCGTTCCAGCGCGGCACCAAGTGCCAATGCAGGTGGCCCGGGAGACCAGCGCCCGCCGCCCGTCCGAGGTTGAGACCAATATTGAAGCCGTGGGGCTGCAAGAGGCGGGCGTAAACGCCGGTGAGCCGCCGCAGCTCGTGCTGACATTCCAAGAGTTCGCCGTCGTCGAGTTCATCGAGCGTGCCCTTGTGGGCCAGTGGCGCCACCAGCACGTGGCCGTTGTTGTACGGAAAGCGGTTGAGCACGGTGATCGTGTGCTCGCCGCGGCTCACGACAAAGTTGTCCGCGTCACGCGCTTCCTCGCGATAGCGACAGAGAAAGCATCCCTCGGCGGTCGGTTGGCTGTCTTTCGCGCCGGCCACGTAGGCCAAGCGCCAGGGTGCCCAGAGACGTTCGTGCGACACGCGAGTTAGCCTTGCTGCTTCGTTCGACGGAACTGCCCAACGGCCGCCCAAGCGTTGCGGAACAGTTCCCCGCTGACGAGTTGCGACGTCCACGTGGGCCGAGCGGTCGCAAAGTTGGTCCAGACTGCCTGGCGATAGGGGGCCGAGGTCTCCCGCACGAGGGAATAGAATCCCTGCTCGCGAACCGCCCGCAGCCCCGCCGCATAATGACCGAGGACCTTGCGATTGAACAGACCGCCGGCCACCTGCACGCCGGTGAGCGTCCCGTTTGCCACGGCACCGACCTTCTGCAGCATGTTCATGGTCAGCGCGCCGGAAACCCCCAACAGGCTGACGTTCTCGCGCGCGGCGATCGCCCGCATCTCGTTCCACTGCTCGGCCAGTTCCTGCTGCGGCAAAAGCGAGGTTAGGTCGGCCGTCTTGATTTTCTCGACGCTCGACTTGAGTTCGGCGAGCGACAGCGGAGGGGTGGCGATCATGGTGGCCGTCTCGCCTGTGGCCGAACGAATTGCGTCGAAGAGATCCTCCACTCGGTTGATCGTCGAGTCCGGGCGGATCAGCCCTCGCTGACGCAGTTCAGCCGCCAGCTCATTGAGATAGACCTTTGAGCCATAGGCCACGTCGCTGACGACGGCAAACACCCAGATGGGAGACAGATGCAGCGTCGCCAGGCCAGCCAGATCGACGAAGTTGCCTACGGCCTTGCGGGCCAGAAAATTATCGACGTTCGGGGCCTCGCCGGGTCGAGCTTGCTGCTCGACCCCGCCGATGTCCTCGGTCAAAAAGTTGAGCGAGCTGGCGATGACCAGCTCATAAACTTTCGAGCTTTGGAAGGCTTGGGGAACCAGCGCATGGGCCGCCTCGCGGGCCGCGCCGGCTGTGACGCCCACCGTGCTGCGGACGACGCGCTCGGGCAGGCTGAGTGTGTACAGCAGAAACCGCGACAACCCGGCCTCCGGTTCGCCGGACGGGTTTTCGGCAACGTTTGGCGCGGTGGGAGCCGACATCAGAGTCTCTCTGAGGGGAACTTATCCCCGACGCCAACCGAATTCCCGGGGAATTTGGCTCGGGCACGGCTTCGGCGTCAGGCAATGCGCAGTAGAATACCAGACCCCCACATTTTGGCGAGATCGGCCCTTGCGGCCGGCTGCGCGGGGCATTTAGAGTAGAATTTGCGGGTCGATTCGCTCGCGGAGGGTCCGGAATTGACGACCAAGAACTCGATGGCGCTGGCAATGATTGTGCCGGCCGTTCCTGCGGCGCTGCTCGGCTTTTTCCTCGTCACCAGCTTCTTGAGGCAGCTCGATCCACTGCAGAAGCAGGGGACGATGTACGTCGCGCTCTACGGCACCACTTTGGCCGCCTGTGCTGCTGTCCTCTTTTTGCCGCTGGCCGTGCTGATCTTCGGGCCCCGTTCGGCCAAGGCGCCAGCAGCTCCCAAGGGCGCGGCTGACAAAGCGGCACCAAAGAGCGGCACCATCCCGGCGACCGGCGAGGAAGAATCCATGGCTGACGAGTCCGCCGAATCGCTGGGCGATAAAGAGTCGGCGGCGGCCACTGCCGGGCACGGCATGTCGACGGGCGAGTTGGAGGTCGTCGAACCGACCCCCTCGATGGACAACATCGCCGCCTACGACGATGAAGTCCTACCCCCCTCCGGCGAGATGCCCGCGTTCGAAGAGGAAGAGTTCTCGTTCGACGAAGAAGAGCCGGAACCGCCGAAGAAAAAGAAGAAGTAAGCGTCGGAGCGCGGACGGGCCGCCTCACGCAGGCTGACTTCATTCGGCCATTCTCTCGTCCTTCGGGCTCCGTTATTCGCTCAGCACTCAGCTGCTCGCGCTACGGTAAGCGCGGAGCGACGAGCGAAAGACGGCCCGCGAAATCACCAGCCCCAGCGCGGCCGCCGTCAACGCCACCAGCGTGAGCCAGGACGGCGTGAGGACTTTTGCCAAAAGCACGCGGGACGGCACGGTGACGACGAGCAGAATCGGAATCATGAACGAGAACGTGAACTGCAGCGCGTCACCCGCCAGCGAGCCGCTATAAATCTCGCGCGGATAGCGGGCAAAGATGATGATGTAGAACCAGAAGTCGTAGAGCCCGGTGTTGCGGCCGAACCACACGCTCGTTGAGGCCAGCATGAGCATCAGGCTGTAAAAAAACGCGACCCCGACCGCCACAAACAGCACGTACATCGCCACGCGGACCGGATCGATCGGCCCGCCGATGCGAACCAGGGCGTATCCTAAGAGCCCCAGGGCCAGCAGTGCCTGGTTCAGCATCGCCAGCTCCATCTTCTCGAACGAGATCAGGAACTGCGGGTCGATTGGCTTCAACAGCACGAAATCGAGATTCCCGGTCCGAATGAGTTCACTGAAGTTGGCGCAGTTGGGCATGAAGAACGTTTCGACTAGCGAGTTGATCAGCATGCCGGTGGCCAGGAACGCGAAATATTCGGGACGCGTCCAATCGTCGATGGCGTTGACCTGGCGATAAATGATCTCGAACAACGCCACCTGCGCAACGAAATAGAAGAGCCGCGTGACGATCGTGATCAGCAGGTTGCTGCGAAACGTCATTTCGCGAACGAGCGAATTGCGAAAGAACGTCGCGAAGACGCGGAAGTAGTTGGCGCCCTTCGCAGGCTGCGGCACGGCGACGGCCACCGACGGGTCGAGGGCCATCCCTTCAGTCGACGAACTCGACACCGCTATCCCCCTGCTCGATCCGGCCAATGATCGCGTGTTCGACACCGCTCGCTGCCAAGCGGCTGGTCACCGTGTTCGCCTGCCGTGCTGCGACCACCAGCACGAAGCCGATCCCCATGTTGAAGGTCTTCCACATTTCGGCATCGGCGACCGACCCGAGCGACTCGAACCAGGCGAAAACGGCCGGCGGCGTCCACTTGCGGCGGTCGATCAGCGCCCGACACCCCTCCGGCAGGATCCGCTCGACGTTGTCGACCAGGCCGCCACCGGTGATATGGGCCATTCCGTGCACGGCCTGCTTGCGGGGCGACGCCGCCAAAACGTCGAGCACCGACCGTACGTAAATCCGGGTCGGCTCCAGCAGGGCCTCGCCGACTGTGCGGTCCAATTCGTCGATTCGATGATCGGAACTCAGCCCGGCCTGCTCAATAACTTTGCGGACCAAGCTATAACCGTTGGAATGAAAGCCGCTCGAAGTCAGGCCAATGAGCTTGTCCCCCGGCTGAATCGCGTTGCCGTCGATGAGCCGACTGCGCTCGGCGACGCCGACGCAGAAGCCAGCCATATCGAAATCGCCCGGCCCATAAACGCCCGGCATGATCGCCGTCTCGCCCCCTAATAGAGCCATCCGCGCTTCGATACACCCATCGGAGACGCCCTGCACCAGGTCGGCCAGGCGTTTAGGGTCGTCTCGATCCATGGCGATGTAATCGAGAAAGAAGAGGGGCTCCGCCCCCAGGCAGAGCACGTCGTTAACGCACATCCCGACGAGGTCGATGCCGATCGTCGAGAAGCGATTCAGAGACGCGGCCACCTTCACCTTGGTGCCGGCTCCATCGGTGCCCGAGACGAGCACCGGATCCTTGTAGCGCCGCGGCTCGTTTCCCGCAGCATCGTTCAAGCGAAACAAGCCGGCAAAACCGCCGGCCAGCTCGATCACGCGGCCCGTATTCGTGCGCCGCATGAGGTCCGGCAGTTTGCCCATCGCCTCTGCATAAAGGCCCAAATCGACGCCCGCATCCTTGTAGGTGAGTTGTCCCATGGCCGGATCATATCGAAAGAACGATCGCGAGTCTTGCCGCCGCTGTGCAAGACGGCGGGCGGGTCACTTGGCCGCGAATCCGGCAGCGCGCAGAGCCGCGAGATACTCGGCGGGCGTATTGACGTTAACCAGCGATTGCAGTTCCGGATCAACGGCTTGGAGCTCCGTGCCCTCAACGATTCGGACGTCGCACTGCCGCACAAATTCAGTCAATCCGCGACGGCCGGCGGCCAGAAAGTGGTGCACGCGTTCCGCGCAGGTGGTTCGGTAAACGGCCGCCAACGGATGATCGCGTTCCTGGTCCCGCACGACCGCCACCTCATGCGTCCCCAGCGCATCGATCAACGCTCGGATCAACGCGGCTTTGAGGAGCGGCACGTCGCACGAGGAAACGTACGCGGCATAGGCTGAGTCGCCGAGCGCCGTCAGTCCGGCCGCCAACCCGGCGAGGGGCCCCTGCGACGCGGTCTCGTCACGGGCGACGAGCGTCCCTCGCGGCAACGCCGGCAGCTCCTGCCCAGCCGCCGCAACGACGACCACGGGCGATACGACCTCGCCGACGATTCGCACGACGCGGCCAAGCATCGTCTCGTCGCCAAAGGGCAGCGACAGCTTCGGACGGCCCATCCGCGCGCTCTGTCCTCCGCAGAGCACAATTCCACCCACGCGCGTCGTGCCGATGTTTTCCACATCTTTCTTCTATCTCGGCAAGTGGTCGCTGTCAGCCGACGCTCCGTGCTTTCGACAGACTGACGTCCGACGCAGGCCCGCATTGCACTCGGGACGCGAAGCCTGGGCGCACTGCCAGCTGGCAGCCCCGCTGGTGATCGGCTAGATTTCAAAACGTAAGCCGGCCTGCGATCGGCCGTTCAACTGGCACTGTGGAATTGCGGATGGTTGTCTCGCCTGGAACGTTGGACCGATTCTCGCGCCGACATCTCTTGCAGGTCGGCGGCCTTGGACTGCTCGGCGTGACCCTGCCGCGACTGCTCGAGTCGCAGGCACGGGCCGCCGCGTCTGGAATCGTCCCCAAGGCCGATGCCTGCATCCTGCTCTTCCTCAACGGCGGGCCCAGCCATCTCGACATGTGGGACATGAAGCCCGGAGCGCCGGACGGCATCCGCGGGGAATTCAGTCCCATCGCCACCTCGCTGCCGGATTACCAGGTCAGCGAGCACATGCCGCGGCTGGCGCGGCACATGCATCGGGCCACGATCGTGCGTTCGATGCATCACGGCGTGAACAACTCCCACGCGGCCGCGGTTTATGCTTCGCTCACCGGGCACGACCGGGGCGAAATTGGCGGCGGAACGCAGCCGACCGACTACCCGTCGACGGGATCGCTCGTCAGCCGGTTGCGACCACCCGCGGTCCCCGTGCTCTCGCACGTCACGCTGCCGTATATGACGAAGGAAGGCGCCGGCGGCCCCCCGCAGCCGGGATTCTTTGGCGGATTCTTGGGACACGCCCGCGATCCCCTCTTCGTGCTCCGCGATCCGAACGCCAAGGATTTCGCGGTACCGGAACTGACACTGCAAGCCGACATCAGCGCGCAGCGCCTCGAGGTCCGTCGGGCCTTGTACGAACAGCTACAGAGTAACGTGTCGGCCCAGTTCGGCGGCAACTCGGCGGCTTCGATGAGCGCGTTTCAGGCGAGAGCCATCGACCTCTTGACCGCGCCGGCCACTCAGCGCGCGTTTCAGATCTCACGCGAACCGGACAAAGTTCGCGACGATTACGGACGCAATATCTATGGCCAGAGCGTGCTCCTCGCCCGGCGGCTGATCGAAGCGGGTACGCGCGTGGTCACGATCTCCTGGGCGCCGGACGCCAACGCGACGTGGGACACGCACGGCAGCAACTTTGTCAGTCTCAAGAATGTCCTCTTGCCACAGCTCGACGCCGCCTGCTCGCGCCTCGTCAGCGATCTTGACCAGCGTGGGCTGCTGGAGCGGACGATCGTCGCCGTCTTCGGCGACTTTGGGCGCTCCCCCAAGATCAACGGCAACAATGCGGGCCGCGATCACTGGAACTATTGCTACAGCCTGATGATGATCGGCGGCGGCTTCCAAAAGGGACTCGTGTACGGCACGAGCGACCGCATCGGCGCCTTCCCCGCCAGCAACGCCCTCATGCCGGGCGACGTCGTCTCGACGATGTACCACCTGTTGGGCATCCCGCACGACGGCCAGGTCCGCGACGCCTTCGGCCGGCCTTATCGCATCGTCCCCAGCGGCGACGTGATCAACGACCTCATCGCTTGATTTACAATAGCCGGCGAAATCCGCCTTCTGGCAAATCTCCGGGGCGCGCGTTACAACCGAGAGAGTTGGCAAGAGGGGTCCGGTTTCGCGAGCGCGAGCGCGGGCGCAGGGAGCGGCGAGCATGGGGCTGTTCAGCGGCACAAAAGATTGGAACGTGGTGGCGATCCTCTATGAAAAGAAGGGCCACCTCCAAGTCAACGGCAACCGTGCCAAGGGGGGCGATGCCGAGAAGGTGCGGGACGTCGTGAAGCGGCACTCGCGCGCGGTCTTTTGGGCCGTCTTCAATCAGAAGCGGAGTTTCATTGAAGGCGGGCCGGGAGCGGGCCGCGAGTTTATCTCGCTCGAAACGCTGCAATACATCGAAAAACAGATTGCCAAGGCCAAGCCTGTGTCGCAGGTGCTGACGTTGCTCGAAACGGGCAAGACCGACAAAGCAGCGACCGGTTGGGAAATCGCGCCGCAGCCCTCCGCGTCCAGTGAGGAATAGGCCGCCGGTTTCTACGACCGTTCTGATTGGCCGCCGAACGCGTCGCACACGATCAGGCGGTCGACGCGTGTTATCATGAGGGTCGAGGAGAACGGCCCATGACCGCGATTGAACATCGTCCCGACGTCCCCGCGTTGCCCGCGCCGGATGAAGAGCCGCAAAGCCCCTTCGACACGCACCGCGTCGAGAATCAGCCGCCGGCGCTGGAGAACTACAACGTTTTCACGAGCGACGTCGCGCTGCGCGAGGCCGTCTCCCGTGAAGGCGGCGCCTGGGGTTTCGACCGGTTGACTCGCTTCGGCGCCGTCGGCGGGAGTGCGCAGGTCATTGCTTGGGGCTTTCAGGCCAATCGGAATCCGCCCGTGCTGCGGACGCACGATCGCTTCGGCCACCGCATCGACGAGGTCGAGTTTCATCCGGCCTGGCACGAGTTGATGAAAATTGGGGTCGAGCACGAAACGCATGCGCTCGCCTGGCGAACGCCGAAAAACGGGGCGCACGTGGTGCGGTCAGCCCTCGGATTCCTGCAATATCAGCAGGAGGCCGGCGTCGGCTGTCCGCTCACGATGACCTTCGCCGCCGTCCCCGCGCTGAGGAAAGAGCCGGAGCTAGCCGCCGAATGGTTGCCGCGAATTACGTCGAATGTCTACGACCCCCGGTTCATTCCGGCTGCCGATAAAAAGGGCGCGCTCATCGGCATGGCGATGACGGAAAAACAAGGAGGCTCCGACGTCCGCGCAAATACGACGCAGGCCCGACCGCAGGGGCACGACAGGTCAGGAAGCGAATATCTGCTCACCGGACACAAATGGTTCTGTTCGGCGCCGATGAACGACGCCTTCCTCACGCTGGCCCAGACCGACCGTGGCCTGACCTGTTTCTTCGTCCCGCGCTGGCGGCCCGAGGGACGCCGCAACGCGTTTGCCATCCAACGGCTCAAGGACAAGCTTGGGAATCGCTCCAACGCGTCGAGCGAGATTGAATATCGCGACACGTGGGCGCAACGAGTGGGCGAAGAAGGCCGCGGCGTCCCCACGATCATCGAAATGGTGAATCACACGCGGCTCGATTGTGTGGCCGGCTCGGCCGCCTTGATGCGGCAAGCACTCGCCCAGGCCATTCATCACGCGACTTACCGGCGGGCCTTCGGGAAACGACTGATCGAACAGCCGGCGATGCAGAACGTGCTGGCCGATCTGGCGCTCGAGTCGGAAGCGGCGACCGCACTGATGACACGGCTCGCGCGGGCCTACGACCGCGCGGCGACTGATGAACAGGAACGGGCCTTCGCGCGGATCGCCACGGCCGTCGGCAAGTTCTGGGTCTGCAAACGCTGCCCGCCCGTGGTCGGCGAAGCCCTCGAATGTCTCGGCGGCAACGGCTACGTCGAGGAATCGATCCTGCCGCGGCTTTATCGCGAGGCGCCGCTGAACTCCATCTGGGAGGGTTCGGGCAACGTCATGTGTCTCGACGTGTTGCGGGCCATCCAGCGAGAGCCGCAGTCGCTTGCGGCCCTGCAAGGCGAACTGGAGTCGGTCCGGGGAATGGACACGCATTACGACCGGCTGTTGGAGCGAGTGAAACGGGAACTTACGTCGCCCGACGAGATGGAAAATCGGGCGCGTCAAATCGTCGAGCTGCTGGCCGTCGCGCTCGAGGCCGCGGTCCTGCTCCGCGCCTGCATCCCGGCCGTCACCGAAGCCTTTCTTGCCACACGCGTCGCTCGCGGCGGCGGGCAAATCTACGGCACGCTGCCCAGCGGCACGAACTGTCGCGCCATCATCGAGCGGGCGCGGCCGGTGCTGAATTGATCCGTCCTGGCGATTCGATCAAGGGTCGGCACGGCGGCGCGGGTTCCCATGATCTGCTAAACCGCCCTGCCCCTTAGTCTGCCAACCAAACCATGAATAAAGCGTTTGTCCGCGATCCGGAACCGACCATCGAACGCTGCCCGCGCTGTGGAGCGGCTGGCCAGCCGGTCGGCAGCGTGATTTTGGACGCCTTCGTGCGTCCCGAGTCGCGCAATCAGCTCGGGGCGGAGGCCTGCTTTTGTCCGACGGCCACATGTCCCGTAGCCTATTTCGATGCGTTTGATCGGCTGGTCGAAGTCCTGCAGCTCGCCCGACCCGTTTATCCGAAGGACCCCGAGGCGCCGATCTGTGGCTGCTTCGGTTTTACCTGTGCCGAGATCGACGAGGACCTGCGCGAAGGAGTCGCAACACGAACGCGAGCCCAGCTCGAGCGAGCGCGATCCTCTGACGCCCGCTGCTCGCAGGCGGCGGCCAGCGGGGCCTCCTGCGTGGCCTCGGTCCAGAGCTACTTCATGCAACATCGCAGCCGCGACTAGTCGCCCTCTGTTCGAGAGCCTCGCGCGGAAACGACGTGCGGGTTTAAGCCTTCGCCAAGGCGCGGTGCGTCCCGTGTTCTCTCGTAGCGCGCATGCTCAGAAAGATCCACGGTCCGGGCCCCAGGATCGAAAGACGAAAATACCGCGTGCTTTGCAGTTTCAGACCGAGGGCTGGGAAGTAGTCGGAGTAAGTGTAGATTTTGTGCAGCGCGCACAGCCCCAACATCCAATGGGAAACGTTTGCAACGGTGTAATAGAGCCAATGCCGGAACCGCAGCACGATGTTCCCGCGCGGCGAGGCAAAGTCTGCGATGACGAGATCTCCCCCGGGACGGACCAGCGAAACGAGCCGAGTCAGCATTCGTAACATCGCGGGTCGCGAGAAGATGTTCAGGAAGAAGTTCGATACCACGACATCAAACGGTTCGTCCGCCTCGAATTCCATGATGTCTGCGCAGACGAATTCCCCCGGCAAGTCGGCCGCCTGGAACCGCTGTCGGACGATTTCAATCATGCTGGGGGACAAGTCGACGCAGGTCACCTCGACACCACGACGCACGGCCTCGAGCGCTTCCTCGCCCGGGCCGACCCCGACGTAAAGGACCCGCTGCCCCGCGCGCATGTCCTCGATCTGGGACAGCCGGGTGGCCAGATTCTGCCCGCCGGTACACACGGCGGTCAGCCGTTCGTAGAACGACGAAATCGATTCGTAATTGCGGGCAATTTGTTCGCCCGACGAATGTGGCTTCGCCTGGACCTGAGCGGCCATCGCGCGTCCCCCCCGGAGTTGTCCTCGGCCTCAACGGAGGCTCACTAGCCCTGATGAAAAGGAAATCAGCACATGCCCACGTCGACCGCAGCAAGGTCCGCGACAGGGGGGAGCGTCGCGGTTGGGTCGTCAGTGTTCGGTTGCACTTCTTCACGAGGATAGAGCAGTGGACGTGGCGGAAAGATCGACGAGAATCCGGCCTTGAGAACCACCCGCATCGTCCAGCGGCCACCCTTGACGAAAATCGACAACGGCACCTGGTAGCAGCCGAGCTTGTCGTGCTTGAGCGCGTCGGTTGTCTGACCAATGCAAATCTCTTGCGCACCGTGCCGAAGTGCGGTGTCGATCGATTGATACAAGAGGTTGAAATAGACCTCGGCTTCGGCGTTCACCTCGTAGTCGACTCCCAGCACCATTCCATGGAACGTCGTCTCGGAGACAAGCGAGAGGGAGAAGCCGACGATTTCCTCGCCGCGATAGATCAGCGTGAAGACCGTGTTGTCGGGCATCCGCCGGGCCAACTCCCGAGGAAACTCGAGAGGCAATTGCTCGAATTGAACGTCGGAACGCTCAGCGACCGCCTTGTACAATTTGTGAACCGCGTCCGTGTAAAGATCCGCAACTCCGTCGCGACCGTACAGCTCGACAACCCGCAACCCGTTTTCTGCGAGCCTTTTTTGCGACCGGCGGATGGGCCGGCGTTTCTTCGACGGGAATCGGGACAGGTAGTCTGCGAAGTCGCGCGATCCGGGCTCGACGCGGTTCATCGGGAAACTATCGGCACGGCGGTAACCGAGCGACTTCAGTGGCTCCAGGTCCGAGCAGCCTGCTTCATCGATTTCCTTGAAGAGAATCAGGCGGGCCCACTCGCGCCGCGCGAATTGACACGCCACCCGATCGAGGCATCGCAGCACGGCCGCGCGATCGGCCTCGGGCGCTAAGCGAACGTGGCTTTGTCCGGCCGAAACAGGCAGGCCGCACAAGATCAACTTGCTGCGGAACAGCCACGGCGCCACCCGTTCCAGGCCGGCCACGACTTTCTGCACGCGGCCCTTCGCCAAGGAAGCGCCGCCGATTCTGTAGGAACTCAGACAGGCAATCGCCATCGGCCGACGTCGGCCATCTCGCACGATGACGTGCCGAAAGCGGCACGCCTTGGCAAACCCGATCTCGACGGCTTCGATGAAGCGCGGATCCATGAACGGATCGCTCGCCGCGTCCCGAAGGCTGTTCCACTCGCCCAGATCCACACGGCCGATCGAATCGTAGACCTCAAATTGATAGTCAGCGCTGTCCATCGCCTTGAGCCGTTCTTCGTGGTCAGTTACCGATCAGGCGCGAGCGTTTGCCCGCGCGGCTCGCCGCCCTGCACCGACTCAATGAACTTCTGATCCGGCGACGACGTGCGACGGATCTCGCCTCTTGCGAACGCCGTCCGTCGGACTCTGCGAGATCTCCGCCGGCTGAGGCCCGGTCAGAGGCGACCGCGGGTGAGCGGCAAGATGTGCGCGCTCTCGACGCTTGAAATGCTTCTGGATGAGACTCAAACACGTTCGCTTCAAGCTGAAGTCCAGCATGCCGCTCATGCGGACCAACGCCAACCCAGTGAGCAAGGTCGTGCCGGGAAGGGCACAGATGTAACGCCCCTCATAACGTGGACGGAAACGACTCTTGAAATGGTAAATGCCGGCAAAGTCGAACAAGAAGTTCAGGTACTTCAGACCGATGGTGAACGCGTGACGCGTCATGGCGCTATCGCCCTTGAGCGGTTGTTCACAACCAACCGCGGGAACGAGGCAAAGTGAAACCGCCTCGATCCCTTCGGACTTCATCCGCGTCATCGCCACATGAAAGAGATGGGGAACGACACCGCGGACGGCATCGCTGCGGTGACGATACATCTCGAACGACCAGTGCATACCGTTTCGGCTCGGAAGGGCGATCAGAAACCCCTCGATGCGTTTGGGAGAATCGCCGGAGTAGGCAACGAACAGGCGTCGACGACCCCAGCCATTCTCATCGAGCTGACCTTCGAGCAGCCGGATTGCGCCGGCGTGAGATTTGGTCGCCAGATGCTCGTCGGAAACCGCGCGTAAGTCTTTGATGAGCGACGTCCAGGCGGCATCATCCATGTCTTCGCGACGATGTTCGATGACGCTGATGCCCGCCCGACGGCAGTAGTTGGTTTGCCGACGCACCCACTCGAACTGCTTGCCGGACCAGGTGCAGGTTTGCAGGTCGACGTACGGTTCTTCACCCCATTTCGTCACTTGAAAGCCATGCTCGCGAAACAGAGGGGCGTCTTCCTCGGTTACGTTGAAACAAGTGACGAGCAACCGGTGCGAACGGGCGAAGGCGACGAACTCGCGCAACAACTGCGGCTTATCTTCATCGCGTGCGAGAAGTCCCCCGATGACCTTCACATACCGGCCCAGCCGCCGATACGACACGAGGCCGCGGCGATCTGTCGACCAGAATCGTTTCCATCCGCTTTCGGTCGCGAAGTACGAATCGTAGACGGCTCCGCACGTGAAAGCCTGATGCTCGACTCGCAGCCATCGATTCGATTCCAGGCTCTCTTGCGGCCGAGTCAGAATCGTCTGATCGCAATCGGATGCGGGCTCGTCTTCCGTCGCGACCCGTTCGCTCCTAATCGTTCCATTCGTTGGCTCGAGCAACGTGTCGAGTTGGGGATCGGAATCCGACAGCGCGTTGCCGCTCGTGCGGGAGCGCCAAACCTGGACAGCCCAGGAGCGTTGACCGTTCAGATAGTTGTGGGTTGAAGTCACCGTGTCCGTCATCCCCTCTCCAACTGACGTCGGATGGCGGCAGGCTGTAATCCGCCTGCCCCCGTCCGCTTCGCGGATTCAATCGGCCCATCAATCCGTGAAAGGGGCGCGACGGTGAGAACAAAACGAGCTGGAATGAACCTGGCCAGCTTCCATTGAACGGAGCGAAGAGCTCCAAGAAGAGCGATTCGCGAGGAGCCGTTGTCCCCCCGCGCCCCGCTTTGGAAACGCCTCACGGGGCGATCGCCCCGAAAAGGCAAAAATTCGGCAAACTCGCATCAGACCGAATTGCGATTGGACATTTCTCCAGCGCCTGTAGGTCCCGAAATAGACCTTCTGCGCCTCGCCGCGTTTACGAGAGGACTCTGGTCCGCTCGAGGGGGCCTGCAGGAGCCCGACGCGGCTTGAGAACCCTTCGCCGTCGAAGCGATCGTGGCTGGAAGTCACCGTGTCGGTCATCCCCTTCTCGAACCGATGTCGGTGGCTGCAAGATGACTCCCATCTGCTGCCGTCCGATTAGCCGCGGATTTGATCGGCCCATCAATCCGTAGAAGGGGCGCGACGGTGCGAACTCAAAGGTTGGAAAGACTTTTACCAGCGTCGTTTGGGTGCAGTGCGGATCGCCGGGAAAAGCGACTCGACAGGAGCAGTCCGTGTCGGTGGAGCCTCCGATGCCCAGCGACGGCTCTACGTCCGAAAATGCAACTCATTCAACCGACTTTATTCAGAACCTGTAATCGAAGTCAAGGACGCAGTTTACGTGATTAGAAAATCCTAACATCAGGTCTCGAATCGACCTTGATGCCCCGGCATGTTGCGAAAAAGCATTTCGCGATGGGGCCGAGTCGCAACCTCTCCGCGCGAACCTTCCTCGATCGGCCACCTCGATTAGCCGAAACTGGCTTTGGTTCCGGCTGCGTGCTAACGTAGCGTCCCTCGACCGACCGGAGTTTTCGATGTCCGAGACAAGCCAAAATGGTCCCGACTTCTCCAAGGCGGACCTGATTCCCGTCATCGCGCAGGACGACGCTTCGGGCGACGTTCTGATGCTGGCGTACATGAACGAGACGGCCTGGAAGGAAACGCTCGCCACGGGACGAGTCTGCTATTACAGCCGCAGCCGGCAAAAGCTCTGGCGCAAGGGCGAAGAAAGCGGCAACGTCCAGGAGGTCAAAAGCATCTTCTACGACTGCGATGCCGACACCATCCTGATCCGCGTCAATCAGATCGGCGGTGCTGCATGTCACGAAGGTTACAAGAGCTGCTTCTTCCGCAAACTTGACCCGCAGACGGGTCGCGTCGAGGTGATCGGCAGTCGTCTGTTTGATCCGAAGGCCGTCTACAAGAAGTAAGCGCGGACCGAGGGGTGGCCGCGCGAGGATGATGCATGCCGGAACGAAAGCTGAAACTGGGCATCCCGGCCGGGAGCTTGCAAGAGGCGACGGCCGCGCTGTTCAAAAAGGCCGGTTACAACATCACGTTCTCGTCGCGGTCGTATTACCCGCAGATTGACGACCCGGAGATCGAGTGCCTGCTGATCCGCGCCCAGGAGATGGCCCGCTATGTGGAGGAAGGGATCCTCGACGCGGGAATCACCGGCCACGATTGGATTGTCGAGACGCAGGCCAAGATCGTCGAGATCTGCGAACTTGTCTTCTCCAAGACGAGCCGCCGCCCGGTCCGCTGGGTACTCTGCGTTCCCAACAATTCGCCAGTGAAATCGGTCAAGGATCTGGAAGGAAAACGGATTGCCACGGAAGCGGTTGGGCTTACCAAGGCTTTCCTGGCTCGACATGGGGTCAACGCACGGGTCGAGTTCTCCTGGGGCGCGACCGAAGTCAAGCCGCCGCGATTGGCGGACGCGATCGTGGAAGTCACGGAGACCGGCAGCTCGCTCAAGGCCAACGACCTGCGGATCCTGGAAGAAGTCCTGCAGAGCACGACGCGTCTGGTAGCCAACCAGGCGGCCTACAAAGACGCCTGGATCAAGACCAAGCTCGACAACATCGCCCTCATGCTCCGTTCGTGCCTGGCCGCAGAGGGCAAAGTCGGCGTGATGTTGAATGTGCAGCGCAAGGATCTGCCGGCGGTGCTCTCGAAGTTACCCGCGCTACAAACACCGACTGTTTCGTCCTTGTCGGATCCCGACTGGGTCGCTCTCAACACGATCGTCGATGAATCGCTGGTCCGCACGATGATGCCCGAGCTGCGGGCTGCCGGCGGTCGGGGCATTGTCGAATATGCGATCAATAAGATCATCGACTGACGATGCCCGTTGACAAGTCCGACCGACGCATTCGGGAGATGTTCGGCGAGATCTCTCCCCGGTACGACTTCCTCAACCATTTTTTGTCGGGTGGTACCGACTTCTATTGGCGCTGGCAGTGCGTCCGTTCGGCGCCGGTTGAAAACGAGCTGCCAATCCTCGACGTCTGCACCGGAACGGGCGATCTGGCCATCGCCTTCTGGCGTCGAGCCGGCGGGCGAGTTCGCGTCGTCGGGGCCGACTTCACGCACGAAATGCTGCGGATCGGTGTTCGCAAAGTCGAAGCACTTGGTCGTCACACGGCACATTCCGGCGGATGCACGCGAACGGCCATCGACTTCGTCGAGGCGGACGCGCAGCGTCTCCCCTTCGCCGACAACCAGTTTCAGATCGTGACCGTCGCCTTCGGACTCCGGAACGTTGCCGATACTCAGCAAGGTCTGCGTGAAATGGCCCGGGTCTGCGCTCCGAGCGGAAGCGTCGTCGTCCTCGAGTTTTCGCTGCCGCAAAACCGGCTGATCGGCGGGCTTTACGGCTGGTACTTTCGCCATATCTTGCCGCGGATCGGACAGCTCATTTCGCGGAACCGCCAATCGGCCTACAGCTATTTGCCCGACTCGGTGTCGGAATTTCCCAGCGGACAGCGCCTGGCGGATATGATGAATTCGTGCGGCCTCGAGCGCGCGACCTGGCAGCCGCTGACGTTTGGCTTGGCGACGGTTTACGTCGGGGTGAAACCGGGCGGGAAAATGACTTGAGCCGTTCGGCTGCTCGATCGCGCGAGAAGATCGCTGGTCTATGAATGACGTGGTCCTCGGGATTACCGGCGCCAGCGGGGCCGCTTATGCGAAGCGGCTGCTCGAGGTGTTGCTGGGTGCGAACGTCCGCATCCACCTGACGATCAGCCCCGCCGGCGCGCAGGTGCTGTGGACCGAATTAGGCGTGCGCTGCGAACTCGACAATTTCGAGTTGCGATCGCTTGGGCTGGCGGAAAACACCGAACGGCTGATTTACCACCACTATCAGGACTTTTCGGCATCGATCGCCAGCGGTTCGTTCGTGGCGGCCGGGATGGTGATCTGTCCCTGCTCGATGGGCACGCTGGCGGGCGTCGCCAACGGGCTCTCCACCAACTTGATCCTGCGGGCGGCCGACGTCCATCTGAAGGAGCGGCGGAAACTGATTGTCGTGCCGCGGGAAACGCCGCTGGGCAGTATCCAGTTGGAAAACATGAAGCGGCTGGCTGACGCGGGGGCGGTAGTGCTTCCCGCGATGCCCGGTTTTTATCACCAGCCAAAATCGATCGACGACCTCGTCGATTTCGTGGTCGCGCGAATCTGCGACCAGCTCGGCGTGCCAGTCGAATTAATGCGTCGCTGGGGAACGTAGATCCTGCCGGGCACTTGACATCGGTCCGTCAATCGATTGTCATTTGTCCAAAGCCCATGTGGCACGCTGGGTGTCCGTGGGCGGCTCTGTTTGCAGCGCCGTGGGTGCGGACCGCAAGGTCCGCGAGGCGCTGGTTCATATGCCAGGAGCCGATGGGTTCACCTGCCTGCCAAAATCTCGCCTGCCTTGTTTCGTTGCATGCCAGCCGGTGCGCGCCGCGTCCATACGGCGCCGTCTTCACTCGTCATTCACGGGACGCGTCCTTGAAATTCACGACGAACAGCCAGACTGTCTGCCGGGTAAACTCAGGGATTGCCCCTACAGGTGACAAGTAAGCTCGTGACGACCTGAAAGCATGCCCAGTAAGACAATTCGTTAATGGTTGGTGGGTACGAGAGTTGCACCTACGTTCGGGTTCATCGGCTGAAGCAGGACAATCTGCTGTCAGCGGCCCGCCAAGCAACTTCCTGCCTTTTTGCCTCGTCAGAGACCGGGAATTCTCGGTCGAACGGTTAAGGGAGACCAAGGAATGATCACTCGCCCGAATCGACGCGATTTCCTGCACGTGGGTTTTGCCGGAGGCATCGGACTCACGCTGGCTGACTTCTTCCGCCTCCAAGCCCGCGGAGAGGAAGAGCAATACAACACGTCCGAAGGCAAAGCCAAGTCCGTCATCTTCATCTACTTGCCCGGCGGTGCGCCACATCAGGAGACCTTCGATCCCAAGCCGTTCGCACCGGTCGAATACCGCGGCCCGATGAGCTCGATCGCGACGAATGTCGACGGCATTGTGCTCAATGAGTGTTTGGCGCAGACGGCCAAGGTCTGCGACAAGCTCGCGCTCTGTCGCTCGATGACGCACGGCGAAGCAGCCCACGAGCGGGGCACGCACAACATGTTCACCGGCTACAAGCCGAGCCCGGCCCTGGCGTTTCCGAGCATGGGCAGCGTCGTGACGCACGAATTCCCGCCGCGCAACAATCTGCCACAGTACGTCTGCATACCGAGCATGCCGAACGAGTTTGCGGGGACAGGCTACCTGAGCTCTTCATTCGCGCCGTTCAGCCTCGGCGGCGATCCGGCCGACAATGGTTTCACGGTGCAGGATCTCAAGCTGCCCGGCAGCGTGAGCGATGGCCGCTTCAGCCGTCGCCGCCGCATCCTCGATGCGGTGAACGATTACTTCGAACACAAGGAAAAGGCCGACTCGCTCAAGGCGGTCGACACGTTCTATCAGCGAGCCTACTCGATGGTCAGTTCGCAGAAGGCCCGCGAGGCATTCAACATCAAGGCTGAGCCGGCCAAGCTTCGCGATGAGTACGGCCGCAACACGGCTGGCGCCCGCATGCTATTGGCTCGGCGGTTGGTCGAGGCGGGCGTTCGCTTCGTGACGATGACGTATGGCAGCTGGGACCTGCACGACAACGTGCAACCCAACATCAAGAATCAATTGCCGGCCTTCGACCAGGGGTTTGCCGCCCTGATTCGTGATCTCGAGCGTCGCGGGCTGCTCGCCAGCACGCTGGTGTGCATCGCCTCGGAATTCGGCCGCACTCCCAAGATCAACGGCACGGCCGGCCGCGACCATTGGCCGAAGGTCTTCACCGTGGTGATGGCCGGCGGCGGCATCAAGGGCGGCTTGTCGTACGGGTCCTCTAACGCCACTGCCAGCGAGCCCGAGGATAAGCCGCTGTCCGTGGAGGATTGGGCCGCTACGATTTACCAGTGCCTGGGAATCAATCCAGAAAAGAAACTGTTGGCCCCGGGCGCCCGGCCAATCGCGATTGTGAAAGACGGAGAGGTCCGCAAGGAATTGCTGGCGTGATGATCCGCGCAGCGCGCGGCCCGCAAAACTACAGCAGATGACGCTTTCCAGCCTGGACCTTCGTCGAGGACTATTCATTCGAGCGGGATACTTTGCGAGTCGCGAACGCAGGCGCCGGCAATCTTCGGCGAGCCACCCCGACCGGGATGCTCGTTGACGCCCGCGCGATTCGTGTGTTCTTTTTCTCCCGCCAGTTGGCTCCGCCGGTAACCGGAGAGGAATCAATGCGACAGTTTCTCCGTTTGATGGGCTTGTTCTCCTTCGGGTTGGCCATCGCCCTAGCCGATGGCGCGGCGGCTTGGTCCGCTTCTCCATCGCTGGGCGTGATTTTGCCGCGCGGCCTGCAACGTGGCGCGACGAGCGTGCTCACGTTTCACGGCGGAAATCTGGCCGACGCGAAAGAGATCTTGTTCTTCTCGCCCGGTTTCGAAGTGACAAAGCTCGAGCCGAGCCCTGGGGCCGTCAAAGCGACGATCAAAGTCGCCAAGGACTGCCGGCTGGGCGAACATGTGGCCCACGTCCGCACGGCGACGGGACTGACCGAGTATCGCACGTTTTGGGTCGGTCCGTTTCCGGACGTGAAGGAGAAAGAGCCCAACAGCGACTTCAAATCGCCTCAACCAATCCCGATGAACGTGACCGTCGCCGGCGTGATCGACAACGAAGACGTCGATTACTACGTGATTGACGCCAAAAAAGGACAGCGGATCAGTGCCGAGATCGAAGGCATGCGGCTCGGTGTGACGATGTTCGACCCGTACATCGCGATTCTCGACTCCAAGCGATTCGAGCTGATTACGGCCGACGACTCGCCCCTGTTGAAGCAGGACGCGCTCGCTTCGATCATTGCCCCGGCTGACGGTAAGTACGTCATTCAGGTCCGCGAGAGTTCCTACGGCGGCGACGGCAATTGCCACTATCGGCTGCACGTCGGCAACTTCCCGCGACCGATCGCCGTTTACCCGGCCGGCGGGAAACTCGGAGAGGAAGTTCAGGTCCGCTTCCTCGGCGATCCGACCGGCGACATCGTGAAGAAAGTTAAGCTGCCCTCGCAGCCCGTGCCGGATTTTGGCCTCGTTCCAGAAGACGCGACCGGGACGGCGCCCTCGGAGATTCCGTTCCGCTTGTCGACGGCCGGAAACGTCCTCGAGAAGGAACCTAACGATACGCTCAAGGAGGCCACGCCGGCCGAACTCCCGAACGCGCTGAACGGCATTCTGGAGAAGCCGGGCGACGTCGACTTCTTCAAGTTCAAGGCCAAGAAGGGTCAGACCTACGAAGTGGAGTGCTATGGACGGCGGATTCGCTCGGCCATTGATCCGGTGATGTACCTCTATAACGCACAGGGGGGCGCGCTACTGGCCAACGACGACTCGCGCGGTCCCGATCCGTATTTCCGCTTCACGGTTCCTGCGGACGGCGAGTACTACCTCTCGATCACCGACCACTTGAAGCGCGGCGGGCCGGGTTTTGTCTATCGCGTCGAATTCCTCCCCGTCGAGCCGAAAGTGACGACCGGATTGCCGCAGGTCGCCCGCTATTCCCAGTTCCGTCAGCAGATGTACGTCGCGCGGGGCAACAGGTTCGGCGCGGTCATTTCCGCCAGTCGTGAGAACTTCGGTGGCGACCTCTTGCTCGACCCTCGGAACATGCCGCCGGGCATCAAGGTGATCGCCGACCCGATGCCGGCCAACGCCAGCACGATGCCCGTGGTGTTCGAGGCGGCCAAAGACGCGCCGCTGTCGGGACGGCTCGTTGACCTGCAGGCCAAGAGCATCGATCCCAAGCTCAAAGTCAGCGGCGGATTCTTCAATCATGCTGAGTTCGTGATCGCGGCTCCGGGGCAGTCGCTCTTCAGCTGGTGCGACGTGGACCGCATGGCCGTGGCCGTGCTCGATGAGCTGCCCTACACGCTCGAAATCGTCGAACCGAAAGTGCCCCTCGTGCAGAGCGGGCTGATGCAGCTCAAGATTCGTGCCCACCGCAAGCCCGGCTTCGTCGAGCCGATCAACGTGCAAGTTCCGTTCTTGCCGCCGGGCGTTGGCGGAGTTCCCGCAGTCGACATCCCCAAGGGTCAGAACGAAGTGCTGTTTCCGCTCAACGCCAACGGCGGGGCCGAGGTCAAGAAATGGAAAATCTTCGCCCTAGGTTCGGCCAACGTGAACGGCGGGGCCGCCTGGGCCTCCTCGCAAATGGCCAACCTGGAGATCACGCCTCCGTACATCCAATTCAACATTCAGCGGGCCGCCGTTGAGCAGGGACAGAAGACCGACCTGGTTTGCGGCGTCACGGTGAACCATCCGTTTGACGGCGCGGCCAAGGTGCAGGTGTTGGGATTCCCGCCCAAGGTCACGTCGCCCGAAATGGAATTGAAAAAGGACATGAAGGAGCTGGTCTTCAAAGTCTCCACTGAGAAAGCCAGCCCCGCGGGGACCCACCGCAACATCTTCTGCCAGGCGATCATTATGGAGCACGGCGAACCGATCGTGCACTACGTCGGCGGAACGGAGCTGCGGATCGATCAGCCTCTGCCGGCGCCGACCAAACCGGCCGCCGCCCCTGCGGCGGTCGCGAAAAAAGAAGCGCCGAAAGCAGCGGCCGCTCCCAAACGGCTCACGCGCCTGGAGGCACTCCGTCTCGAGGCCAAAGAAAAAGCGCAAACCGTCGCCAAGTGATTTGGCGAGCTGACACTCGCCGTTCGCCAGCCAAATACCGGACCAAAGCAGAGAACGGAATCGGGAGAGCAAGAGTTATGCGACAACGAGTTCGCCCCCAATTGCTGGTCATTGCTGTCGCGTTCGCCGCGGCCGTGGCGCCGGCCTCGACGTTTGCAGCCGAATCCGCTCCGCTGCCCAAACCGGCCGAGATTCTTGTCTTTCCCCCCGACGTCGAGCTAACAACGGCCCGCGATCGACAATCGCTGATTGTGCAGGCCCGCTACCCTGACGGCATCACTCGCGACGTCACCGCTGACGCGAAGTTCGCCCTGTCCGACAGCAAGTTGGCCCGCTTTGACAATCACACGCTCTATCCTTTGGCCGACGGCAAGACACAGCTCGACGTCACGTACGCTGGGCTGAACGTCAAGCTGCCCGTCACCATTAAGAATGCCAAACTCGATCCGCCGATCAGTTTCAAGCTCGACGTGATGCCCGTCTTCATGAAGGCCGGCTGCAACATGGGAAGCTGCCATGGCGCGGCCCGCGGCAAGGACGGCTTTCGCCTGTCGCTCTTTGGCTTCGACCCCGATGGGGACTACCAGCGGCTGACCCGCGAGCTTTCCGGCCGCCGCATCAACCTCGCCCTGCCTGAAGAAAGCCTGATCATCCAGAAGGCGCTGGGCAAGGTGCCGCACACCGGCGGCAAGCGGTTTGAGGCAGGCTGCGAGATGTACCAGACGCTGATGCGCTGGCTTAACGCGAGTGCTCCCGCCGATCCGGGAGAAGTCCCCAAAGTCGTGTCCGTGGAGCTGTATCCGAAAAACGGCGTGCTCGATGGCAAGGGAGCCACGCAGAAGCTCACTGTCCGCGCCAAGTACTCCGACGGCACCGACCGCGATGTCACCAAGCTCGCCTATTACATGACCAACAACGACGTTTCGGCGGCCGTCTCGCAGGACGGCGTGATCACCGCCGGCGCCCGGGGCGAGGCCTTCATCATGGCCCGCTTCTCAACGCATACCGTCGGCTGCCAGTTCATCGTGCTACCCAAGGGTCTCAAGTTCGAGTTTCCCAAGGTTGCCGAGAACAACTACATCGACACGCACGTTCACGCCAAGTTGAAGAAGCTTCGCATTCAGCCCTCGCCGGTCTGCGGCGACGAAGAGTTTCTGCGGCGGGTGACGATCGACGTCACCGGCACGCTGCCCACGGTCGACGAATATCGCCACTTCATGGCCGACAAGTCGGCCGACAAGCGGGCGAAGGTGGTCGACGACCTGTTGACCCGCAAGGAGTTCGTCGAGATCTGGCTGATGAAGTGGGCGGAGCTATTGCAGATCCGCACCAACCAGAACATCAGCACAAAGTCGATGCTCTCGTACTACACCTGGCTACAGAACAAGATCGCCAACAATGTGCCGATGGACGTGATGGTGCAGGAGCTGTTGGGGTCGGCGGGCGGAACGTTCGCGAACCCGGCTACCAACTACTACCAGAACGAGACCGACACGCTGAAGACGGCCGAAAACGTGGCGCAGGTCTTCATGGGCATGCGGATCCAGTGCTCCCAGTGCCACAACCATCCGTTCGACCGTTGGACGATGGATGACTATTACGGCTTTGCCGCCTTCTTCTCGCAGATCGGCCGCAAAGGTTCCGAGGATCCCCGCGAGCTGATCGTCTTCAATAGCACCAGCGGCGAAGTCGCCCACCCCGTCGGCGGCCGCGTGATGAAGCCCAAGTTCCTGGGCGGCGCGACGCCCGACGTCGCCGGTAAAGACCGGCGACAAGTTTTGGCCAAGTGGCTGGCCTCTCCCGAGAACCCCTACTTCGCCAAGAACCTGGCCAACATTGTCTGGGCCCACTTTCTCGGCCGCGGCATCATCCACGAGGTGGACGACGTCCGCGTGAGCAACCCGGCCGTCAATCCCGAGCTGCTCGACGAGCTGGGGAAAAAGTTCACCGAGTATCACTACGATTTTAAGCGGCTGGTCAAAGACATCTGCGCTTCGCGCACCTATCAGCTCTCAACCGAGGTCAACCCGACCAACCTCGACGACCATCGCAACTTCGCCCATGCCGAGCTGCGCCGCATGCGAGCCGAGGTGATGCTCGACTGCATCAGCCAAGCGACTGACACCAAGAACAAGTTTCCCGGCCTGCCTTTGGGGGCCCGTGCGGTGCAAGTGGCCGACGGCAACACTTCGACCTACTTCCTCACAACCTTCGGCCGCGCCACCCGTGGCACGGCCTGCTCTTGCGAGGTGCGGGTCGAGCCAAACTTGTCGCAGGCGCTGCATCTGCTGAACGGCGACAGCTCGAACTCGAAGATTCACGAAGGTCAGCTCGTCCGCCGCCGGCTTGACGCAAAGAAGCAGCCGCTCGAAATCCTCGACGAGTTATACATCCGCTGCCTCTGCCGGCAGCCGACCGAAAAAGAGAAAGCGGCCGTGACCGCGATGATGACCGAAAACTCCTACACGCGGCAGGTGTTGGAAGACACGTTCTGGGCACTGCTCAATTCGCGGGAGTTTTTGTTCAACCACTAAGGCAGCGCCGGGCGCTAAGCTGGAGTATGTGGCGGGATCTTGCCGAGCAAGGGACAGCCGCCCCTGCGGAACCGCCCTAAGGAAACAACAACAGATTTTGCACGGACGCGGGATGGGTGATTCGATGTCGGTTCGTTCTGATTTACGAGTGTGGAGCCTCGCTGGGCTTCTGGCCAGTTTCGCGATTGCGCCAAGCGGCGCGCGGTCCGACGACAACAAATCGACCGCGGCCAAGGGCCCGAAGATCACGTTTGAGGATCACATCAAGCCGATCTTCCGCGAGAAGTGCGCCGCCTGTCACAACACCGACAAGAAGACCGCCGGTCTCGACCTGACAAATTACGCCGGCACGATGGCGGGCGGCGGCTCGGGCGCGGTGGTCAATCCCGGCAGCTCCGGCGACAGCTACCTATACTCGCTTGTCACGCATCAGTCGCAGCCCTACATGCCCCTCAAGGCCGATAAGCTGCCCGACGAAATGATCGCCACAATCGCCAAGTGGATCGACGGCGGGGCGCTCGAGACGAGCGGCAGCAAGGCCCTCGCTCCCAAAAAGCCAAAGCTCGATCTCGCGCTCAAAGGCGCGCCGACCGGGCGGCCGGCCGGACCGCCGCCGATGCCCGAGCACTTGACGCTCGAGCCCGTGGTGCGGACGCAGCGGGCCACCGCCTCGCGGACGCTCGCCGTCAACCCGTGGTCGCCGCTGGCGGCGCTCGCCGGGCAGAAGCAGGTCCTGCTCTACAACACGAAGACGCTCGAACTCGTCGGCGTCCTCCCCTTCCCCGAAGGCGTGCCGCAAGTTTTGAAGTTCAGCCAGAACGGGCTGTTGCTGCTCGCGGGCGGTGGACGCGGGGCGGCCAGCGGTCGTGTCGTCGTCTGGAACATCAAAACGGGCGACCGCATCTTCGAGGTTGGCGAGGAGCTGGATAGTGTCCTAGGGGCCGACATCAGCGCGGACCAGTCGCTCATCGCGCTCGGCGGCCCGGGCAAAATCGTCCGTGTCTACTCGACCGCGGACGGCTCGCTCAAAGCCCAAATGAAAAAGCACACCGATTGGGTCACCTCCGTCGCCTTCAGTCCCGATGGAGTGCTCTTGGCATCGGCCGATCGCAACGGCGGCGTCGTGATTTGGGAGGCTCAGACGGGCCGCGAATACGCGGTTCTCGCCGGCCACCCGAGCGCGGTCAACGCGTTGTCGTGGCGCATCGATTCCAACTTGTTGGCAACCGGCAGCGAAGACACCACCATCAAGCTCTGGGAGCCGGAAAACGGCAATCAAGTGAAGACTTGGGGGGCTCACGGCGGCGGCGTGACGTCGCTCGCATTCACGCGGGACGGACGGCTCGTTTCCTGCGGGCGCGACGGCGTCGCCAAGCTCTGGGACCAAAATGGATCGGCCAAGCGCGCGTTTTCCGGCTTTGCCGACCTGCCGCTCGCGGTCGCCTTTTGCGACGAGACGAACCGGGTAATTGCCGGCGACTGGACCGGTGCCGTGCGGGTCTTCGACGCCAACGACGGCAAGCAGATCGGCGTGCTCGATGCCGATCCGCCGACACTCGTTGAACGGCTCGATACGTCCAAGAAATCGCTGGCGGCACGAGAAGCCGAGCACGGCCAACTGGCTGAACGGCTAAAAGTCGCCAAGACCGAATCCGCAAAGCGTCACGCGGAGCTGGAAGCAGCCCGCAAAGAGCTCACGACCGCCGAGGCGAACTGGACGACGGCCGCCACCATTGCCGGCAAGGACAAAGCGGCTGCGGACGCTGTGGCCGCCGAGATCAAGTCGACACCAGCCCGCATCGCCGCGCTCGAGGCCGCCCTGCCTTCGCTCAAAATTGCCGCCGAAAAGAGCGAGCAGGCGTTGGCGAAGATCGCAGGCGACAAGGATCTGGCTGCGGCGGCCGCCGTTGTGAAGGCCCAGGTCGCGCAGAAGACTAAAGACCTCGACGCCGCCAAGCACGCTCTGCCCGAGCTAAAGAAGCGATTCGAGAAAGCCCATGGCGCACAGGTGGCTTCCGAAAAACGTCTGGCGGACCTCAAGCCGGGGCTCGAGGCAGTACGCAAGAAGGCCGTCGATCCGGCTGCGGCCGTGCAGCCAGCATTTGACGCCTCGGCACAGTCGCTGACTCGCGCCCAGCGGGACGTGGCTCGTTGGACAGAAGAAATCGCCTTCCGCGATAAGGCCGTCCAGGTTGCGGCCGCGCAAGCGAAGTCCGCACAGCTGGCCGATGCCGTGCAATCGGCGCAAGCGGCGCTCGACTCGGCCAAGGCAGACATCTCGAAGCTGGAGCAAGGCGTGGCCGCCGCGATCAAAGAATCCGAGGCTGCCACCACCGGCATCAAACGGGCGCAGGAATATGTCGCCCAGTTGGGAGCGGAGCAGCAAGCGGCCGTGCGGCACGCCGCGATCATCGATGCGCTCGTTCCCGCCCTGGGCGAGTCGTTGGCACGGGCCGAAGAGGCCGCGCGGCGCGGTCCCGGGGAAGCCGATGTCGCTGGACAGGTCAACGAGATCAAGCAGCTGATTGCCAAGAAAACGGCCGAGTCGGAACTACTCAAAAAGACGGCCGCCGAAAAGCCGAAGGCAATCGAGAACGCCCGCAACCAGGTGGTTGCCGCCGAAAAGCGACTTGCCGACAGCAGGGTGGCGATTGAGTCTTCCCGCAAAAAGGTCGCTGACGCCAAGGTGGGTCTCAAGCCCTTCGAAGAACGGGTCGCCGCCGCCAAGTCGAACGCCGGCGAGGGAACGAAAATTCTCGAGGCGGCCAAAAAGAGGCTCGAGGCTGCGGCCCCGCACCGCGCGGCCTAGACCGGAAAAACGGTCTTGGAAAAGCCTCCGGTCGGCCGCTATCATCGCGCCTGCACCGCGGTCTTTACCGGTTGATGCAAGCGGCAGCGAGCCGCTGTCATCCGTTGGAAAAATCGACCGCGCTCTTCGCGCAATCCATGAAGCCTTTCGTCACGATCTCGCTTGCGTTGTTGGTTGCCACCGTGGTCGGCACGTCGCCCGCACGGGCCGTCGACTCGCGCCAGCACCCGGCGCTCGCCAACGCGCCGCGGATTACGCATGCGCCCAATGGCGCGGCTGGCGACCCGGTCAACATCGCGTTCATTGGGTCCGAGGAGGATCTCCACCTCTGCCTGCTCTCGGCCAAATGGGCCCCGGCCGATCCGATCACACTCAAATCATCGATGCGGATCGTCGGAGACACGGTGTTTCGCCGTTCCTACATTGATGCCCCAGTGAGCAACCTCCTCTTGTGGGGCCGCAAACAGGACTTTGCCTTTGAGCAGCCGGTGGGAAAAGACCCGCGGCAGCGGCACCACGTGCGGTTCTGGCGGGCCGACAAGGTCGACTCTCTGGGCCGTCCGCTCTGGGTGGGAGCAGCGACCTACGACACGCGAGTCGGCTTCAAGCAGCGCAGCGTCAAAGTCACCCACCACATCGCGCCGGACGTCGATACCGAGCGCGACAAAGTGATTCGGGACGCTCGGGAAACCGGAGATCTCGTCGATTTCTTCTGGGTCGACGGCTTTCACGAGAAGGTGCGCGGCAAGAACGGCGGCGGCGATCCCTGGTTCACCGACGGTCGCCTGGCCGTCGGCGTGATTATGCTGCACAATCGGTTCACGACGAAGCCGTCAGGGGCCGAAGCAGGCCCCGCCAATGGACGCAAGTGAGCCAATCAAATCGGGCGGCGAAAGCCGAAAACCGCTTCCTCAGCCCTCTGATTGCGCCGGACGGTCGAGTCGCGCGGAAATCAACCTGGCCCATCCGTTCAGCGACGTCGGCAGTTCGTCGGGCAGCATCTCAGAGAGGATGTCGATTCCGAACTCGTTTTCAGCGCGCAGCACGAACTCCATCAAGTCGACGGAGTTCACCCCCAGCGTCGCGAAGTCGGCCTGCGCGTCGAGCTGCGACGGATTGACCCGGGCCTTGCCGCCCTCCCCGATGACACGCGCTAAGATCTCTTTGAGCTTTTGTTCCGCGCTGGCTGCGTTCACGCGTTTCTCCGTCGAGGGAAATCGTGAGGCGTCGCCCGCAACGACTAGGGCAACTGGTCCTTGATGATCTTGCCCGTGGGAGTGCGAGGCAAGGCCGCGAGTGGAATGATGACCTCGGGCCGCTTGTAGGCGACGAGATTGGCGGCACAGTGCTCGCGCAGCGCGACCATGTCGAGCGTTTCCGGCGCGACGGCCGCTTTGACAATTTGCGAACCGGAGCGGTGCTGTCCGGCGTAAACCTTCACGTCGGTGACGCCCGGAAAGTCGCGGACGACGCTCTCGACTTCGCTGGGGATCACCTTCATGCCGAACACGTTGACGACTTCGCTTTCACGCCCCACCAGGTTCACGCGGCCGGCCGCATCGACAAAACCCAGGTCGCCCGTCTGGAACCAGCCGTTGCGAATCGACGACGCGTCGATACCGGTCGGCGTCAGGTATCCGGCCATCATCGACGGCGATTTGACAGCGACGTGTCCGATCCCCGGCTTCCACTCAGACGAGTCCGGAATCGGGCGGATCTCCACCGAAACGAGACGCATCTTGGGGCCGACTGATCCCGGGGCGCCGTCGGTCGGCGCGTCCACGTCGACGCAGATGCCGCCCGTCTCGGTGCTGCCATAGAGCGACCAGGCCGTCTGCCGGTTCTTCTCGAAAA
>Ga0210390_10000884_pt1 | contig 30341 bp, 21 predicted proteins | sample IncBWH11OmetaG_FD_161050 | JGI IMG/M metagenome (GOLD analysis project Ga0210390, IMG submission 161050) | Forest soil microbial communities from Barre Woods Harvard Forest LTER site, Petersham, Massachusetts, United States - Inc-BW-H-11-O ...
AGAAAGCCGATTTTTCGCGTGCCCACCATCGATTCACCCAGAATCACGCTGGCCACGCCCCACACCAGCATGCCGATGCCCATCTGCACGTCGGCGAATCCCTGGTACTGAACCAGCAAAGCGCCGGCCAGGCCGATGAGAAAGTTGCTGAGGAACAGCGCGACGATCATCATCCACTCGACGTTCACACCCAGGGCGCGGATCATGCGGCTGTTGTCGCCGATGGCCTGCATCGCCAGGCCGACGTTCGTGCGGAAGAACGCAAACAGCACCAGCCCGAAGCCAACCGCCAGCAGCGTCACCAAGAGCAGGCCGCACACGTCGCGGGGGGCGGCCTCCCAACCGCCGAAGTGCAACACCGTGCGACTGCCGAAGAGAATTTCGTTCAGGCGATCGGTCCAGCGCATGAGCGTGTGTGGCGAATCGAGGGGAATATTGCTCTTGCCCATCACGCGGAGGTTGACCGAGTAGAGCGCCGTCATCACCAAAATTCCCGCCAGCAGGCGGTTGATCCCAAAACGCGTGTGCAGCGTGGCAGTCACGGCACCTGCCGTCGCACCGGCGAGGGCGCCGCAGAGCGTGGCCAAGAGCGGGTGGGCTCCGCTCGCAATCAGCATCGCGGCCGTCGCGCCGCCCAATGTGAACGAGCCGTCGACGGTCAGATCGTCGAACGCCACGACGCGAAAGCTGATCAGAATGCCGAAGGCCAAGAGCGAGAGAATCAGCCCGATCGTCAACGATCCGATGAGCAGCGTCATGCCCTCTCCTCCACGAGCATGGGCTTGCCGATCGGACCGAGCCAACACGCCCCGCCGAAAAGTTCCGACTCGCCCAGCCCGGTGATCGGGCGATCGTCCCGCAACAGGTGCAGCACATCTTCGATTGAACCCGAATCGAACAACTCGTGCACCGAGGGGGCGAGCGGCAAGACCCGCTTTTTGAGCGGTCGATACGGGAAAACGGCCGCGTGAAAGTGTCCGTGCAGCGAGCCATCGGCGTCCATTGGCCGCAACAGAGACGACAGCGGCGAATCGTCGAGCGGCCCCAGCGCGGCAATGCCGACGATCAGCACCAGGTTGTGCCGATGAATTTGCTCGGCACTAAATGACAGCCACTGTCGCAGGCCGGGCAAGCTGAAGCGATCGCTGCCATCCTGCGGTAAGCCAGCCGGTGACTGTCGCAACTGGGCGCCGACCAGCCCGGCACAGTCGGCCAGAATCACGAATCCCGCGAGACGAGCGTTCGTCTGCCGCAGCCCGCTGGAAATGATTTTCGAGAGGCCGAACTGCCGGTCGGTCTCCTTGGGACTGAATCGGATCAGCACGGGGAATTCGCCCTCGCATTGCGCGCCGTAGACGACCTCGGCGGCCGGCACGAAGTCCCCCGCCGCCAGCAGGTAGTCGGGCAGACCGTGGCTTTTGTGGGCCGACTGCGCGACGGCCCCGGCCACCGCCAGGAATTCGCCATAGCGGTTCTCCGCGGCATCGGCGACGGCACCGTCGGCCTTTCGCGTCGCGGCCGTCGCTTGTGCCGCCACTAGATGGCCCGCACCGCCGAGCGACCCGAGCCCAAAGCCAAACGTGTTGCGACCGAACGAAACGCTGCGCGCTCGCGGTCGAGAGCCGTTCGAGTCGAACAGCGCTTGCGCGTTGCCAAAGAGGCGGCACACCAGCGGCTCGGACTCGCCGAGGGCGTAGATCGTCAGCTCGAGGCCGTCTTCCTCCACGAATCGCGTCGCCGCCGACAGGGCCAACACGGTGCCGCTCATGCGCGGGCCGGAGCGCGCTTTTTGCGGATCGCAGCGGAGCGTGTCCAACAGCCGCGTCAGCCGCAGGATCTGCTCGACGTGCGGGCTGGCATTGTGAATCCCGAAGAAGCCGGACAGCCGATCCATCCGCTTTTTGGCGTCGACGAGGGCCGCGATCCCGGAGGAGCTGAGATACGTCACCCCGTTCAAGTCGACCAGGATGCGGTGCCAGCCCTCGCGAGCGGCGGCCTCGATTTCTTCGCGAAAGTACACCGACGAGTCGTTGTCGAGCCGTCCCTCAACCGTCAGCTCCAACAAGTCTCCCTGCGAACTCTTCTCGATCTGCATCCCACCTCTTTCACCATCTGGCCGACCACGACCCGACCCGCCCGCGCACGGCCGGACCGTTTGAGAAATTCAATTTTAAAGGGAAACGAGTGGGACGCTACTTGGAGGGGATGGCCGCGCTCGCGATTTCACATTTCCCGCGCCGCGGGATCGGGCTGGAGTTCCGCCCGAATTGCCGGGACCACGATTCGGGCAACCGTGCGGAAAGAGCCGGGAACATGGCAAGACGGCTCACCCCTTCGATACAATCCAGGCCGCTGGGCCGGGCCCATCCGGCCAAGCGTTGATGCTGGTTTTGACAACTAGGGAACACAATTCACATGGAGCGCGACTGACACCCGAATTCGATACCGAATTCAGCATTCGATTCCGAATTCACCTGACAAATGGGGAACGAAGCATGAAGTCCGCACTGTTTGCCGCCTGCCTCACTGGCGTGACATTGTTGAGTGCCGCCCAAACGCGTGCCCAGGGAATCGCCATCGGCGTTCCCGTCTATCCCGCGCCCGTATACGCGGCTCCGGTTTACGGAGCGCCGGTTTACCCGACGACTGCCTACACAACCGCTTATGCGATGCCTGGGTACGCCTACACGGCCGCGCCGGCCTACTACGCCGCTCCCACCGCCGTCTACGCGGCCCCGGCTCCGTACGCAGTCGCTCCGTCGGTCGTGGTCGGCGGACCCGCCCTGGTTTACGGCCACTGGGGTCGTCACCACGCGCACCTGTATTACCGCTGGTAGATCGTCTTACTCGATCTAAATCGAGCGGCTCGGCCACAATCGTGACGACAGCGCTTGTCGTCACGCGGCGGCCGGTCAGTCGGACGTGCGCTGTTCGAGGGTTTCCCAGCGCTCGTAAGCGGTTCGCAACTCCGTTTCGAGCGACTCGAGCCGCGCGGTGACTTTGGCGATTTCGGCCCCGCCTTGGCGGAAGAAGGCGGGCTCAGCCATTCTTTGGTGCAGCTGCGTCTGCTCGGCTTCGAGCGTTTCGATCCGTCTGGGCAATTCTTCGAGTTCACGCTGCTCCTTATAGCTCAGCTTGCGCGCGGGCTTTGCCTGCGCGCGTTCGCGCTCGGGCTTGGGGCGTTCGGCGGAGGTGGGCGCCGGCTCGGCCGCCTTTTGCCGCAGCCAATCGTCGTACCCGCCGACAAACTCTTTGACGCGTCCCTCGCCTTCGAACACGACCGTGCTAGTCACAACGTTGTTCAAAAAAGCCCGGTCGTGGCTCACGAGTAACAGCGTCCCCGGGAAGTCGACCAGCAATTCCTCCAGCAGCTCGAGCGTTTCCGTGTCGAGGTCGTTCGTGGGCTCATCGAGCACCAGCAGGTTGGCCGACCGCGTGAACATCCGTGCGAGCAGCAGCCGATTGCGCTCGCCGCCGGAAAGGTAGCGGACCAGACTGCGAGCCCGGTCGCTGGAAAAGAGGAAGTCGCGGAGATAGCCGAGGACACGGCGGGATTTGCCGTTGAAGAGCACCATCTCCTTGCCATCAGCGACGTTGTCGACGGCTGACTTTTCCTCGTCGAGTTGGGCCCGCAGTTGATCGAAGTAGGCGATCTGCACGTTGGTCCCCCGCCGCACCGTGCCCCGCGCCGGCGACAGGTCGCCGAGCAAGATCCGCAACAGCGTCGTCTTGCCCGAGCCGTTGGGACCGAGGATGCCGATCTTGTCGCCGCGGGAAATCGTGACCGAGACGTCGTCGAGGACGGCGTGTCCGCCGAAGGCGTGGCTGATTCCCTCGGCCGCGATCACCAGGTTCCCGGATCGCTCGATTTCCTGGGCCTGCAGCCGGACATTTCCCACACGCGCGCGGCGATCCCGGCGTTCCTCCCGCATCCGCTCGAGGGCCCGCACGCGTCCCTCGTTCCGCGTCCGCCGCGCCTTAACCCCTTGCCGAATCCAGACCTCTTCCTCCGCCAGCTTCTTGTCGAAAAGTGCGTCCTGCTGGGCCTCGCCCGCCAATAGCGACTCCTTGCGGACCAAGAAGGTCGCGTAGTCGCAAGTCCAGTCGAACAACCGAGCCCGCTCGACTTCGACGATTCGCGTGGCAATCCGTTGCAGAAAGACGCGATCGTGGGTGACGAAGACCAGCGTCGGCGCCTCGCGCAGCAGAAAATCTTCGATCCAGCGGATCGAGTCGAGGTCGAGATGGTTGGTCGGCTCGTCCAGCAGCAACAGGTCGGGTTCAGAGACCAGGGCCTGCGCGAGCAGTACGCGGCGCTTCATTCCGGACGAAAGCGTGTCGAACATCAGCGACGGGTCGAGGCCCATCCGCGACAGCACTACGTCGATCCGCCGCTGGATTTGCCAGCCGGACTCAGTATCGAGCTCAAGACCGTTGAGCTGGCCCTTTGCGTGCGGAGCAATCTCGTGCGAAGCGGGTGCGGCGGAATGCGATCGCTGCGACGCCTTCAGCATGTGGGCCACCAGCAGACCCTGCTCGCCGAAACCGAGGGCCACCTCTTCCAGCACCGTGTGGTTGGAGCCCGCCGGGACTTCCTGTGCCAGCTGGGCGACGCGGAGGGCCGGCGCCCGCTCGATCGTGCCGTCGTCGGGTTGGAGAACTCCCTGCAACAGCTTGAGCAAGGTCGACTTGCCCGCCCCGTTGCGGCCCATCAGGCCAATCCGTTCGCCCGGCCGAATCTCCAGGCTCACGTTCTCGAGCAGGTTCGCGCCACCGTAACTAAACGTGACGTTTCGCAGTCGCAGCAGCGCCATACCGGTGGACAGGCCTCTCCAGAGACAATCGCCAAAACCCACGGCCAAGTCGGCAACAAGTTGGGAGATTGTAGACCGGCGCTCCGCGCCGCGGCGAGTTACCGCCGTATGCGTTGAAACCGTCCCGTCGAGACTCGTCGAGACTGATCCCCCACCGAAGACCAAAGGGGCCCGAAATTCTCGCCCGGTCAGAATTCGACCGTCACGCGGGAGCCACTCCGCTGCAGTCCCGCTTGCGTCGCCCGCGCCAGATCGAAAAGATGGTGCAGACCAAACCCGCGACTCACGAAACCCCGCGCATGAAGCTCACGCAGCAGTCGATTCTGGCGGCCGTCCTGGAAAGCATGGGCGAAGGAGTTGTGGTTGCCGACGCGCAGGGGCGGTTCCAACTCTTCAACCCGATGGCCGAACAGTTGCTCGGGCTGGGTTCGAGCGAAATACCGCCCGAACAATGGTCCTCCCACTACTCGATCTTTTTGCCCGACGGCATCACCCCCTTTCCGACGGAAGAGCTGCCTTTGATGCGCGCCCTGCGCGGCGAGGCAGTCGACAACGTCGAGATCGTGGTGCGGCGTTCGCCATCGGCCCCGGGCACCATTCTGAACGTCACGGGGCGGCCCATTAAAAGCGCCGACGGGCAGATTTTTGGAGGCGTCGTTGTTTTCTACGACGTCACCAGGCGGAAGCAGGCCGAGCAGTCGCTTCGCGCCAGCGAACAGCGCTTCCGCACGATGGCCGAGACGATGCCGACGACCATCGCCATCTATCAGGGGACGGGACACGCGTACGTCAACGCCGCCGGCGCCGTCATGCTGGGCTACTCGCGCGACGAACTGATGGGGATGAGTTTTCTCCAGTACGTTCATCCCGACTTCCGCGATCTGGTCAAGCAGCGAAGCCTCGCCCGGCAGCGAGGGGAGGCCGTCTCGCCGCGGTACGAAATCAAGCTCGTCAATAAAGACGGCCATTCCCTGTGGGTCGACTTCGCCGCCGCGCCCATCGAGTACGAAGGCAAGCCGGCCGTGCTCGGCGTGGCCAGCGACATCACGCAGCGCAAAGAGATGGAGGCCGCGCAGCAAAAGGCGGTCGCCGCTGCCGAAGCCGCCAGCCGTGCCAAGAGCAGCTTTCTCGCCAACATGTCTCACGAGATCCGCACGCCGATGAATGCCGTCATCGGGATGACGGAGCTGTTGTTGGGAACCGAGCTCACCGGCGTGCAGCGCGAGTACCTGGGCATCGTGCGGGATTCGGCCGAGTCACTGCTCGCGCTCATCAACGACATTCTCGATTTCTCCAAGATCGAAGCCGGCAAGCTGGAACTGGACGACGCCCCCTTCCAGATCCGGGAAGTTCTGGGCGACACCATGAAGGGCCTGGCGCTCCGTGCCAGCGGCAAGGAGGTCGAAGTCGCCTGCCACGTCGATCCGAGCGTGCCCGAGATCCTGCACGGCGATGCGCTCCGCTTACGGCAAGTCGTTTCCAACCTCGTCGGTAACGCGATCAAATTCACGCAGCAAGGGGAGGTCGTGCTGGACGTCCTCAAGGAGGAGTCGGGCCCCGACGAGACGCGGCTGCACTTCAGCGTGCGAGACACGGGCATCGGCATTCCCCGCGAGAAACAACAGGCGATCTTCGACGCCTTTGCACAAGCCGATTCCTCGACGACGCGCCGCTTCGGCGGCACCGGGCTGGGCCTGACGATCGCTTCGCGGCTCGTCTCCCTGATGGGCGGCCGCCTCTGGGTCGAAAGTGAGCTGGGCCGAGGGAGCAAGTTCCACTTCACCGCCCGCTTTCGGCCAGCCGGCCCGCTTCCGATCAGCGCTGCCCCTCGGGCCGAATCGCTCGACGGGCTGCGCGTGCTGGTTGTCGACGACAACGAAACGAACCGCCTGATCCTCCGCGAGATGCTGGCCAATTGGAAAATGAGCCCGACGACGGCAGCCGACGCCGAGTCGGCCCTGCGCGAGCTGGAAATCGCGCGGAAGGCCGGGCAGCCGCATCAAGTCGTCCTCACCGACGTGCACATGCCGGGCACCGACGGCTTCCAGCTCACCGAGCGGATCAAGTCGGTGCCAAACCTGGCGGGCACCGTGATCCTGATGCTCACGTCGGGGGACGGTCCGGGCGATATCGAACGCTGCGAGAAGGTGGGAGGCGCCGCCCACCTGACGAAACCGATCAAGCAATCCGAGCTGTTCGACGCCATCGTGAGGGTTTTGGGCATCGCCCAGCACGCGGAGCTCGTTCCCGGCGACGCCGCGCCGGCCGCGCCCGGAATTCGACCGCTGCGAATCCTGCTCGCCGAAGACAGTTTTCCCAACCAGCGGTTGGCCGTCGGCGTGCTCTCGAAATGGGGGCACACAGTCACGGTGGCGAATAACGGACACGAAGCCATGGCGGCGCTCGACAAAGAGCCGTTCGACCTGGTGTTGATGGACGTGCAAATGCCGGAGATGGATGGCTATCAGGCGACGGCCGTCATCCGCGAGCGCGAGTCGCGGCTGGGCGGCCATCTGCCGATCGTCGCCATGACGGCCCACGCCATGAAGGGCGACCGCGAGGAATGCCTGGCCGCCGGCATGGATGGCTACGTCGCCAAGCCGATTCGCCGGGCCGAATTGCAGAAGGTGATCCAGGAGATTCTGGGCCCGGACGTGACAGGGAGTTCAGCCACTCGCGATGAGGGCAGTCACTGAACGGCTCGGGCGAAGCCGTCCGCGCAGCCCGTGCCTCGACGAAAGCTCTCAAACTCCGCGCGCGACTGGACTTAGAGACTCATCCCGCTTCTCGGCCAGCCGTCACAATCGGTAAAACCGTTAAATTTTGACTCGTCCGGTAGTCGATCCCAGGGTAAGCGGCGGTGCCGCACGAGGGTTCGCTCGTGCGCGCGGCCGCGGGGGAGGTTCCGCGACCGTCATGCGAGGCAAGGGGGCATACACCGGCGTTTCGCGGCTGGCCCGAGCGATTTTGCTCTCGGCTGGACTCTGCGGAATGTTGCCAACGGCCCGCGCTTGGGCGCAGGGCTACTCGCCGGCGCCCCCGCCACCGTCGTACCTGCCACCGTCCCAGTCGTCGTCACCGCCCAGCACTTCGCGCCCGAGCGATCCGATGAATAGCGCGCCCAGCGGTGGGGCTCCGGTCATCTCGCAGCAGACGCCTGTCGGACCGTCCGCTCCCATTCCGCAGGCGAGCGTCGCCCCAGAAGGGCAGACCATCGATCTCTCGTCGGCCTTGCGGCTGGCCGGCGTCCAAAACCTGGCGCTGGTCGTCGCGCAGCAGCGAGTCGAATTTGTCGTGGCTCTGCAGCAGTTCGCCGCCGCCCAAATCCTGCCGACGCTGAACCTTGGCGGCAACTACGACAGCCATACGGGCACGTTGCAGCAGGACCCGGGCAACATCCTGACGCTCAATCGCAGCGCGATGTACGTCGGCGCCGGTGCCAACGCGGTCGGCTCCGGCACCGTGCAGATCCCCGGCCTGGTCTACAGCCTCAATCTTTCGGAGGCGATCTTCGGCTATCTGGTCTCGCGGCAAGACACACGTCAGGCCCAATTCGATCGCCGAGCCGTCGACAACAACGTGCTCCGCGACGTGGCGCTGGCCTACACCGATCTGTTGCGGGCCTCCGGACTGCGTGCCCTAGCCGTGCTGGCGCGGAACGACACGGGAGAGATCGCCCGGCTGACAGCCGACTATGCGAAGACCGGCGAAGGTCGTCCGGCCGACGCCAACCGCGCGGCCACCGAGTTTGCCCGCCGCGATCAGGAACTGCAGGAGGCGTTGGCGACGGAGGCTCAGGCCTCGCAAGCGCTGGTAGAACTGCTGAATCTCGACCCGCTCTTGCGTCTGGTCCCACTGCAATCGCAGGTCGTTCCGCAGCCCGTCGTCCCCACGCAAATGTCGCTGTCGGAGCTGTTGGCCGTCGCCGCGCTCAACCGTCCCGAATTGTCGGCCCGCCGCACGGCGATTCGCGGAGCCCTGCTCGAGCTGGACGGAGCCCGCGTCCTGCCGTTTTCTCCAACCGTGTTGATGGGTTTTAGCGGAGGAGCGTTTGGCGGCGGCAGCGACATCGGCGCCAGCGAGGGGCAGCCTCGGTTCGGCGATATCAGCGATCGCACCGATCTCGACGTCTCGCTTTATTGGTCGCTGCGAAATTTGGGCGTCGGCAACAAGGCGTTGATCGATGCGGCCCGGGCGCGGCTGCACACGTCGGAACTGCAGGAATTGGACGTGCTCGACACGGTGCGAGACGAAGTCGTCACAGCCTACGTGCAAGCACTCGCGTGGCTGGCCCAGGTGAAATGGCACGCGCAGGCCGTCCGCGCCGGCGAACAGGCGGCCAAGGAAGACTTGATTCGAGTGCGCGGGCGACAGGGGCTGCCGATCGAGCTGCTCGACAGCGTGCGGCAAGTGATCGACGCCCGCCGCGACTATCTCAACGCCATCATCGACTACAACCGGGCCGAGGTGCGGCTCTATGTGGCGATTGGGAACCCGCCGGCCGACATGCTCGCGCGCCCGGTGCCCGATCCGCTGTTGCATCCGCCCGATCAAACGCTGAGCCCGGGGACTCGGATCAACGCGCGCTAAAGGACGATTCACCAGGAAAAGCTATGAACGGTCGGGGGTTGCGGAGGGCCTGTGCGAGCTGTGCCACGGCGGCATGGTTCGCGCTCGTGCTTGCGCCGGTGCGCGCTCAGCAAACGGCCGGTCCGCAGCTGCCACCCGTTCCGATGGCGCCGGGCACCGGGCCGGTCGTTACCGCTCCCCTCAATGTCGGACCGGGTTACACGCCTTCGTTCGCGGACAGCTTGCCCCCTGAGGCCGGTGGCCCACTTTCCTCGAGTGACGCCGAAGCGTCGCTCAAGCAGTTTCTGGGAGCGAACGTCGCGGCGGTCGACCTGATGACCGCGTTTCGCCTCGTCGGCGAGCAAAATCCGCAAGTGCTGATCGCTCAGTCGCGGGTGATCGAAGCGTTGGCCCTGCGGCAGTTGGCCGCCGTCCAGTTTCTGCCGACGCTCAATGCCGGCACGAGTCTCAATTCCCATCGGGGCACGCTGCAGCAAACGACCGGATCCATTCTGCAGGTCAATCGCGATTCGCTCTACGCGGGAGCCGGTGCGTTCGCGGTTGGCGGCGGCACCGTCAACATTCCCGGCGTTGTCCTCACCGGCAACGTCGCTGTCATGACCTACGACTACCTAGTCGCTCGGCAAGAGTTGGAGCGACGTCGCTTCGTGGAAAGCACCGTCACACAGGACACGCTGTTGGCCGCAGCCGTCGGGTACATCGAGCTGCTCCGCGCGGAGGAGTTGCAAAAGGTGGCCGAGCAAACGCGCGACGACGCGCGCGAAGTGGCACGGCTCACCGCCAACTACGCGCAGGCGGGCGAAGGACGCAAGGCCGACGCGGACCGGGCCGCCACCGAGCTTTACCGACGCGAGGCCCTGGTGATTCAAGCATCGTCCGATATCGGCACGGCGTCGGCCAACCTTGCGCGCGTGCTGCATCTTGATCCGCTCTCGCGCCTGCATCCGGTCGACGAGCACGTGCTGCCCAAGTCCATCGTCCCGGAGCCGATCACGCTGCCCGAGCTGATCGCCATCGCCCTCGTCACTCGCCCCGAGCTGAGCGAGCGGCGCGTCGCCATCTGCCAGGCCCTGCTGCGGCTCGAGCAACAACACTGGCTTCCCTTCTCGCCGACGATCTTTCTCGGCGTGAGCGCCGGGACGTTTGGCGGCGGCAGCAGCCTGGTGAATCAGCCGGTCGGCTCGAGCCCCGACGCGCTGGGCGATCCGCGGTTCGGCCTGTTCGATTCGCGGGTCGATTTCGATGCGGCCGCTTATTGGACCCTGCTCAACCTGGGCGTCGGCAACAAGGCGCTCATCGACGCGGCCCGCAGCCGCCTGCGCAGCGCCAACCTCGAACAAGTGGTCGTGCTCGACCGCATTCGGGCCGAGGTGGCCGCCGCCTACGCGCGGACCCATGCGCGCTACGCCCAAATCGCAATCAGTGAGATGGCCATTCAATCAAGCCTCGAAGGTTTTCAGGAAGACATGCGGCGGATCATCGCGCACGAAGGACTGCCGCTCGAGTTGATCAACAGCCTCCGCTTGCTCGGCCGGGCGCGAACCCAATACACCAACGCGATCCTCGATTACAACCGGGCCCAGTTCGAGCTCTATGTGGCGATCGGCAAACCGCCGGCGGACGTTTTGATCCGGCCTATGACCGGCGCGCCCGCAGTCCCTGTCGATTTGCCGTCAACGCCGCCGGCGCCGCTGCCGCCCCCGGCACCCGGAGTTTTCAATCTGCAGAACGGTCTGCCTCGGCGCTGATGGCCGACGCCTTGCGACGCAGCTTTCCAAAAATAACTTCGATAGAACGATGACAGATCCGACCGCTCGATCACGAACGCCCGAACGCGAGGGTTGCTCACCGGCCTCGTGCGCGGGCACGCGTCGCGCGGCGGGGCGATTCTTGGTGTCAGTCTCAGCCTGGGCGCTGTTCGGCCTGATCGGTTGTTTCGCTTTGGGTGGGATTTCAGTCGCCTCCGCGCAGCAGGCCGCACCGCAACCGCTGAAAGACACGCGCGATGATGAGCCGCTCGTCGCTGACTTTCAGACCCGCGACTATTCTCCCGCGGAAAAATCCGGTCCGGCCGCAAAGGGCAGCACTCCCGCGGTCACCAATCCGGAGGAAGGGCTCGCGATTCGAGACGTCGTGCCGGTGACGGGCCAGGAGTATCCCGTCGACCTTTCGACCGTGCTGCAACTCGCCCAAGCTCAGAATCCGACGATCGCGCTCGGTCGGGAGGCCATTCAAGAAGCGCTGGCGCTGCAACTGCAGGCTCGCGGGATGCTGCTCCCCTCGCTGAACGCCGGCACGATGTATCACCTGCACCAGGGGAACTTGCAGGAAGCCGACGGCCAGATTCTCAAAGTCGAGGAACAGTCGATCTACTTCGGCGGCGGCGACTGGACCGTCGGTTCGCAGACGGTGGCCATCCCGGCCGTGCACATCTTCGGCCACCTGGGCGACGCCTACTTCGCTCCTCTGGTCGCGACGCAAGTCGTCGCGAGCCGAACGGCAACGTCGCGGGCCATCGAGAACAGCAGCTTGCTCGACGTCACGAGCCGCTACCTGGCGCTCGTCGGCGCCGAGGGAGAGCTGTACGCGATCCGCAAATCCGAGGAAGGCCTGATGCAGGTCGTGCGGGCCACGGCTGCCTTCGCCAAGACCGGTCAGGGACGCGTCGGCGATGCCAACCGCTCGCGCACGCAGGCCCTCTTGCTGCACGCACAGGAGATGCAGGCCCAAGAGAACCTGGCAGTCGCCGCGGCCGAGCTGGCACGCACGCTCAATCTCGATCCGTCCGTGCGACTGCGCACGCCGGCCGGGATGATCGAGGTCGTGCAACTGGTCGACCCGGGCTATCGAGTCGAACAACTCGTGCCGATGGCGCTCACCGCTCGCCCGGAGATTTCGGCCGCGGCCGCCGACGTTTCGGCCGCCGACTATCGGCTCCGAGCCGAGTGCCTGCGGCCCTGGTTGCCCGTCATCTCCGTCGGCGTGAGCGCGGGGGGCTTTGGCGGCGGCGGTAATCAAGGAGGCGACGATGCGCTGTTTCAAAACGTTAACGGACGCGCCGATTTCGACCTCTACGCCTTCTGGACGCTGCAGAACATGGGCGTGGGCAACGCGGCCCTGCAGAAGGAAGAACGCAGCCACCGCGACGACGCCATCGCGCGACGCGGGCTGGTTGCCAACCGGGTCGGACGCGAGGTGACCGATGCGTTCGTCCTCTCCGAACGTCGCCGGCAAGAACTCGATTTCGCCATGCGGCGTCTGAAGACGGCGGCGGACGGCGCCCGCGAGGAAATCGCGCGGACGCGCGGCGGCGAGGCGCTGCCTCTCGAGGCGATCAACAGCGTCAACCTGCTGACCGACGCCCGGCAGGACCTCGTGCGAGCGATCGTCGCCTACGACCTGGCACAGTTCCAACTGTTCGTTGCGATCGGCGAAACACCCCAAGCCGCCCTCCCCGACCCGAAACGCTCCGGTCCGGTGAGTGAGGAAGGTCACTAACTCGCCGCCCGAACGGTTCGCCCACTCGCCGGCACTGTAGTGGAGCTTCCACGGGGTGGCTGCGGTAGAGCCGTCAGGCTCGCCCCAGGTCTGCAATCGCCGGTCTCCTTGTTCAAATGAAAGTGTCCGGACCGGATTCAGACTTCGTCCTAAACCGTATTCGCTGCGCCTCTTAACCCCGGTCTAAATCCGCATTGTGAAGATTAGACCGGACCGGACCTGACTCGACGTTTTGTGCTTTACAGTCGAGCCAAGCACGGGGTGGCTGGGGTCGAGCCATCAGCCTCGCCCTTAGGTCCGCGACCCCACCGGTCTCGTTGTGCAAACGAAAGTGTCCGGACCGGGTAGTGGGGGCGTTTGAAAAGTGAATCTGAACGATTGGCATGACAATTCATTCGGTCGCAGATTTTCCCGGCCGACCGGTTTAGAATCCGGGCATGCGCTATCGCTTTGGCAGATTTTGGCGGGAGTTCTGGGTCGTGGCTAACGAAACCAGTTCTGCCACGTCAAAGATCACAAAGGCGCTCGGATGGGCGTTGCTCGTCATTACTCCGCTATCGGCCGCCGCGGGGTATTTCAGGGTGCCGTGGCAGCTTGACTGGTTTTTTGCTGCCGGAGTTTCGGCAATTCTGTTGTTGCTCTGCGGGGTCTTTGTTTCCGGTCGGGCCTTAGAGCGCTCAAGCGGTCCGGAACTCGACATGAGCGATCTTGCGTTTGATCGGTCCATCGGCAGTTATTCGGTTAGGGTGACGAACATCGGGCTGCTGCCTGCCGAGCCGCACGTTTTCATTGTCCGCGCTGAATGCAATGACCCTAGCAAGGTGCCTTTTTCGCTGGGATCAATGGAATGCCCGTGGGCCACGCGCGGCAAACGGGAAACGCCCCAGCTCCCGGGCAGTGGAGGCTGGGCGGTTAGCATTTTACTCACGGACGTTGTCGAAGATAGAAGGTGCCACCTCGCGGCCTACGATACGGATCATGAGAAAAGGCAAATCGCTCCGTTCTACGGCCTCTTCGACAAGCGATGGCCGGTTCATATTGAAATCGAGGTCAACTGTGGTACCCAAGAGCCGGGGAAGCCGCCCAAGGGGAACAGGGTGCGAAAGTGCTTCCTTATGACTTGCGATCGGGCGGTTGACGGCTATTCAATCAAGAGGCTTAAGGCGTGGCCGCGTCGCCCTTCCGCTTGAAGATTTTTGGCGATCGGTTCGAAACTTGCTACGCTGAAAACTTGACCGACCGTGCTCGCCTGCCTACGATTGGGCTGCACTAGCACGGCATTCCCCACGAACAAGAAAATACGGCCTGCGGCCGTAGTTTTCGCCCACTGCGAGCCGTGCTAGGTACGCAGTGGTTTTTTTTGTCGAACGCGGTCATGGAAAAACCAAGCCCGCGTTCGCATCCCCAAACAGGAGACCCGAGCGAAAGGAAGGCAGCGCACGACGCTTCTGGCGTCCGTGCCTGTTGACTTTGCGCTCGTATCTTTTTGCTGGTGGTGCGAACGCGGGCTTTTTTCGTTTTTGAAAGTTATCTACGCGGCCAGGGGGGTGTTTGCCGATTTAGTACGAGGCGCAACAAAAAACCCCCGATCAACGCTGGGCTGATCGAGGGCTTGCATTTCATGCCCGGCTCGCCGGCGCGATAGGTCAAGTTTCGAGACCTACCCTATCGCTTCGGCCTTTTTAGGAGGGCATTTTTATGCCTTGTCGAGGAGGCTCCGTACCTTGGTTCTGGTTCCATCTGAGGCGAAGCCAACTGCGGTCAATGATCGGCAGTTGCATTCGTGCTCGTGAGTGATTCTACGCGGACGGCATCCGTAGGTCGAGAGATCGCGGAGGGCGGCCCGCGTCTTGGCGGCGCAGCGGTCTTATAAACCGCCGAAGGGGCCGGCTTTGCGCCGGCGGGGTCGGAACCCCCGCCCTCCGCTATTTCGTCTCCAGTCTCTTTGCGGCCTTAAGTAGGAGATCCCGCGCCCACTTCGACGGCTTTTTGTCGACCGAGCGTGCGGCCGATTCGATCGCCTCCAATTCCTCCGCAGTTACGCGGAAACGGAAGTAGGTGGCCTTACGCACATCGTCCGGCAGGCGTTTGCGTCCCATGTTCGATAATAGTAGTCACAACTTTTTCGTCTGTCAAACGGATTATTGCGACCACATCTATTGCAGGAACAATAAAAGTGACTACAATTATCACGAGAGCAATGAAAACCGGGAACCGCGTCAACGGCTCCCGGCGACAGTCATCCAGGCGAGCCTGAATGCCAGCCTTAGCAACTGCATTCTACCACGGTTCGCCGCAGTCGAAAGAGGCGATTCCCGTGGCCAACTTCCTGTCTCGCGAGAAGCAAATCCAAGTTCTGCGACTGCTGTCCGAAGGTAACTCGATTCGTTCGACGATGCGGCTGACGGGAATCGAGAAGAAAACCATCACGCGAATCGTGGTCCGGTTCGGCAACCAGTGCCGCGCGTACCTCGACTACAAGCTCGTCAATCTGCCCCTGGATCACGTGCAGCTAGACGAGATCTGGACGTTCTGCCGGATCAAAGAGGGGCACGCCCGGAAGCGGAATCTCGACACGGCGCGGTGCGGCGACCAGTACTTGTTCACGGCTCTCGACACCGAAACCAAGTTGCTGGTCACGTTCGCAGTCGGCAAGCGCACTTGGGAGACCACGGACGTTTTCATTCGCGACCTCAAGAGGCGTTTGGTTCTCCCCGTTGCGTTGGGCGAGGATCGGCCGCAGTTGAGCACCGATGGCTTCCAACCCTACTTGCCAGCGATCCGTCGCCACTTCCATGGGGCTGTCCGGCACGGGGTTTTGATAAAGCAGTATTCGGACAACACGGGCCGTTACGCTCCGCCGTCGCTGGCGGGAACCGAACGGATAAACATCAGCGGGATAAGCGACCTCACCACGATATGCACCAGCCACGTTGAACGCAGCAACTTGACGATCCGCACTTTTATGAAACGATTCACACGGCTGGCTCTTGGCTTCTCAAAGAAGCTGGAGAACCTTGCGGCAGCAACGGCGATTCACGTCGCCACGTACAACTTCTGCCGGATTCATGGCTCGTTGAAATGCACCCCGGCGATGGCTGCGGGAGTCGTTGACCAGCTTTGGAGCATGGACGACCTTTACAACGCCGTGACTGAGTACGCGGCCAAGGAACGAGCTAAAGCCAAGCGGGAACAGTGGATTCAAAAACTGCTCGACCGCTTGCAGCAAGGAAACTGAGGGGTGGGGTCGTTTCAAACTATTTCAAAGTACCCCATTACCTCCGGACCGGATTCAGACTTCGCCCTAAACCGCATCCGCTGCACTTCTTAACCCCGGTCTAAGTCCGAATTGTGAAGATTAGACCGGACCGGACCTGACTCGGCGTTAGCCCAGCACTGAGATGGCTGGGGGTCAAGCCATCAGGCTCGCCGACCGGTCCGCGATTGCCGGTCTCCTTGTACAAATGAAAGAGTCCGGACCGGACCTGTTGCCGCACGAAGAGCTGAACGGCAAACCCAACGGAGGGCACCTTTTCGGAGCCACCGGCACCGCGTGCGATAGAATAGCTCGGGGGTGAGATGACAAGTTCGCAGCCAGCCGCGTTACCAGACGACAATCCCGCCGCACCGCGGTCGATCGGGCGTAAGATCGGATCGGTTCTGCTGGGGATGTGCGTTCCGGTTCCGAGAGGTAAGACAACCCGGTCCAAGGCGTGGTGGATCGGGAGACGGATCGCCTTGTTGTACCTTATCATCTTGTTCATATTCGCTTTTTTTCAACGCGATCTGATCTATCAGCCGTCGCGAGCCGACGCGATTGACCCGCGCCTCAGTGGGCTCGAACCGCGTCGCATCGAAGAGGTCCGCGTCCCAACCGCCGACGGGCTGCAACTCAACGGATGGCTGGTGCGCGCGTTCCCAACGCCGCGCGACGCACAGCAGAACGGTTCAGTTCATCCCGCCGTCATCTGGTTTCCCGGCAACGCGGGGCATCGTGGATATCGGGCGCTCGAGCTGGATCAGTTGTCGCGGCTCGGCGCGGACGCCTATCTCGTCGATTACCGCGGCTACGGCGACAATCCCGGCAGGCCGACCGAAGAGAATCTCGAGGCCGACGCTCGGGCCGTCTGGAAATTTGTCACGACGAGCCAGCACGTCCAGCCGTCGCAGGTCGTCCTGCTCGGCGAATCGCTGGGGGGCGGCGTGGCCACGCGGCTCGCGTCGGAACTCTCGCAGGCCGACACTCCGCCCGGCGGGCTGATCTTGTGCGCGACCTACTCCGGGCTGGCCGACGTCGCGTTTTATCAGTACCCCTGGCTACCGGTGAAGATGATTCTGATCGATCGCTTTCCGTCCGCGGAGTGGATCGCGCACGTCACGTGCCCGGTGCTCGTGCTGCACTGCAAAGCCGACGACACCGTGCCGTTCGAATCGGGGAAACGACTGTTCGACGCGGCTCCCGCGGTCTCAGCCGGTTCCGTCCCTAAGACGTTTGTCGTCCTCCCCGGCGCGCGTCATATTCCTCTGTTCGCCGCTGGGGAGCCCTATCGGGAGGCCGTCAAAGAGTTTCTCGACCGGATGAGGCCGGCATCCGAGCCGGTGCGGTCGGCCGTGGCGCATTGAGCACCTCGGACGCTCGGTGCGTGGACGGGCAGCAATGCGGACGCAACTGGCATCACGGGCAGTGAGGCGACCTACACGTGGGGCGGCGCCGCGAAACGGAGCGCCACGGCCGCCGCCGCCAGAATTGCGGCCGTGTAATTCTGGCCGAAGCTATCTGCCCCAAGTTCGCGGGCTCTCCAGGAATCCCCGGTCGACTCGTGTCCGGCCGGGGTTAGATTAGTGGAGCTGTTGGCGGGGACAACGTTAAATAGAACGGGGGCGTTCTGCACTCGGTCTCGTTGACCTGCGTGCAGGCGGCTGAAAACCTGTCAGTTTGAGCCGGTCGACCCTCATCCGCGTTGTGGCGGTTGTCTGAGGCGTCTTCCATGATCCCGGAATCTGAATCTGGCCAGCGACCGCGCCCGGTGCGACTCCCGCCGCGGGCCACGCCGGGGGTGCGTCCCTCCCCCCCTCCGCGGTGGCTCGTCAACCCGTTCGCCCTGTGCCGGAAGGGTTTGCGCCGCGTCGGCGCGTTCGCCGCGGGTCGGCTGCGAGCGTTCGCGGATGACCCCCAGCCCTGGGTGTTCATCACCGGCGCCTGCGTTTGCGCGATGCTCACGTTCGCCGTGATCCTTGTCAAAAACGCGAACGACGCGCGGCCCCACCCCGAGGTCGCGCAAGCCGACGCCGCGGACACGCACGACGAGATTCCAGGGGGGATCCCCGCTCGCCCGCAAATCGCCATCATGCCGAAGCCGGCGGCGATCGCCAAAACAGCACCCGCGAAAGAGACGACGCTCGGCGCGTTGGAGCGCCTGGCCAAGCCGGATTCGCACAACGCTGATGAGCCCAAAACACGGCTCAAAACACTCCCCTCGGCTGAGGTCGAAGCCCTGAATGCCGGGCGGCGACCCGACGAGGCTCCCCGGGATGGCCGGCCCCAAGCTCACGAGCCTGCCGACGGCAATTCGCCCGGCGGTCCAAATCCCGCGCTGGCCCGCCGCGACCACGCGGGCGCGCAATTCGTGCTCGGAGTGCAAAACCCCGGTCGCGCCGTGGCAAATCCAAATGCGGCGAACCCCATCGAGAACGGACAGGACGACTTCAGCCAGGATCCACTCACGGGTGTCTGGTTCACTCCGAGCGGCCGCTGGCAGATTCGCGGACAAGAGTCGTATCGACTGCCGATCGAAGGAAAAGAGGTCACCCGCGCCCGGTTCAACTTGCGGGCCAGCGGTATCACCCAGATTATCGAACTGCAGTGGTGGAATCCGCGCGACGTCCACGAGAAGCGTTGGACCGGCAAAGTCGCCAAGCTGCACTTCCTGGCCGTCACGCGGGACGCCCAACTGCACCAGGCAGCCGAGCACGTCCGCGTCGTCCAGACGCGGGCCTCGAATTCGGACGGCGCGCTTCTCGTTGAGGTCGATGCCCTCTTCTATTCGCCGGGCTGGAATCTCGTCGCGAACTCGATCGAGGAAAAGCCGGCCTGGTTTCACGGCAACGAATTCAGCATCAAGCGGGGCGACGGCGGTCGATTGCCCGTCGAGGGGCGAGAAATCGAAGTCGTGCGAAAAGCGCTTGCCGCCGAAGAGGACCAGGCCCGCACCCGCGAGGTCAAGTGGTGGCCGCCGCGCGCTAGTCGCGACAACAACGGCCACCGCGTGAGCAAGCTTCGCTACGAATTGATCCGGGGCGGAGACGTGCAGGTCGACGAAATCGTTTACGATCACAACGAGCGGAAGATCAGCTATGCGCCGCGGGCCGTCAATCTCTTCCCCGAATCTGAACGGCGGGCCACCAAGCTCGACCAGGCCCCCAAATAGGCCGACGTTCTCGCGCACGGCACGCCGCATGCGCAGCCCGCGAAATCTCGCCCGCAGTGTCGCTCACGTCCGGCTCGCCTTCGTTGCTTCGCTCGCTCCGCTCCTGATTTTTTCTGACTGCTCGCCCGGAGTCGCCCAGACGAACGGAGCGGGCCCCTCGCGACGATCGCACTCGACCCGACCCGGTGCGGCAAGTGCGCGGCTGGCGGTTGACGTCGTGAAACTCAAATCAGGTCAAGCGCTCCGCGGCACCATCGCCCGTGTAGAGGCCGATGGCTCGATTACGTTGGCGCTCGAGCGCGAATGGCTCCGCAAGGCCAATTCGGCGCTATTGGCAGCGACCGAGGCCGAGGAAGCCCGCACGCGGACCGCCGCGCTCGAGCAACTTCGCGATCGCATCCAAAAGGAACTCGCGAAAGCTCCTGCCGAGTCGGGGCTGGCGACCTTTTTGCGTGTCGAGCAAAAGCGAATCGCCGGGCTGCTCGCAAATGCCGCAGCCGGCTCGCGCGAATCCGCACCGCCTCAATCCGGATCGACCCATTCCACCCGGCCGCAGTTCGTGTTCGTCGAACTGCCGAAAAAGAAAATCGCGCGGATCACTCCTGCCAGCATTGCGCACAAACAGATCGCCGGGTGGAGCTGGTACGAACGACTCCCCCATGTCGAATCGCGGGATGCCGAGGAGCTGGCTCGCGAACTGCAGCACCGGCACATCGATCCGACGCAGTCGCTGCCCGACATGTCCGATCGCTTGCCCCTGCGGCTGCAGGACGAGCGCGAATGGTCCGCCCGGATCGCGATTGTCTCCTCCGCGCTCGGCAAGCCGCTCGAATTTCAGGGCACGGGCGACCTGCTGGTGCGGGCCGACCACGCCAAGAACGCCGACGACCTGACTCCCCTCATCGCCAAGATGTTCGGCGGCCAGGTCGACTCGCTCTTCAAGGACTTGCTCAACGAGGGGCACGCGACGTCCGCGACACCGCAATCCTCCAACGTCTGGCTCGAACCGGCGATCCGCGAGGCCGAAAAAGACAAAGCCCGGGCCTTCCGGGCCACGCGGGTCGACCTGAGCCTCGAGCGACACCAGGCGACCGTGAATTCGGTCTTCGTCGTGCAACTTGCGAATGGAAAGTGGGAAACGATCTGGTCCGACCGCGCCGTCGAAGACGGTTCGCAAGCCCGGCCCGCGGCAGAAGCCAACATCACCGCCGATCCGCAGATCAAGTCGGCCCTCTCGCTGCTCAAATCGCTGGGAGCCGGCGGCGACGACCAGGTCGGCGCGGCCATCCGCATGGGCGCCGCGACCATGGCCGCCCAACAAACGGTCAACAACCACTTCGCCACGTTCGAGACGCCGTTCCTCCGCCAACTCGACGGCCCACCCCTCTCGTGGGGACAGTAACGCGGCTACTCATCGCAGTGACCCGCTTGCCGCGAGCTCAGCCGGCCAAGCGTTTTTTCACGATCGCCAGGTGATGCTCTACGTGGCCCGCCATCACGTAAGCGAGCGACCGGCACGTCGCGGGGTGGTCGATGACGGTGCCGCGCCATTGCCAGGCTGCGGTCGGCAGATGTCGCAACAATAGGAGATGGCCGCGGCGGACGAAGGTGAACTCTTCGAGCAGCTCGGGTAGCGGACGCGAGTTGAAGTCGGCGGCCTGCATGAACTGGGTCTCGTCGAAGCCGGGAAGCGGAGTCGCATCCTGGCGGGCCATGCGCAGCGCGCGATAGCCGAACACGCGTTCGCTATCGGTCAGATGACCGAGCACCTGTTTCAGCGTCCAGGTGTAAGGAGCATGCAGGGCCATTGCCTGAGTCTCGTTCACCGGCCGCAGCACGGCCTGCACGCGGGCCAGTTGCTCGCCCAGGATCTGAACGATGTCCCCCGCGGGCACCAGGCCGATGTAGCGATCGAAGACGGGAGCGTATTCGCCGGCAACCGGGCGGGCGGAACCTACGGCGTCGGTAGTCGACGGGGCCGGGTGCGTCATGTCCTGGGACTCGCTTCAAAGCGCGTGACAAGTGTTAAAATGATAGCCGAGGGTACGCCGATCATATCGCCGAGGGAAGCGGATCGCGCCATGCAAAATTTTGTCTGCCGGAGCCTGTGCGCGATGGCCCTGGTCCTCGCCGCCGGGCTCCTGCCCGATCCGCCGCCCCGCACCGATTTCGACGGTCCCGCTGGCAGGCTGGCTGACGAAGGCGCCGCCGCGCGGGCCAAACGTCTGCAGGCGCAGGCCTATGCCGATGATTTCAACCAGCTCGTCGTGGGAGACAACGGCCCCGACGCGGCGTTGGCCGCGCGCACCCGGCTCGAGCGCCTGCTCGCGTCGCGCGTGGCCACGCTGGATCGACATTACCGGCTGAGCCGCCTGCAAAAGCAAAAGCTCAAGCTGGCCGGGCAAGGCGACATTCGACGGCTCGAGGACGAGATCGCGCGCCAGCGCGAAAAATTCGTTGCCACTCGGCTCGAGGGCGTCGACGCGGACGTCCGCGCGGCCTTCGGTGAAGCAGCCGCACTGCGACAGTCCCTGAAAACGGGCCCGTTCGGGAAGGGATCGCTGTTCGCCAAGGCCTTCAACACGCTGCTGGAACCCGACCAGCTGGCCAATTCCGAACGTCGCCGGCAGCTGGCCGCGAAATCGACCGTCAAAATCACCCTCGACAACGCGGCCACGTTGGAAACCGCGGCCAAATTACAGGAAGAAGCCTTCCGGATCGGCTGGACGCATCGCGAAAACGAGATCGGCTTGTTGCCCTTCGGCAAAGCCGTTGACATTCGTTCGGCCGACAAACTCGAGCCATTGCGAAAAGTTGGCGAACAGCACCGGCTGGTGGGCTTTGATTTCAGCCAAGACGGCAACTTCGTCGCGCTCACGGACAATTCGACCAAGGCCTTTCTGCTCAACCTGGCCACCGGCCACGAAATCACCCTGGACACTAACTCCCAGCAGCCGGCGGCGAGTTTCAGCCCGGATTGCAAACTGGTGGCCACCGGCGGCTATGGAATCCGGGCCGTCCTGTGGTCGGCCGACAGCGGCAAGCGGATTCGGGACCTCGACGTCGGCCCGCAAATCGGAGGCTTGACGCCTGTGTTCAGTCCGGACGGCAAGACCCTCGCCGTTGGCAATCGCAATGGGCGGACCTGCTTGTTCGACGTCGCAACCGGACGGCTGCGACACAAGCTCAGTTTGGAATCCACTCAGGAAGTTAGGTTCGATCCGTCCGGCAAGCGGCTGGCAGCGACGTACGTCGACGGCAACCTAGCCGTCTGGAACGTCGAAACGGGCGAGTTGATGCAGCGGACCAAGGCGAGAGCCGAAGAACTCTACTCGCTCGACTGGTTGCCCGACGGAAAAATCATCGCCACCAGCGGTCGCAACGCACCGGTCACGCTCTGGCGTGCCGCCGACCTGACCTCGCTGGTCGATATCGACGCGCCCGAGTGGGTCGTCTGCGTGCGGTTCAATCCGGCAGGCACGCGGCTGGTCTTCGCCGGGGGATCGGCGATTATGGGCGGGCCGCGCTACGTGGAAATGTTAGGCGTGCCGCAGGAATGACACGGGTGACTGACTTCGGCGTGCTCGATAATCCGATTTGGTTTTCCGCGCAGACCGCACATCGCTCCTTGGTGCGGATCAACGGCCGGGCCTGCCGCTATGCCAAGGACGTCTCTCCGTTTGCCGCCGTCGAGACTGCGACGCAGGCCGCCTTCGACGACCTGGCCGCTCTCGTCGCTCCCCAAGACGGAATGGGGCTTTGCACAGCCGACCCGATCAGTGTACCGCCCGGTTGGCAGGTCGCGCGGTTGATGCCGCTGACACAGATGGTCTGCACCGAGCAGCGACACGCGGCGGCGGCCTCGTTCCTGACGTTGGGCGAGCCCGATGTCTCCGAGATGCTGGCACTCACCGCGGCCACCGAGCCGGGACCGTTCCTTCCCGCAACCATCCGCATGGGACGTTATTTCGGCGTGAGGGAAGCTGGGCGATTGATCGCCATGGCCGGCGAGCGACTGCAGCCGGACGGCCTGACCGAAATCAGCGCCGTCTGCACCGATCCCGATTTTCGAGGCCGCGGATATGCGCGGGCGCTCGTCCGCTATCTGCTCCAGCTCACCTTCGCGGACAGCCGCACGCCGTTCCTGCACGTTAAGCCTGAGAACGAGGCGGCAATCAAACTCTACGAGGCGCTCGGCTTCACGATCCGCCGCACGATGCAGCTGACGCTCCTCGCCCGCGAGTGACGGCAATTCGGTGAGCGGTCACCTCGTCACTGCTCAACCTGGCCGAAGACCCGCTCGAGCAACGCGCGCACGCCCTTGATCGCGCGGCGGCAGCCGACGGCGATCTTCACATTCGCCAGATCATCCACGGTGGCCGTCATGCGGATCGTCACGTCGCATCCGCCCGTGGCGGTGGGCACGACCACAATCTCCGTCTGCTCGGCCGACAATCCGCCGCGAACCGATTCGACCAGGACTTCGCGATACTTACCCTGCTCAGCCGATCGCCGGACCCAAAAGACGTACTGTCCGTGCTCGTCGGACCTCTCGAGCTTGACGAGATCCTCGCGCTGGGAGACCACGTTCACGCCCGCGGCACGCTCCACGTCTCCGGGATGGTGCTCGATCCAGTCGCCGACCTTCGCAGGCGAGACCTCGAGGTGAAAGCTGGTCTCCTGCTTGGCATAGCCGGCGACGGCCGATCGAGACGCGAACGCCAGAGCGGCGACAAGCAGCACGCTCGTCCCACGGCGCCCCGCCCTCTCAACCGACGACAATCCGTGTCGTGACAGTTCTTGCAGCGACAATCCGTGGGGCGTCAATCCGTGCAAGGGACACTCCGGTCTTCCGTCCAACTCCGTCAACGCGGCCACTCGGCGTCCGCTCGAAATGGAGTCTGTGATTTTCCGAGGCACTTTCCAGCGCGAGAAAAATGGGACGCAAAATCCGCGCCGGCTACGGCGCGGCCGTCCCTTCGCGCGTGATCATGTCGATCAGCGTGCTCGCCGATTCGACCGACCCAGAAACTGTCGATCTCGGGAAGAGAATCTTGGGCAGACTCCCGCTCCCGATTCGTTCGTACAGCTCGACGTGCTTGGCGATGTAATTGCCGGCGTGCGGCAGGGCCAGTTCTTCCTGCAGGGCCTTCTCACCGACCAGCTCGGCCGCATGCTGGCGGGCCTCGGCCGCCGTCCGCGCCTGCTCGAAGAGCCAGGAGTGAAACGGCGGGAATTGCCGGCGGCTGCAACGCCAGACGGCGACGGCGATCTTGGCGATCTCGCACGCCTCCGCATGCTCCGGGGCCGTGTAGCCAACGGTGCGGTTGCAGGCCGAATCGAGCGGGACCGGCAGCGCGATGATCGCCAGGTCGTCGCCGAAGTGCTCAATCGCCCCCCGCACGGCCTGGTGAGTGGCCCGGCAATAGGGGCACGTGTAATCGAACATCTCGACGAAGACGTATTTGGCGTCCGGCTTGCCCAACAAAGGCCAGTGCCGAATGTCGAGCGAGATCTGACCGCCGCCGACGGTGACGATCCGCCGCTTTTTGGCCGCCGTTTTTGCCTCGGGCGCCTTCTTCACATCTTTGTCCGACGCGGTTTTCGCGGCGGGCGTTTTTGTCGTTGGCGGTTGCCCGGCGCCTCCGCCGGCGTCTTGAGAGTTAGGACCGGCCCAGGCCGCCGTGCCCGCGAAGGCACAGACCGCCAGACCCAGGAGCGAAAGTGTCGCCAGTCGCGCGATTCGCAGGGGCATCAGAATTCTCGAATTTCATACTCGAATTTTACTGATCGCCGGCATCGTTGGGGATGCCGGAGGGAGGTTCGACAACATCGGGAGTGTGCGCTTTGGCAGGCGTCTTTGCGCCCGGCGCCGGTTTTGCGCCGGCCGTCAGCGGATCCTCGGTGATCGCGGTGTTAGCCCGGGCGTCGGTCTCAAAGTGCTGGACCGTGTAGGTTGGCGGCGGTGCCGAAAGGGCCTGTGTGCCGATCAACAGGCTGACCCCGAGCACGCTAATCGCGGCCAATCGCACCGTCGCACGGCCGCCCAGCGGGCGCTTCCACAACACGAGCGCGCAGAGGACGAGCCCGCACGAGTGAGCAGCCACGCAATAGACGCACAGGTGACCCAGCGCGAAGACCTGCAGGCCGATGAACCAGATCGCGGCCAGCCCGGCTGCGATCGCGGACACCGTGACAACGCTCCAAGCCGCCCGCAACCGGGAGTTGGTCGCCGTCGAGCGGCAGAAGGCCAGTGAGGTCAAAACGAGCGCGTAGAGTACGAAGGCCGGCACGCTCACCGGCGTGTTGAGAACCTTGGCCCAGCGGCTATGCAGGGCAAGTCCGCAATCCCAAACGTCTCCGCCGCTGCAGCCCGCCACTTCGCCGGCTCGCAGGGCGATGATGGCGAGATAGCCGGTCACGCCAAGCGCGGCACAGGCGATCAGGCGGAGCGACCAGGTAAACGACCGCGGGAGCCGCGGTCCATTGCCGCCAGCCGGAAAGGCGGTCGCGAGAGGCGACCGATGCTTAAATGACTCGAACGTCGCGGTCATAACCCACCTGGCAACCAGGTCGGCGTCCAGGCACAGTCCCCGGCAGTCATCCGGCTGCCGCACAGGTCCCCATTATTATTTTTCGCGCGCGGGTGGTTAAAGGGAATCCGCTATCTGGAAATCGTTTCCACTTCGAGGATTTTTGTTTGCGACCCTAGCCCCTGCCCAACCCACCCAGTCGGCTCGGCTTCGGCGCCCGAGACGGCCGGGTGGCAATGCTCGGGCTCTCCAAAAGCGCCCCTGACTCCTGGAAAACGAGGGAAAGCCCGCTCTTGCCGAGCTAAAACGGCGCAGAGAAGGCGAAGGAAACACTGGCAGTCCGGCGAAATCCGCCCGGTGTCAGTACGCCGAAGCGTCCGTACGCCTCAGCGGCCATAGGTCTTATTGTACGGCGCGTCGCGATCGAGGGTTTCCTCTTCCAGCGAGCCCTGCGGCCCGGACTGGCCAACGCGGCTGCGCTCGCCGCGATAGTGTTCGATTGGCGCTCGCCGTTCGCCCACCTCGGGCTGCCGACGCCCGGCAGTTTCTTGGCGCCGGCCGACGGTGTCGTCGCGGTGCTCCATTTCATCATCCCGGCGCTTCGCGGCCGGACGCTTCGCCTGTTTTGCGCGGGTGGTTGATCGTGTTTTTGTCGATCGTGTTTTTGCTGCCTGCTTGGGTTTCGCAGTCGTTCGTTTCTTGGCCATTGCGGTAACCTCCTGCATCCTGTCTTTGCCCTACGCCGAATCAGCCCGTCGGGAAATTGCACCTGGGGGTGATGCAATTCTTGTACCTTCGACGACACGGAGACGCGTCAGCGGCAGACAGCGTTTGCATCAGAGAGGGCCGCTCGCTACGCAGGAACGATTTCCGAAAGCAGCTTGTTGAGCGCGGCCGGCTCGACGGGCTTGGTGAGATGGTGGTCAAAGCCGGCCTCCGAGGCGAGCTGTTTGTCCTTCTCCTGTCCCCAACCGGTGAGCGCGATGATCGTCACCTTGGCTTCGCTCGGGCGTTCGCGGATGCGTCGGGCTGCTTCGTAGCCGTTCATCTTCGGCAGGCCGATATCGAGCAGCACGACCTGCGGATGAAACACGCCGGCCGCCTGCACAGCCTCCAAGCCGTCGTGCGCGAGTTGAATTTCGTGTCCCAAACGCGACAACAGCAGCCCGAGGCTTTGGGCCGAGTCGACGTTGTCGTCGACGACCAGGATCCGATGTTTGGAGCCGGCGACCGGCTTCTCCTCCGGTTGCGCGCCGGCAGGAGAGGCGGCCGGGCGAACGTCGAGCACGGGCAGGCGGACGATGAACTCGCTCCCCATGCCGGGACCGCTGCTGTGCGCTTCGATGGTGCCGTGGTGCAGCTCGGTCAGCCCGCGCACGAGAGCCAGTCCGATGCCCAGTCCGCCTTGGGACCGCTCGAGCGCCGGGCTCACCTGTGAAAACATCTCGAAGATGTGCGACAGATGCTCCGGAGCCAGCCCGATGCCGGTGTCCCGCACGGAGATCGCCACGCGGCCGTCGTCCCGCTCGGCGCTCAGCCAGATGTGGCCCCCCTTCTCCGTGTACTTGGCGGCATTGTTGAGCAAGTTCGAGATGATCTGGGACAGCCGCGTCGCGTCGGCGTCGAGGTCGACCGATTCGCGCGGCAGGTTGACTGTCAGTTCGTGGCCGGAGGCCTCGATCAACGCGCGGGTGGCCTCGACCGCGCTGTGGACGGCAGTCGCCAGCTCGACCCGTTCGAAATGCAACTGCAGCTTGCCGTTGTTGACGCGGGAGATATCCAACAGGTCGTCGATCAACCGCACCATGTGACCCAGCTGCCGCTCCATGATCAGGCGGGCTTCTTCCATCACGTGGCGATCGCCGTCTGCCTGTCGCATCAGTTCGACGGCGTTGCGGACCGGGGCCAGCGGGTTTCTTAGCTCGTGCGCGAGGGTCGCTAGGAACTCGTCTTTGCGGCGGTCGGCCTGCTTGAGCGCCTCCTCGGCGTGTTTTTTCTCCGTGATGTCTTCGGCGATGCCCGCCTTGCGAAAGACGCGTCCCTTGTCGTCCTTGATCGGAAAGCCCCGGTCGCGGACCCAGCGGATCGAGCCATCCGCCATCACCAGCCGATACTCCTCGTCGGTCGATTCGCCGCGGGCGTGCCGCTCCAAGGCCGCCCGGCGGACGCGCTCGCGGTCGTCGGGGTGAATCCGGTCGAGGAAGGAAAGCGGCCGCTCGTAGAGACTGCGACACGTTTGCCCCCAGACCCGCTCGTAAGCGGGACTGATGTAGACCATCTGCGTCACGTCGGGATCGGCCATCCAAAAGACCTCGTTGATGCTCTCGGCCATCTGGCGAAACCGCTCTTCGGACTCGGCGCGAACCTGTTCGGCGTGCAGTTGGTCGGTGATGTCGATGGCAATGCCGCCGACGAACGCCGGCCGCCCGTCGGGCCCGGGAATTGGGAACTTGCCGACGAGCGAATGGTGCACCCGCCCGTCCCGGTGCTGGAGCGTTTCGATCGCTTGCACGCCCGTCTGTGTGGTCAACGCCTTGCGGTCGTTCTCAGCGAATTGCCTCGCTTCGCTCGCGGGAAAGATGTCCTTGTCCTGCTGGCCGTAGAGCGCATCTCGCGGACGGTTGAAAGCGGCAACCGCGGCATCGTTGGCGAACACGTACCGCCCCTCGAGATCTTTGATCCAGGCCAGGCCGGGCAGAAACTGCATGAAGCGCGCGAACCGCTCTTCGCTACGGCGGAGCGCCTCGTCCATCTTTCGCCGCTCGGTGATATCGAGCAGCACGCCCACCCAGCCATTCGGCACGCCCGACGGGCCGAACGTCGGCTGATAGACTGCGTTCACCCACCGCGGCCCGATGCCGCGAATATCGACCACCTCTTCGTAGTGGACCGTTTCGCCGGCGAAGACCCGCTCATAGTAGGGACGCAGCTGCTCGAAGGCTTCGCGGCCGGCAATCTCGACAATCGAGCGGCCCACGATTTGTTCGACCGACTTCCCGATCCAGTCGGCGTAGGGCTTGCTCACCCACAGGTAGGTGAAATCGCGGCTGCAGTGGATGACGGGCGCGGACATGCTCTCCGTGACGATCCGCAGCTGCTGCAGCGCCCGCTCCATCCGTTGCTGGCGATCTTCGACCCGCCGCCAGGCCCGATGCCAGGCTTCGCAGAGCAGGCTGATCGCGACGCCGACAAGGACGGAACCGAAAATCCGCAGCATGTCGCTCGTACTCGCGACACGAAAGCTCCAATAGGGCCGCACCAGGAACAGGGCCGCCCAGCAAGCGCTGAGCGCAGTCGTGAGAAATCCGGGCTTCCACCCCCCAAGGGCGCCCGCCGCCAGCACCGCGCCCAGAAATGCCAACGACGCCCAAAACGAGCGGATGAAGCCCTCGGGCGCCAACCGCGCCGACACGACCAGCCCGCTGCCTAGCACGGCGACGAGATAGGCCAGCGCCGTGGCTCGATTCGGTCGCTTGAAAAACGGTTCCATCGCACGGGCCTGCTCGGTCTGCCAGCGGGACGCGTCGATCGCGGATCCGGCCGCGCGGGCAGCTTCGAACAGTATCCACTGTCGGGGCGGACTTCTCCACGGGCTGACAGGTTTGGCGCGAGGAGCCGCGCACGGGGCGTGCCGCCGACGGATGGAGTGCCCCCGACGGACAGAATGCAGCCGGCAGTTGCCGGCCGCGATCGCCGCCGAGCACTAGGCGATCAATTCTTGAACGACGTTGCCATGCACGTCGGTCAGGCGGAAATCGCGGCCGGCGAAGCGATAGGTCAGCTTTTTGTGATCGAGGCCCATCAGGTGCAGCATGGTGGCGTGCAGGTCGTGGATGTGGACCTTGTTTTCCACGGCCTGGAAGCCGCATTCGTCCGTGGCTCCATGCACGTAGCCACCTTTGACGCCGCCGCCGGCCATCCACATCGTGAAACCGTAGTGGTTGTGATCGCGGCCGTTGATCTTGCCGGCGTTGGCTCCCTTTTGCGGCAGCTCGACGGTCGGCGTGCGGCCGAACTCGCCGCCGCAGATCACCAGCGTTTGGTCGAGCAGGCTCCGCTGCTTCAGATCGGTCAGCAGCGCGCTCACGGCCTTGTCGATCGATGCCGCCAGGTCGCTGTGCCGTTCCTTCAAATCGTCGTGACTGTCCCAGGGTTGCCCCTGACCTTGCCAGACCTGCACATAGCGGACGCCCCGCTCGACGAGCCGCCGGGCAATCAACAGCTGCCGCGCTTCGACGTTCGTGCCGTAGGCCTCCAGCACGTGGGCCGGCTCGCGATCGACGTCGAAGGCGTCGGTGGCTTCCATCTGCATGCGATAGGCGAGCTCGAACGACTGGATGCGGGCCTGCAGCGCGCTCTCGTTTTGCCGCCGCTCCGCGTGCCGGCGATTCATCTCCTGGATCAGGTCGAGCTGGCGGCGCTGCTGCTTGGAGGTGATGGTGCGGTTACGGATGTTGGCGATCAGCTTGTCGACCTGC
>Ga0210390_10000885_pt1 | contig 30337 bp, 21 predicted proteins | sample IncBWH11OmetaG_FD_161050 | JGI IMG/M metagenome (GOLD analysis project Ga0210390, IMG submission 161050) | Forest soil microbial communities from Barre Woods Harvard Forest LTER site, Petersham, Massachusetts, United States - Inc-BW-H-11-O ...
CTCCGCGGCTGGGCAGGTCGGATTTTTCCAGGCGGTGCGTTGTAAGCAAGATCACCGGCACCCTGGCTTCCGTTGACCGGATCGTCTCCGCGAGTTTCAATCCCCTGCCATCCCGCAATCCGGCGTCGACCAGCACGAGCTGCGGGCGGCCGGCTTGCATCTGCTGCAGCGCCTCGGCTACCGTCCGCACGTGGAGGGCGATCCGCCCGTCGAACGTGAGGACCCGCGCCAGCACCTGGCCGAGGACCTCGTCATCCTCCACGATCAGAATGGTGCGGGGACGAATCGTGGCGGGCAGGAGGGTGGCGGGAGTTGAGGAGACCGGCATGACAACCGCACACCATCCGAACCGTAACGGGGATCGACGGTTCAAGCGCAAAACCGCCAAAGCTTCCTCAGCACTTCGGATGCCAACGGCCGGAGTGTGTCGGCGGCTTCATCAAACGGGCATCAGTTGGGATGATTTCGACGAATTGTGACTGGTTTTTAAGCGAGTCGACCATCAAGCTCTGGTCAACTCGACCAATTCCTTCTCTCGAATCTGTCCATCGAGACCAGAAACTATACAGGGCTGCTAGGAACACGAGCCGTCATGAATCAACACCACGACCATCCGGGCCATCACCATCACGATCACGCAGGTCATCACCCCGAGGAAAAGCCGGGTCGTCAGTTCCATAAAGACTGGCGCGTGTGGCTCGCGGTTGTCGTGATCCTGGCCGCGCTGGGGATCTACGTCCTCACCAATGGCGAAGTTCTCCGCCCAGCGCCGCCGCCGCAACCGCCCGCCGCGAAGTAAGACTCGCTATGTGCCACCCACCTTCTGGCGGCGATCCGTCGGCACGCGCGATTCCTTCAGACGGTGCGCGTGGGTTCGTGCTCACCACCGATGGCTGGAGCCGGCACCGGGGCCGCTGTTACGTGATGCGCATGCTCGCCGGCAACCGGCAAGTGCCAGCCGCGGCGGACAGCGATCAAGCGCAGGCTGAAGCACAAGGTCGCTCCGAGAAAGGCCGCGATCGCCGACGGAATTTGGATCTGGTTTCCCAGGACGACAATCGTCGCTCCGCCTAGCGCGGCTACCGCGTACAGCTCGGCCCGCAGGACTACGGGAACTTCCGCCAGCAAGATGTCCCGGGCCATCCCGCCGCCGATGCCCGTCAGCATTCCCAAGACGGCCGCCGGCGCGGGATGCAGTCCAAAGGTCAGCGCTTTCTCCGTCCCCGCCACGGCGAACAGCGCAAGCCCGGCCGCATCGAAGATCAGCACCGGATGCTTCAATCGCTCCACAAATCCGTCGGCGAAAAAGACCACGATGCCAGCCAGCAGAGATACGACTCCGTACCGCCAATCCCGCACGGCGACCGGCGGCACGTCGCCGATCATCAAATCTCGCGCGATGCCCCCCGCGGTCGCCGCCGCGAACGACAACACCAGCACCCCGAATAAATCGAGCTTACGCCGCACCCCGGCGGCGGCGCCGCTGATGGCAAACACAAACGTCCCGCAGAAATCGAGCACGGACAAGAGCGTGATCATGGACGGCTCCGAGGCGCGAGTCACTCGACCGAGCGCGCTGCTCGGCACGGACGGCATCTGCCGTAGAGGATAAAACTCGGTCCGCGCGGCCGTCTACTTGGCACTTTTCAACTTGAGAATCAGGCGGGTGCCTCGGCCGGCTATTGAATCGAACTGCAGAGTGCCGCCCATCAACTCGGCACGGTGCCGCATGATCCGCAGGCCCATCCCCGAGTTCCCGGCGGGATCTTTGGGCAGGCCGCGCCCGTTGTCTTCGACTGTGAGACGAAGGCCGTTGGTCTCTTCGAGCTTGATGAGGAGCTGGGTGGCGTTCGCGTGTCGGGCTGCATTGATTGTGGCTTCGCGGGCGATGAGGAACAGTTGGGTGGCCGTAAAGTTGCTTTCGATCGGTGGGGCGCTCTCGCATTCGCAGCGGCAAGAAATGCGGTAGATCGACGAGGTCTCTTTGGCAAGCTCCTCGAGAGCGATCCGCAGGCCCTGCGAATCGACGTCGACCGGGAAGAGTCCCTTGGAGAGCGCGCGGATTTGCCTCTTGGCTTCCTCAATACTCGTCTCGAGCTTTTCGGACACTTCGGCGGACGTCCGCTCATTCTCCTGGTGATCCTTCAACGTCGCGGCCAGCACGCCGATCGCGGTCAGTTGCTGACCCAGCGTGTCGTGCAGCGCCCGGCCGAGCCGTTGGCGTTCTTGCTCGGTGAGGTCGGCCATTTCGTACGCCAGCTGTTCCAACTGAGTCGTCCGTTGGGCGACGTCTTTTTCCAGCTGTACGCCGTAGTCCGTCAGGGCTTGTTCGCGCTCCCGACGATCGGTCACGTCCGTGATGATGATCACGACTCCGCCAATGTGACTATCGTCTGTGCGGTACGGAACGATTCGCTGCAAGTAGCTGCGGCCGGCGGTGTCTTGAATCTCCTTGGCGCGGGGCGTCAGGTCACGCAACACCCGCTGGGCATCCGGCAATAAGTCGTCGTCCGTGAAGTTTCTGGCAAGATCGCCGAGCGGTCGACCGATGTCGGATTGGATCACGCGGAAGAGTTTCGCGGTGGCATCCGTGAACCGCTTGATGCGCAGATCCGGGTCGAGCAGGATCGTGGCCACCTCGGTGATCGACAGTAGGTTGTCCAAGTCGCTATTAGTCGATTCCAGCTCGGCGACCTTTTGCGCGAGTTGGTGGTTGACGGTCTGCATCTCTTCGTTGAGTGACTGCAGCTCCTCATTGACCGAAGTGACCTCTTCCGCGCGATTCGCTGCGGCCAACCCGCGCGGGCCGTTCGACCGGCGCGGGGACGACCGTGGCCGGCGCTTCGCGGGCTTCGTTCGCCGGACGGACTTCTTGCCGCCCGGTGGCTTTTTTTTCTTCGCCATGCTGCTGCCGCTCGCGGCACAGAGAGACGATTCGCCGAGCACGCGGCGAACGGTCTGGTCCGCAGCCGGATCTTATCCCCGCCGAGCCGGGGGTTCAAAGAGAGCGCCACGCCGCCGGTCGCGACTCCGCCGGACAAGCCTTAGCCGTGCCGCCCGACCTGCGTCATTTCTCGTACGGCGGGGGGCTTTGGCGACGCGCGCGGCTCCCCGCTGCCGACGGTCCCTCTCCCCCGGGGGTAGCTGCGGCCTTGCTGTTGACCAAATGAGCAAATTTGGCGAAACAGGCGACCGTTTCGAGCCTCCTTTGGCGTTTGCGAAACCGTTCGTCTGTCCGCTCCGTCGGGCTCCGCACCTGCGATCGCCCGAGGCCAATCCCGAGATCGCGATGAAGAACGAAGCCCTCAAAAGCCAGTCGCCTGTCCCTTCCGTCCCGACGGCCGATGCGGCAGCATCCGCCGGCGATCTGCGGCCTTCGCTGCGGCTGGCCGGCACGCCCCAGCTTTCGCAGGAAGAATACGAACGCGTGCTGCAGCAGGTGGCCTCCGAGCTGTTTCTCAATGACGAGCAATATCGCAAGTCCGTCGTGCTCCGCGAGGTCCGCAAGGTTGTGCTCGGCTGGGGGACGGCGATCGGCATCGGCAGCCTGATCGCCGTGATGACGCTCTATATCAACGCGCGTGACGCGCTCAAGCAGACCACGACGACGGAATTGTCGAAGGCGGTCAAGGACCACGTGGCGTCGCGGAGCGAGTTGCTCAACGACTCGATCAAGTCGCTTACCACAACGGCGATCGGACAGATCGTGCACGTGCAGAAGGAATTGGAAGGCGCCCAGAGCGCCCTCGACCGGTCCGAGCAGCAGCTGGCTCTCGCCAATCAGCAGAGCGCCGATTTGCAGCGACGCATCGCCAGCATCTCGGAGACGCTCAAGCTGGTCCAACAGAACGCGGCCTGGTTGGGAGACATTCAAAACGCCCAGCGCGTTGCCAGCTTCATCCGCACGCTGTCGCAGGAGCGGAATGCCAAGGCGGTCGGCGACCTGCTGGTGCGGATCGATCGCGTCGAAGCCCTGCAGATTGAAAGTGAAATCGTCCGGACAGCCGCAAGCAACGAGGCGCAGCGCCGCGCGATTGCCGCCGACATGACTCGCCTCATCTTGAACGCGCCGAAAGAGCAGCAGGGGAAAGTCGACCCGGTCAAGAGCCATGCGTTCGATAAGTGGGACGCCTACATCAAGACGGCCGATCCGCCGAAGTGACCGGCGGACGCGAGGGGCGGTGGTCCGAATCGCCCGGCGACTGCTAAAGTTGGGTAATCGGGCCGCGAAATCGCGCGGTCCGAGCCGTGGAGGCATCCCAACATGACATCACCCAGCATGGCAGCGACTGCTCGTCTTTCGTCCGTCGGTCCGCGCGAGCGAACGGCCGCGTTTTGCGCGAAATATGGAATGCGCATGCCGATCCTGATGGCGCCGATGGCTGGCGCCTGCCCGGCGACTCTGGCCGCCGCGGTGGCGAACGCGGGCGGGATGGGAGCGATGGGAGCCCTCGTCAGCCAGCCGGCCGCCATTCGCACGTGGGTTGAGCAATTTCGCTCGGCAGGTGGCGAGGCGTGCCAACTCAACACGTGGATTCCCGACCCTCCGCCGCGCCGTGATGCCGATGCCGAAGCCCGCGTCCGCGAGTTCCTCGCCTCGTGGGGACCGCCTGTCGCCGCCAACGCGGGGGACGTCGCCCCGCCCGACATGAACGCGCAGGTCGAAGTCTTCCTTGAACTGAAGCCGACGATCGTCTCCTCGATCATGGGGCTTTACCCGCCCGAGTATGTCTCGCGTCTCAAGCAAAACGGCATCGCCTGGTTCGCCACGGCGACGACACTCGACGAAGCCCGCCAGGCCGAAGCCGCGGGGGCTGATGCCATCATCGCTCAAGGGGCAGAGGCTGGCGGCCACCGCGGATCGTTCGACCCGGCGGCAGCCGAGCGACAACTCGTCGGGCTTTTTGCCATGCTGCCGCGTCTGGCCGATCACGTCGGCATTCCGATCATCGCGGCCGGCGGTATCGGCGACGGTCGCGGCGTGGCGGCCGCGCTCGTGCTTGGCGCGAGTGCGGCAATGGTCGGCACTGCCCTGCTCCGCTGCCCGGAAGCCAAAACGCATCCGGCTTGGGCCGCCGCGCTCGATCAGCTCGAGCCGGAAGGCACGACGCTGACCCGCGCGTTCACCGGACGTCTGGGCCGCGCGATCGCCACCAACTACGTCAAAGCGGCCGCCGCGCCGGGCGCTCCACCGCCCTCGCCCTACCCAGTGCAACGCGGATTGACGGGCGCTATGAAGGAAGCGGGCGCCGCCGCCAACGACGTGCACCGCATGCAGGCCTGGGCCGGCCAATCCGCGGCGCTGGCCAAACCAATCCCCGCCGGCGACCTCGTGCGACAAATCTGGGACGAAGCTCAAGCGCTCTTGGCGTGAGCGCGATTGCTACGGCCGCTCACGGTTTCGGAAGCTGCTTCAGGTGATAGGACTTCACGCGGGTGAGCGTCGAATAGCCCAGGGCCGAGAGGGTGATGCCGCGGCCCGTTTCTTTGACGCCCGTCCACGCCAGTGCCGGATCGAGATAGTCGCAACGGTTCATGAAAACGGTGCCCGTCTCGATCTGTTCGCCGATGCGTTCGGCAGCGTCGACGTCCTGTGTCCAAATCGAGGCGGTCAGACCGTAGGGGCTGTCGTTCATCAGGCGAATGGCCTCTTCGTCCGACTCGACGGGCATCACCCCAACCACCGGGCCGAACGTCTCGTCGCGCATCACCGCCATCTCGTGATTCACGTCGACTAATACCTCCGGCGCGAGATACGGCGAACCAGGCTTATCAGGGGGAAACGTATTTGGCGGCACGAGACGCCGGGCCCCCTGTGCGACGGCCTCGTCAATTTGCTTCCGCACAAAGTCGGCGGCCGTCCCGCGAACCATCGGGCCGAGCGTGGTTTCCGGATCGAGCGGATTGCCGAGCACGTATTTCGACGCGAATTCGACGATGCCGGCGACGACGCGATCGAAGTGCCGTTTGTGCACGTAGACTCGTTCGACCGCGCAGCACGACTGCCCCGAGTTGAAAAACGCCCCGTCGGCGATGTTCTCGATCGCGTAGGGCAAGTCCGCGTCGGCCCGCACGTAGGCCGGATCCTTTCCTCCCAGCTCGAGTCCCGTGCCGATGAACGTGCCGGCGGCCGCCGTTTCGATCTGGCGACCACCCGCAACCGAGCCGGTGAAATTCACCTGGTGCACGCCGCCCGAGCAGATGATTTGCCCCGTTTGCTCATGATCGAGCACCAGGTTACGAAACAGCCCCGGCGGTAACTCGGCCCGATCGAAGGCTGCCTGAAACCGTTCGCCCACGAGAAGCGTCTGGGCCGCGTGCTTCAGCAGGACGGCATTCCCCGCCATTAGCGCCGGCACGACAGAATTGACCGCCGACAAATACGGATAATTCCAGGGCGCGATCACGAACACAGTGCCGAGCGGCTCGCGTCGCACGAAGCGGCGAAAACCATCGACGGGCACGGGCCGATGATCGGCCAGCGCAGTCGGCGCAATCTCGATCATGTGCCGGGCCCGCTCGGCCGTCCGCAGCACCTCGCTGCGACCGTACCGCACGGGCCGTCCCATCTGCCGCGCCAGCTCCGCGGCGATCTCGTCAGCCATCGCCACCAGCGCATCGACGGCCCGCAGACAAAACCGCGCCCGTTCGGCGACGGGGGTGGCGCTCCACTGCCGCTGCGCCGCTTGCGCGACGTTGAGTGCAGTATCAATCTCGGACTGAGTGGCGGAGGACCGTTCGGCGACAACCGAGCCGTCGATCGGAGAGATAATGTTGACCATAATCCTGTGTGAATTCCGTAAACAACCCGGGGACTCGCGAAGATTATAGCGAATGGCAAAGTCCATCGAGCCCGTCCGATCGAGCCGCCGACTCCACGAACGGTAGCGGCTGGAAGAGACCAAAAGCCGTGAGCTAACGGGGCGCTTTCGCGGGAACGGCCGGTCGGTCGAATGTTTTCAGCGTAATCATTCCCAGGTCGACCGGCCGCCGCGAGAGTTTTTCGCTGATTGGCGGCACCTCAAATGCATATCCCATGACGAATAGCTTGCTGCTGATAAGCGGCGCGCTCAGGTAGTATTTGCCGGCCGGCACGTCGTCGATGGAGAATTCTCCCCGATCGTCAACGGTGGCCAGAAAACTCAGCTCCCCCAATCCGCCTCTTCGATCGCGGTGAATATCAATGTTAGCGTCACCCCACCGCGGCTCGGGCCCGCCTTCGGGCGCCTTCAGTCGTCCGATGACCGTGCGCCCCGCGTTGCCGAAGTCGATGCGGGTGGTCTTTCCCGCAAAAAGTGGGCAGTCATCCGGCAGGTGGACGTCATTTCGCGGGGCTCGCTCGGTTTGCGATTGCGAATACTCCTAATGTAGCTCAGGCCGGGTAACACGTGCTCGAAGGCGTAGCGGCCGTGGGCGTCCGTTTTTTGTTGATTCGATGTTGTCAGGTGGGCGACACCTTCGCCGATCCACAGGTTGGTGTGCCCTTCGATTCCCAGTTGCAGATTTGCACACGGTTGACGCGCGACCATGTACGTCCCTTCGGCTCTCGCCCACGGCGACAGTGAGATCGTTTTCGGAGGAGACGTCCGCGTGCCCTTCACTTGGGCCCAGCCCGAAGGATGCACGGCGACCAACCAAAACTCGTCCGCGTCGGTCGTGAAATGCCAGTGACCGCTCTGGTCGGGCTTTGTCGGCAGCGGCAGGGGTGACTGGACGAGTTCGCCGTTAAAGACCGCGGCCGATTCACCGAGTTCGAGCAGAACGACCTTGGCATCGGTCACTGCCTTCCCGTCGCCGCCGACAACGGCAACCGTAACGTCCAACGATTTTCCGGACCCGGAAAAGACTCCGGTCGCATGCAATGCCTCAAAGCATAAGAGCACTCCAGCGACGACGATCACGATGCGGAATTTCGTCCTGCCCAACGATCGCCGAATTGAAATGTCCCGGTCGCTCATGCGCTCTCTTCTAACGCCGCACTTTCGCGGGCCCGGCGAACGGTTCGGGTGACTTCAGCGTGAGGGTCCCCAGGTCGACCGGCCGCTGCGACAGCTTTGCGTTGACCCGCGGCACGGTGAAATGGTGTGACTGCAGCAGCAGGGGCGGCGGGCCGGGAACAAAGGCGTGCAGGAGGTAGTCGCCGGGTGGGATCTCATCGAGTGAGAAGTTGCCGTCGCTGTCGGGCTTGGCGGAAAATGTCGGGACGCTTTCGATATCAAACCAATCAATATCCGGCATGACCATAATCGAGGCCGAGCTCATCGAAACGTTGGATTTCGATTCGGGCGGCCGCCGTAACTGACCGATTACCGGCCGCCCCGCGCCGCCGACGTCGACGTGCATGATCTGGCCGGCGGGACAGTCGACCGGCACGGTGGCCGTGAAGGTGGTTTCGGACTTGCCCTTGCCGGTGACGCGTTTGACGATGATCCAATGCAGTCCGGAAATGGCACGATCGAACGCGAATCGGCCGCTTGAATCCGTCGTCTGTGTGTCATGATCGCGGGGAGGAGCGTTGCGCGGCGGCGCGTTCGAGGCGGACGAAGGGCTGGTGAGCAAAACTTCGACGTCGGACTGCGGTCGCCGGGCGACTTGGACCGTCCCTTCGACCCGCGCCCACGGCGTCAACTTGAGTTGCCGGGGATTGCCGCTCGGGAGCCCGCTTTGGTCGAGGTATCCCGAAGGATGCGTGATCACGAGCCGAAAGTTGTTGTTCTTCGCGGCAATCTGCACCCGGCCGGTTTGATCCACGTCATGAACGTCGCGCTGGTTTTCCAACTCGCCCCGGTTGAGAGAGACGACTTCGTTCGGCCCCAAAACCGCCACTTTTGCTCCCGCGGCAGGCCGACCGTCGGGCGAGAGCACGGTCGCCGCGAAGTCTTTGGCTTTGAGCAGCTCGAAATCGATCGTGGTATTCCCCGCGTCCGATTTAATCTCGCGCGAGACGCTGTGCCAATATCCGTCGGCATCGATTCGCACCAGGTATGCGAGCTGCAGGTAGGTCTGACGAATCTGATAGGTGCCATCCGCGGCGGCCGGCTTGGTCTCGTTCATGACGACTTGCCGCCCGTTCGTGCGGTATCCGCTCGTGAAGCGAAAGTTGTGAATCGGCTGTTTGGTGTCGGCGTCGACGACTCGTCCCGTGATCACCAGCTCCGAGGGAACGCGAAACACATACTCAGCCTGCCGGGCTGTAACCCTCTGCCAGCCGAGCGTCATCCCGTTGGAGCGATGAATGCTGAGCAGCATTCTTTCCCCGGGCAGGTCGTGCCATTCCCAGGCTCCGTCCAAGTCCGTCTTCAGGGGGGCCTGATCGACTTCAAAGGCATCGAAGCCGAACTCGCCCCAAAGTGAGACTTGCGCTTTCGGCACAGGGCGCCCGGCCTCGTCGAGCACGCGCAGGCGGAGCGTCTTGCCCGGTTTGAGCTGAAAGTCAACCGACGCCTCGAGCGTGCCGAGCTCGATCTCTCGGAGCTGTGCGGCGCACCCCTTGGCCGCGGCCACGAGCTTGAGTTGCGGTGTGCAGCCTTCGAGCCGGTAGCTGCCGTTTTTGTCCGAGAAGGCGGTCCGCGTATCTTCGCCAACCCGCGCGCGGACGAGCGCTTTGGCGATCGGCTTGCCAGCCTCGTCGGTGACCTTGCCCATCACCGTGACCCCTCCTTCGAGTACGATTTTTCCAGTCGGTTCGTGTCCCGGCTCGATCGCAAATTTCTCGCGACTCAAACTCGCCTTGTGCGCCGGGTATTTGGGCTCGCTGACCTCCGCGCTGACGAGCTGCATCGACTCCGGGACGCTCTCGAACTTCCAGACGCCTTTGCTGTTGGTCCACAGACGATCGGAATAGCCCAGCTGGCCCGTCCCCTCGAAACGAATCTGCAGCACGACCCGCGCGTTCGGCACGGGCTGGCCTTTGCCGTCGACCACGATGCCACCGATCGTCCAGGCCTTCTGCAGCTTGATCGTCAGCGGCTTGTCATAGCGAAAGTTGTAAGTCGAGGAGTAGAAGGCGTAGCCGGGTTTGTGGACGCGGAAGTTGAGTGACTCCAAGTGCGACGGCTGCTCGACAATGATGCGTCCGTCGGCGTCGGACTGCAGGTTGACTCCGTAGCGCGGCTTATTGAGCAACCTCCCTGCGCGGAGTCGAACTTTTTCCAACGGCGGCTGCGTCGCCAGATTGACCTTCGCCCCCGCAATCGGCTGACCTTCCGGCCCGACGAGCTGCAGCTCGAACACGGGGGGCGCGGACGCGGTCGTGTTGGCAGCCTTGTCAGTTGCCGCCGCGGATTTTGTCTGGCCGTCGTCGGCTCGCACCGACTGCGCCAGCAGCAGGGCGATGAGAATCGCCGCGCAAATCAAGGATGACACCGGCCGAGAAGCCGGTCGCCTCGACTTCTTCGACTCTCGCCGGAGCTCAGTCTGCTCGTAGTCCATAGCAGCTCCCTTTACGGAGCATTCACTCGGGACTCAGTCTCAGGAGTCCTGAGTCCTGGGTTCACTACTTACCGGGTTCCAACGTCAACACTCCGACGTCGACCGGCCGCGCCGACAACTTCTCGTTCACGGCCGTTACGGTAAAACGGTGTGGATTGAATTGAGATCGAACAGGCTTGAGAAACTGAAGGCTGAGCGAATACTCGCCCGGCGGGACGTCGTCGATGCAGAAGTTGCCTTCGGGATCGACCGTCGCTTGGAAGTCCCGACCATTTCCTGTCGCTTGGACCAGAACGAAGTTCCAGCCAATCGTCGGCTTTTCACCGTTTGCCGTTCGCAGCTGTCCGGTTACGGGCCGCCCCGAGACTCCAAGATCGATGTGCGTGGTCTGGCCCGCGATGAACTTGACCGGCACCATCGTGCTCGACGTCGTCTCGCTCGTTCCCGTGTCCACCATGATCAGGATGTACCGGCCGATCGATCCCTGGCCTGGAATCAAGTGCTCGAAGGCGAAATGTCCGTTGGCGTCGGTTGTCTGGTTGTAGTCGAGGTAGATCGATGCGCCGTTTTGAGCGCGGAGTTGGGCGTTGGCCTGGTGATCGATCGAGATCTTGGCATTGGCCTGCGGTTTTCGCGCGACTCGATAGGTCCCTTCAACTCGGGCCCAGCGTGTCAGGGGGAGCGTCTTGGGGACCGACTTCAGTGAACACCACTGCTGGGCGTAACCCGACGGATGAATGGCCACCAGCCAGAACTCCGACGTTTGGGGGCCGAAGTGAACGCGGCCGGCTTCGTCAGCGTCCTGGCTGGGGCAGTTCACCTGGCCCGGGGCAAAGTCGCCATTTTCGAGCATGACATGCGCGCCGGCGTTGAGGAGCGCCACTTTCGCCCGCGAGGCGGGCGCTCCAGCGGCCGTCACCACGGTCGTGGCGATGTCGTGGCCTTTTTCCAGCGCCAGATCGATCGTGACATTCCCCTCGTCGCTTTTGATCTGGCGTGAGACGCCCGGCAAATGGCCGTCCGCTTCGACCCGCACCTGGTAGGCGTGCTGCTCGCGGTTCTCGCGAAATTGGTAGTGGCCGTCGATCGCGTTAAAAGCGTGGTCGGTGTTCCAAAAGACATTTGCATTCGACCATTGGATGCCCGGAATGACGCGAAACGACTTGATCGGCTGTTTCGTTTCGGCGTCGATCACTTTTCCCGAAATCACGAGAGCCGGCGGCACGCGGAACACCTGTTCTTTCTCGCCAGGGACAAGCGTCCGATTGCCGAGTTGCATGCCATCCGGGCGGCAGATGTCGGCTTGGATGGGGTCTACGGGCGCGTCCTTCCATTCCCACAGTCCTTGCTCGTCCGTGAGCCGCGGCACGTTCTCGAACTCGAAGTACTGGATGCGACCATGCCATTGTTGAAAAAAAATGGTCGCCTTGGGGATCGGCTTGCCGTGTTCGTCGAGAACGCGGACGCGTAGCGTTGCGGCGGGCTGCATTTGAAAGTCGACGGGCGTATTGCGCGGACCGAGTTGCACCTCTTCTAGCGCTCGAGCGTGCCCCTTCGCCGCCACGACAATTCGGACCGGTCCTGGCTCGCAACCCTCCAGCCGATACACACCCGTCGCATCGGTGACGGCCGAGTGCTCGTTGTTGCCGTATTTGGTCCAGACGTTGGCTTTGGCGATCGGTTTCCCGATTTCGTCGGTGACCCGACCGGTGATGATCAGGCCGCGATTGAGAAGAATTTTGGCGGTAGGCCGGTGTCCCCGCTCGACCTGGAAAAGTGCGCGCGACAGGGTCAGCCGCTGCGCCATGAAGGTGGGATCGTAGATTTCGACGGGTACGGCATTGAGAGAGCTGGGGACGCTCTCGAAGGTCCACTCCCCTTTGTTGTTGGTCCGCACTCGATCGCCGGTCCCCATTTGCCTCGAATCGCCGGGGCGTTTGGTGAATTCGATCCGGAGTCCCACGCGCGCGTTGGGAATGGGTTTGCCGTCGCTGTCGACGACAACGCCCCCCACCGTCCACGCGGGTTCCAGCTTGATCGTGAGCGAGGCGGGGATCGGCTCGGAATTCGAGGTGAGAGACCATCCAGCCCAGTACGGGGCGTAGCCAGGAATCGTGACGTAGAGATCGAAACGTTTCGGTTCGGCCGGCCGCTCGAAGGAAAGCCGGCCATCGGCATCCGCCGTGGCAGTCGCGGCGTAGCGCATTCGGCGGAGGAATTTTCCGCGGTGGATCTGTTTGGCCTGGATAACCGGCGTCGTCCGCAGTTCGATTTTGGCCTCGGGCACCGACTTCCCGTCGGGCCCGACGATCCGCAAATCGAACACGGGCGTCGCCGATTCGGGCGCGCTGGCAGGCTTGGATTTGACCCCTGCCGCATTTGGTTTGCCATCGTCGGCTTGCACCGCAGGCAGTGCCAGGACTGTGAGGAGTATCGCGGCGCAGGCGACGACACTACCTCTCGGATTGACCGCTTGCCGTGACGCAGCCGGTCGCGGCTGATGCTTGTTGAATTTATGGTTCATGGACAACTCCAATCCGCGCGCTCTTACCATCGGCCGCCGACATTGAGTTGGAGCACGCCTAAGTCCACCGGCCTTTGCGACAGCTTTTCGTTAATCGCGGGCACCTCGAACGGATGTTTCAGGACGTATTGTCGGCCTTTGTAGAAAAACACACTTAGAACGTACTCGCCGGTGGGAACGTCATCGACGCAGAAGTTGCCGGCCGGATCTAAAGTCGCCGAAAAGTTGAGGTCCAGGGCGCTGGGCAAGCGGTGATCGGACGAGACTTTGACGAACGCGAATTTCCACGGAACCTCGTTCGTCGCACCCGTGGGACGCCGAAGCTGACCGATGACCGGCCGGCCTGTGGTGCCGAGGTCGACCTGCCTCGTTTGACCGGCCGTAAGACTGATTGGCACAAAACCTCCAGAAGCGATTTCACTCGCGCCGTCGGTCGCCGAAAACGCGAGCGTGTGGCCAATCCGCAGCGCGCCTGGGACGACGCGTTCGAACACGAATCGACCGTTCGCGTCGGTTCTCTGTTCTGATCGGAAGAAGGCTCGCGGTGGGGCGTTGAACGCGCCGAACACGGAGTTGGGATAAATCTCAATTTTGACATGGGGTCGCAGCTTGCGCGCGACTCGGTATGTTCCTTCAACCCGCGCCCAGGAGGTGAGTCGAATCGGCTGGGGAATGGAGACGGGGGAACATTTGACCTCTGCGAAGCCAGAGGAGTGCGTGACCACGAGAAGGCTGTTGCCGGTCACTAGCGGAAAATCAAAGCGGCCAGCGGCATCCGCCTGGCGTCGCTCGATCCCCGCCAATTCGAAAATGTCGTCGCCATTGAGAATGTTGAGTTGCGCTCCTTGGATGGCCAGCGCAACTTTGGCCCGACCAGCCGGGTTGCCGTCCGGGGTGAGTATTGTCGTGCCGCTCGCGGCGCTCTTGGAAGGACCGTTCTTCGGCGAGTTGGCAGGCGCATCTGCGTCGGCGTGCGGAGACGCCAGCGCGACGACACCGAAGAGTAACGCTGCCCTCGCGCTGCGCTGCGTCGCCGCGATCTGTCGCCACATGCCGGTAGGCAACCTTTTCTCGGAGAAGCCCATCACTTTGCGACTCTCGCTTTCGCGGCTCGGGCCCTTTCCGGCTTCGAGAGCGTGAGCACGCCCAGATCGACGGGCCGCTGCCACAACTTCCCATTCGCTTTCGGCACGACGAAATGGTGCTGCTGGATTCGCAGACCCTGGCCGCGCATAAAGGCGTTCAGCCAGTAGCTGCCCGGCGGAACGTCGTCGATGGCAAAATTCCCGTCGCGGTCGGTCGTCGCACTGAATTGAACCTGTGTCTCGCCCCACATCCGGCCACCCGCTTGGCCCACCCAGATCTGGGTCGAGCTCAATTGGTCGACGGAGAGGGCATCCGGCGGCTTACGCAATTGTCCGATGACCGGACGTCCCGCCGCTCCCAAATCGACCTGCGTGGACTTGCCGGCCGGACAGCTGGCCGTGATCGTCATGTTCGACGTCGTCTCGGCGTCGCTCGGGCCGTTCGTTCGCACAGCAGAAACCTGTTGTTGGCCCGGCACGACGCGATCCATCATAAAACGGCCGTGCGCGTCGGTTTTTTGCACCGATTGCGCCATGACTTGTGGGGAATTCTGCCCGAAAAAGGATTGCATCCTAAAAGTTGAGATCTGGGTGTTGGCCTTGGGCTGTCGAGCGACTTGCAACGTTCCCTCGATTCGCGCCCAGGGCTTGAGCTTGATGATTCGCGGATTGGAGTTGGGCATCCCCGGCAGCTCGGCATAGCCGGTGGCGTGCGTGACCACGATCCAGCAGTTGGAATTCTTGGCCTCCGCACGAAACTTGCCTTCCTTGTCGGTTTGGTGCACGGCGGCCAGGCCTTGACGTCCCTGTCGAGCTTGGCGGACCAGGCCAAAGATGAGTCCCGGTAGATTGGCGTTTTCGCCGCCTTGATCCCGCAGGTCACCCCCAAAGATCGAAACTTGCTCCCCCGGGCCGGGGAGCGCGACCTTCGCTTGGGCGGCCGGCGCGCCGTCGGGGGTCAAGATCGTCGCCGAGACGGTCTTCCCCTTGGACAGCTCGAAATCAATCGTGACTTTGCCTTCATCACTTTTGATCTCGCGAGAAATGGCCGGCATGTAGCCGTCGGCTTCGACGCGCACCAGATTCGCGCCGTTCTCGTAACTCCTGCTGATCTGGTAAGTGCTTTCCGGCGCGGGCTGATTCTCCTGCTCCCAAACGACCTGCAGCCCCATCCAGTTATATCCCGACATCAGCCGAAACCCTTTGATCGGCTGATGCGTTTCGGCGTCGACCACCTTGCCCGAGATGACGAGCGCCTTGGGCACGCGGAACACGTACTCTTCCTTGCGGGGAGAGAGGGGTCGATTGCTGAGCGTCATGCCGTTGGGACGACTGATGTTGGCCAGAACTTCGTCGGCGGGCGCCTCCTTCCATTCCCAAATTCCGTCGACGTCCGTCTGCCGCGGGGCATTGTCGAAAACGAAGGAATCGAACCGTCCCCTCCACTGCTGGAAATAGATTGCGGCTTTCGGCACCGGGTGCCCGTCTTCGTCGAGGATACGCACTCGGATCGTGTTGCCAGGTTTCAGCCGAAAGTCGATCGGACCCAGGTCCGGGCCGATTTCCGTTTCTTGCAAGTCGGGAGCCCGCCCCTTCGCCGATGCCATAATCCGCGCGCTGCCAGCCCCGCAGCCCTCTAAGTGGTAGACCCCTTTTTTGTCGGTGAAAGCGGTGCGGGTCTCGTTGTTGAAATTCGTCCGCACGAGCGCTTTGACGATTGGCTTTCCGCCCTCATCGGTCACCTTGCCGGTCACGGTCAAGCCGGCCTTAAGGGTGATTTTTGCAGTCGGGTCATGTCCCGGCTCAACGATGAATTCGTCGCGATTGAGCGTCGGATTCTCCGGCACGAATTTCGGGTCGCTGATCTGGGCGGTGACGGCGTTCATCGATTCGGGCACGCTCTCGAACTTCCAGATGCCCTTGCCGTTGGACCAGATGCGGTCCGAGAAGGTGATTTGTCCGCCGGTCATTTGAAGCTGAAGGATAATCCGCACGTTCGGGATGGGTTTTCCGTCGTTGTCGACGATGATGCCGCCGATCGTCCAGGCCCGCTGCAATCGGGCCGTCCGTGGAGCGAGCACGGCGTCGGCCTTGTTCTGGAAATTGACCCAGTTCAGGTAGTAGCCATAACCGGGCTTACGAATTTGATAATTGAGATAGTCCAAATGAGCCGGCCGCTCGAAGGCGACGCGCCCGTCCGCATCCGACTTCACCACCAGGCTGTTGCGCGATTTCGTGACTAACGTCCCCGCGCGGAGCCGGACGTCCTTGGGCCGCGGGTTTATGAACAGACTGACCCTGGCATCCGGAACCGGCTTGTCATCGGGCCCAACGATCCGCAGCTCGAACGCCGGCGCCTGAGGCGCGGGCGCGGTGGTTGCCTGCGGAGCGGGTGCCTGGGGAGTGGGAGCCGGCGCGATCGTCTTGTGGTCGTCGGCTTTGGCTTTGCTCGCGGCGCCTGGGCCGTCATCGCCCGCGGCCAGGACGGGCATCGGCCGTCCGTCCGACCCAAGCAGCGCGCCGAGCGCGAGCAGGAGCGTGACGACTTCCCAGCACTTCGATCGCACTCGCCCGCCCGGAGTCGTGATCGGTCGATGAGTCATGGCATCCTCTGCTTACGGGTTGCGAGCGGGCACGGCCTTGGGCTCGTTCAGGTTGAGCACGCCCAGGTCGATCGGGCGCTGCGCAAGCTTCTCATCAATCTTTGGGACTTCCACGCGGCGGTTGAACCGGATTCCATTGTCGTTCGTAAAACGCACGCTCAGCGAGTAAAAGCCCGCCGGCACGTCGTCGATGCAGAAGTTCCCGTGAGGATCCGCCGTGGCGGCGAAGTGCAGGCCGTTGCCATCGACCTCGATGAGCGCGAAACTCCAGTGGACTTCTTCCTTCGACTCCGCCGGCGTCTGCAGTTGCCCGACCACCGGCCGACCGGAGGTTCCCAGGTCGACGTGCGTCGTGGTGCCCGCTGTCAGCTTGATCGGGACCATCGCGGACGAAGTCATCGCGTTCGACCCGGTGAAGGCCATGAGTTGAAGATTCCGGCCGATCAGACCATCACCCGGCGCCACGTGCTCGAACAGGAACCGGCCGCTCGCGGCGGTGGTTTGCCCATAGTTGAAGAGAATGCTGGGTGCATCGCCTGCCATCACATTGTGCGACCACTGGTTAATCCAGATTGGAACGTTGGCCTGCAGCTTGCGAGCGACGCGAAACGTCCCTTCGACGCGGGCCCACGCGGTCAAGCGAATCTCCTTCGGCAGGTGCGCAGCCTGGCACTTCAGCACGGCGAAACCGGCCGGATGCGTGACGACGAGCCAGAAATCCTTGACTTGCGGTGTGAAGTGAAAGCGCCCCTGCGGATCGGCCATCTCGCGGAGGGAATAAGTTTGGTTCTCGTCGATGTGGCCGTTGGTGACCATGATCTGCGCGCCGTGGACGCCCAGGGCGAGTTTGGCACCGGCGGCCGGTGCGCCGGCGGGACTGTCGACCGTCCCGACGAAGTCTTCCCCGCGCTTCATGTCGAAATCGACGGTGACGTTCCCCGCGTCGGTGGGAATGTCTCGCGATTCCGCGGGGAAATAGCCTTCCGCTTCGATCCGCACGCCGAACAGGCCTTGCGCGTAGGTTTCGCGGAGGCGGTAGTGGCCGTCGGTCGCAGTAAAACCCTCGAACGTGTTCCGAGAGGTCCGATCTCCTGGGACGACGCGAAACGTTTTGAGCGCCTGCTTCGTTTTCGCGTCGACAACTTTGCCGGAGATCACGAGCGCCGGAGGCACACGAAATGTGTACTCCTCCTTCCCATCGCCCAACGGCTGATAGCTCAGCTGCATGCCGCCGGGGCGACAGATATCGGCGGCAAACGTGTCGACCGGCGCTTCGTGCCATTCCCACACGCCGTCTTTGTTCGCGTATTGAGTCACCGAGTCGAACTCGAAGTATTGAATCGGTCCCCGCCATCTTTGGAAGAAGATGCGTGCGCGGGGGAGCGGATGCCCCTTCTCGTCCAGCACGCGCACGCGGACGGTCCGGCCGGGCTGCAGGATAAAGTCGACGTTGGTGCCGCGGGCGATCGCTACTTGTTTCATTTCGAGTGCGCGGCCTTTGGCGGAGACGACGATGCGGGCCTCGCCCGGCTCCGCTCCGGTGACCCGGTATGTGCCGTCGGCACTCGTGACGTCTTTGCGGACGTTGTTGCCGAACTTCGTCCTTACGACGGCGCCCGCGATCGGCTTGCCGGTCTCGTCGGTCACTCTGCCCGTGACGATCAGCCCCGCTTGCAGGGTCACTCGGGCGGCTGGCTTGTCACCCCGCTTGATGCCGAACTTGGTGCGCGGCAAATTCGTCCGCAGGGTCATGAAGTCGTGCTTGCTGATTTCGACCTGGACCGCCTGCACCGAATCGGGGGCGCAGTCGAAGCTCCAGCGGCCGTTGGAATCGGTGCGGAGGTGAGTGCCAGTCACGAGCTGTCGCGTTTTGCCCGGGCCTTTCGCGTATTCAATGACGGGCCAAATCTCCGCCCCGACGATCGGTTGCCCGTCGCCATCGACGACAACGCTGCCGACCGTCCACGCGCTCTGGAGCTTGATGGTCAACGCCGCCGGAATTGGCTCGGAGTTGACATCCGGAACCCAACCGGTCCAGTAAGGCGCGTACCCGGGGATTTCCAAGAAGAAGTCCAGATACCTCAATCCGGCCGGCCGAGCGAACACCACATGCCCATTCGCATCGGCCGTGATGCCCACTCCATAAGGGGCACGCGGCTGGTATTTGCCGACGCGGACGTGGTCCTCCTGAAGGCGGGGCGTGCTCCGCAAATTAATTTGCGCGTTGGGAACGGGCTTGCCGTCTGGCCCGACGACGTGCACGTCGCACGTCGCCGCCGTTGCATCGTTCACTGCCTTGCCCCGCGTGGGACCGGGTTTCGCTTTGCCGTCGTCGGCTCGCGGAAACGACCGCGCGAACAACGCGAGGAAGAGGCCCAGACAGATCAGGAGTCCGGCTCGAACGAAGCGTGGCCGGGCGTCCGTTCTTCGCGGCGGTGACGATGTTGCCATTCGACCAATCGCAGCCCGGCCGAGGTCCATCGCGGTCTCCGGTTCAAGCGCAGTCCCGTTTCAAGCGATCCGCTGGGACAACTGATTCTGGCAACGGCACGAGTTGAATTTCAATTCCTTTCCTGCGGACCAGCCATCCAACCTGAAGAAGTGCTCTCTGCCGTTGACCGATAGCAAGAGAGGCAGACAGACAGTGACGGCAGAACTAGACTTTGACCGCCGGAAGTCTCAGATTCGTTCAACGTTTCCGCAGTTGCGGTCCAAGTGCCCGGCAGTCCGCACCTAATGCCCGTCGCGGGGATCGACCATCAGGATGCCCAGGTCGACCGGGCGTTGCGACAGTTTCTCGTTGATCGCCGGCACCGCAAATTGGTCGAGCTGGACGATTCGTCCGGCCGCTCGGATAAAGGCCGACATCCGATAGCTGCCTACGGGCACGTCGTCGATGCAGAAGTTGCCCTGATCGCCGACCGTGGCGGAGAACGATCGGGGCTCGTGCGGCTTGGGATCTTCCGTGAAGACGAAGATGTTGGCGAACCAGGCCTCGACCTTCACGCCCGAATTCGGCGGCACTCGCAACTGCCCGATCACCGGTCGGCCGGCGGTGCCCAGATCGATCTTCGTCGTTTGGCCGGCCTGGAGCAAGATGGCGTATACGGCGGATGAGCTTAGCCAGCCCTGCCGGCGCCCAGTGCTGACGTTCTTGGAGATCGACGCTCGTCCGGGAACAACGTGCTCGAGTACGAAATGGCCCGCCGCGTCGGTCTTGGCGGTATGAAAGGCCCGGAACCAGGGGTCGTGCGGTCCGTGCTGGTCGTGGTCTTCGAGTTGGATCGAGAGATTTGCGGCGGGTTGCAGCTTGCGGCCGAGGCGTAACGTCCCCTCGACTCGACCCCAAGGCGCGAGCTCGATCACAGCGGGGACCGTGTTGGGGCCAAAGCGGCGCCGCAGAAATCCGGACGGATGGGCGATCGCAATCCAAAAATCGTCGCTCGGCGTCGCGAGCTGGAAGCGGCCGGCGTTGTCCGCAGCGCAGCGCGTCCTGGCACCCGAATTGGACAACCAATCGAAGATCAGCCTGACCTGTGCCGCGTCCCAGTAGAGCACAACCTGCGCGCCAACCGCGGGATCACCGTTCGGGAGGCGCACCGTCGCGGCGATCTTTTTGTTCTTGTGAGTGTCGTCGGCGGTTTGTCGCGGGGCCGCGGGGGCGACTGCCGCCGCCTTCTTCGTGGAGATGCGCGGCCCGTCGTCGGCCTGCAGGCTCGACAAGCAGCTCGCAACGGCGACAAGGACGAGCGCGTGCGTCCGGCGATCCGCGTCCATCATGCGAACTCCGAGACTTGGGTCGAGCGGCCACCGTCACGATACCCAAATCGAGCGGGCGCTGCGACAAGTTTTCGTCGATCGCCGGCCGGCTGAATTGGCAGCGTCCGGGAACCCGATGCGATCGAAGAGCCCTCGCTCACGCTTCGGGTTGGTGGGTTGACGCCCGGCCGCGCGAGCTAGCGCTGGCCGTATGGCGGCTGCTGGCCTGGGTGCGCGTCCGGGTCGATGCCCATGCCGATTTTGGCCATCCGCTCGCGGTGATTGATGATCGATTTCACGATCACGGTGAGCGAGCCGAACACGATCGCCGAAATCGGAATCAAGAGCGCAAACACGCCCGCATCGATGACGATGGGCGAATCGGCAATCAGCGAGAGGCAGGTAGAGGACATCGCGGTCTCGCGAACGGGGTCGCCGTTATCCAGAGGCGAAGATCAATACCCGGCGGGCGCTTGCGGATGATTGGGATCGTACTTGTGGGGGTCGTAGTCCGGATCGATGCCCATGCCGATCTTGGCCATCCGCTCCCGGTGCTTGATGACCGATTTCACAATCATGACGACCGATCCGCAAACGATCGCCACGACGGGGATGCACAGGGCGATCAGGCCCGCATCCGGCGGAGGCCCATTGGAAGTTGCCAGGGCGGACATCAGGTGGAATGCCATGTTTGCTCCTCAGCCACCCACTTGCGAAGTCGGATCGTGCGGGCGTCGGTACGGCCCGGAACTTCCTGGCGGGTGATTCGGGTCGACGTCGGTTGGATCGTAATCGGGGTCGATGCCCATGCCAATCTTGGCCATCCGCTCGCGATGCTTCATGACCGATTTCACGATCACGATCACCATCACGATTGCCGCGAGCGGGATCAGTACCCAGATCGTCTCCGCATCCGATGCCAGGACCGGGACCGCCAACGAATCGAAAGACATAACTGCGTTCCTCAACCCGTGATCACTGGCCATTCCAGGCGGCCGCACTGCGCGGGAGCTTCGACTTGGCCTTCCGCCCAGCCTTCCATTAGGACGTCTTCCGGCGATTCTAAACGGCTGTTCGCTCGAACGCACGAAATCTTGGGGCAATTCGGCGAAAAGCGCCTGGAATCGCTCTCGGTCAGTTTCGCTGGATTGCGTCGTCATGGCCATTGTGAAGCTTTATTGAATTCTGGGGCGATCGATCGCTGCCGTCCTGACTTCGAACCGCAGACACGCGATGATTTGGTCCAGATGTCCAGCGCCCGCGCTTAGGATTTGGTTCCAGATGGCCAGATCGTCGGCTGGTTACCGAACCGACAGCAAGCTGTCGGCTTGGGAAAGGTGAACGCCGCCAGGGAGTCCACGATCGCTCGGTGCCGCTCGGCTCGCGCGCCAGGTAGCCGGAAGCCGACGTGTCCTTCCGAAATCGACGTTTTCGCTGACGGAGCGTGCTTTGGAAAAATCGCGGGGCCGGCTCACTGGCTCTTTGGGGCCGGTCGCGGGAAACTACTGGCCAGCGGCCCGAGTCTGCATCACCCCGGACCGGCACCAGTCCGGCAGTCACCTCGCGAGGATTCAGTCATGACCGTCACGGTTGGTCTTACGGTGGCCGGCGAAACGGCTCCGATCGAAAAGCTGGCCGTCAACACGATCCGCACGCTCTGTATGGACGCCGTCCAGGCGGCCAACTCCGGGCATCCCGGCTCGCCGATGGATATGGCCCCCACGGCCTACGTCCTCTGGCAGCGGTTTCTGCGGTTCGACCCCGACGATCCGATCTGGCCCAATCGCGACCGTTTCGTGCTATCCTCCGGGCACGCGTCGATGCTCCTTTATTCTCTGCTGCATTTGACCGGTGTGAAGGCGGTCAATTGCAAGTACGAACGGGAGGGCGGGCTGTCGGTGCCGTTGGAGGAAATCAAGCGCTTCCGGCAGCTCGGCAGCAAGTGCCCCGGTCACCCGGAATATCGCTGGACGAGCGGCGTCGAGACCTCGACGGGTCCGCTCGGCCAGGGGCTGGCCAATAGCGTGGGCATGGCCGTCGCGTCGCGGTGGCTGGCGGCGCGCTACAACACGCCCGGCTTCACCATGTTCGATTTCAACGTCTACGCCCTCTGCGGCGACGGCTGCATGATGGAGGGGATCAGCAGCGAGGCGGCGTCGCTGGCTGCCCACTGGAAGCTGTCGAACCTCTGTTGGATCTACGACAGCAACCGCATCACGATCGAGGGGCACACCGCGCTCGCCTTCAGCGAGGACGTTGCCACGCGGTTTTTGGGTTACGGCTGGAACGTGACCCGCGTCGGCGACGCGAACGACCTCGCCATGGTTGAGCGCGCGTTCAAGGACTTTCAGGACACGCAGGATCGTCCGACGTTGATCATCGTCGACAGCCACATCGCCTGGGGTGCGCCGAACAAGCAGGACACGAGCGCCGCTCACGGCGAGCCGCTGGGCGAGGAAGAAATCCGCCTCACCAAGCGGAACTATGGCTGGCCCGAAGACGCCAAGTTCCTGGTGCCCGACGGCGTCTACCAGCATTTTCAAGACGGGATCGGAAAGCGCGGCAAAGGACTCCGCGACGCCTGGTTCAAGCAGTTGGAGGAATATAAGAAGAAGTCGCCCCAGCTGGCCGACGAGCTCACGCAAATTCAGCACCGCGGACTGCCCGCGGGCTGGGACAAAGAGCTGCCGACATTCCCGCCCGACCCCAAAGGCATGGGCACGCGCGAATCGTCGGGCAAGGTGCTCAATGCAGTCGCCAAAAACGTGCCCTGGCTGATCGGCGGCGCGGCGGACCTGGCCCCCTCGACCAAGACCCGCCTGACGTTCGAAGGAGCCGGAGACTTCGAGGCCGTCAGTTACGGCGGACGCAACTTCCACTTCGGCATTCGCGAGCACGCGATGGCCGCCATCATCAACGGCCTTTCGGTCTCCAAGGTGCGGCCGTTCGGCTCGACGTTTTTCGTCTTCAGCGACTACCTGCGTCCCGCGCTGCGGCTGTCGGCCCTGATGGAGATTCCGACGATTTACGTCTTCACGCACGACTCGATCGGCGTCGGTGAGGACGGACCAACGCACCAGCCGGTCGAACATCTGGCCTCGCTCCGCGCCATCCCGGGACTGATCACGCTGCGGCCGGCCGATGCCAACGAAGTGGTCGAAGCGTGGAAATTCATCATGCACCGGCAGCACGAGCCGGTCGCTCTCGTTCTCTCGCGTCAGGCGCTGCCCACAGTCGACCGGAAGAAGTATGCGTCGGCCGAGGGACTCCAGCGCGGCGCGTACGTCCTGGCGGATGCGCCCGACGGAAAGCCACAGGTGCTGCTGCTGGCGACCGGCAGCGAGGTATCGCTGGCGGTTGGCTGCTACGAGAAACTCGCCGCGGAAGGCATCGGCGCACGGGTCGTGAGCATGCCGTCGTGGGAGGTCTTTGAATACCACTGCCGGCACAACCCAGGTTATCGGGAGACGGTGCTGCCGTCCGCCGTCAGCGCCCGCGTGTCGATCGAGTTTGCCAGCACGCTGGGATGGTGTCAGTACGTGGGCACCGGCGGCGAAAGCGTGGGCATGCACACCTTTGGCGCGTCGGCCCCCCTCAAAGAACTGCAAACAAAGTATGGCTTCACGCCCGACGCAATGGTCGCCATCGCCAAAGAGCAAATCAAGAAGTGGTCGAAGTGACCTGCGCCTTCTCCGGCGCGAGATGATCGGCACCAATCGATGCTGGAATCCTGGAAACCATCCACCTTTCCCAAGCCGACGGCTCGCCGTCGGCTCCGGATTCCGACGGCAGGCCGTCAGCTTGGGAAATGTCGGGCCTGTTTGAAGCATTCACAGCGCAACGTTCAACCGATGTCGCTCGCCCTAGAAATACGTGAGATCGCCTTCGCCTGAGCAGCCAGCACCAGGAGCACGAACATGACGGAGCCTCTCTCTCCCGACAAACTGCGGAAGATCGATGCGTACTGGCGGGCCGCCAATTATCTTTCCGTCGGGCAAATTTACCTGCTCGACAACCCGCTGATGAAGGAACCCCTGCAGCTCAAGCACGTGAAGGCGCGCTTGCTGGGCCACTGGGGCACGACGCCGGGCCAGAACTTCGTCTACGTGCATGTGAATCGGATCATTCAGGAATACGACCTGGACATGATCTATATCTCGGGTCCCGGACATGGCGGGCCCGCGGTCGTCGCTAACACGTATCTGGAGGGAACGTATAGCGAACTCTATCCGGCCATCACGCAGGACGAAGGCGGCTTGCGACGGCTGTTCAAACAGTTCTCCTTCCCCGGTGGGATTCCGAGCCACGCCGCGCCCGAAACGCCGGGCTCGATCCATGAAGGGGGTGAGCTCGGTTACAGCTTGAGCCACGCGTTCGGCGCCGCGTTCGACAATCCCGACCTGATCGTCGCCTGCGTCGTCGGCGACGGCGAAGCCGAGACCGGGCCGCTGGCGACCGGCTGGCACGGCAACAAGTTTCTCAATCCGATCCACGACGGTGCCGTGCTGCCGATTTTGCATCTCAACGGATACAAAATCGCCAACCCGACGATCCTCGCGCGGATCGGCCGCGAAGAACTCGAGCAACTGCTCCGCGGCTACGGCTACGAGCCCCATTTCGTCGAGGGGCATGATCCGGCCAAGATGCATCCGCTGATGGCCGAAACACTCGATGCCTGCGTCGCCAATATCAAACGAATCCAGTCCGACGCGCGCAAGACCGGCAAGTTCACGCGGCCCCGCTGGCCCATGATCGTGCTCAATAGCCCCAAAGGATGGACCGGCCCGAAAGTTGTCGATGGACAAAAGGTCGAAGGGACCTACCGCGCGCACCAGGTGCCCCTCTCCGAGCCCTCGAAGAATCCAGAACACCTGAAGATCCTCGAAAGCTGGATGCGCGGCTACAAGCCCGAGGAACTCTTCGACAAGAAGGGCACGTTGATTCCCGAGCTGGCCGCGCTGGCGCCGAAGGGCAATCGGCGGATGGGAGCCAATCCGCACGCCAACGGCGGCATTCTACTTCGCGATCTGCGTCTGCCCGACTTCCGTGCGTACGCGGTGGAAATCCCCAAGCCGGGATCGGTCGACGGCGAAGACACGCGCGTGCTGGGAAAATTCCTCGGCGACGTCATCAAACAGAACGCCGACCAGAGGAACTTCCGCGTCTTCGGTCCGGACGAAACGGCCTCCAATCGCCTGTTCGGTGTCTTGGACGCAACCAACAAGCAGTGGGAGGCCGAGGTCATCGAGAGCGACGATCACCTCGCCCCCGAAGGCCGCCTGATCGAAGTGCTGAGCGAGCATCAGTGCGAGGGCTGGCTCGAAGGCTACTTGCTCACCGGCCGTCACGGCTTGTTCAACTGCTACGAGGCGTTCATTCACATCATCGACTCGATGTTCAATCAGCACGCCAAGTGGCTCAAGGTGACGAAGGGAATCGAGTGGCGGCGGCAGATCGCCTCGCTCAATATCCTGCTTTCCTCGCACGTCTGGCGGCAGGACCACAACGGCTTCACGCACCAGGATCCGGGCTTTATCGACCTCGTTCTCAATAAAAAGGCCGAGATCGTGCGGGTCTACCTGCCGCCGGACGCCAACTGCCTGCTTTCGGTGGCCGACCATTGCCTCCGCAGCCGGCATTACGTGAATGTTGTCGTGGCCGGCAAGCATCCGGCTCCGCAATGGCTGAACATGGACCAGGCCGTCAAGCACTGCACCGCGGGCATCGGCCTGTGGGAATGGGCCAGTAACGACGCCGATTGCGAGCCGGACGTGATCATGGCGGCCGCCGGCGACGTGCCCACGCTCGAAATCCTGGCGGCGATTCAGCTGCTACGGGAACATTTGCCCGAGCTGAAAATTCGCATGATCAACGTCGTCGACCTGATGCGCTTGCAGCCGGCCAGCGAGCATCCGCACGGCCTGGACGACAACGACTTCGACACGCTCTTCACGAAGGACAAACCAGTTATCTTCGCGTATCACGGCTATCCGTGGCTGATTCATCGTCTCACGTATCGGCGGCACAACCACGACAACTTGCACGTCCGCGGCTACAAGGAAGAGGGGACGATCACCACGCCGTTCGACATGACGGTGCTCAACCAGATGGACCGCTTCAACCTGGTGATGGACGCCGTCGATCGTCTCCCGCAACTCGGCGGCAAGGCGGCCTACATCAAGCAGGCCTGCCGCGACAAATTGATCGAGCACAAAGAGTACATCCGGCAGTTCGGCGAAGACATGCCTGAAATTCGCAACTGGAAGTGGCACGTCTGACGCCGCGCCCCGTCGAGGAGTTCTTGATGCCTCGCAAATCTGACACTCCCGCCGTACCTCCGGCTGCGGCCGCCCCGTCGGCGCCGGTCGCCCCGCCCTCTCGCGTCGACGGTCAAAAAACCGCGGCCCCGGCACACCGGCGAATCGCCCAAGCTCTGGAGCAGTACGAGTGCGGGCCCGTTCGCTTCTCCGGCGACGAGAATGCCTCGTACGAGCGGCACCTGGTCTACGATAACGTCGTCGATCCCGAGGACGCCGAGCCGCGGCAAAAATTCGAGGCGGTGGCCCGTTCGCTGCGCGACCTGTTGTCGCAGCGATGGATCAAAACGTCCGACACGTACGATCGGGCGAACCCCAAGCGCGTCTATTACCTGTCGATGGAGTTCTTGATCGGCCGCTCGCTCACCAACAACATTCACAACTTGCTGGTCGAGCCGATCGCACAGGAGGCGATGAAGCGGGAGAAACTGGACCTGATGGAGCTGGCCGAAAGCGAGCCCGACGCCGGCTTGGGCAACGGCGGCCTGGGTCGCCTCGCCGCGTGCTATCTCGATTCTATGGCGACGCTGCAGCTGCCGGCAATCGGCTACGGTCTGCGTTACGAGTACGGCATCTTTCGCCAGGAAATTCGCGACGGCTTTCAGGTCGAGAGCCCCGACAACTGGCTGCGTCAGCCCGATCCGTGGGAGGTCCCCCGCCCCTCCGAGCAGGTGGAAGTCTGGTCGAACGCCCGGCTCCGCATTCAAAACGGCGTCGCGAAGATCGTCGGCGACGCGCCGCATTCGCTCTTTGCCATTCCCTACGATCGCCCGGTCGTCGGCTACGGAGGCAAGACGATCAACACTCTCCGCTTGTGGCAAGCCGTCCACCCCGACTACTTCGACCTTCGCGAGTTCGATCGAGGCGACTTCTTCGCCGCCGTGCACGACAAGGTGGCGGCCGAGAACCTCACCCGCGTCCTCTACCCGGACGATTCCACCTCCGCCGGCCGACGCCTGCGGTTCGCTCAGGAGTATTTTCTCGTCGCGGCGTCGCTGGCCGACATCATCCGCCGCTTCCGCCGCTTCAACAGCGACTGGCATGCCCTGCCCGACAAAGTGGCGATCCAGCTCAACGACACGCACCCGTCGCTGGCCGTTGCCGAACTGATGCGAATCCTCCTCGACGTCGCCCGCCTGGGTTGGGACGAGTCGTGGGATCTCACCGTGCGGACCCTCGCCTACACCAATCACACGCTCTTGCCCGAGGCGCTCGAAAAGTGGCCCGTCGAGGTGTTCGAGCTGATCGTGCCGCGGCATCTGGAGATCGTCTACGAGATCAATCGGCGATTCCTCGACGATGTCGCCGCTCAGCACCCCAACGACGACGATCGCGTCCGCCGCATGAGCCTGATCGAAGAAACGCCCGTCCGGCAGGTCCGCATGGCCCACCTGGCGATCCTCGGCAGCCACAGCACGAACGGCGTCGCGGCGCTCCACTCGGAACTTCTGCGCACGCACACTGTCCGCGACTTCGCCGAGATGTTCCCCGAGCGGTTCAACAACAAGACCAACGGCGTCACGCCCCGCCGTTGGCTCGAGCTGGCCAACCCGGCGCTCGCCGCCGTGATTAAAGAGGCGATCGGCGATGGCTGGGTCGGCGACCTCTCGCAGCTCACCAGGCTCGCGCCGCTGGGCAATGACAAGGCGTTTCGCGACCGAGTCCGGCAGGCCAAGCGAACGGCGAAAGCCAACTTCGCCAAGTGGCTGCAAACTTCGACGGGCCAGGTCGTCGAGCCCGACACGATCTTCGACAGCCAGATCAAGCGGATTCACGAGTACAAGCGGCAGCTGCTGAACGCGCTGCACGTGATCGTGCTCTACAACCGCATTCGCCAAGATCCCAAGTTCGATCCGCCGCCGCGGACCGTGTTTTTCGCTGGCAAGGCGGCACCCGCCTACGCGCTGGCCAAGCTGATCATCAAGTTCATCAACAACGTGGCCGCGACGATCGACGGCGACCCGGCCACGCGCGGCAAGCTCCGCGTCGTCTTCATTCCCGATTACAACGTCAGCATTGCCGAGCGGCTGATCCCCGCCAGCGACATCTCCGAACAAATCTCGACAGCCGGCTACGAGGCCAGCGGCACCAGCAACATGAAATTCATGATGAACGGCGCGCTCACGGTCGGCACCCGCGACGGCGCGACGATCGAAATGGCCCAGGCCGCCGGCGAGGACAACTTCTTCCTCTTCGGACTGACGGCCGAAGAGGTCGCCGCGCGGCGGGGCCACTACGATCCGCACTGGCACTACGACAACGAGCCCGAGACGCGAGAGGCCCTCGACCTGATTTCTTCCGATCACTTCAGCCGCTACGAGCCGGGAATCTTCGCCCCCATCCACGAAACGCTGCTGGAGCACGGCGACTTTTACATGCACCTGGCCGACCTCACCGCCTACGTGAAAACGCAGACGGCAGCCGGTGCCCTGTATGCCGACGCGGACGCCTGGTTTCGCAAAGTGGTGGCCAATATCGCCAACTCGGGGCGCTTCTCCAGCGACCGGGCCATTCAGGAATACGCGGCCGAAATCTGGCACGCACACCCCTGCGCCGTGCCGGCCGCTCCGCCGTCATAAGAGCGAGTCTGTGGCCGGTGGGTCCCGTAACGCCTCTTTGAAGAAGGACACGGCATGAGACGGTTGACTGGCTTGCTGGCTCTCGTTGGGCTGATTTCCGGCGTGGTTGCCTGGATGATGCCCGCGGCGGGACTGGCCGACGGGGAGGCCGCCCCGGTTTTCGTAGACAAGGTCCCCGAAGGATATCGCGACTGGAAGTTGATTTCTGTCGCCCACGAAGAAGGGAATCTTCACAGTTTCGCTGCCGTGTTGGGTAACGAGGTCGCGCTCAAGGCGGCTCGCGAAGGGACGCTGCCGTACCCCGATGGCGCGATCATTGCCGCCCTGCACTGGCATCACGTGCCGTCAGAGGAAAACAACAAGATCTTCGGACGTTCCCAATCGTTCGTTGCCGGCGCTCCCACGAGCGTTCAGTTCATGGTCAAGGACTCGAAAAAGTACGCCGCGACGGGAGGCTGGGGTTTCGGTCATTTCAATGGCCGCGAGGAGAAACCTGCCGCAGTGGCGCTGCTTCAAACGTGCTTTCCTTGCCATCAGAAGATCAAATCTCGCGACTTGGTCTTCACCCGGTACGCGCCTTGACGGCTGCGTCAGGAGGACACGTGTCTCTTTCGCCTCTGGCCGGCAAACCGGCCCCGCAAAGCTTGCTCATCGACGTCGCCGCGCTCGAGCGCGAATACGCCACTCGCACTCCTGATCTCGCCGACCCGAATCAAAAGGTGAGCTTCGGCACGAGCGGCCACCGCGGCACGCCGCGCAACGGCTCTTTCACCGACGCGCACATTGCCGCCATCACGCAAGCGATCTGCGAGTACCGTCACGAGCAGAAGATCGACGGCCCCGTTTACATGGGGAAGGACACGCACGCCCTCTCCGGCCCCGCCCAGCGCACGGCGCTCGAAGTGCTGGCCGCTAACGACGTCGAGACGATCATCCAGCGCGACGACGGCGTCACGCCGACCCCCGTCATCTCGCGGGCGATCATTGTTTACAACCGCGGCAGGAAAGAGCGCCTGGCCGACGGCATCATCATCACCCC
>Ga0210390_10000892_pt1 | contig 30212 bp, 31 predicted proteins | sample IncBWH11OmetaG_FD_161050 | JGI IMG/M metagenome (GOLD analysis project Ga0210390, IMG submission 161050) | Forest soil microbial communities from Barre Woods Harvard Forest LTER site, Petersham, Massachusetts, United States - Inc-BW-H-11-O ...
CACAGCGACTGTTCAAATTCGGCCAGAAGTGAGCCTGCAGGCCAGCTTGGCGGCGGTGCTGCGCCCAATACTGCGATCAGGTGTTGAAGACATCGCGATCGACAATCTGCGCACGTTGACCGGTGGTGCCAGCCGAACCACGTGGGCATTCGATGCCGTTACGCCCGACGAACGGCGGTCGCTGATCCTGCGCATCGGCCCGCCGGACGACGTGCACGCCGGAATGGAGCTCGAAGCCCGCGCGCAGGCTGCCGCCGCGGCCGCCGGCGCGCCTGTCCCCCACGTCTTGATTGCCGACGATTCGCCTGCCGCACTGGGCAATCCGTTCTTGATCTGCGATGAGATCAAAGGCGAGACCATCGTTCGGCGTATCGAGCGGCAACTTGACCAGACTGGCCGGTCGCGGTTGCTGAGCCAGTGCGCGCAGGCGCTCGCAGCCATCCACCGGGCCGATATCGGCGCAGTAAACGACCCGCAGCTTTCCGCCCAGGATCAACTCGTCGAATGGCGCGAGCGACTGGACGCCATGGGCGACACCACCGCCACATTCGAGTGCGCCTTTCGCTGGCTCGACGCCCACCGGCCTGCGCCGTCGCCGTCGCGCCTGGTGCACGGCGACTACCGGATGGGCAACCTCATCATCGACGGAGCCGAGCTGGCGGCCGTGCTGGACTGGGAGCTGGTGCGCATCGGTGAGGTCTACGAAGACCTGGCCTGGTTTTGCATCAGGGCCTGGCGGTTCGGCGCTCCTGCCGACCGCGCGGCCGGCGGATTGGGCAGCATCGAGGATTTTCTGCACGCCTACCAAAAGGCCAGCGGGACCGCGGTCGATCGCTTGGCGTTTCACTGGTGGTTGGTGCTCGCCACGCTGCGCTGGGGTGTCATCTGCCGCTACCAAGCCGAGCGCCACCTGAGCGGACAGACCCGCTCGGTCGAGCTGGCGGCAATCGGCCGCCGAGTCTGCGAAACCGAGTGGGATCTGCTCATTCTCCTCGATAAGGGTGCACCCGAGGCCCGATAACTGCCTAAGATTCGGCTGTGGCCACTCCTGATGAGGCAATCAACACGATCCGCGAGGTCGGCGGCGCACAACCGGGCTACCGGGCGTTGCACGCCAAGGGCAAGCTGTATCACGGCACCTTCACCGCCGCCGCCGACGCCGCCCAACTCTCCCGCGCAGCACACCTGACCGGTTCGACCGTGCCCGCGCTGATCCGGTTCTCCAGCGGCTCAGGCAATCCGGCGCAGCCTGACAACGTACCGGGGGTGCGCGGGCTGGCGGTCAAGTTCACGCTTCCGGACGGATCGACCACCGACGTCTCAACCCAGACCGCAAGGCTGTTTCCGGCCAGCACACCAGAGGGCTTCCTGTCGCTGCTACGCGCGAGCAAGCCCGGCGTCACCGCTCCGCTACGTCTGGCCGGCTACATCGCCACCCATCCCCGATTCCTGTCCGCGTTGCCGGTCGTGCGTGACGCGAACAAAGTGCCGGTCAGCTACGGCACCGTCGCGTACCACGGCCTGCACGCGTTCCGCTGGGTCGCCGCCGACGGCAGCGCGCGATTCGTCCGCTACCACTTGCTTCCTGACGCGGGCGAAGAGTTTCTGCCGCCCCCGGTCGCAGCGCAGAAGAGCGCGGACTTTCTGGTCGACGAACTCGACGAGCGCCTCACATCGGGTCCGGTGCGGTTCGCCTACCAAGTGCAGATCGCCGCGGAAGGCGATTCGCTGGTGGATCCGTCCCGACCGTGGCACAGCACCAAGACCGTCACGGTCGGCACCATCGACGTCACCGGCGTCGAGACGCAGCGCGAGCACGGCGGCGACATCGTCGTGTTCGACCCCATGCGGGTCACCGACGGCATCGAGCCCTCGGATGACCCGGTGCTGCGGTTCCGCACGCTCGCGTACTCGGCGTCGGTGAAGCTGCGCACGGGCGTGGATCGCGGCCCCGAGGCGCCCCCCTCCTGATGACGTCCGCGTACGGTCGTCCCACCGCGGCCGAACTCATTGCCGCGGTAGCCGAATTTCTCGAGATCGATGTGCGGGAGTCGACCGCGGGCCAGGTCAATTTCCATGCGCGGGTTGCGGCCAACGCGCTGCGCATCGTCGAACGAGAGCTGCTCGCGGGCTCCGACGACGGCGTCGACAGCGCGCTGGCCGGCGTCGGATGTGTCGACGAAGCCGAGCTGGCTGCCGCCATCCGTTCCGGCGAGCTGGACGGGGGCAGCGACCAGGTGCAATCGGCGTTGCGTGCGTTGGTCGGTCGCCGACTGGCTGCCGCACACCCCGGCTACCAGGACGAGTAAGGAGAAACGCCATGCCCGCTGCCGAGGTCGTCGATCTGGCCGACGAGCTGTTCGCGGCCATCGAGCGCGGTGACGAGGCACGAATCGACGAGCTCTTCGCCGACGACATCGCGGTATGGCGGGCGGGCGCCCGCCGCGACGACGACAAAGTGCGGGCGCTGAAGGTGCTGCACTGGTTCATCGACGTCACCACGCAGCGCCGCTACGAGATCCTCGATCGCCAGCTGTTCCCGGACGGTTTCGTCCAGCAGCACATCCTGCACGCCGCCGGTCGCAACGGCGGATCGATCGCCCTGCGGGTGTGCATCGTGATTAAGTTGGGGGTCTCCCCTAGTTCTCAAGAGCTAATCAGCCGTATCGACGAGTACTTCGACCCAGCCGACATCGCCCCGCTGATGAGCTAGCCGGCAACGGAGGAGCCGATGACCACCCTGGAAACTCTGCTGAGCGATCCTGACACCGCAGGGGTATGGAACCTCGTTTCCGATAAATCCACGATCAGCTTCAAGATCAGGAACATGTGGGGCCTGATCAGCGTCAAAGGCCGATTCGCCGACGTCAGCGGCGACGGCCAGATCACCGGCAAGGGTGCCATCTTCGGCCGCGTCGACATCCAGGTGGCGTCGTTGCATACCGGCATCCGCAAACGCGACCAGCATCTGCGGTCGGCGGATTTCTTCGACGCCGAGCGCTTCCCGGAGATCAGCGTCGTGGTTACCGCCCTGGAGCCGACCTCGGGTGACGCCGCCGATCTGCGGGCCACCTTCACCATCAAGGGCGTCACCGCCCCGGTGCCGCTGCCGGTCCGGGCCACCCTGCTCGACGACGGGTCGGTGCGGGTCTCGGCGAAAACCGAGGTCGACCGGGCCCAATTCGACCTGGGCTGGAATCGGCTGGGCATGGTCGGCGAGAGGGCGACCGTGTCGGCCGAGGCGTACTTCGTCCGAGCGTCACGGTAAGCACCGCCGGGCAGTACGATCTGGACCGTGTCTGCCACCAGCCCTTTGCGAGTCCTCGTGTACAGCGACAACGCCAAGACCCGCCAGGACGTCATGCTGGCGTTGGGCAAACGGTTGCATCCGAACCTGCCCGAGCTGAGCTACGTCGAAGTGGCCACCGGACCGGTCGTTATCCAGCAGATGGACGCCGGAGGCATCGATCTGGCGATCCTCGACGGCGAGGCGACCCCCGAGGGCGGCATGGGGATCGCCAAACAGCTCAAAGACGAAATCGACCAGGGGCCGCCGATCGTGGTGCTGACCGGGAGGCGCGACGACGCCTGGCTGGCCAAGTGGTCACGCGCCGAGGGTGCGGTCCCCCACCCGATCGACCCGATCCGGCTCAGCCGGACGGTGCTCGAGTTGCTGCGCCCTGCTGTTCACTAACCGATCACCGAACCCAGAGCGCAAGCTGACACGGGTCGCTCAGCGCAGCCGGCCGGCGCCGCAAACCAACACCGCAATTAGATCAAACACATTGCTGCCCAACATTACTCGCCAATCTCTGATTGCCGACTAGCCGTCGTTCGGGTCGACCGGCCGACCACCCAACCGGCTGTGGTTGAGGTCACATCTAGACTGCTGAGCGCGGGACTACACAAGGTCGCTAGGCTGTGGTTGCGCTCACAGTCAGTCAGGCAAAAGACAAATAGTTAGGCAGCGTCTACGCGGCATGAATGTGTACCTACCCATCCTCGTGCTTGGGGGGATCGCCGCTGCTTTCGCCCTCGGCTCGGTCGCGCTCGCGCAGATCACCGGTCCGTCGCGTTTCAACCGGGCGAAGCTCGAGGCGTACGAATGCGGGATCGAGCCCAGCGACCAGCCGGCCAACGCGCCGCACGCAGGCAGCGGGCAGCGGTTCCCGGTGAAGTACTACCTGACGGCGATGCTGTTCATCGTCTTCGATATCGAGATCGTGTTCCTGTACCCGTGGGCGGTCAGCTACGACCAGCTGGGGCTGTTCGCGCTCATCGAGATGGTGGTCTTCATTCTGACCGTCTTCGTGGCCTACGCCTACGTATGGCGCCGCGGCGGCTTGACTTGGGATTGAGGTAAATCGTGGGCCTGGAAGAGAAAGTGCCAAGCGGCTTCTTGCTGACGACCGTCGAGCAACTGGCGGGTTACTTTCGCAAGAACTCGTTGTGGCCGGCCACATTCGGATTGGCCTGCTGCGCGATCGAGATGATGGCCACTGCCGGCCCGCGATTCGACATCGCGCGCTTTGGCATGGAGAGGTTTTCAGCGACTCCACGGCAGGCGGACCTGATGATCGTGGCCGGTCGCGTGAGCCAGAAAATGGCGCCGGTGCTGCGTCAGATCTACGACCAGATGGCCGAACCCAAATGGGTTTTGGCCATGGGCGTATGCGCCTCCTCCGGCGGCATGTTCAACAACTACGCGATCGTGCAGGGCGTGGACCACGTCGTCCCGGTAGACATCTACCTGCCCGGCTGCCCGCCGCGTCCGGAGATGTTGCTGTACGCAATCCTGAAGCTGCACGACAAGATTCAGGAGATGCCGTTGGGCGTCAACCGGGAGCAGGCCATCGCCGAAGCGGAACAGGCGGCCCTTGCGGTCAGGCCGACGATCGAGATGCACGGACTGTTGCGATGAGCTCGCCGGAACACGACCCGAAACGAGCGGCCAGCGAGGTCGGCGGATCTCCAGTTGGCGCCGACCAGGCCGACCCGGAGCTGATCGACGTCCGCCATGGCATGTTCGGCGTCCACGGCAGCGGTGACACGTCGGGCTACGGACGACTGGTACGCCAGGTCACGATCGACGACGGCAGTCCGCGCCCCTACGGCGGATACTTCGACGAGGTGGTCGACCGGCTGACCGAGGCTTTGAAAGCCGACGACGACGTCGAATTCGCCGACGCCATTGAGAAAGTCGTCGTCTACCGTGAAGAGCTGACCCTGCACGTGCGTCGCGAGCTGCTGCCTCAGGTCGCTCGCCGGCTTCGTGACGACCCGCAACTGCGCTTTGAGTTGTGCTTGGGCGTCAACGGTGTGCACTACCCACACGAAAGCGGACGCGAGCTGCACGCGGTCTATCCACTGAGCTCGATTACCCATGGACGTCGTGTCCGACTGGAAGTGGCTGCGCCGGACGGTGATCCGCACATCCCGTCGTTGTTCGCGATCTACCCGACCAACGACTGGCACGAGCGCGAGACCTACGACTTCTTCGGCATCATCTTCGATGGCCACCCGTCGTTGACCCGCATCGAGATGCCCGACGACTGGCAGGGACATCCGCAGCGCAAGGACTATCCGCTCGGTGGTGTCCCGGTGGAGTACAAGGGCGCGCAGATACCCCCGCCCGACGAGCGGAGGTCCTACAACTGATGAGCGAAACCACGAGCGCGGCGCACGGCGATGGTTCGGACACCTTAATCGCTGTCGTCGGCCAGGATTGGAACCAGATCGTCGAGGCCGCCCGCAAAGGCGAACCCGGTGAACGGATCGTCGTCAACATGGGACCTCAGCACCCGTCCACCCACGGCGTGCTGCGGCTGATTCTGGAGATCGAGGGCGAGACGGTTACCGACGCCCGGTGCGGAATCGGCTACCTGCACACCGGAATCGAGAAGAATCTCGAGTACCGGTACTGGACGCAAGGTGTGACCTTCGTAACCCGAATGGATTACCTGTCACCATTTTTCAACGAAACCGCCTACTGCCTGGGCGTGGAGAAGCTGCTCGGTATCACCGATGAGATCCCCGAACGCGTCAGCGTCATCCGGGTCATGATGATGGAGCTCAACCGGATCTCCTCGCACCTGGTCGCTTTGGCGACCGGCGGTATGGAACTGGGCGCTATGACGCCGATGTTCACCGGCTTCAAGGGCCGCGAGATCGTCCTCACACTGTTCGAGTCGATCACCGGCCTGCGCATGAACAGCGCCTACATCCGGCCCGGGGGTGTCGCGCAGGACCTGCCACCCGACGCGAAGACCGAGATCGCCGAAGCCCTCAAGCCGTTGAAGGTCACGCTGCACGAGATGGACAACCTGCTCAGCGAGAGCGCCATCTGGAAGGCGCGCACCAGAGACGTCGGGTACCTGGACTTGACCGGCTGCATGGCACTGGGAGTGACCGGGCCCTGCCTACGGTCCACCGGGCTGCCACACGACCTGCGCCGCACCGAACCCTACTGCGGATACGAGAACTACGAGTTCGACGTGATCACGGACGACGGTTGTGATGCCTACGGCCGCTACATCATTCGCGTCAAGGAGATGTGGGAGTCCGTGAAGATCGTCGAACAGTGCCTGGATAAGCTCAAGCCTGGCCCGACGATGGTGGAGGACCGCAAGATCGCCTGGCCGGCCGATCTGAAAGTCGGCCCGGACGGGCTGGGCAACTCGCCAGAGCACATCGAGAAGATCATGAACGGCTCGATGGAAGCGTTGATCCACCACTTCAAGCTGGTCACCGAGGGCATCCGGGTTCCGGCCGGGCAGGTCTACGTCGCCGTCGAATCGCCCCGCGGCGAGTTGGGTGTGCACATGGTCAGCGACGGCGGCACCCGGCCGTACCGGGTGCATTACCGGGACCCGTCGTTCACCAACCTGCAGGCCGTCGCCGCCATGTGCGAGGGCGGCATGGTCGCCGACGTGATCAGCGCGGTGGCCAGTATCGACCCGGTGATGGGCGGGGTGGACCGATGACCTCAGCGCAGACTCCCGGCGTCGGCAGGAACGGCGAGCGGGTGTTCATCCGGCTGGGTCCGCCACCCGAGGAGCCCGGGCAGTTCGTCACCGAGGGCGCACCGCAGTCGTACCCGGCCGACGTGCAGGCACGGTTGGAGGTCGACGCCAAGGAGATCATCGGCCGCTACCCCAATCCCCGCTCGGCGCTGCTGCCGCTGCTGCACCTGGTGCAGGCGCAAGACGGTTACGTGACGCCGGCTGGTGTTGAGTTCTGCGGCGAGCAGCTCGAATTAACCGGGGCCGAAGTTGCCGCTGTCGCAAGCTTTTACACCATGTATCGTCGCGGACCCACCGGCGAGTACCTGGTCGGAGTCTGCACGAACACGCTGTGCGCGGTGATGGGCGGCGACGCGATCTTCGACTCGCTCAAGGAGCATCTCGGCATCGGCAATGACGAGACGACGCCGGACGGATCGGTCACCCTGCAACACATCGAGTGCAACGCCGCGTGCGACTTCGCGCCGGTGGTGATGGTCAACTGGGAGTTCTACGACAACCAGACTTGCGAGTCGGCGCGCAAGCTCGTCGACGGGCTGCGCTCCGGTAAGCCTCCCGCTCCCTCACGTGGTGCGCCGTTGTGCAAATTCAAAGAGACCGAGCGGATCCTGGCCGGTTTCCCCGACACACGGCCGGACGAAGGTCAGGGCGGAGCCGGTGCGGCCACACTGGCCGGCCTGCGCGCGGCCAAAGAACGCAACATGACAGCACCGTCACCCGACAGTTCAGGGGAAGGTCAGTAATGGGGTCACCAACGCCGCTGGCTCCTGTGCTGAGCCGCTTTTGGGACGACCCCGAATCGTGGACTCTCGAGACCTACCGCCGCAACGACGGCTACAAGGCGCTGGAGAAGGCCTTGAAGATGGAGCCCGACGCGGTAATCACGGCCGTCAAGGATTCCGGGCTGCGCGGCCGCGGCGGCGCGGGCTTCTCGACCGGGACGAAGTGGTCGTTCATCCCGCAGGGCGACAGCGGTGCGGCCGCTAAGCCGCACTACCTGGTGGTCAACGCCGACGAGTCGGAACCTGGTACGTGCAAAGACATTCCACTGATGCTGGCCACCCCGCACGTCCTGGTCGAAGGGGTGATCATCGCGTCGTACGCGATCCGGGCCAGCCACGCCTTCATCTACGTGCGCGGTGAAGTGCTGCCGGTGCTGCGCCGCCTTCACAACGCGGTGGCCGAGGCGTACGCCAACGGCTACGTGGGCCGCAACATCGCCGGGTCGGGCTACGACCTGGAATTGGTGGTACACGCCGGAGCCGGTGCTTACATCTGCGGCGAGGAGACGGCGCTGCTCGACTCGTTGGAGGGCCGTCGCGGCCAGCCGCGACTACGTCCACCCTTCCCCGCGGTAGCCGGCCTGTACGGCTGCCCGACGGTGATCAACAACGTCGAGACCATCGCCAGCGTCCCGTCGATCGTCCTCAACGGCGTGGACTGGTTCCGGTCGATGGGCAGCGAGAAATCGCCCGGCTTCACGCTGTATTCGCTGTCCGGGCACGTGACGCGGCCGGGCCAGTACGAAGCGCCGCTGGGCATCACGCTGCGGGAACTGCTCGACTACGCCGGCGGGGTGCGGGCCGGCCACCAGCTGAAGTTCTGGACGCCCGGTGGATCGTCTACGCCGCTGCTCACCGATGAGCATCTCGACGTGCCACTGGACTACGAGGGCGTCGGAGCAGCCGGGTCGATGCTGGGTACCAAGGCGCTGGAGATTTTCGATGAGACCACCTGCGTGGTGCGCGCGGTGGGCCGGTGGATCGACTTCTACAAGCACGAATCATGCGGTAAGTGCACGCCGTGTCGCGAGGGCACGTTCTGGCTGAGTCAGATCTACCACCGCCTGGAAGCCGGTCGCGGCACTGCCGAAGACCTGGACAAGCTGCTGGATATCTCCGACGCGATTCTCGGTAAGTCGTTCTGCGCCTTGGGCGATGGCGCGGCGAGCCCGGTCGCGTCGTCGATCCAATTCTTCCGCGACGAGTACGTCGCGCATATCGAGGGCGGCGGCTGCCCGTTCGACCCCAAGCTGTCCATGCTCGCCCCGAATGGAGCCTCATGACGCAAACCGCGGACACCGGAGAGAAGGTTGCCCAGCCGGAGCTGGTGAAGCTGACCATCGACGGCACCGAAATCAGTGTGCCCAAGGGCACTTTAGTGATCCGCGCCGCGGAGTTGATCGGGGTGCAGATCCCCCGGTTCTGCGACCACCCGCTACTGGACCCGGTCGGCGCGTGCCGCCAGTGCATCGTCGAGATCGAGGGCCAGCGCAAGCCGATGGCCTCGTGCACCATCCCGGTCGCCGACGACATGGTGGTGCGCACGCAATTCAGCTCGGAGGTCGCCGACAAGGCGCAGCACGGGGTGATGGAGCTCCTGCTGATCAACCACCCCCTGGACTGCCCGATGTGCGACAAGGGCGGCGAGTGCCCGCTGCAGAACCAGGCGATGTCCAACGGTCGCCCCGATTCCCGGTTCCACGACGTCAAGCGCACGTTCACCAAGCCGATCAACATTTCTTCGCAGGTGCTGCTGGACCGCGAGCGCTGCATCCTGTGCGCGCGCTGCACCCGGTTTTCCGACCAGATCGCCGGCGACCCGTTCATCGAGATGCTCGAGCGCGGCGCGCTGCAACAGGTCGGCATCTACGCCAACGAGCCGTTCGAGTCGTACTTCTCCGGCAACACCGTGCAGATCTGCCCCGTCGGGGCGCTGACCGGTACCGCCTACCGGTTCCGGGCCCGCCCGTTCGACCTCGTCTCCAGCCCGAGCGTGTGCGAGCACTGCGCCTCGGGATGCGCGCAGCGCACCGACCACCGCCGCGGCAAGGTGCTGCGCCGGCTGGCCGGCGACGAGCCCGAAGTCAACGAGGAATGGAACTGCGACAAAGGCCGATGGGCTTTTACCTACGCCACGCAGGGTGATCGCATCACCACCCCCCTGGTCCGCGACGCCTCTGGCGCGCTGGTGCCCGCCTCCTGGCCGCACGCGGTTGCCGTCGCCGTCGAGGGTCTCACCTCCGCAGCCGGCGGTACCGGCGTGCTGCCGGGTGGCCGGCTGACCGTCGAAGACGCCTACGCCTATTCCAAGTTCGCCCGAATCGTGTTGGGCACCAACGACATCGACTTTCGTGCCCGCCCGCATTCCAGCGAGGAGGCGCAATTCCTGGCGGCCCGGGTCGCCGGTACGTCGATCACGACCAGCTACTCGGACCTGGAGTCCGCGCCGGTGGTCTTGCTCGCCGGCTTCGAACCGGAGGAAGAGTCGCCGATCGTTTACCTGCGGCTGCGGAAAGCCGCACGCAAGCACGGGCTGGCGGTACATGCGGTTGCGCCGTTCGCCAGCAACGGGTTGCAGAAGATGCACGGCACCCTGATTCAGACCGCGCCCGGCGGCGAGGCCGTGGCGTTGGACGGGCTGGCCGGCGGCGATCTCGGCGCCCTGCTGTCCAAGCCCGGGGCGATCATCATCGTCGGCGAACGGCTGGCCGGCGTGCCCGGCGGGCTGTCCGCCGCGGCGCGGCTCGCCGACACCACCGGCGCGCAGCTGGCGTGGGTGCCTCGCCGCGCCGGCGAACGCGGCGCGCTAGAGGCCGGGGCGCTGCCGGGGTTGCTGCCCGGTGGCCGGCCGCTCAGCGACGAAACCGCCCGCGCGCAGGTGGCCCAGGGCTGGCACGTCTCCGAATTGCCTGCCGCCGAAGGACGTGACGCCGACGGAATCCTGGCTGCGGCCGCCGACGGCACACTGGGCGCTCTGCTCGTCGGCGGCATCGAACCGGACGACTTCGCCGACCCCGCCGCGGTCCTGGCCGCGCTGGATGCCGCGGGATTTGTGGTGAGCCTGGAGCTGCGGCACAGCGCGGTGACCGAACGCGCCGACGTGGTGTTCCCGATCGCGCCGGCGGCTGAGAAGTCGGGGACGTACGTCAACTGGGAGGGCCGCAAGCGCAGCTTCTCGGCTGCGCTGCCGCCGGCCGCCACACCAGACCTGCGAGTACTCGACACCCTGGCCGACGAGATGGGCATCGACCTGGGCTTCCCCACGGTGGCCGCGGCGCTCGCCGAACTGAATGCGATGGGCGTCTGGGACGGCGCTCCCGTCGCGGCGCCGACCGTCGCCGCTGCCGGGGCCGCGAAAGCCGGTGCCGGTAAAGCCGTGTTGGCCGGCTGGCGGATGCTGCTCGACGAGGGGCGGCTGCAGGACGGCGAGCCGCACCTGGCCGGCACCGCGCGCACGCCGGTGGTGCGGTTGTCGGAGGAGACCGCGAACGCGATCGGCGCCGCCGACGGCGACAACGTCACCGTCAGTACCGCACGCGGCGAGATCACGCTGCCGTTGACGGTCACTGAAATGCCCGACGACGTGGTGTGGCTGCCGCTGAACTCGCCGGGCTCGGCGGTGCACCGGCAGCTGGGCGTCACGCCCGGCGCCGCGGTGGAAATCCGCGCGGACGACGATGCAGAGCGAAGCGATGCTGAGGAGCCGCGCAAATGATCGGGGTAGCCAAATGATTCCCGGCTTCGGACACGACACGTGGTGGCTGATCCTGGCCAAGGCGCTTCTCGTCTTTGTGTTCCTGGTGCTGACGGTGCTGATCGCGATCCTTGCCGAACGCAAGATCCTGGGCCGGATGCAGCTGCGCTGGGGTCCCAACCGGGTCGGGCCGCGCGGCTACCTGCAAAGCCTGGCCGACGGCATCAAGCTGGCGCTTAAGGAGCCGATCACCCCGTTCGGCGTTGAAAAGCCGATCTTCCTACTGGCACCGGCCATCTCGACGATTCCCGCCATCACCGCCTTCGCGTTCATCCCGTTCGGGCCCCAGGTTTCCGTGTTCGGCCACTGGACTCCACTGCAAATCACCGACCTGCCGGTGGCGGTGCTGTTCATTCTGGCGCTCTCGTCCATCGGGGTTTACGGCATCGTGCTGGCGGGATGGTCGTCGGGCTCCACCTATCCGCTGCTGGGCGGGGTGCGCTCCACGGCGCAGGTGATCTCCTACGAGGTCGCGATGGGCCTGTCCTTCGCCACCGTGTTCCTGTTCGCCGGAACGATGTCCACGTCGCAGATCGTGTCCGCCCAAGACCGGGTCTGGTACGTCTTCCTGTTGCTGCCGTCGTTCACGACTTACCTGGTGTCCATGGTCGGCGAGACCAACCGGGCGCCGTTCGACCTGCCCGAGGCCGAAGGCGAACTGGTCGCGGGTTTCCACACCGAGTACTCGTCGCTGAGCTTCGCGATGTTCTATCTAGCCGAGTACATCAACATGACCACGGTCTCGGCCCTGGCCGCGACGTTATTCATGGGCGGCTGGCACGCGCCGTGGCCGCTGAACATGTGGGCCGGCGCCAACAGCGGCTGGTGGCCGGTGCTGTGGTTCACCGCCAAGGTGTGGCTGTTCCTCTTCGCCTACTTCTGGCTGCGGGCGACGCTGCCGCGGCTGCGCTACGACCAGTTCATGGCGCTGGGGTGGAAGCTACTTATCCCGGTGTCGCTGGTCTGGGCGCTGATCGCCGCGGCGATCCGCACGCTGCGGGACCAGGGCTACCCGCACTGGACGCCGCTGCTGGTCGGCGCCAGCATCGTCGTCACCGTCGTGCTGCTCTATTTGCTGCAAAGACCGTTCAGCAACAGGGAAATCCGCAAGAGGCACCGCCGCCAAGAGCCGGTCGAGGCAGGGTCCTCAGCGCCCTTCGAGCCGGCATTTCCCACGCCGCCGCTGCCCGGCCAGCCGCTGGTGCCGGCGAGCAAGGAGGCTGCACATGGCTAAATTCCTGAGTTCCATCGCCGGATTCGGCGTCACGTTCGGCTCGATGTTCAGACGGCCCGTCACCGAGGGCTACCCGGAAAAGCCCGGACCGGTGAAGCCGCGCTATCACGGGCGCCATCAGCTCAACCGCTACGACGACGGACTGGAGAAGTGCATCGGCTGCGAACTGTGCGCGTGGTCCTGCCCCGCGGACGCCATCTACGTCGAGGGCGCCGACAACACCGACGAGGCCCGATTTTCACCGGGCGAGCGCTACGGCCGGGTGTACCAGATCAACTATCTGCGCTGCATCGGCTGCGGGCTGTGCGTCGAAGCCTGCCCGACCCGCGCATTGACGATGACCAACCACTACGAGATGGCCGACGACAACCGCGCCGACCTGATCTACGAAAAACAGAACCTGCTGGCGCCGTTGCTGGAGGGCATGACCCCAGCGCCGCACCCCAGGGCTGAAGGCGCCACCGACGCCGATTACTACCGCGGCAACGTGACGTCAGAAGGCTTGCGGGACAAGCAGAATCCGGACGCCCCGCAGTGATCACTTCGACGAACACGCTGCTGGCCGCCGAGACGCTCGCCCGCACCTCCACCGGCGAGGCGGTCACCTTCTACCTGTTGGGCACGCTGGCGTTGATCGGTGCGGTGGGCGTCGTATTGGCGGCCAACGCGGTCTACTCCGCGATGTTCCTGGCGATGACGATGATCATCCTGGCGGTGTTCTACATGATCGAAGACGCCCTGTTCCTCGGCGTGGTCCAGATCGTCGTCTACACCGGCGCAGTGATGATGCTGTTTTTGTTCGTGCTGATGCTGATCGGCGTGGACTCCGCGGAGTCCCTGGTCGAGACGCTGCGCGGACAACGGGTCGCCGCGGTGGTGGCCGGGGTGGGATTCGGCATCGTGCTCATCGCCGGCATCGGCAGCGTGACGACGGGCGGTTTCACCGGATTGGCGCAGGCCAATGCCGGTGGCAACGTCCAGGGTTTGGCGGCGCTGATCTTCTCCCGCTATCTGTGGGCATTCGAGCTGACCAGCGCGCTGCTGATCACCGCGGCCATCGGCGCGATGATTCTGGCGCACCGGGAGCGCTTCGAGCGCCGCAAGACGCAGCGCGAGCTGTCGATCGAGCGGTTCCGCCCGGGTGGCCACCCGACCCCGATGCCCAGTCCGGGTGTCTATGCCCGGCACAACGCAGTCGACATGGCCGCGCGACTTCCCGACGGCACGTACTCCCGGTTGTCGGTGCCCCAAGTGTTGGAACAGCGGACAGCCGACGAACTGGAAGTGCACGCCCGCGGTTCCAATGGTTCCAAGAACGGTGCGTCATGAATCCGCAGAACTACGTCTACCTCTCGGCGCTGCTATTCACAATCGGAGCGGCCGGTGTGCTGTTGCGCCGCAACGCCATCGTGATGTTCATGTGCGTCGAGCTCATGCTCAACGCGGTCAACCTGGCGTTCGTCACGTTCGCCCGGATGCATGGTCGGCTCGACGGCCAGATGGTGGCGTTCTTCACCATGGTCGTCGCCGCGTGCGAGGTCGTGGTGGGCCTGGCGATCATCATGACGATTTTCCGTGCCCGTAAATCGGCCTCGGTCGACGACGCGAACCTGCTAAAAGGGTAGAACCGCGTGACAAACATCGCACACTTCATCTGGCTGGTCGTTGCTCTCCCCGCGGCCGGCGCCGCGATACTGCTGCTCGGCGGCAGACGCACCGACCCGTGGGGACACCTGCTCGGCTGCGCGACCGCGTTGGCCTCGTTCGGAGTCGGCGTGAAGCTGCTCGTCGACATGCTCGGCCGGCACGGCGACGCCCGGACCATCAGCCAGAACCTGTTCAGCTGGGTCCCGGTCGGCAACCTGCAAGTCGACTTCGGTCTGCAAATCGACCAGTTGTCGATCTGCTTCGTACTGCTGATCACCGGAGTCGGCTCGCTGATCCACATCTACTCGGTCGGCTACATGGCCGAAGACCCAGACCGCCGAAGGTTTTTCGCTTATCTCAACCTTTTCCTCGCAGCGATGCTGTTGCTGGTGGTCGCCGACAACTACCTCGTCCTGTACACGGGTTGGGAAGGTGTGGGCCTGGCGTCCTACCTGCTGATCGGTTTCTGGTATCAGAAGCCGACCGCGGCCACCGCGGCCAAGAAGGCGTTCGTGATGAACCGGGTCGGGGACGCCGGGCTGGCGCTGGCGATCTTCGTGATCTTCGCCAACTTCGGCACGCTGTCCTACGCGCAAGTTTTCGGCCAAGCCCCCGGTGCCAGCCGCGCTGCACTGACGGCGATCGGGTTGCTGCTGCTGTCGGGCGCCTGCGCCAAATCCGCACAGGTTCCGCTGCAGGCGTGGCTCGGTGACGCGATGGAAGGCCCCACCCCGGTGTCCGCGCTGATCCACGCCGCCACCATGGTGACCGCCGGTGTGTATCTGATCGTGCGGTCCAACCCGCTGTACAACCTGGCGCCGGACGCCCGGCTTGGCGTGATCATCGTCGGCGCGGTGACCCTGCTGTTCGGGGCGATCATCGGCTGCGCCAAGGACGACATCAAACGCGCGCTGGCCGCGTCCACGATGAGTCAGATCGGTTACATGGTGCTGGCCGCGGGCCTCGGCCCGGCCGGCTACGTGTTCGCGATCATGCACCTACTCACCCACGGATTCTTCAAAGCCGGCCTGTTCCTTGGCTCCGGCGCGATCATTCACGCGATGGACGAGGAGCAGGACATGCGCCGCTACGGCGGGCTGCGTAAAGCGCTGCCGATCACCTTCGCGACCTTCGGGCTGGGCTACCTGGCGATCATCGGCATGTTTCCGTTCGCCGGCTACTTCTCCAAGGACGCCATCATCGAAGCCGCGCTGGGAGCGGGCGGAGTCCGCGGTTACCTGTTGGGCGGGGCTGCACTGCTGGGCGCCGGCATCACCGCGTTCTACATGACGCGGGTGATGCTGATGACGTTCTTCGGCGAAAAGCGTTGGGCCGCAGACGTGCATCCGCATGAGGCGCCCGCAACTATGGCCTGGCCGATGATCCTGCTGGCCGTCGGCTCGGTGTTCTCCGGTGGCCTGCTGGCCATTGGCGGCACTTTGCGGCACTGGCTGGAACCGGTGGTGACCTTCGAAGAAAGCACGCATGTGTGGCCGACGTGGGCGTTCACCTTCGTCACCCTCGGCATCGTCGTGGTCGGGATCGGCGTGGCCGTCCTGCTCTACGGCCTGCGCAAGGTGCCCGACACCGCACCCGAGGACGTGTCGGTGCTGACCGTCGCCGCCCGCAGAGATCTCTACGGCGATGCCTTCAACGAAGAGGTGTTCATGCGACCCAGTCAGCAACTGACCCACGCGCTAGTCGAATTCGACGACCAAGGCGTCGACGGCTCGGTCAACGCGTTGGCGGCGCTGGTCAGCCGGACCTCGGATCGGCTGCGCGGATTCGAGACAGGGTTCGTCCGCAACTATGCGCTGTCGATGTTCGCGGGCGCGGCGTTGGTGGCCGCGGCAATCCTGGCGGTGCAACTGTGGTGACCGCGCCGGCGACGATGCGGGGCGAAGCGATGCTGAGGAGCGGCGCCGAATGACTACGTTCCCCTGGCTTTCCGTGCTGTGGCTGGTGCCATTGGCCGGTGCCCTGGCCGTCATCGCGGTCCCGCCCGGCGGGCGGCAAATCGCCAAATGGCTCGGCCTGGCCGTCTCGGTGGCCGTGCTGGTGGTGTCGATCCTGATCGGGGTCGAGTTCAAGGCCGGCGGCCCGACTTATCAGTTCGTCGAATCCCACCGCTGGATACCGGCATTCGGCGCCGGCTACACGCTCGGGGTCGACGGCATCGCGCTGGTGCTGGTGCTGCTGACCACCATCCTGATACCGCTGCTGCTGGTGGCCGGCTGGAACGACGGCGGCGAGCGCTCGCGCGGCACCCAGGCCTACGTCGCGCTGACGCTGACCATCGAGTCGATGGTGCTGATTTCGGTGATCTCGCTGGACGTGTTGCTGTTCTACGTGTTCTTCGAGGCGATGCTGATCCCGATGTATTTCCTCATCGGCGGCTTCGGTGGCGGCGTCCAGCGGTCGCGCGCGGCGGTGAAGTTCTTGTTGTACAACCTGTTCGGCGGCCTGATCATGCTGGCCGCCGTGATCGGGTTGTACGTGGTGACCGCTCAGCATGGTTCGGGGACATTCGACTTCCGTCATATCGTCGCCGCCGTCTCGTCCGGTTCGCTCGGCGCCTCTTCGGCAGTACTCAAAGCGCTGTTCCTCGGTTTCATGTTCGCCTTCGCGATCAAGGCTCCGCTATGGCCGTTCCATCGGTGGCTGCCCGACGCCGCGGTGGAATCGACGCCCGCGACGGCGGTGTTGATCACGGCGGTGATGGACAAGGTCGGCACATTCGGCATGCTGCGCTACTGCTTGCAGTTGTTCCCTGACGCCTCAACGTATTTCCGACCGCCGATCGTGGTGTTGGCGCTCATCGGAGTCATCTACGGCGCCATCGTGGCAATCGGCCAGACCGACATCATGCGGCTGATCGCTTACACGTCGATCTCGCACTTCGGCTTCATCATCCTCGGCATCTTCGTGATGACCACCCAAGGCCAGAGCGGGTCGACGCTGTACATGCTCAACCACGGCATATCCACCGCCGCGGTGTTCCTGATCGCCGGATTCCTGATCTCGCGGCGCGGCACCCGGTCGATCGCAGCGTACGGCGGTGTGCAGAAGGTGGCCCCGGTGCTGGCCGGGACGTTCCTGGTCGCAGGCCTGGCCACGGTGTCGCTGCCCGGGCTGGCGCCATTCGTCAGCGAATTCCTGGTGCTGATCGGCGCATACACCCGTTACTGGCTGGCGGCCGCGTTCGGGGTCACCGCGCTGGTGCTCTCGTCGATCTACATTTTGTGGCTGTACCAGCGGGTGATGACCGGCCCCGTCACCGAGGGCAACGAGCGGATCCGTGACCTGGTCCCGCGCGAAATCGTGGTCGTCGCGCCGCTCATGGCGCTGCTGCTGGTGCTCGGGGTGTACCCGAAGCCGGTGCTGGACATCATTAATCCTGCGGTGGGCAACACCATGGCCACCATCGGCCAACATGACCCCGCACCAATCGTGCGACCCGGCGTCGCGCACCTACCGGGGACGGCGGAAGGACCACGCCGATGACGTCTGTTCTGGCTGTTTCGATGCCGACGCCCAGCGTCGAATATGGGCTGCTGTCACCGATACTCATCGTCTTCGGTGTTGCCGTGGTCGGGGTGCTGGTGGAAGCGTTCCTGCCCCGACGAGTCCGCTACGGCGCCCAGGTGCTCATTGCGGTCGGCGGACTGATCGCCGCGTTCGTCGCGGTTGTCATCGTCGGCAGGCAGCTCCGACCACCCGGCCGCACCGCGGTGCTGCAGGCGCTGGCCATCGACGGCCCCACCCTGGTGTTGCAGGGCGCCATCCTGCTGGTGGCCGTGCTGGCGGTGATCTTCATCGCCGAACGGCGTGACGGTGCGGACGCCACCACCGGCCCGGGCGCAGCGACCGCCACGGCCCACAGTGCCACCACAGCCGTCGGGCTGGACTCCTTTACGCCGCAAGCCTCTGCAGTGCCCGACAGCGTGGCCGAGCAACAGGCGATCCGCGCCGGGGTGAGACAGACCGAGCTCTTCCCGCTGGCGATGCTGGCCGTGGGCGGCATGCTGGTCTTCCCGGCTGCCAACGACTTACTGACGATGTTCATCGCGCTGGAAGTCTTGTCGCTGCCGCTGTACCTGCTGTGTGGGCTGGCCCGTCACCGCCGCTTGATGTCTCAGGAAGCAGCGGTCAAATACTTTCTGCTAGGCGCATTCTCGTCGGCGTTCTTCCTCTACGGCGTCGCACTGCTGTACGGCGCGACGGGCACGCTGTCGTTGCCCGGCATCGCCGGTGCGCTGCTATTCAACCCCAACGACTCGACGGCGTTGATCGGCGTCGCGCTGTTAGCGGTCGGCCTGTTGTTCAAAGTCGGCGCGGCCCCGTTCCATTCGTGGATTCCCGACGTCTACCAGGGTGCGCCGACTCCGATCACCGGGTTCATGGCCGCCGCCACCAAGGTCGCGGCGTTCGGCGCGCTACTGCGCGTTTTCTACGTGGCGCTCCCGCCGCTGCATAATGAGTGGCGGCCTGTGCTGTGGGCGAGCTCCATCCTGACCATGGCGGTCGGCACCGTAACCGCGGTGAACCAAACCGATGTCAAACGGATGTTGGCGTACTCGTCGATCGCACACGTCGGCTTCATCCTCACCGGTGTCATCGCCGCCAACCCGGCGGGTCTCGCGTCGACGATGTTCTACCTGGTCGCCTACAGCTTCAGTACCGTGGGCGCGTTCGCGGTGGTCGGCCTGATCCGCAACCCTGACGGCGATGAAGACGCCACCATGTCCCATTGGGCCGGGTTGGGCCAACGCTATCCCGTTGTGGCCCTGCTATTTTCGATGTTCTTGCTGGCGTTCGCCGGTATTCCGTTGACCAGCGGGTTCGTCAGCAAGTTCGCGGTGTTCCAGGCGGCGGCCAAGGGCGGAGCGGTGCCGTTGGTGATCATCGGTGTGATCGCCAGTGGGGTGGCGGCCTACTTCTACGTACGGGTGATCGTGCTGATGTTCTTCACCGAGCCGCACGCCGATCAGGTGCAGGTCGTGATGCCCAGCTTCTGGAGTAAAGCGGCGATCGCGGTGTGCGCAGTGGTCACCGTCGGCCTGGGCGTGTTCCCGCAGCCGCTGCTCGATCTCGTCAACGAGGCCGCGCAGTTCGTGACATGACGCAGGCGCAGGTTCGCAACCGCCGATTGGATGCCCACAGCGGGCCGACCACCTCGGCGGCGGCGAAGAATCGTTGGCTCAAATCGCCATTTCAGGGCTGAGCCGCTAGGTCTTGGAGCCCGCCAAGACGAGATCGCCGAATGCAACCGCCGCCAAGTCCGGCCTCAGGACGCTCAGTTCCTCGAGGTCCTCGTCAGCGCGCCGCTCCACCAGCAAAGGAATGAAACCGCGAACTCGGCTGCTTTGGAACCGTGCGTAAGCATGCTGGACTACCGCGGTGACGTGATCGTGCGGAAGAGCCGTATATTTCTTGGCGAGGCGGCGCTCAACGTCACCAATTAACACCCGCTCTTCTTGAGGCATCCCGATATTGTTGCCGCCATCCTGACAGCCGTCAAGATGCGTGGCGTAAACGGACTGTTGTGTAAATCGTTGGAGAAAAACACTTTTGCAACAACGGCACCGGGAGTATAGTCCGCCTGGGCCCGCGCACCGGACCAGGTCGGTTTAGGCCTGATCAGTGTTTGCAGGTCGGGGCCCAACAGGGCGGCGCCAGCGCGACCTCCAGATCCTAGCTCCGCAGAAACGGCCGGGTGGCCAGCAAGTACACCGCAAACACGGCGAGCGGAGCCAGCAACGGCAACCAGGGCAGCTGCAGCGGAAATGCCGTGGCGACCAGGCCGGCAAACGCGAATCCCACGGCTCCGACCAACGTTGCTCCGCTGACGCCGGCTAGCCCGGCGCCGCTGCTGGCTGCGTGCCGCAACACCAGGTAGACGGCCGCCGACAATCCGGACACCACAGCCGGCGTCGCCGCAGGATTGGACAGCACGATCACAACTACGGTGAACAGCACCGCAAGCGTGGCGACCGGGCGAAACACGGTCCCGGCCACCACTGCGACCATCGCCGACGCGGCCGCAATGAGCGCCGGACCGTGCGATCCGATCCCCACGACCGCCACCATCAAGAAGCCGAAGGCCGCCGACAGGGGGGCCAAGATGGCCAAGATACCCGCCGCCTGCTGCCCGCCGAATCTCATGATCGGCGTCCCGTCACCGGCCGGCGGCGATCGGGCATCACACGCATCGATTGGTCCAGTGTGCGATCCGCCTGCCAGGCCACCACGTCGACACCGACCGTGCCCATGTCGCGGTACATCGCGGACCGCTGCAACGCCCACATCCTGTCCACCAGCGGGTCCTGCTGGGCTGCGAACGGGGCGCCCTGCAGAACATCGACAGCCAACACAACGTGGCCGCGTCTGCGCAAATCGATCAGCGAGAGCGCGAACTCGGTATCCAGCAGCGTGGAGAACGCGACGACGATCGCGCCCGGCGGAATAGCCGCACGTGGCGCCAACGTCCCAGTGGTGGTTTCGAATTCGTCACCGACGGCAAGCACAGTATCGAGCACCCGGTAAAACTGGCGCTGCCCGATTTCGGCGCCAAGCCAGCGCGGCCGGCGGCCGCCGAGCGCGACGATGCCGGCCCGGTCGCCGTTGCGCAGCGCGGTCTGCACCACCTGGGCGGCGCCGCGCACAGTCCGCTCGGTGGATTCCGTCGCCGGGCCGGCCGGCTGCGGATAGCCGTCGACGAGTACCACCACGTCGGCGGACCGGTCGGTCAACCGCTGCGTCACATGCAGGCGGCCGCGGCGGGCGCTGACCGGCCAGTTGACGGTGCGCAGCTGGTCACCGGGCACGTAGGTGCGAATGTCGGCGTACTCGACGCCGCGGCCGATGTGTCGGGTCAGGTGGGTGCCCAGACGATCGAGCAGCTCGGTCCGTGGCAGTGACGTCGCTTGCGGTGGCGTCACCGGAAACACCGTCACATCGGCTGCGTCGACGGTCCCCGTGCCAATCAACAGCCCGCCATGCGCGACGGCCTCGACCGTGGCCCGGATGGGATATCGGCCCCAACGTTGGGCTGTGGTGGCCACCGTCTGCCGCTGACGAGATGTCTGATCGATGACGTCGAGTCGCATCCCGTCGACCGCCGACACCGTGAGTCCCACTGCAACACCGAATGTTTCAGTCGTAGCCCAGACGGTCAGCTGCGCCTGCTCAGTTTCGAAGCATCGCTGCGAACCCGGTTCTGCGTGCACGTTGATCTTTGGCATCGGTCGCTGCCAGCCGATTGAACACAACACACCAAGCAGCGGCGCCGCGAAGGCGACCAACTGCCAGCACGATCCGATCAGGGCGACGGCCAGCGCCAGTGCGGTACAGGTCGCGAGTGCACGCGTCAATGCCGATGCACGCCAGTGCAATTGGACTTCGCGGATCTCGATCACATCGTTGCGTCGCTTACTGGGGACCGGCGCCGGTTCGCGGAACCGGCACTCGCCGCAGCAGATCTTCGACGACGTCGGAGCCTTGAATCTTTCGTACCCACATCTCCGGCCGCAGGGTGATCCGATGCGCCACCGCAGGTGTGGCGAGCGCCTTGATGTCTTCGGGGATCACGTAATCGCGGCCAAGTAGCAGGGCGCGGGCGCGGGCGAGTTGGACCAGATCGAGTTCTGCGCGGGGGCTGGCGCCCACCGCCACCTGGGGATGGTTTCGGCTCGCGGCGGCCAGCGAGACCACGTAGTGCAAGACGTCCTCGTGCACACTCACCTGTTCGACCGACTCGCGCATCGCCAGCAGATCATGCGCGTCGACAACCTGATTGACTATCGGCTCGCCGGAGCCGCGATCCAGGCGACGCCGCAGCATCGAGGCCTCGTCGCGCTCGGAGAGGTAGCGAAGTTCGAGCCGTATCGCGAACCGGTCCAGCTGCGCCTCCGGTAACGGGTAGGTGCCTTCGTATTCGATCGGGTTGTCGGTGGCTAGAACGATGAACGGTTGCGGCAGCCCGTGCGTTTCGCCGTCGATGCTCACCTGGCGCTCGGCCATCGCCTCCAGTAAAGCCGCCTGGGTCTTGGGCGGTGTCCGGTTGATTTCGTCGGCGAGCAGCAGGTTGGTGAAGATCGGCCCCGCACGAAACTCGAAACGGCCCGACTGCATGTCGTAAACCGTCGAACCGAGCAGGTCCGCCGGCAACAGGTCGGGAGTGAACTGCACGCGGGTGAAATCCAGTCCGAGCGCCGCGGCAAAGGATCGAGCGATCAGCGTCTTGCCGAGGCCGGGCAGGTCTTCGATGAGAACGTGCCCGCTGGCCAGCACGGTGGTGAGGATGAGGGTGAGCGCGGCTCGCTTCCCCACCACGACGCGCTCTATCTCATCGAGCACCGCTGCAGCGCGGGCCGTGGTCGTCGCCGCCGGCGTCGTCATACCTGCTCCAATCGTTCCAGGATTTCCGCGAGCGTGGCTCGACCCGGCCCGGGTTCGCGCGCACCGGTCGGCGCGACGTTGTTGGGATTCACCCACGCCCACAGTTGCGGGCCGAAAAGCATCCGCCCGGTGGCGTCAAACGCTGCCGGGTCTTTGGCCTGGTTTAGCCCGGTCGTGATGGCGAAGCGCCGGGCCAGCATCGGACGCAGGTGTCGGTCCCAGTCGGTTCGGGTGGATTCCGACCGGTGGATCAGCGTCTCCGTCCGCGATAGCCAACTACGCAGCGACTCCTCGAGCGGGTTCGGGGCCGCGGCGGGCGACGAGTCAACGCCGTGGCCCAGGACCTGGCGCACATTGACCAATGCAAACAGCGCCGCGGCACCGGCCGCCCACAGCACGAATCGACGATCGTGCAGCGCGAGCGCGGCCAGCTCCGCGCTCAGGATGACGGAAATGCCAAGGGCCAGAAGTCTTTTCATACCGTGCTCCGCAATTCAGCGAGAACCAGCTGCAGCACGCCTTCGGCGCTTTCGCGATGCGCCTCGCTCATCACATGCGGACTGAACCGAGCCTCTTCGAACAAGTTCACCAGCTCGACGGCGGTAGCGACATGCAACGCGTGGTTTTCGACGGCTCGGGCCAGCACTTCTGTGGGGGTGTCGAAGTCCTGCGGGACGGCTTCGGGGACATAGGCCAGTTGGCGCTCCATCGCCGCATAGCAAGCGATGATGGCCGCCCGCGGTTCGCGGGTGCGGTCTCCGATTTCGGCCAATCCGACTTCGGCTGCCCGCGCCAGCGACTCGGAGGTCGTCGTGGGCGCCAGCGGTGCGACCGGTTCGGGGGCAACGATCGGCGCCACCCCGACGCGCCGGCGGCGGGCGGCGACAACCGCGCCCGCGACGATCAGCACCAGCAGCGCCACCGCGCTCGCGATCAGGTAGCGCACCACGTCGCCCTCACCACCCACCTCGCGCGGATCGGCCGGTGGTCGTGGGGCGGTATTGGCGGGCGTGGGAGCGGTTGATGCCGGTCCGGTCGAGGCCTGACCGGGGGTACGCAGCGCGACGAACCGAGACAGCAGCCACACCGCCAGCAGCCACACGATCAGCACTCCGGCCCCGATCAGCAACACTCGCCAACTCGTTCGGCCCCGGCCGCCGGAAAGCCTGTCCGGCAGGCCACCGGCGCTGGGCGCGGTCTTACGCGGATCGCGGAGCCGGACGATGATGGCAACGGCCAAAATAACCATCGACACGCTGAGCATGGCGATGAGGTAGACCAGCGACGACCCATCGTCCGGTGGCCTTTTCCGCACCGCACGCTCGACGCCCGGAAGATATCCGCGCAACGACGCGGCGATAACCATCAGCAGCACGATCACGGCGACCACACGGCCTGTCGCCTTATCAAACATTGGCACACCACTCGACCGGTTGCCTGCCGCTGTTGCGGCATTCCGTTTGCTCATCCTGGCACGTAGCCCACCCGCGTTGCCAGCGATCACCGCAGCTAGTTGTGCTCCGCGATCTCGGCGAGCCGGTCGAGGGATGCCCGAAGCCGGTCCGGCGTCGTACGGCGGGCGCGGGGCAGCCGATTCTCATCGGTCAATCCCGACCAGTCGTAGGTGTGGGTAACCCGGGTGCGGGTTGCGGCCAGGGGTTCGAGCTCCCAGCGCCACAGATGTCCCGGCGGTCGTCGACCCGGTTCCGACGGGAGCCAGGCGATGCGACGACCCTCCTCGAACTCCACGATGTGATTCTCCCGGATACTGCCCATGGTGAGGGTCATGGTGAAGACCGCTCCGAGGGTGCGGACACGTTGTCCGGGCAGGGCTTCGGCGAGGTTGTCATTGCCGTCCCAGAGTGGCTGTTGGGATGGATCGGCGATGAGCTCGAAGATCCGATTGGGGCTGGCCGCGATCTCGCGGCTCGCGCTCACCACTCGAGGGACGTCGGTGTCGTCGGCCATGACCTATCGAAGCATTGGGACGAGAGAAAACGGAAACCGTTTTGATGGCGTGGGGGTTGTGGCAGTGATTGGGGAGGACCAGCCACCTCCCCAATCACCGCGTCGCCGGCATTGCCACAAACACGAACCAGATGCGGGCAGGGTTCAAAGCCGGCGGTACGGCGTGAGGTAAGGCGGCAACGGCACGGCAGGGTCCAGGTCGTCGGCGGGCACGGGTGTGCCCGCTGTCAGGGTCAGCGGCACGACCCCGGCCCAGTGCGGCAACGCCATGTCCTCCTCGTCGTCGACCGGTCCGCCGTCACGCACCTTGGCGGAGACCTCGACGAGATCGAGCGCAAGCACGGCTGTGGCCGCGAGTTCGCGGGTGTTGGGAGGTCTGCTATCAGCGGACCGGCCGGTCGCGATGTGATCGAGCAGGGCCGCCAGCGCGCGCAGTTTCTCGCCGCGGTCTTGCACCAGGCGCGCGCTGCCGACCACCACGACCGACCGGTATTTCAGTGAATGATGCAACGCGGCGCGGGCCAGCACCAGGCCGTCCACCAGGGTGACCGTGACGCAGACCGGCAGCCCCTCCGCGGCCGCCGCGGAGGCGAGCATCGGGCCGCTGCCGGTGGATCCGTGCAGGTACAAGATCTCGCCCAGCCGCACGTGGGTCGTCGGTAACACCACCGGTCGACCGGCATTCAGGTAGCCGACGTGACAGATCAGGGCCTCGTCGAGGATGCCATGGACCGTCCCGCGGTCGTAGTGGGCGCGCTCCCGATACCGGGTCGGCACAGTCCGTGACGTGGGCGGATAGTCCTGGCCCACGGCCTGCGGTGAGTTCGCTGGCGAGGTCACCGTTGCCTCCAGTTTTGTACTAGTGCATACTTTTCTACGTGCCAGAACAATACACGATCCAAGGTACGGGTGCGGAGGCGATCGCGAGCAATGTCGAGGAGGCCATTTCTGCGGGCGCCCTGGCGCCCGGCGCCGAGTTACCCCCGATCAGGGAGCTGGCCGGGCAACTTGGCGTCAACGCCAACACGGTTGCCGCCGCCTATCGCCTGCTGCGCGAACGCGGTGCCGTCGAGACCGCGGGTCGACGCGGCACCCGGGTGCGGGACCGGCCGGCGACCACGCCGCGCTCGCTGCGCGGGCTCGCCGTCCCGCACGGCGTGCGAGACCTTTCCACCGGCAACCCGGATCCGACGCTGCTGCCCATCGCCGCCGCACAACTTCCGCACGGCGGCTCGCGGCGAGGAGCCCCGCTGCTGTACGGGGAACCCGCCATCTCCCCCGACCTGGCCGAGCACGCCCTGGTGTCGCTGACCGACGACGGCGTTTCGGCGGAACACCTCACGGTGACCGCCGGGGCTCTCGACGGCATCGAACGCGTCCTCACTGCCCACCTGCGGCCCGGCGACCGAGTGGCGGTCGAGGATCCGGGGTGGGCAAATCTGCTGGATCTGCTTGCCGCGCTGGGTCTTTCGGTCGATCCGGTGCGGGTCGACGACGACGGGCCGCTGGCCGCCGATGTGGCACGGGCGCTGCGCCGCGGCGTGCGGGCCGTCGTGGTGACCACGCGCGCCCAGAATCCCACCGGCGCCGCCGTTTCGGCTGCACGCGCGAGCGAGCTGCGTGCGCTGCTGGCCGACCATAGCGAGGCGCTGCTCATCGAAGACGACCATTGCGCTGGGATCGCCGGCGCACCACTGCACGCCTTGGCCGGGACGACGCGGCATTGGGCGTTCGTGCGGTCGGCAGCCAAGGCATACGGCCCCGACCTGAGGCTGGCACTCCTCGCCGGCGACCACCGCACCGTTGAGCGAGTGCATGGGCGGCTGCGCCTGGGACCGGGTTGGATCAGTTACCTGCTGCAGGACCTCGCCGTCGGCTTGTGGAGTGACACGGCAGCAACACATCTGGTGCACAAGGCCGAAGCCGCCTACACCCGCAACCGCACCCTGCTGCACACGGCGCTGGCCGACCGGGGTGTGACGTCGCACGGCAGATCCGGTCTCAACGTCTGGATTCCGGTGCCCGACGAAACCGTGGCGATCACCCGGCTGCTGGGCGCGGGCTGGGCGGCGGCACCGGGAACACGGTTCAGGATCAGCACACCGCCGGGACTGCGGATCACCGTCTCCACCCTCGCTGCCACCGAAATCGACCCACTCGCCGACGCAGTCACCGAGGCGATCCACGCCGTCGGTCGGGCCAGCGTGTGAGATCATCGCCGTCTTAACCGGTAACGTGAAGCCCAATGATCGGCGATCGCTGGAACGTAACGGACGACGAAGTCGCCCGGCACTATCCATGCGATGACCTCGTGCACGCGCCGACTCTGCAGGCGTGGCGCGGAATCACCGTGCACACCACGCCGGAGGCGCTATGGCCGTGGGTTGGTCAGATCAGGCTGGCACCATATTCGTACGACTGGATCGACAACCTCGGCCGTCGGTCACCGGAGCAACTGATGGGTCTGCCCGATCCCGTTGTCGGCGAGGCATTCAGCACTGCGGCAACCCGTCGCTTCGGGCGCATTCTCGCCGTCGAGCCACCCAAGCACCTCACCGGTGAAATCATGGGCGCACAGATCTCGTATGTCCTTGTGCCGGAAGGTAAGTCGACTCGGCTGCTGATGAAGCTCGTCACGGCCATGGGCCGCTGGTTGGCGCCCGGGCTGTCCGTCGGCGACCTCATCATGGCTCGCCGGCAACTGCTCAACCTCAAGCACCTAGCCGAACGATCTCAGGTGGTGGAACACTAACCCTGTGCCGCCGTATCGAGATGTCGCCGCGTTCAACGACCGTGCCGCCGGATACGACCAGGGCTTGCGGGGGAGACTGCACCACGAGATCGCCAACCGCACTGCCAGTCTCGCCGTGGCCACCGTCGCCGCTCCCGACCGGGTGCTCGACCTGGGCTGCGGAACGGGCTATCTGCTGCGGACATTGGCAAGCTGCTATCCCGATGCCGAACAACTTGTCGGTATCGACGCTGCTCCCGAGATGGTGCGGACGGCCGGCGCCACCGCCGGAGATGACCGGTTGGCGTTCGCCGTCGGCGTCGCCGAACACATCGGCTACCCCGACGAGATGTTCGACCTGGTCGTCAGCACAACGTCGTTTGATCACTGGTCGGATCAGCAAGCGGGACTGAACGAATGCGCCCGAGTGTTGCGCCGCGGTGGTCAGTTGGTGCTCGTCGACCAGTTCTCACGGTGGCTGGCGCCGACGCTGCTCACCAGCCGCCGTGGCAAAGCCCGGACCAGGCGCCGCGCCACCCGGTTGCTCTTGCGTGCCGGATTCAGCTCGCCGCGCTGGCATCGGCTACACGCGGTGATCATCAACGCGGTGACCGCGACGAAACCGGCTTAGGACTGGAACGACCGGAAGCTGCCGTCGAGCACCTGCAGATGACCGATCGTGCGTCCCGTCACGACCTCCGGATCCACCAGCGCCAACTCGACAGCGGCCCGCGCGAATTCCTGCGCACTCGCCACCTCATCGAATTCACGGGTGTAGTACGAAAGTCCCGGCGTCAGTATCGGTTTGGATGGCGACAAGGCATTCACCGCGATGCTATGGCCCTGAAGATCGTATGCCGCACACCATGTCAAGTGTTCCAGTGCGGCTTTGGATCCGCCGTAGCCGGGCAGCACGCCGCCGCTGCGGTCGAGGTAGGGTCCGTCACCCGGTAGCCGGGACGCGGCTGAGGTGACGTTGATGATCGTGCCGCTCTTCGCGGCGATCATGTCGGGGCAGATCAGCTGGATCAGCTCATAGGCCGCGAACACCGCGATCTCGAAGTGCCGCCGGTACGCGCCCAGCGGCGCTCCGAGCAGCCCCGGCCAGCCGGGTTTGGCGGCGCCCGGCGGCGCTTGGGTCGATTTACCGTGGGCTTTGGAATCGGGGCCATCGGGGTTGCCAGGTTTCGGCGGGCGTCCGGGCGCGGTGAACGCTGCGTTGTTGACCAGAATCGTGATAGGGCCCAACGCATCTCGGGCCTGATCGACAAGCATGGCTATGTCGTCGCGGTCGAGCAGATCGGCCCGGATTGCGACCGCGCGGCCGCCGGCCGACTCGATGTCGGCGACGGTCTCACCGATGGTCCCGGGCAGTCGCTCGTCCCAGACATTTTCGGTGCGCCCGATCACCGCGACCGCCGCGCCTTCAGACGCCAGCGCCACAGCGATCGCCCGGCCCAATCCGCGGCTGGCGCCGGTGACGATCGCGGCCCGGCCGTCCAGTCGTCCGGTCACCGGCCCGACCCTACATCTCGAGTGACGCCGTGAACGAGGATGGCCGTGGTCTGCTCAACCCAGGCGTCGTCGAGTTGTTCGTCCGGACGCAGCAGCAGCCGCAACAACGTCGCTCCGCCAATCAACTCGATCAGCCGGTCCGGGTCGACATCGCGATGCACCTCACCGCGCTCGACGCCTTCACTCAGCCGCGCCCGCACGGCGGTGAACAGATCCACGAAACGCGACATCACCCGGGCGTTGAGCTCGGAGTCGGCGCTCATGTCGGCGACCAGCCCGGGCAACGCGGCGCGCACCACCGGGGTGGTGAACACGTCGCGCGCGGCGGCGATCATCGCCCGCACGTCAGCAGCCATGTCGCCGGCCGGAGCCACCAGCGCCGTGGGCGCCACCGGAAAAGCGGCCTCGTGCACCAGTTCGGCCTTGCTCGACCACCGGCGGTACAGCGCGGTCTTCGTGGTTCCGGCGCGTTCGGCCACCGCGGCCAAAGTGAGATTCGAATACCCGATTTGGACAAGCAGATCCGCCGTCGCCGTCAATATGGCAGCGTCGATACGCGGATCACGGGGCCGTCCGGCACCCGGGGCCTTGTCAACCGAGGGTGGGTCTGCTTTCATAACGCTACCTACCGTATCGTAATTGCCGCGAAGAAGTCTCAATGAAGGAGGCACCCGTGGCCAATGAACCTGTGCTCGACAAAGTCGACCGACTTCAGCGCTCCAGCCGCGACGTCACCGCCCTGCCCGCGGTGATGTCGCAATGGCTGTCAACCGTCCTGCCCGGCGGAGCGACACCGCAGGTCACCGTGGAGAGCGGCGTGGACTCGACCGGCATGTCGTCGGAAACCATCATCTTGACCGCCCGCTGGGACGAAGACGGCCAGCCGATTGCGCAGAAGCTGGTGGCCCGGGTGGCGCCCACCGCCGACGACGTCCAAGTCTTCCCGACATATCGGCTTGACCACCAATTCGAGGTGATACGGATGGTCGGCGAGCTGACCGACGTCCCGGTCCCCCGGGTGCGCTGGCTCGAGCCGACCGGCGACGTCTTGGGGACACCGTTCTTCTTGATGGACTACGTCGAGGGCGAGGTGCCGCCCGACGTCATGCCCTACACCTTCGGCGGCAACTGGTTTGCCGACGCGCCGCCCGAGCGTCAG
>Ga0210390_10000893_pt1 | contig 30187 bp, 29 predicted proteins | sample IncBWH11OmetaG_FD_161050 | JGI IMG/M metagenome (GOLD analysis project Ga0210390, IMG submission 161050) | Forest soil microbial communities from Barre Woods Harvard Forest LTER site, Petersham, Massachusetts, United States - Inc-BW-H-11-O ...
CGAGCCCGCCCACCGGCTGCAACGGGTCGGCGAGCGGCTTGACAACGGATCGGTCGACCGGCCCCGCCGGCGCCGCGAGGCGCTCGGCCAGGGTGTCGCCCGACACGGTCAGGCAGTCGACATCCAACAGCGGCTGCAATTCGCGGAGCACCGCGCCGATGCCGCCCGCCGCGAACAAATCTTCCATGTAATGCGGGCCGGTCGGCTTCAGGTCGACGAGCACTGGGGTCGTGTCGCTGATCTCGTTCAGATGACGCAGGTCGATCTCGACCCCGGCGCGCCCCGCGATCGCCGTCAAATGCAAGACGGCGTTGGTCGACCCGCCGATCGCCATCAGCACACGCAAGGCGTTCTCGACCGCGGGCGCGGTGACGATACGGTCGGGCGTCAGCCCGCTGCGGGCGAGCTGCATCGCGGCATGGCCGGTCGCCTCGCCGGCGCGCAGCCGGTCGGCATGGACGGCCGGGATCGCCGCGGTGCCGGGGAGGATCATGCCCAGCGCCTCGGCGATCGAGGCCATCGTGCTCGCGGTCCCCATTACCGCACAGGTGCCGGCGGTGGTGGCGAGGTTGCCCTCGACTTCGTGAATTTCGGCGGCGCCGATCTCGCCGGCGCGGTACCTCGCCCAAAAGCGGCGGCAATCGGTGCAGGCGCCGAGCCGCTCGCCATGCCAGCGCGAGGTCATCATCGGCCCGGCGACGAGTTGGATTGCCGGGCGGTTCGCCGAAATCGCACCCATCAATTGCGCCGGCACGGTCTTGTCGCAGCCGCCGACCAACACCACCGCGTCCATCGGCTGGGCGCGGATCATCTCCTCGGTGTCGATCGCCATCAGGTTGCGGAACATCAGGCTGGTCGGGCTGAGGAACACTTCGCCCAACGAAATCGTCGGAAACGTCAGCGGCAACCCGCCCGCGGCCAAGACGCCGCGCTTGACCGCCTCGACCAGCTCGGGGAAGTGGCGGTGGCAATTGTTGTAGCCGGAACGCGTGTCGGCAATGCCGATCACCGGCCGCGCCAGCATGTCGGTCGAATAGCCCATCGAGCGGGCGAACGAACGCCGCAGATAGAGCGCGAAGTCAGGGTCGCCGTAATTGGTGAGCCCGCGCGACAGCCCCGCGGGACCGGCCGCCTTGGTCATGCCGTCCTCGTCGAACAAAATGATCTGTCAGCTTGCCGCCACAGCACGCCGCGGGCAAGGGCGGCGACGGCGAAAACGTCGTGCCGGAATGCCGGGGTTACGGGTCGTACAGGTCGCGGCTGGCGCTCGCGCCGCCGGCGGTTGCTTGGAACGCCTTCAGGTCGGCCTCGTAAGCCAGCCGCAATGCCTCGCACGCCGATATGTTCTTCGGGTTTTCCGCCAGGCACGATTTGTAGGCGGCCTTCGACCCGTTCATCTCGTCGCGGGCCTCCATTCTGACGGCAAGGCCGCAAGCCGACAGGGACACCGCGGTCATTAGCAGAAAGCAAAACCGTTTCATCACTTACCCCTCCGCGCCATTCGGAGCGATCGTCGCAGCGATGCGGTCAGAAAAGCGTCAAACGCCCGCCGAGCCGGGCGCCCCGGCGCTTGGGAAGGGGGTATTTTGAGCCGACGAGATCAGGGCCCGCTGCGGCGGAACGGTGATATCCTTAGGCAAGTTACGCCGCCGAGAGCGCAGAGATGACCGATGCACACCGCTCACTGACGCCCATCGATTCGCTGATGGTCGATGTCGTCACCGACGACGTCAGCGACACTTACGTCAGCAAGACGCTGTTCGCGGTCTCGGAATTCGCCAACATCGTTCGCGCCGGCGCCAAGGCCTTGTCGGGCGAGGCGCTCCTATGCGCCAACCTCGGCTTCGGCTGCCGGCTCGTGTCCGCCACCGCGGGCGTCCGCCACACGATGCTGTTCGACACCGGCCCGGAGGGGTCCATTTTTGTGCGCAATTGCGCCAATCTCGGGATCGGGCTGGGCGAGGTCGAAGCGATCGTCGTCAGCCACGGCCACTGGGACCACATGGCCGCGCTGCCGGCGACGTTGGACGCGATCCGCGAGCAGGGCGGCAAGACCGCGGTCCATGTCAACCCCGGCATGTTCAACGAACGCGCCATCCGGCTCGGCAGCGGCACGGTCGTGCCGGCGGCTAAGGTCCCCTCCCCGGCCGAGATGACGGCCCTGGGAGCGGCGGTCGTCAACGACGCGGCAGAGCGGCTGCTGCTCGACGCGCATTTCTACTACAGCGGCGAAATCCCGCGGCTGAGCGGTTTTGAAAAGGGCCGCACCGACCATCTGAGCCGCACGGGACCCGACGCACCCTGGCAGCCCGACCCGCTGCTGCTCGACGAGCGCATGCTGGTCGCGCAGGTCCGCGGCCTGGGGCTTGTCGTGCTCAGCTCGTGCTCGCACGCCGGCATCGTCAATGTCTGCACCGAGGTGCGCCGGTTGTTTCCAGACGTTCCGATCCATTGCGTGATGGGCGGCCTGCATCTGGGCGGCGTCATGGAGACGATCATCCCCCAAACGGTCGAAGGGCTGCGGCCGTTTGCGATCCCGCACATCATCACCGGCCATTGCACCGGCTGGCGCGCGCTCCACGCGCTGGCCAACGCGTTTGGCGACGCCGTCAGCCAGTCGGCGGTCGGCACGACGTACACCTTTGCCGCCTGACCCCCCGCCGGTGGCGCGCGAGGCCGACGAGCGCCGGCTGCCGGTCACGATCGTCACCGGGTTTCTCGGCAGCGGCAAGACGACCTTCGTCAACCATGTCCTCGCGCAACGGACCGGGCTCAAGATCGCGGTCATGGTCAACGAGATCGGCGACATCGCGATCGACGGCGACCTGATCGTCGGCGCCGGCGACGGCATGGTCGAGCTCGCCAACGGGTGCATCTGCTGCTCGATCAACAACGACCTCGTCGACGCGGTCTTTCGCGTGCTGCAGCGCAAGCCGCGGGTTGACTGCCTGATCGTCGAGACGACCGGCCTCGCCGACCCGCTGCCGATCGTCCTGACCTTTCTGCGCACCGAATTCCGCGACGCGGTGCGGGTCGACGCGATCGTGGCGCTCGCCGACGCGGAAAGCTTCAGCCTCGACCTGTTCGACAGCAAGGCGGCGCTGAACCAGCTGCGCTACGCCGATTTTGTATTGTTGAACAAATGCGACATCGTGCCCCCGGAACAGGCGGACGCGGTCGAACTGAAAATCCGCGCGATTGCCGAGGGCGTCCGCGTCGCCCGAACCGTTCGCGCCCGCATCCCATTGCCGCTGATCGTCGGGACCGGTTCCCTCGGCGGCCGCGAGCTTCCTGAACACGGCCACGGCCACATCGCGGCCGACGGCTTCGAGGCGGTGTCGTTTGCCGCCGACGAGGCGTTTTCGCCGGGACGGTTCCAGGCGTTTCTCGAGGGGCTGCCGGCAAACGTGTTTCGCGCAAAGGGTGTGTTGTCGGTCGCGGGCAGCGCTCGGCGCCATCTGTTTCACCTGGTCGGCCGGCGCTTTACGCTGGACGAAGCGCCCCCCGAGCTGAGCGGGCCGAATCGCCTGGTGCTGATCGGCCGACAGCTCGACGCGACGCGATTGCGCGCGCAGCTCGCCGCTTGCCTCGCGTCGGCGATTACTCCGGCGCCGGAATAGCGAGCGACCACGCGAAGAGGGCGCCGCTCGCGGCGACCGGCATCCAGGCGACCGCCGACCCTATTCGGATGTACACGGCGCCGGCCGCGATCGCGCCCGCGACCAGACCCAGCCACGGCAACGCCTGCTCAACCCAGCCCCAGCCCTCGGCGCGGCCGGCGATCAGGTCGCCGAGGCCTTGGCCGAACCTGACCAACGTCCCGGTCACAAATGTCAGGCTGACAGAAAGGTGGCCGGCGCGATGCATCGCCGCATTCAAGGCACCCATCGCCAGCACCATCGGGACAGGAGCGGTGTCGAGCACGGCCGCGGCTGCAAGCAACGCCCCCACGACCGCGAGCACCGCGGTCAGATGCCGGCGTCCGGTGATGTGGGCGATCAGCTGGCCGCCGGCGGCGCCGAGAACGAACAGCGCGATCAGGACCAGAATGGGAGCGGCTTCACCGAAGCGGCCACGGCCGACCGCGACGGCAAATTGCGTGCTGTTGCCGCTCATATAGGAAACGAACAGGTGCTGGAGGCGGATAAAGCCGATCGCGTCCACCATGCCCGCAAGTCCGGCCAGCAGCATCGCGAGCAGCAGCCCGCGTTGTCGGTCTGATGTCGCCGTGTCGCTGTCCCGGCCCGCTGCGTTCACGCCGTCGCTCCCCAGTTGCTTTCCCGCGCCGCGTTCGCCCGCCCGCCATGAGCAACGTGACGATCCGCCCCAATCGGCGATTCCTGCCCCACCCTTGTCGTCCGGCTGCGCGAATACCACTTCGGAGATTATCGCAGGCTCGAACTGCCGTTCTCGTTGATGTTTGTCGAGATCGGGGTTCGTCCGATGGTCGATCTGGGGTCGTCGCGTCACCCCGCGGGAATTAACCGGGGTACCATCGTGTTGATAAAGGCGGCCCAGGCCACCATCAGCGTTTGAGCAGATTGAAATGGGTGAAGGCATGGCAAAGCCAAAGAGAGGGCGGTCGACCGCCACCATCGACGATCACGTAGGCGGGCGCATTCGCGAGCGGCGGATCATGCTCGGGTTGACCCAGCAGCAGCTGGCCGAGATGATCGGGGTCACCTACCAGCAGGCGCACAAATACGAGCGCGGCATCAATCGCGTTTCGGCCGGACGGCTGTTCGAGATTGCTCGCGCGCTGAGTGCGCCGATAAGCTATTTCTACGAGGGCATCGGCCAGGAAGGCCCGCGCCAGATCACGCCGCACCAGCGGATGCTGCTCGAGATCGCGCGCAACTTCGCCGAGATCCGCAACGAGAAGCATCAGGAGGCAGTGAGTCAGCTCGCCCGCGCGCTGGCGAGCGGGTGACCGGCGGCTGCCCGAGAACGCTCATCTCTCCGGCAGCGGAAATTCGTCGAGGTAGGCGAGGTATTCGTCCTCGACGTCAATCTGCAGCGCCCCCATAAGACGCACCAGGCCGTTGTAGTACGCGATCGTGATCAGGAGGTCGGTGAGGCGTTCCTCGTCGAGACCCTGACGCAGCGCGGCAAATGTCTCGTCAGAAATGGCCAGGTCGCGCGTCATGTCACGCGCCGCGCGCAGCACCGCCTTCGCCAACGGATCGAGCGTGGTGGGCCGGCCGACGGTTTCGTCGGCAATTGCGCGAATGTCGTCATCCGAGACCTCGAAGTCGCGGCTGATCCGGATGTGGTGCGAATACTCATAAGCCGCGCGAGTCACGTACCCGACCTGCAGGATCGCCATTTGCCGAAGTCGCGGGTCGAGCCGGCTGCCGTCGCGGATGTAGCGCGCGAGGGTATTGAGGCTGCGTGCGGCGCGCGGGCTGTGCGCCAGCAGCCGATACAGGTTGATGTTGCGCGCCAGCAGATCCTGGTGCTCCGGCAGAAGGTCGGATTTGTCGAGATAGGGCAGGCGCGCCATCGCGGTCGCTCCGTTCTGCTCGCCGGGGGTTTGCTACTGCCGATAGACGCGGCGGTTGTCGGCGATCGCCGGGCCACAACGGTTCCCGGATGTGCCTTTGCGCGCGGCGCCGTGCAGTATCATCATCCCCCACCGTGGCGTCTGCCATGGCCTCGGGTCGTCATTGACGGCACAGTGCAGCGACAGCCTAGCCGCGAAGCGGATCCTCGCCATCGGCGCCCCTCCGTTATCGTTGGGGCCAGAATAGCGCGGCGGCGCCGCGTGAAACAGCCTCAGGCCTCGATTTTCGCGGCAATCAACAGCCGGCCGGCGTCAACCACGCTCTTCCCTCGGATCTGCGTCAAACGCGCGGGGCGCCTGCAGCGCAAACCGCGCGTCCGCTACCGCCCGGACAGCCGGATCGGCTGGCCCCCGACCACGGCGTTCGCCTGCAGATAGGCGATCAGCCCCGGCATCGAATAGCGCCGGTTCTGCGCGATAGCCGCGGTCGGGCCCCAGCCTTGCAGGTCGGCCGGCGACGCATAAAGGACCGAGCCAAGGTCGCAGTGCAGCGACCCGAGCAGGAATTCGTCGACGATGTGGCTGCCCAGTTCGCCGAGACGCTGGCTGTGCTGCGTCGCTTCGGCTTCGGCAAGCACAAAGAGCCACAGCGGCGTCAGCTTGCCCAGGGCGTCCGGCTTGAACCCGGCGCTCGCCAGCCGCGCGGCCAGCAAGGTGTTGACCTCTGCCGTCGAATCGTGGAGGCCGGGGATGCGCCGCTGGGCATAACGCTCGGCCTCCTCGCCGGTCGCGAGCCCGACCGACCCGGTCAGCACCGAATTCGGCTCCGAGGCGCGCAGCAGGTTGCGGCGCGCCAGGTTGCGCTCGGACGGCGTGTCCTTGCCGTCCGACGCCGGCCCCGGCGGCAGAGCCGCGACCGGCAGCGAGAACAGCTTGTCCGATATCAACGTGTCGAGCGGCCGGGTCGCCTGCGCGGTCGCGCCACCGAAATCGAAGAAATAGCTCCAGTCGATCACGTCGCCGGGCTGCAGCGGATTGTCGCCGACAAGCCCAACGGTTTCAGCCTGCCCGGCTGAGGCGAAGATCGGGCGCGGCTGACCCGTCAGCACATTCCCGTCGGAATCACGAACCAGATCGTGCAGCAAATAATCGTCGCGCACCAGCGAATGACCGAGGCGGAAGGCCGCCACCGCGAATTCGTGCGGGATGCGGATCACGGCGTCGTCGCCGAGGCCGGGCGTGCAGCTGTAGAGAAAAGTGCGGATGCCGGCGGGCGTTGGCAAGGTCGCGGTCGGGGCGGCGCCGCGGACATAAGCGTGCAGCGCGCCCGGCGCCACCCGCTCCAATGCCGCCTCGGCCGAGATGCGCGGCAAAAAATCGGTCGCGACGATCGTCTCATACGTCCACACCACCTTGCGGTGGCAGTCGTCGAACGCGGCGCCGACCTGCGGCTGGCTTGGTGCGGCGCTGCCCGCGAGCGCGCGCTCGACGCAGTCGTTGTGCGCCAGCTCGAAGAGGTTCTGCAGTTGCGAGAGCATCTTGTGCTCGCTGTTGCGCGGATCGGGGATCTCCGCCGCCCCGGCGGCGGTGCGTTCGTAATCGAAGCCGTCGATGACCCTGGCGGCGCCGCCAGCGCTCGGCGCCGCGACCTCGTGCATCGCGAAGCGGCCGGTGTAGACGCCATTTTGCTGCTCGAACCATGGCGCGCCGATGCCGGTCAGCGCGGCAAAGTTGGCGGCGCCGTAGACGCTGTCGAGATCGAGCTTGGCGGTGTTGGCGCTCAGCGCCGAGCCGGGGACCGCCGCATCGGCGACCGCCTGACGCAGCAGGGCTGGCGTGATGCCGGCCGCGGCCAGCGTCGTGCGGACCGCGGGGTCGCTTTGCGCCGCCTCGTCGAGAGCGCCCACCGCCGACAGCGCGGTCGTCGTCCGGGTCACGTCGTGGTCGATAAATTGTCCGAAAAAGGTGTAGCCGGCGGGCTGCGCGCCGTCGGGCCCCTTGTTGTCGTCGACAAACGGGCTCGCCCCGGTGCCGAGCGGCGGCCCGATAATCGCCCGCAGGGTGGCGGTGTCCTCGATCGGGTCGCACAGCCGCTGGGGCGGCCCGGCCTCGCCGGGCGCGGGCTTGCCGCAGCTGCCCACGGCGCGGTCGGTCCGGCACGCCTCATAGCAAAAGCCGTAGACCGAGGGATCCTGCGGCGGCGCGGCACCCCCCGGAGAAGGGCTGGACAGCGCCGGCCCGCTGCCGTGTTCGACCCCGGTCGGCGGGAGGATGCGCAGCACCTGCTCGAATTTCGCCTGCGAGACCGGTGCCGGGGCGCCGCCGACCGCCGCGCTCGCCTGGTGACCCAGCACATGCAGGAAGAAGTCGAGATGCGGGTGCGCCGGCGGCGCCTGCGCAAAGGCTGCTGTCCCCAACACCGCAGCGGCGACAAAAACCGACGCGCCGGCAATCATCCTCAAACGCGCCTCCCACGGAGTGCGGGCGCGCTCAATCAATCGAGTCATCATCAACAAAATCGCGGCGGAAAGCGTCGACAACGTGACACGAGCGACGCAAGTACTGTCAAACTATCTGATAATCGCAAAAACCGCCATCGAATATCTTAGTTAAGGTGTTTTGGCCGGCGCCAGCGGCGGGCAGGCTGCGGGGTCGCGCGCGCCGGCAAGAGGCCCTGGCAACCAAGCTCGGGCTTCGCGATACTTACGCCAAACTCACGGCTGCCAAAAACGATTGCAAGGTAGTTCAACGAGCCTACTCTGGGTTGTCATCACCGGGCTCGTCCCGGTGATCCACGCCCTTCTCGACCTCAATCGGGGTACGTGGATGGCCGGAACAAATCCGGCCATGACGACGATGAGAGGTGTTAGCCCGGTTAATACCTGGTTAAGTTGAATGCAGACCTGAACCGGACAGCCGTACGCCAAACCCGATGGAGTTCAAACTGGCCAAAGGCATTCTGCTGGCAGCGATGGATTTCACCAATGTCGCCGCCGACGAATTTCACGATTGGTATGACCTCGAGCATATTCCCGAGCGACGGGGAGTGCGCGGATTTGGCGCCTGCGAGCGCTGGATCGGCGCGGCCAACCCGAAGGTTTCGCTCGCGACCTACGATCTCGACGATGTGGCGGTGCTGCAAAGCCCGGGCTACCGCGCGATCGGCGGCGAAAATCTGTCGGTCTGGTCAAAACGAGTGACGGCGCGGGTGAACCGGCTGATGCGCTACGAGGGCGAGCAGATCCTGCCGGGAGATGCCGCCGCACCCGAAGGGGCAGGCGGGCTCCTCGTTAACGCGATGAGTGTCGCGCCCGAACACGAAGCCGAATTCAACGAATGGTACAATACCGAGCACGTCCCGGCGCTGGCGGCGGTGCCCGGCACGTTGTCGGCGCGGCGCTATCGCGGCACCGGCGCCGATCGGCGCTATGTCGCGCTTTATCATCTCGCCAGCCCCGAGGTGCAGGCGTCGGCGGCGTGGAAAGACGCCGCCAACACATCGTGGACGGAGCGCATGCGCCCGCATTTCCGCGACCATTTGCGCATCGTCGCGTGCCGCTACACCCGCGCCTGAGCCTTAGCGAGACGGACGCCGCGCGCCCGCGTCAGGCGCGCGGCACGACGCCGCGGCAGGAAAGCGCGACGGCGACAAACGAGCGCGCGCCGTCGGGGCGGCCGCACAGATAGGCCGAGCGCAGGTGCCGTTCGAGCCGGTCGCGGCGGTCGTTGTCTAGGCTCGCGACATAATCGCCGAGCATGCCTTCACCGCTCGCGTAGGGATCCCAGTAATCGACGAAATCCGCAAAATCCATGCGGATCGTCAGCGAGCGCTCGTCGATCTCGGTCAAGCCCGCCGCGGCCCAGATCCGCGGCAAGGCGCCCGGCGCGTAGATCGGCCGCCCCATGGTGCGGTCGCGGGCCGCGGCGGCGGCTTCGTCGAGCGCCGCGGCGGTGTCCCAGAACATTCGGCTGGCGGCGGCACCGCCCGGCGAATCCCAAAAGGCGGCGCAGACGACTCCGCCGGGGCGCGTCACCCGGCGCATCTCGGCGACCGCCTGCTCCGGCCGCGGCAACACCGAGGGCAGCACCAGCATCGACACCGCCCGGTCGAAGCTTGCATCGGCAAAGCGAAGCGCGCTGCCGTCGCCATGCTCGATATGGATGCGCGGGTCGCGGTTTTTCGCCTGCGCCGCCGCGAGATAAATCTCGGAATGGTCGATCGCGGTCAGGCCGGCGATGTTCGCCGCTTCGGGCAGCGCAAAGGTCAGGCTGCCGGTGCCGCAGCCGACCTCGATGATATTCTCGCCGTCGGCGACGCCGGCATGGGCGATAAAGACCGGCGCCAACCGCCGGCTCCAGCGGCCCATCAGCCGTTCGTAGTTGGCGGCGTCGCGGGCGTTGAACATCGACGGCATGGCTCTCCCTCCCCGGTCCGTGGCCGGCGCATCGGCGCGCCAACCGGCCCGGCGGGCGCCTCAGGGCGCGCGCTGCATGATCCCGGCCGCACCGCCCGGATCATAGCCGACCGCGACGCGGACATCGACGACGCAGACCTCGCCGGCGCGCACAGTGGCGACGCCCTCGGCGATTGCCGCGACGAGCTTCCTCGGGTCCTCGACCGGGCCGATGCCGATGCAGCCCTGGCCGCGCGCGAGGGTCGCGAGGTCGATGTCCGGGTCGCGGATCGACTGCCCGATCCAACGGTTCTCGACCGGCCGGCCGCGGTCGCGGGCGACCCGCTCCTGATGCAGCTCGTCGTTGAAGAACGAGCGGTTGTTGGCGATCACAACGAGCAGCGGGATCGCATTGTGCACCGCCGTCCACAACGCCGTCACCCCCATCAGGAAATCGCCGTCGCCGAGTATCGCGACCGGCAGCCGGCCGCTGCCGCCGTCGCGCAGCGCCAATGCGGCGCCGACCGCCATTCCCGGCCCCGAGCCGATGCCGCCGCCGCCGTCGGTCCCGAGAAAATCGAGGGGCTGGCGAAAATCCCACATATGCTCGCCCCACGAGAGCGGCAGCCGGATCATCGACACCGGGGCCTCGCCCACAGCCTTCCGCAGCGCCGTCGCCAGCATCGGCACCTCGATGATCCCGGCGGCGTCGAGCGCCGACAGCGGCGGCGGTGCACGCCGCGGGCCCAGCTGGGGCAAGGCCGGCCGGCTCGGGCGCAATTCCTTTACGGCCGCCAAGAGCGGCGGCACCGCGGCGTCGGGTTCGGCCAACAGGTAGAGATCGGCCGGCGGCAGGCCCTGATAATCCATGCTCCAGCCGTTGTGGACGTATTGGTCGACGGAGATCTGGATCACCTTCGCGGCCGGCGGCCGCCCGCGGCAGGCGGTCTTCAAGGTTCCAGCGAGGTCGACCCAATCGAGGCTCAGGATCAGGTCGGCCCCGGCGAGAAGCTCCGCGCCTTCCCCGCCGGCGGCATAAAGTGGATGATCGGTCGGGAAGACGGCCCCGGTTTTGCGGTCGGTCAGGACCCTGGCGCCGATCGCCTCGGCGAGCGCCACCCGGCGCTCCCAAGCCTCCGGATCGCGGGAGCCGCGGCCCATCAGGATCACCGGCCGCTCGGCCCGCGCGAGCAATTCCGCCGCCTGGCGGATCAGCGCGCCACCGGGCTCGGGGGAAGCCGGCGGGGCGAAGCGCGCGATGTCGGGCATCGCCGGCACCGTGTCGATCTCGTCCTCCTGCAATGCCAAGTCGAAATTCAGGTAGACCGGCCCGCGCGGGGCCGTCTGCGCGATCAGGTTCGCGCGCAGCACCGCCTCCTGCGCGGCGCCGATGGAGGAGGGCTGGTCGTCCCATTTCGTGAAGTTGCGGATCAGCGCCCCTTGGTCGCGCGCGGTGTGGATCCATTCGATCCACGGCCGCCGCCGCGTCGCATCGAGAGCGCCGGTGGCGCCGAGCACGATGACCGGTGCCCGGTCGCACCACGCGTTGAAGATCGCCATCGTCGCGTGCATCAGCCCGACATTCGCGTGGACGATGGCCAGCATCGGGCGACCGGTGACCTTGGCCCAGCCGTGGGCCAATGCCACGGCACTCTCCTCGTGCAGGCACAACAGCATGCGCGGCCGGGAATTGCCGAGATGGTTGACGAGGCTGTCGTGCAGACCGCGATAGCTCGATCCCGGATTAAGCGCGACATAGGGGATGTCGAGCTCGCGGATCGCCGCGGCGATCGCGTCGCTGCCCCACACCCGGTTCGACGGCGCGCTCGGCGCCGGCCGGTCGATGTCGCTGCCGCGGGCGGCCGCAGCCGGCTGTTCGGACGGAATGGCCACGCTCTCCTCCCTTGATGCGCGTCTCCGCGCAGGAATAGGGCGCATTCGCCGAAGTGGGAAGAGCGTGGTCGGCGCAAATCGATCGCCGGATTGCCCTTCCGGAAGCTTTAGTGCAATCGGCGGCCAACGAATTCGCGATTAGGTTTAACGATCCGGCAACGGCGGCAGCGAGGCGAGCCAGCCTTGCAGGTTGTTGCGATGCGCCCATGCGTCGCGCAAAGCGTCTCCGACCGCCTGCTCCGGGCCGAGCAGACAGATCGGGGCGCCGCGCCCTTCCCGTCGTTCGCACCCCTTCAGCCACGCCTGGTACGGCTGCTCGCAGCGCCCGAGGACATAGGTCACGTCACCGAGAAAGAATTGCCCGGTGGCGATCGCTTTCCGGTAGCAATCGGTCAGCGCGATGTCGAGCCTGCCGACCCTTTGCGGTGGGTGAGGTCGGCCCGGCGGCGCGGGCGTCAGGAGCCAGCCCTGGCCGCCGGGAATGGGCTGCGCGAGCACCCACGTCGTCGGCAGCGACGCCGCGGCAAACACGAGCAATGTCGTCGTCAGCCGGCGCACGGTCCGCCGCCGACGCGGCGCGCCAAGCAACTCGCCGCCGCCGCGAAATCTCGCCCCAAGCGCCGCCGCGGCAAAGAAGCCGGTCGAGAACCTTCGCCGGTCGGCCGAGATCGCCGGAACGACGGCGCTAGATCGCGGCCCGCTGGCCGCAAACGCTGCTCAATATGTCGAGATTTCGACCGAGTTCTGGTCGGGGTCGTCGATATAGATCGACTGGATCGTGCCGATCGCCCCGGCGCGCGGACCCTGCATCCGCACCGGCACGCCGCAGGTTTCGAGATGACTCATGACCTCGCCCATCGGCGCCTCGGTGATAAAGCAGATATGCGCCGGCATGCGCTTTTCGCCACCGGCCGCCATGGCGCCGCCCGCGAGGTCGAGATGGATCTTCTGCTGGCCGAAATGCAGGGCAGCGCGGCCTTCGCCCATGCTCTCGATCTCCATGCCGAGCACCCGGCGGTAGAACTCGACGCTGCGGTCGATGTCGGCGACGGTCAGGTTCAGGTGGTCTATGCGCTCGATTTTCATGGCCGGTTCCCGTCCGTTCGATAAGAGGGCGAGCTTGCCACGCTCGGCCAACCGAGGCCAGCACAACCGACCCGGAGATCGGTTAGCGGAAATTGCCGTCGGCTGGCGGGGCGCCGCTTGACAGCAGCCATCCCGGCGCGCTGAGACTCGCCGCGATCCGGCGCCGTCCGGGCGACGAGGCTAAAGGGCAGGGAGGGAGACGGTTATGGCAGACGCGACGACGCTGTGGAGCACGTCCCGCCGCGCGGTGATCCGCGGCGGGATCGGAGTCGCCGCCGCGGCGATGCTGCCGGCGGGGGTCGCCGGCGCCCAGCCCGCCGCCGATGCGCGCGACCGCACGATAATCCTGATCGGCATCAACAGCCGCGACGGCCGCTGGGTCGATTACGAGCTGTGGAACCCGTACGCGATCGGCGCCAACCACCAGAACGGCCCGAACCTGATCTACGAGCCGCTCGCCTATTACAGCGCCTTTGCCGACAAATGGTACATGTGGCTGGCGGAAAGCTATCAGTTCGCCCCAAATTTCAAAGAACTCACGATCAAGACCCGCCCCGGCGTCAAGTGGAGCGACGGCACGCCGTTCAGCGCGGAGGACGTGGCCTATACGATGAACACCTTGCGCGACCTTGGTCCCAAGGTGAAATGGGGCGTTGACGTGAGCCAGGCGCTCGACCAGGCGACGGCGACCGACCCGACCACCGTGGTGCTGAAGTTCAAGATCCCGTCGCCGCGGTTTTTCTTTTTCGCCACCTACAAGTACGACATCGGCATCTACATCGTGCCGAAGCATGTGTTCCAGGGCCAGGACTGGACCACCTTCAAGCATTTCGACACCGCGAAGGGCTGGCCGGTCACAACCGGGCCGTGGCGGGTCGCGCAATCCTCGTTGCAGCAGAAGGTGTTCGAGCGCCGGGCCAGCTGGTGGGCGGCCGACCAGAAGCTCGCGCCGATGCCGCAGGTCGCGCGCAACATCTGGCTGCCGGCGGTGGACGAGCAGAACACGGCGCAGGCCCAGATCACCAATCACTCGGATTTCGGCGGGCCCTTGCAGCCCGCCACCTTCCCGACGGTGATCCGGCAGAACCCCAAGATCACCTCCTATTCCGGGCAAAAGCCGCCCTGGGGCTATGTCGACTGGTGGCCGATCTCGCTTTACGTCAACAACGAGGTCAAACCGTTCGACGACAAGGACGTGCGCTGGGCGCTCAGCCACTACATCGACCGCAACCAGGTTATCGAGGTCGGCTATCTCGGGGCCGACACCGTCTCCGCGCTGCCGATGCCGCCCTACAAGCCGCTGCTGCCCTATTTCGACGCGGTCAAGGACCTCCTCGCGACATACAACACGCTCGAATTCAACCCGAAAAAAGGCGACGGCCTGTTGCAGGCCAAGGGGTTCAAAAAGACCGACGGCATGTGGGAGACGCCGGACGGCAAGCCGTTCACCCTCGACATCATCGGTTTTGGCGCCTCGGGCTCGGCGATGGGACCGGTGCTGTCCCAGATGCTGCGGCGCCACGGGGTCGCGGCGAGCTTGAGCCTGCCGCCCGATTTCAACGACCGCTTCCAGAAGGGCCAATTCGCCGGGTCGATTTACGGTCACGGCGGCAGCATTCGCGAGCCCTACGACACCTTGCGCCTTTACCAAAGCCAGAGCATCGCGGTGCCGGGGGCGCATGCGGTGAATTTCAGCCGCTGGAAGAACCCCGACTTCGACAAGATCGTCGACGAGGTCTACGTCACCGACCCAAAGGACGTGGCAAAGCTAAAGCAGCTGTTCCGTGCGGCGATGGAGATCTGGCTGCCCGATCTCCCCGACATCCAGCTCGTGCAAAACTATCACCGCATACCGTTGAACACGACGTATTGGCAGGGCTGGCCGACTGCCGACAATTCCTATATCAACGACGCGTCCTGGCACCTGACGTTCCCGATCGTGCTTTGGACCGTCCGGCCGGCGTAGGGTTCGCCGTCGAATGCGTCGCTCAGTCGAAGCCGGCTTCCCTATCGCAGGATGCGATGTGAAATCGTGTTGCGCGGGCTTGACCCGCGCATCCACGGCTCTGTTGCGGGTGCCGCAAGACGCGGATGGCCGGGACGGAGCCCGGTCAAGACGATTTGGGGTTGTTCGACACAGCACCGAAATCGGCGCAAACGGTCGCGGGATTTTCCTCGCACAGCCTCGCGCTTGCGCTCCCCTGACGCCCTGCCCCGGCCCGTAGATTCGGGATGCACGCAATCTACGTCATCAAGCGCTTCGGGGTGTTTTTGCTGATCGTCTGGCTGGCGGCGAGCTTGAATTTCTTTCTGCCCAAATTGTCGGGCCAGGACCCGGTCCGCACCAAGCTGCTGGAAGAGGCCTCGCTCGGCGGTTATGTGCACGCCGGCATCGACGACATGGTCAAGCAGTACCAGCAGCGGTTCGGCCTCGACAAGCCGCTGTGGCGTCAATACCTCACCTATCTTGGCGACATGTCGCGCGGCGACCTCAACTATTCGATCGCAAATTATCCGCGCACCGTCGCCGGCATGATCGGGGAAGCCTTGCCGTGGACGATCGGGCTGCTCGGGGTGACGACGTTGTTCTCGTTCGTCGCCGGCACGATCCTCGGCGCGCTATTGGCGTGGCCGCGGGCGCCGCGCTGGATGCGCTGGCTGATGCCGCCTCTGTGGGCGCTCCACGCCATTCCGTTTTTTCTGCTCGGGCTCGTGCTCAGCTGGCTGCTCGCGTTTCAGCTGCAGTGGCTGCCGATTTTCGGCGGCTACAGCGCCGGGGCCAACCCCGCTTGGAGCTGGACCTTCGTTCTCGACGTGCTGCGGCACGCCGCGCTGCCCGCGCTGTCGATCGTCCTCGTCTCGGTCGGCGGCTGGGCTCTCGCGATGCGCGGCATGATGGTCACGACGATGGGTGAGGACTACGTCACCTTTGCCGAGGCCAAGGGCCTGCGCAGCCCGACGATCTTTGTCCGCTACTGCATGCGCAACGCGATACTGCCGCAGACGACCGGGCTTGCGTTGGCGCTCGGGCAGATTTTGTCGGGCGCCGTGCTGGTCGAGGCGATCTTCGGCTATCCCGGGATCGGGGCGTTGCTGTTCCAGGCAATCGAGGAGAACGACTTCTTTCTGATCCAGGGGATTGTGTTCACGGTCATCGTGGCGCTCGGCTTTACGACCTTTCTGCTCGACGTGATCTATCCCTGGCTCGACCCGCGCATCTCCTATCGGCGGAGCTAGGCGCGCATGCTCGGCTATCTTCGTCGCAACGTCTCGCTCGCGGTCGGGCTGGCGCTGCTCGGGGTGCTGGTCGTGTTCATGGTCGTGGGCGCGCTGACGGTCGACACCGCCAACGCGCAGCCATTGTCGGCGCCGGCCTTGCAGCCGCCCTCGTGGGACTACCCGTTCGGCACCGACCGGCAGGGACGCGACCTGCTGGCGGTCATGGTGGCGGGGACGCCACTGACCTTGCGCATCGGCTTTGTCGCCGGGTTTATCGGCGTCGGCGCCGGCGCTATCCTCGCCTTTACCGCCGCCTATTACCGCGGGCGGGTGGACACGGTTATCCGCAGCATCGCCGACATCGGCCTCACCGTGCCGCAGCTCCTCGTTCTGATCATCATCGCGGTGTCGCTAAAGGGCAGCCTGACCGTGAACCAGATGGCGATCGTCGTCGCCTCGCTCGCCTGGCTCAGCCCGACCCGCACGATCCGCTCGCAGGTGCTGACCCTGCGCGAGCGCGGCTATGTGGAGATCGCGCGGTTGAACGGCATGAGCGGGCCGGAAATCATCTTTCGCGAGCTGATGCCCAATCTGTTGCCGTATCTCGCGGCAACCCTGGTCAGCAGCGTCTCGGCCGCGATCCTGGCTTCGGTCGGGCTCGAGGTCTTGGGGCTCGGGCCGGTCGAGGCCCCCACACTCGGCATGACCCTCTACTGGGTCAATTTCAACGCCGCGATCATCAACGGCTGGTGGTGGTGGTGGACCGCACCGCTGGTCGTCATCGTCATGGTGTTCCTCGGCCTGTTTTTCCTGACCGTGGGGCTCGACGAGATCGCCAACCCCCGCCTGCGACGATCGGCATGAATGCCGGCGACCGAATTCTGCGCGTCGAGCGGCTGCGCGTCTCCTACGACCACCCGCTGGGCCCGGTGCGCGCGGTCGGCGAGGTCAGCTTCGCGTTGCGCCCGCGCGAGCGCTTTGGGCTGGCTGGCGAGTCGGGGTCGGGCAAGTCGACTATGGCGCTCGCCATCCTGCGCATGATCAAGCCCCCGGGCCGGATCGACGGCGGCGACGTCTGGCTCGAGGACATCCCCTTGTCCGGCCTTACCGACGAGGCGATGCGCCGCCTGCGGCTCGCCGGCATCGCGATGGTCCCGCAAGGGTCGATGAACTCGCTGAACCCGGTGGCGCGCATCCGCGAGCAGATCCGCGACGCGCTCGCCGACCACGGCGAACGGCTGTCCCGGCGCGCCGGCGAGCTGCGCGCCCGCGCATTGCTGGCGCAAGTCGGGCTGCCGCCAGAGGTCGCCGACAGATATCCGCACGAATTGTCGGGCGGCATGAAGCAGCGTGCCTGCATCGCGATCGCGATTTGCCTGCGGCCGAAAGTGATCATCGCCGACGAGCCGACGAGCGCGCTCGACGTGGTCGTGCAGCGGCAGGTGATGGAGACGCTCGGCCGCGTGCAAGCCGAGCTCGGCGCGGCGGTGATCCTGATCGGGCACGACATGGGTCTGATGGCGCAGTTTGTCGACCGATTGGGCATCATGTATGCGGGGCGGTTGGTCGAAGTAGCGCCGATCGTCGACATCATCACCGCACCGCGGCACCCTTATACCCGCCTGCTCATCGAGAGCCTGCCGTCGCTCGAGCGCAAGGGCGAGCTGCGCGGCATCCCCGGTCTCGCACCCGTGCTGCGCGAGCTGCCGCCGGGCTGCGCTTTTCACCCGCGCTGCCCGATGGCGCAGCCGCGCTGTGGCACCGAGCGGCCGGCGGTGCGCGAAATCGGCGAGGACGCCAGCGTGGCGTGTCATCTCGCATGACGCCGTTGCTCGAGCTGCGCGGCGTCTCGAAGCATTTCGCCGGCGGCATCCTCGGGCGCGATCGGAAATTGGCGCTCGACCGCTTCTCGTTTGCGATCGACCCGGCGCTGCCGGGGATCACCGCGGTGGTCGGCGAGAGCGGCAGCGGCAAGACCACGTTGGCGCGGCTGCTCCTCGGCCTGATCGAGCCCACCGAGGGAGAGGTCCGCTACCGTGGCCGCCCGTTGCCGGGGCTTTCGGGCAGCCAACGGCGGGAATTCCGCCGCGAGGTGCAGGCGATCTTCCAGGACCCGTACGAGGTCTACAACCCGTTCTACCGGGTCGACCACGTGCTCGCGACGCCGGTGCGCAAGTTCCGCCTGGCGGCGACGCGGGCTGACCGGCGGCGGCTGGTCGAGGAGGCGTTGCGCGCCGTCGGGCTGCGCCCGGAGGAAATCCTCGGCCGCTACCCGCACCAGCTGTCGGGCGGGCAGCGGCAGCGGATCATGGTGGCCCGGGCTCTGTTGCTGCGCCCCCGGGTGATCGTCGCCGACGAGCCCGTGTCGATGGTCGACGCCTCGTTGCGCGCCACCATTCTCGGCAGCCTGCGCCAGCTCCACGAAGAGCTGGGAATTTCGATCCTGTACATCACCCACGACCTGGCGACCGCGTATCAGGTCGCCGACACGATCATCGTGCTCTACCGTGCCGCGGTGGCCGAAGCCGGCGATGTCGAGCTGGTTGTCAAGGCGCCGCAGCACCCGTACACGCAGTTGTTGATCGCCTCGGTGCCGCGCGTCGGCACGGCGCGCGACTGGGGGACGGAAGAACGCAACCCGGAAGCCCCATCGCCGGCACAGGGCTGCAATTTCGCCGACCGCTGTCCGGTCGCGATCCCGCGCTGCTCGGCCGCGCCTCCGCCGCTCTACCGCACCGACCCGCGGCGCGCCGCCGCCTGCTTTCGGCTGAGCGAACAGCCGGTCTTGCTCGGGGAAGACATCGGTCAGGTGCTGGGTCCGCGTCCGGGTGCCGAACCACCGGTTGCCGCGGTGCTGTCGGCCTGAGCGAACCGGTGGCCGCCGCAAGATTCGGGCCGGGCTTTCCCGACCACAGAGAAGATTGCCCCGATCCGCGCAAGCGCGCCTATTGGTGCTAACCTAGCAAACGACCCCGCTAGCCTCCTATCCGTCGCCCCCGCGAAGGCGTGGGCCCAGAGCCCTGCCCCCGGCTAGAACAGGGGGCAAGTGCTCGGTACCCGCCGGCCCCTGGGTTCCCGCTTTCGCGGGAATGACGAAGAGGAAGGGGATGGGTGCTAAACGTCAGAACGCACCCACTAGTGAGTCGGGTGGTGCGAAGGCAGACGGATGATTTCCATCCCCGGCTCTTGCCGCCCCCGCGAAAGGGCGTATGAAGGAATTGGACAATTTGGGAGCTTGTCATTCCGGGATGCCTCTTGGCAGGCCCGGAACCTATGCAAACGGCGCTTACCGGTATTTCCCAAGGCCGTTTGTTTGGGTTCCGGGCTCGGCCCTTCGGACCGCCCCGGAATGACGTTCCCTTGCATTTCTTCACCCGCTCGAAAGCGGGGTCCAGGTGCAGCCCGCAGAGCTGGCCGCCGGGTGCTGCTTTCGCGGGCATCACGAAAAAGGGTAGGGTAGAAAGCGTAAAATTCGTGCCATCAGGTGCTCGAGGGTAGTCCGAAGCGATGAAAGTCTCGTATTTCGAAACCGCGCGCTATCGGGCACCGGGCAAGCTGCCGCCCGAATGGCCGGTCCCGCCTGCCGTCTACGATTTCGACGCCGGCGGTGCCGCTTACCGCGGCATGGTCGAACGGCTGCGGCAAGTCGAGCGGCTGGGCTTCGACTGGATCAGCGTCTCGGAGCACCACTATTCCCCGCGCCGGCTGACCCCGGCCCCGATTGTCGTCGCCTCGCATCTGGCGGCGCATTCGACCAAGCTGAAGATCGCCGTGCTGGGCCCGATCGTCTCGCAGGCCAATCCGGTGCGGATCGCCGAGGAGCTGGCGATGCTCGACAATCTGATGCCGGGCCGCCTCGTCGTCGGGCTGCTGCGCGGAACGACCGGCGAATACCTGACCTATGGCCTCAACCCCGAGGAAGCGCGCGAGCGCACCACCGAAGGCATGGAGCTGATCCTGAAGGCGTGGACTGAGCCGCAGCCGTTCGGCTGGCAAGGCCGCCATTTCCAGTTCCGCACCGTGGCGGTGTGGCCGCGCCCGCTGCAGCAGCCGTATCCGCCGACCTACGCGCTCGGCACCAGCCGGGAATCCTGCGAGTTCGCGGCGCGTCACCGGCTTGGGCTAGGCCTCTCCTACGCCCCGTTCGAGGTCATCGCCAGGGCGACGCGGTACTACCAAGACGCTTGCGCCCGCCACGATTGGCAGCCGTTGCCGGAGCAGATCGTCTACCGCGCCAACATCTTGCTTGCCGAGACCGACGCCGCGGCCGCGGCGGCGCTGCGCGAGCCGCAGACCCATGCGCCGTTGCCGATGCCGGCGGGCGTGCGCGACGCGCTGGTGAAGCTCGATTCCCGCAATGTCGCCGGCGAGGCGAGGACGCCGAATGTCGGGGGCACCTTGCCGACGAGCTTTCTCGGCGGCCCCGACACCGTGATCGACCAAATCAAGGAGTGTCGCAAGCAGGCGGGCGTCGGCGTGCTCGACCTGTTCTTCCAGACGCGCGACGCCGATCCGGACAGTCTGACGAGCACGCTCGACCTGTTCGGAAAGAAGGTCCTGCCGCATATCCGCGACGTCTAGCAGACGCAATGCCGCGCCAGGCTTGCACTGCCCGCGCGAAGGAGGGGAACGATGCAGGTCTCGTATTTTGAAACCGGGCGCTACACGGCGCCGCAGCCGGTGCCGTCGCAATGGCCGGTGCCGGCCGGGGCCTACGACCCGGAGGCCGGGGCGAAGGCGTTTCGCGACATGATCGAGCGCATCGAATTTGTCGAGGAGCTCGGCTTCGACTGGGTCAGCGTATCGGAGCACCACTATTCGCCCCGCATCCTGACCCCGGCTCCGGCGGTTTCGGGAGCGTACATCGCGACGCGGCTGAAGCGGATCAAGGTGGCGGTGCTGGGGCCGATCGTGCCGCAAAGCAACCCGGTGCGCGTCGCCGAGGAGCTGGCGACACTGGACAACGTGGCGCAGGGGCGGCTCGTTGTTGGGCTCCTGCGCGGCACGCCGAACGAGTACCTGACCTTCGACCTCAACCCCGCCGAGGCGCGCGAGCGCACCGACGAGGGGATGGAGCTGATCCTGAAGGCGTGGACCGAGCCGCAACCGTTCGGCTGGCAGGGCCGCCACTATCAGTTCCGCAACGTCTCGGTTTGGCCGCGGCCGTTGCAGCAGCCCTACCCGCCGACCTTCGCGCTCGGCACCAGCCGCGAATGCTGCGAGTTCGCCGCCCGCCACCAGGTCGGGCTCGGCGTTTCGTTCGCGCCGTTCGACGTGATGCGCAAGTCGACCCAATATTACCGCGAGCAATGCCTGGCGCACGGCTGGGAACCGACGCCGGAACAGATCCTTTACCGCGCCAACATCATCATCGCCGAGACCGACGACGAAGCCGACGCGCTCTTGCAAAAGCAGCGCAGCGGCGGCCAGGCGGCGTTCCCGATGCGGCAGGCTGTGCGCGAGGCGCTGTTGAAAGCCGACCAGCGCAATATCGCGGGCGAGGCGCGGGCTCCCAATGTCGGCGGGGTCCTGCCGACGACGTTTGTCGGCAACCCCGACACGGTGGTCAAGCAGGTCAAGCGTTGCCGCGAGGAGATGGGGGCCGGCGTGCTCGACCTCGCCTTTCAGAACCCCGGCGCCACGGATTTGGGGGATTTGATGCACTCGCTCGAGCTGTTCGGAAAGCGGGTGCTGCCGCGAATCCGCGACGTTTGAGCGACGCGGGAGGGCGGTCATGAAAATCGGCGCTGCAATTTTCTTCACCGACTATTCGATAGCGCCGACCGAGCTGGCGGTGGCGCTCGAGCAGCGCGGCTTCGACTCGCTGTGGGTTGCCGAGCACTCGCACATCCCGGTCAGGCGCCGGTTCGGCCTGCCGGGTGGTATGGAACTCTCAAAGCAATATTACGACGTTATGGACCCGTTCGTGACGTTGAGCGCCGCCGCCGCGGTCACGACCCGCCTCAAGCTCGCCACCGGCATCTGCCTCGTCATCCAGCGCGACACGATCCAGACGGCGAAAAGCGTCGCCTCGCTCGACCAGGTGTCGAACGGGCGCTTTCTGTTCGGGATCGGGTGCGGCTGGAACGCCGAAGAGATGGAGGACCACGGCACCGTCTACGAGACCCGCGCCTTGAAGATGCGCGAGCAGGTCGAGGCGATGACGGCGATCTGGACCAAGGACCAGCCGGAATATCACGGCAAGATCGTCGACTTTTCGCCGATGACGACCTGGCCAAAGCCGGTGCAGAAGCCGCACCCGCCGATCATCGTCGGAGGCGCCTTTCGCTTTGCGGCGCGGCGCGCGATCCGCTATGGCGACGGGTTGTTGCCGCAGGCGCCGAGCGCCGGCTCCGGCAGCCCGGAGGAGTTCATGCCGCGCCTGCGCCGGATGGCCGAGGAAGCCGGCCGCGACCCGAACTCCCTGTCGGTCACGTTGGGTGGCGCGCCCGAGGACATCGGCGTGCTGCGGCACAACCGCGATCTCGGCGTCGCCCGCATGACCGTGCGCCTGCCGCCCGCGAAGGCCGACGAAATCCTGCCGCTGCTGGACCGCTGGGCAAAGCTGATCAGGAACCTCGCCGCGTGAGCGCAACCGCGCGCTAAACACGACCCCGTTCTGGCGGCCGGCCGCGGATCGCCGGCGAGCAGCTCAGACCGCGGCGTGGCCGGTGCCCTCGATGACCGCGTCCCAGTCGTCCACGTCGCGGTCGAGCGGATGCACCATAACGTGCTGCACCCCGACCTCGGCATAGGCAGCGATCCGCTCGCGCAATTCGCCCGGGTCCTTGCCGTTCCAATGGGTTCGCATCGAGATCGTGAATGCCGGCTCGGGCCGGTCGCGGCGCAGCCGAGCGACAATCGGCGCCGCCTGCTCCGGGGTCAGCTGGCTGCCGTGCCAGCCGTCGCCGATGCGCACGGTGCGCCGCAACGCGGCCTCGGAGCGCGCCCCAAACCAGATCGGGATCCGTGTGGCGGGAAACGGCCGCATCGTCATGTCGTCGAAATCGGCTGGGACGTGCTTGCCGTGGAAGGTCACCGGGTCCTGCGTCCACACCGCGCGCATCATCGCGATGCCTTCGTCGAGGCGCCGCCCGCGCTCGCCAAACGGCACGCCCAAGGCCGCGAACTCGGCTTCGAGCCAGCCGACGCCGGCGCCGAGGATCAGCCGCCCTTCGGAGAAATTCTGCAACGTCGCCAGCTCTTTGGCAAGCGGCAGCGGGTGCCGCATCGGCAAAACGAGCACGCTGGTGCCGAGCCGCACGCGCCTCGTGACCGCGGCCGCCCAGGTCAGGCTCAGAACCGGGTCGTAAAACAGCGGCGAGCGCGGAAAGCTCGCGCGCGGCACGATGATGTGCTCGCTGACCCAGACGTCGCTCAGCCCTAAATCCTCGGCTCGCTGCGCCGCTCGCCGAATGCGGTCCGGGGTCGCCTGCTCGCCGGCGTGCGGCAGGTGAATTCCGATCTGCATGCCACGTCTCCGCTGGGCATTGCCGCGCGCCAAAGGCGCGCCGATCGGACATTCTCCGCCCGAAGAAACCTCGCCGGCAAGCGCGGTCAGCGGCGTTCGTGGGCCGGCACGCCGAGCCACAAGCGCTCGATCGTTGGCCTTCCGAAGTGATAGCCCTGCATATAGCCCACGCCCTCCTCGCGCAGCAGCGTCGCCTCCTCGGCGGTCTCGACGCATTCGGCGACGGTGCCAAGCCCAAAGCTCCGGGTCAGCCGCAGCAAATGGCGCAAAATGATCCGGTTCTCGCGGCGCGCCGGGAGGCTGCGCACAAACGAGCCGTCGATCTTGACGATGTCGACCACCAACGCCTGAAGATGGCGCAGCGAGGTATGCCCGGCGCCGAAATCGTCGAGCGCCACACGACACCCGGCATGCCGCAACGTCTCGACAAAGCGCACCGACTCATCGAAGTCATCAAGTGCGGCGGTCTCGGTGATCTCGACGACCAGCCGGCGGGCGTCTTCTGGCCGGTGCCGCAGCAGCGCCATTATCGTGCGCAGCCACGGGCGGTCGCCGGCGGTGCGCCCGGAGACGTTGAAGCCGAACCTGACCCCCCCATGCGCGGCAAGCTCGGCGAATGCGTGGTCGAGCACGTAGCGGTCGATGAGCCCGATCAGCCCGTTCTCCTCGGCCGCCGCGATAAATTCTCCGCACGGGACGAGGCGGCCGTCGTCGTCGCGCATCCGCAGCAGGCACTCGAAATAGTCGATCCTGCCGGAGGTGGCGCAGACCACCGGCTGAAATGCAAAGAGCAGGCGATCTTGACCGAGTGCGGCGCGCACCCTCTCCTCGATCGGCGCGCCATGCCATTCGCAACGCTCTCGGCGTGCGGCCTGCGGCTGGTCCATGGCTCAGCGGGGTCGGCTCGCCGATGGCGGGGACACAATCGCGGCCATGACGCGCGGCAGCCGCGAAAGCGTCTTGCGGGCTCCCGGTGCCGCCGGCCAAATCGCCGGCGTCGCGGCGGTGCCCAACTCGGCGGCAGCCCGATCGCGCAGACGCCCTTGTATCGGCGCCAGAAAATCTCGGTTGGGCGGGGAAAATCCCGACACGAAGCTGCCTCGACCGCTCGATCCGACGGCCTCGGCGGTTAACGCCGCTTCAGGCCGCTCACCAGCAAGCTAGGCGCCGGGGTATTTACGAACCCTTAATCGGGCGTCGCCCGAACTGCCGGATCGGTCAGCCCGGTGTGTGGGAAACCAGAAACGGCAGCACCGCGTTGTTGAATTCGCGAGCCCGCACATGGACCAGAAAATGGCCCCCGCGCGGGAACAGCTTGATCTCCGCCGCCGGGATGAGCCGCGCCAGCTCCTCCGAGTAATAAGACGGGGTGACGATGTCGTCCTCGGCGCCGATCACCAAGGTCGGGGTCTTGATGCGCCCGAGTTCGCCGGTGCGATCGAACGCGAGCATCGCGTCGATGCGATTTATGACCATCTCGGTTGGGGCGAACGTCGCAAGGTGCTGCGCCTCGATCTGGCGCAACTTTTCGTTGTTGCGGGCGACCCACCAGCTTGGGTACCACACCAACGTCGCCGACTGCAGATAGATGCTGGCACCGAGCCGCTCCAGGATCTCCTTGCGCAGCGCGTAAACACGCCGGAAATAGGCGTCCGCCTTGGTCCAGGTTGCCGAGAGGACGACGCTTGCGAGCCGGTTCGGATGTTCGATCGCCAGCACTTGGGCGACCGCACCCCCGGTCGAATGCCCGACGACGTGGGCGCGGCGGATCTCGAGCGCGTCCAACAGCGCGACGGCGTCAACCGCCATGCGCTCGACCGTGTAGCCCATCCGCGCCGGGTCGCTCTGCCCGATGCCGCGATGGTCGAACGTGACGACCTCGAACCGCTTGGCGAAGGTGGCGACCTGCTCCTGCCAGAACGATGCATACCCGCCCAGTCCTGTTATGAACAGGACCGGGAAGCCCATTCCCTCGCGCTCGTAATACAGCGAGCACTCGCCGATGGAGATGCGCGGCATCGATTCCAGGTTCAAAAGGTGGTCGTCGGTATCATCGGCGCGGGCCGGCTGTCAACGCGAAGGGCAATGCGTGGGACGCAAATGTGAACGGCGTGGTGCGCTGCGGTAGCGGCGATGCTGCCTAAAAATTGACACATCGCCACCGTTCCATCCGCCGACACCATGCGTTGAGCGTGGCGACCGGAGCTAGCGCGCTTGTTCCGGACAGACAGCAGAACCGGTAATCAGGTGCCCCCTCGTGCGGCACGGGCTTTGACCTACACGAGTGAGCGAGATGACGGACCAGGACCAGATGACCAAGGCGCGGCGTGTCGAGGGGCTGGATGCGAGCGGCGGCACCGCCCGCACCGAGCGTGGCGCGCGGGTGCTGTCGGTTGCGCGGCGCTCGACCACCCGCACCCAGGATATCGACCGCCATGTCGGCACCCGGGTGCGCGAGCGCCGGATCATGCTCGGCCTGACCCAGCAGCAGCTGGCCGACCTGATCGGCGTCACCTATCAGCAGGCGCACAAATACGAGCGTGCCATCAACCGCATTTCCGCCGGCCGGCTGTTCGAGATCGCCCAGGTGCTGGGCGTTCCGGTCAGCTATTTTTTTGCCGGGATTGAAGAGGACAATGAGCGCTCGGTCGGCCCGCGCGAGCGCATGTGCCTCGAATTGGCGCGAAATTTCGCGCAAATTCCGAACGAGCGGCACCAGGAGGCGCTAAGCCAACTGGCGCGCGTGCTCGCTGCGGACTAGGCCGCTGGAGCGGCCTCCCGATCAAATCGGCGGCCGCCGTCGCGCGGCGATGCCGGATACCAGCGCCACCACGAAGATGACGAGAAACACAAAGAACAGGATTTTCGCGATGCCGGCCGCGGCGACGGCAACGCCGCCAAAGCCGAAAAACGCGGCGATGATCGCCACGATCAGGAACACCAGCGCCCAGTAGAGCATTCTCTCCTCCATTGCCAACCGACCCGAAGCAAGCTTGGGACTGCCCCGCCGGGCGATGGCTATGGGATCAAACAGGTTTGCGCGTGGCGCAGTTCCCGTGATCTTAGGTTGCTACCTTGCGGGCTGCACCAGCAGCAGCGGCGCATCGGCGACGCCGATTGCGATCGGCAGCGCGCCAAGGATGTCGCCGTCGATCTCGAGCAGTCCGGCCGAACAGCCGCCAACCGGCGCTATGCTGAGGCGCGACATCGCCAGGACCGAGACCTCCGGCAGGTGGTGAAGTGCGCCGAGCGCAATTGCCGCGAGCCCGCGTATTGCCGCACCGCGGCCAGACCGCCGAAACAGCACGACGTGAAGCGTTGGCTCGGCGAGCCGCGCCGCCGATGCGACTACGAAATTGCCGGCGTAGCGTCGCCCGGTGACGACGATGACCCACACGGCGCGCTGCTCGCCGTTCGCCGTCTCGACGACAAACTCGGTTCGCCGGTAGCGGAAGAGGCACCGGGATATCGCCCAGACAAAGGCGAGCTTGCCCACCTGCCGCTTGAGCCGCCCGCCGAGCGCGCCGAGCACCTCGGCATCGAAGCCGGCGCCGGCCATTGCGATGAACAGGCGGCCGCCGGCAATCCCTGGCCAGATCGGCCGGGCCGGCGCCTCGGCGATTACCTGGGCGAGCGCTTCGGGCGCGTGCGGCATGCCGATCTCGCTCGCCAGCACGTTCCCGGTGCCGAGCGGCAGCACCGCCAGCGGACGCGACGACGGACAGAGGCCGTTGACTACTTCGTTGACGGTGCCGTCGCCGCCGGCCGCCACGATCACGTCAAAAGCCGGTTCAGCCAGTCGCGCCAGCTGTTCGGCGTCGCCCGGTCGGCAGCTTTCGCGGACCACGACCGCGCAGCCGTGTCGCTCGAGCGCGGCGACGACGCGGCGAAGCCGGACGCTTCCCGCTCGCCGGCCCCGGCCCGCCGCCGGATTGGCGATGATCAGGATTCGCCGCGCCATTGCCGAGAGCCGCCGCGGGTCAGGCAGCCGGCCGCAACCGAACTGCATCGCTCGGCGCGTCGATCCACATCCGGAACCACGATTCGAGCATCAGCAGCGCCCACAGCCGGTTCTGGTGATCAAAGCGCGCGGCGCAATGCTCGTCGAGCAGCCGGCGTACATAGCCCGGCCGGAACAGGCCGCGCTGCCGCGCGCTCTGTGACAACAGAACATCATACGCCATCTCTTTAAGCTCAGCGCGAAACCAGCGGTCGATCGGACAGCCGAACCCACGCTTTGGCCGGTTCACGACGGCGGGCGGCAAATAGGGCTCAATGGCCGACTTGAACAGCGACTTCAGCACGCCGCCCTTCATCCTGACCGAGGCCGGCAACATCGCCGCCCACTCCACCAGCTCGTGGTCGAGCAAGGGCGAGCGTGCCTCCAGACCGTGCGCCATGCCGGCGACATCGACTTTGACCATCAGGTCGTCGGGGAGATAAGTGTGGATGTCGGCCCGATTGGCGCCGGCGACGAGGTTCCCGGACGGCCCGAAATACGGCTCTAGCGCGTCGCCGACCGAACGGGCGAGAAAGCCGCGCATCGCCTCGCCATAGCCCTCGCTCTTGTCGCCGTCGCCAAAAAACGCGATCGTCGGGAGGTAACGCCGCCCCGGAGAGGAAGGCGGCGCGGTCAGGACCCCGCGGATCCGGCGCAGCCTGAAGCGCCGTTCCAGCCGGGCCGGTGCGGCGCCCATCAGGCGCGCGCTCGCGGCGCGCGCCGCCGCCGGCAGCCGGTCGAGGAGCGCCAGCCACCGCATCGCCTTGTAGCGGCTGTAGCCGAGAAACGACTCGTCCCCGCCATCGCCGGTCAGCGCCACCGTGACATGGCGGCGCGCCATCTCGGCGACGTACCATGTCGGAACCGCCGACGGGTCGGCGAACGGCTCGCCGTAATGCCACACCAGCCGCGGCAATATCGCCGCCGCGTCGGGCTCGACGACAAGCTCGCGATGATCGGTGGCGTAACGCTGCGCCACCATGCGGGCATAACGGGTTTCGTCGTAGCGCGTGTCGGAAAAGCCGATCGAGAACGTCTTGACCGGCCCGACCCCGGCACGCGCCATCATCGCCACGACGGCGGACGAGTCGACGCCGCCCGACAAGAACGCGCCAAGCGGCACGTCGGAAATCATCCGCAGCCGCACCGCCTGCTCAAGCCGCTCGACCAGCTCGCGACGCAGTTCGGCTGGGCTGCGGCGACCGGCGGTCGCGGCCGGCGTCGGGAGCTGCCAATAGCGCACGAGCGTGGGGTCGCCGAGGTTGCCGCCGGCATCCAAATCGATGGTGAGGTAATGGGCCGCCGGCAATTTGTTGATGCCGGCAAAGGCGGTGAGCGGCGCCGGCACATATTGCAAGGTCAGGAAATGGTCGATCGCGTCGAGATCGGGCGCCCATGGGAGGTCGGGCCAGGCGCAGAGCGCCTTGATCTCCGAGCCGAACACCAGTCCTGATCGGGTTTGCGCCCAATAGAGCGGTTTTTTTCCGAGCCGGTCGCGCGCCAGGATCAGGCGCCGCGCTGGCCGGTCCCAGAGCGCCAGCGCAAACATGCCGCGCAACCGCGAAAACAGCCGCGGACCCCAGGCACGCCAGCCATTCACGATGACTTCGGTGTCGCCGCGGCTGCGAAACCGATAGCCGCATGCCGCGAGCTCGCCCCTCAGCTCGGCAAAGTTGTAGACCTCGCCGTTATAGGTGATCCACGCGCTGGCGTCGGCGCTCGCCATCGGCTGGTGCGCCGCGGGCGAAAGATCGATGATCGACAGCCGCGCATGCGCGAGGCCGCCCCGGCCGTCGGTCCACACGCCCTCGTCATCCGGGCCGCGGTGGCGCAATGGCGCGAGCATCCGCCACAGCCGCGCTTCCAGCTCGCCGACCGGCAGCGGCGGACCCGCGCTCACAAACCCGGCGATCCCGCACATCGCGCAACGCCTCTCGAAGCTTGGCTGCACCCTCCGGCGGCGAGGCTCACCGCATGCCGTACGGAACTCAGGCAGCCTCGATCATATGCCCGGAAAGCTGCGCACGCACGGCGCGCCCCAGGAATTCGAGCAGCACGGTGACCCGGTCGCTGTCGTTCAGCTCGACGAGCCGCCCCACCATGTCCTCGAACACACCCGCGGTGACGCGCACGAACTCGCCCGCGCGCAGACGCCGGCGCGGCTCGAGGAGCTCATAGGCGCCTTCCTGCTCGCGCGCCCGGATCGCCTCGACCAACTCGCTCGCGACCGGCGCCGGGCGGCCGCCGGCTCGCACCAGATCGTGGACGCCATAGGTCGACAAGATCGGTCGCCAGCGCATCGTCGGCTCCGCGGCGGCGGCGAACAGGTAGCGCGGGAAGAGCGGCTGCAGGGCCAGATGCCGTCGCCTGGCATGGCTGACCCAGGCCCGGCAGCGCGGCAGGTAGGCCCGGTAGCCTTGGCGCAGCAGATTTTCAAGCGCGAGGGTTTCCGCGTGCGGCCGGGTATGAACCGCGTACCATGATGTCATCGGATACCCTTTTTGCGGGGCACGCCCGGTGCGAGGATCGCAGGATCGGCCCAACACAGAATGCGCACGCGCGGCTTCCCCACGAAGCAGACGCGAAGGCTAGCGCGTTCACCGGATGAACGTCAAGCCCAG
>Ga0210390_10000898_pt1 | contig 29974 bp, 20 predicted proteins | sample IncBWH11OmetaG_FD_161050 | JGI IMG/M metagenome (GOLD analysis project Ga0210390, IMG submission 161050) | Forest soil microbial communities from Barre Woods Harvard Forest LTER site, Petersham, Massachusetts, United States - Inc-BW-H-11-O ...
TCCGATCTATTGGTCGTGGTCTTCAGGAAGTCCTCCATACGGTAGACGGCGTTGTTCAGGAAGTAAGTGTCGGCGCTGCCGACATAGATGTTAATCTTGCCTGCTAGCTTTGGTCCCAGCGTGCTCCAATTGCGTTCGAGGATCGCTTCGAGGTCGTAATGATCGCGCCAATATTCGGCGACGTGGTGATCAATCTCGCCCGTCTCCTTGTTGAAGATCGGCTGCGGATACCCGTCCTCGCCGACCGGTCCGTAGACAGCCTGCCAGATATCGAACTGCTCTCCCGAGCGTCCGTGATCGCCCAAGGCCAGCTCGTACCCGTTGATCTGCTCCGTGGTGATGAAGGTGTGGCCGAGGTAGTCGCGCATCGCGGGCTGCGCCACGCGCTTGTGCGCGCCTTCAAGGAAAAAGGCGTTCTTGTCGTCGTAGAGATTGATGTTCGTGTACTCATGAAAGTCGATCGGGTCAGGACAGGCCGCGAAGCTTCCGTTGTAGTGGTCTGGATAGAAGATCTGCACGGCGAGCGACTCCCATCCGCCCGTCGATCCGCCGTAGACGAAGCGCGCCCAGCCCTGGCCGATGCCGCGAAACTGCTTCTCAATCGCCGGAATCAACTCCGTCTCGATCGCATCGCCATAGGGGCCGACATTGGCCGAGTTCACCGCATACGAGTCGTCATAGTAAGGGTTGGCATGCTGAATCTTGATGATGAGCACGCGGGGGAAGCCCGGGCTGATCCACTTCTGGTATTCCTTGTACGCCTCCTCCTGCTGGATACGGTTGTACCCGCTGAGGTGGAACCTGTCGCTATAGTTCGGCTTCAGGTTGGGATCGGGCGGTTCGGTGCGGAAGTCGTCGAAACCATCGACAAAGTGGTCGTGAAAGATGATGAGCGGGAAGCGCGCGTTCAGATGGTCATCGAATCCTTCGGGTACGAGCACGACGGCGGAAAGGTACATGGGCCGTCCCCAGAACTTCGTCAGCAGCGTGCTCTGGATTTTAATGTGGCGGATGTACTTCGTGTCCGGCGGCACCTGAATCGGCGGAATCTCCTGGTCGAGTGAGATCGAAACCACACCGCCGCCGGGCCTCATGCTGATCTTCTGCGCCTTGCTGTAGAGATTGCCGGGCGAGCTGTTCCAGTGCTGTCCTTCGCCCTGGTCCATGTGCAGTTTGATGACTTTGCCATCTGACCGGTGGAAGGTCTCGTACTTATTCAGTACGGCCTGGACGGTGTACTCGCCCGGCGGCACATCTTTCAGGCTGCGGATCGGGTATCCCCAGGCTTTGTCGTCGATCATCACCGGCTGACTGGGCTTCAGTCCATCCACCGTCACTCCGAAGACGATCTGCGATTTGGGCGTGTCGTTGATCTGATTGCGCGGTTCGTCCGATTCATCCGTTGACAGGCACAGCAGCACGCGCCCATCGAGTGGCTCCGAACTGCGGGCTGCCGGGAAGCTGATTGAAAAACTTTGCGCTGAGGCGGCGAGAGCAGGCGACATAACAGCAGCGAGGAGAGCAAGTTGAAGACGAGACATGCAAGGAAGTGTAGCCGACAGGAGATATTTCGCGGCAAAATTCGCTCTCTACGCCACTCGTACTCGGGAAGAGGGCCGAACCGCACACCAGGCATGATTGCCTATTAAGGTCTCCAGCGACAGGATTATTCGTCCAGATATTCGACTGAAACCGCTTCGGAGGCAGACGGCTTATTTCGGGCTATTTCCGCGTGGAAAAGGTTATCCTTACCGGCATTGAACGCAGACCCACGCTGCTTCTCGAAAAAGGGGTGAAAGACATGACGAACGGCCCTGCCAAACCTCCTGCCGTTAGGCCTCCCGCTGCAGGGCTTCCTGCTGCTGCAGAACCCGTTCCTCCCGCATCCGCACCCGTGCCACAAAGCCCAAGCAACGCCCTTGGCGATCCTTCACAAAGCCTGCAAACGTTCAGTCTGCTGGACCTTCAGCAATACACGCTCGAGAAATCCTATTCACTAGACGCCAGCAAGGATTTTCACCTGTTCTATGTTGGGCGCGATGACGTGCACGACCTCCTGAAGTATGTGCTTTCCCGGGTCAGCGTCTCCCTGTATCTGAATATGTTCGGGTACGACGACGAGGAGCTCAACGAGATCGTGATGGCCAAGGCCCTTGATCCGCATGTGACCATGCTGATCACGCTCGACAAGAGCCAAAGCGGGTGTCCGATCGAACAGAAGCTGCTTGCGGCCGACCAGGCCCAGAACCTGAGCGCCTTTGGCACTCACTTCGTCATTGGCGAGTCCGCCACTCATCAGATCAGCCATACCAAGGGTTTTGTGGCCGACGGCAAGGTCGCCGGCGAAGGCTCCACCAACTGGTCAACCTCCGGCGAAGGCGTTTTCGTCGTGACCGGCCAGCCCGGCGGCAAAGGATTCGTCGCGCAGAACAATACGCAGTCGATCATCACCGATCCTGACACAATCAGCCGTTTTACCGCAGAGCTGATTGCCGAGCACATGGCCGCGCAGAAAGCCGCGATGAGCGATCCGACGAAACCTTCGTCGCTTAAGACGCCGGCCGGCAAGTAGGCGCAAAGGCTCGATTGCTTTGACTTCCAATTGTCAGAATGAGGACCGGCAGCCCGTTCAGCTCCGGCCCTCAGGTCCTCTACCGGTTTCCTGCTTCCGTGCTGCGGATAAACGCCGCCACACGGTCGTGCAGTTTCTCCAGTGACTCATCCCGCACATACACCATGTGTCCCGACTCGTACCAGTCGTACTCGATGTTCTTCGCCAGGCTGTCAGGGATGGGCAGGTGCTTGTCCTCGTAATAGGCCGAGTAGAAGGGAGTGGCCAGATCGTAATAGCCGCCATTCACCATCACCTTCAGCCGCGGATTCGTCTTCATGGCGGTCGCGATGTCGGAGCTTACGTTCAGGTTGATGGGATTGCCGTTGTGCTTCAGATCCCACTGCGCGGAGCCAAAGTCGGCCTGCGGCAGATAAGTCTGGCCCTCGCCGTACTTCAGCTCACGGCGAACATAGTCGTTGAAGAGCGACACATACGCCGACGAGATCGCCGAGCTCTGCGGGTCGTACTCGGCCTCTTCGCTCAGCGGATTGATCGTGGGGCCGGAGAAGCGCGTGTCCAGACGGCCGGTGGTCAGGTCCTGATCATCCTGCAGATTCTTCGAGAATCCGCCACCGCTCACGCGCAGATCGGCTTTCAGCAGATACGCAACCGGCAGGCCGGTGTAGTTATGCAGCTTCTCGGCGACGGTCTGCTTCTCGCCGGCGGAAAGATCCGTGCCCTGTGCCAGCGCGTGCGCATATTCGCCCATGGCAAAGTCCTCAACCTCCTTCAGGAATGGCTCGAGCGCGGCGGGCTGGTTGGGCAGTTTGTGATGGTAGTACGCTGTCGCGGCGAAGGTAGGCAGCGCAAGCTGGAAGGGAAGATCGATGCCGGGATTGGTTCGCGCCAGGTCGATGTCCGACGAGAAATTAAAGATCTGAGACAGCAGAATCACGCCGTTCAGGTCGATGCTCTTCTCATTCTCCAGAATGTTTGAGACCACAGACGACCGCGTCGTACCGTAGCTCTCGCCGAAGAGATATTTGGGCGAGTTCCAGCGGTTGTACTTGCTGATGAAGCGCGCGATGAATCGGGCATAGGCGTGCGCGTCCTCGTCGACGCCCCAGAAGGCTTTCTCCTTATCCTTGCCCACGAGCCGTCCAAAGCCGGTCCCGGGCATATCGATGAAGACCAGGTCACTCACATCGAGCAGGCTGTATGTGTTGTTCACCAGCTTGTAGGGCGCTCCTGCGAGATGCCGGTCGTCCGAAGTAACGACGTGCTTCGGCCCGAACGATCCCATGTGCAGCCACACGGTCGAGCTGCCTGGCCCGCCGTTGTAGATGAAGGTGATGGGCCGGTCTTCGGCCTTCGCGTCCTTCTTGAAGTAGGCCACGTAGAACATGCGCGCAACGGGCGGCGCATCCTTCGGATCCTTCGACGCTGCGGCGGCGAGTGCGGCCTCGGTATCGGGCAGCGGCTTGCCGTCTGGACCAAGCTGCGCGTCCTGCTCTTCAGTTGCCCCGACGGTGATGGTTCCGGCAACGGCTCTGTAGGCGATCGTAGCGCCGCCGGCGGTGACGGAGCCTTCGGTCGTCGAATCGGGCGCCAGGGCTGGAGCGGGAGCAGGCGTGGGTTTTGACTTGGCGTCGGGAGCGTCATCCTCTGCGGCCAGGGCAGAAATCGAAATCACGCCGGCCAGCAGTGCGGCCATTAGTGGAGAGAACCTTACCATCGGGTAAACCTCTTGCTTCAATAAATTTGTAACCAGTATAGAGCGCAGAGCGGGTGCTAATCTTGGCTTTGGTTCTGTTCAGGAGAACAGCCGTGTTCCACCCACTCCATCTGTGGGCTCCTCTAGTCACGTCCGCTGTAGTATTCGTCACAATTTCCCCGTATTGCCGGGTGAACGCCGCATGAGCGTGCTGAAGCTGCCCGCATTCGTGGTATCTGTTTTGATGATTGCGGCGAGCGCGGCAAATGGCGCGACTCCCGTAATCATTCACGTCGACGCGAGCAAGACCGAAGGCCCGTACACACCCGTCTGGAATTACTTCGGAGCCGACGAGCCCAACTACATCTACGCGCCCAACGGCGAAAAGCTGCTGCGCGAACTCAGCGCGCTCGGCCCCGCTCCTGTCTATTTCCGCACACACAACCTGCTGACCACGGGCGATGGAAGCGGCTCGCTTAAGTGGGGCTCGACGAATGCTTATCGAGAAGCCCCCGACGGTTCACCCATCTACGATTGGACCATCACCGATCGAATCTTCGATGCCCTTCAGGGTGCCCACGTTCGTCCGCTGGTGGAGGTCGGATTCATGCCCGAGGCACTGTCCACGCATCCTGAGCCCTATCGCCATAATTTCCCGAACGGAAACGTCTTCACCGGCTGGTCGTATCCGCCGAAGGATTACGCCAAGTGGAGCGCCCTGGTCACGGCATGGGTGCGGCATCTGCATCAGCGCTACGACGTGAGCGGCTGGCTGTGGGAAGTGTGGAACGAGCCCGACATACCTTACTGGCACGGCACGGCCGAGGAGTACGACAGGCTCTACGACGTGACCGCCGCCGCCATTCGCAGCGAACTCTCGGACGCCAAAATCGGTGGACCCGAATCAACCGGACCGGCGAACGATCAGGCGGCTGCCTTTCTCCACCAGTTTCTGGAGCACTGCGCCCACGGTACAAACGCCGCAACCAGCAAAACCGGAGCGCCGCTCGATTTCATCAGCTTCCACCCGAAGGGCAGCCCAAAATTCATCGACGGCCACGTGCGCATGAACGTGGGCGCGCAGCTGCGGTCGGTCGAGCGCGGCATGCAGATCGTTGCCTCGTTCCCCGAGTGGCGCAGCACACCCATCATTCTCGGCGAGAGCGATCCCGAGGGTTGCGCCGGGTGCAAAGGCGAGCAGAACGGTTATCGCAACGGCGCACTCTATGGCGTGAGCGTCGCCGAGGCCATCGCCCGAACCTACGAGCTGGCCCGCAAGGAGAATGTGCATCTTCAGGGCGCGGTCACCTGGGCATTCGAGTTCGAAGATCAACCTTATTTCGCAGGCTTCCGCGAGCTCGCGACGAATGGCATCGACAAGCCGGTGCTCAATGTATTCCGCATGCTGGGCATTCTCGGCGGCGACTGGATCAGTGTTACCAGTAGCGGAGCGCAGTCTCTGGGAAATGTGGTCGCCAACAGCGTGACTGCTTCGCCCGACGTCAACGCCATGGCCACGCGCAGAAACCGCGAAGTCGATGTCCTCGTCTGGAATTACCACGACGATGATCTCCCCAGCGATCCAGCCCAGGTGCAGCTTGCGATCGGAAATCTGCCGGCAAGAAAGATACACGCTGAGATCTTCCGTATGGACACCAATCACGGCAACTCGTTTACTGTGTGGAAGGAGATGGGCAGTCCCCAAACTCCCACTGCCGACCAGCAAAAGCAGCTGCAACTTAGCAGCCGACTTGTCGCGACTCCGGAGAAGCCGGCCATCACCGACTCCACCGCCACGCTCAACTTCCCGTTGCCGCGCCAGGGTGTCTATCTCGTGCGCCTCAAGTGGTAGAAGCAGCCGTTGCTCAGCGGTTTCTGCAACGCGCGGATTGGCCCGCTCGTCTAAGATGGAGCAAAGAAAGCGACGTATGGCCGACCGACTCTACTTAAGCTTGTGGTATCCCAATTTTCGCCTGACTTCTTTATCCGCCGCCCTTGAAAAAGTCATGGAACAGTTTGCTGCGGTGGCGGGATCTGCCCGCGTCAAAGCCGCCGCGGCTTATCCGCTCTCGTGGAACGAGGCTCCTGTCTATCAGCGCATCTACGACACTGAGCACGCCGAGGACGCGGTGGACTCCGAACCGAGGTCGGCGATTCCGGCAGCCATGGAACTGCTCCACGACGACTTCGCTTACGAGTTCGAAGTGCAGTGGGAGCTATGGGCTCCCGAAGTTGGCGGCGGCCTGCATCCAATCTGGCGCAAGGAGCTGCGCGTCGTGCGCATCGTCGGCTACGGGCCGCAATTCGATGATGCTGCCTACGAGCAGAACGGGCATATTCGCGTAGACTTCGGCCCCGACGCCCCTTTTCTTCAGGAAGACCTGGACTTGGACGACGAGGCAGCTGCGCACGTAAAGGAAAACGTACAACTGCTGGTCGATTTCACGAACGCTGTGCAGCAGCACGGCGGTATCTCGACCAGGTTGCTGTGGTCGGACTCGGGCGAAAGCCTTGCGCAGAAACTGATTGCGCGGCTGCAAAGTGTGAATTAGCTGGGTGAAACGGGTAGCTGGTGAAGCGGTCAGCTGAAGTCCGGGTGGCTAAGAAGCGGGTAGCCGGTTAGGTGGCAGGTAAAAGGTGTCATTGCAAAACTATCGACTTGATCTGAGGCGTCGCTCCACTCCCTTTGAAGTCACGTTTTTCGCTAACAGGTCTTCAGCCAACCGCTTTTTAGCTACCCGCTTTTTAGCTATCCGCTTTTTAGCTTGGGCGGACCCATGCGCTTAACCGTTGCCAGACTTCGCCTGGGCATCATCGTTCTGGCCGTTGTATTGTTGCTGGTTCTGGCCGGATTCTTCGGATACGCGCGCTACCGCCTACACCGCTTTGCCAAAGACCTGCCGGCTAGGTTGGGAATCGACATCCAGCAGACGGCGAACGGGTTTACCTACTCGCAGTCAAGCAAGGGCCACACGTTCTTTACCATCCATGCCTCAAAGCTGATAGAGCGCAAGAATGGCGGACGCGCCGCGCTGCACGACGTGGATATCACGCTCTACGGTCCCGAGGGATCGACCCGCGCCGACAAGATTTACGGGTCGGACTTCGACTACGATCCACAAAGCGGAATCGCCACGGCGAAGGGCGAAGTCCAGATCGACCTGGGCGGCCTGGGCGCGGTCCAAACACCCCAGACCGGAGCAGCTCAAGACGCTCACGGACAAAGCAACACCATCCATGTAAAAACCAGCGGACTCACCTTCAACTCAAAGACTGACGACGCCTTCACCGGCGAGTACATGGAATTTCAAATGCCGAATGCGGCGGGCAGTTCCACCGGTGCCAGCTACAACTCGAAGACCGGCCTGCTGGTGATGAAGAGTCAGGTGCAAATCACCACCAGCAGCAACGGCAATCAGGCTGTCGTGCGCGCGGCGCATGCAGAATTCCTGCGCAACTCAATGCAGGCCAGCTTGCTCAATCCAGTCTTCGATTACCAGTCGGAGAAAAGCTCCGCCGATCAGGCGATCGTCTACTTCCGCAAGGATGGAACGGCAGAGCGCATCGAGGCCCGGGGCCACATCCACGTTACCAACGACAACGGCGCAGTTGTGACAGCGGAGAGTTCCCAGATACAGCTCGACGCCAAGAGCCAGCCCGTTCAGGTGGATATGGCCGGCGGCGTTAATTTTGTCTCGAATAGCGAGACCCAAAGCATGCACGGCAACGCGGTCGAGGCCACGCTGACCTTCGGCGAAATGTCGATGCTCAAGCACGCCCAGTTCCGCAACGCGGTCAGTTTTGTCGACCAGGCTCTGAGGCTGGACAACGACCCGAAGGGCACGGCCACGCGCGAGGTACTGGCTTCGAAGCTGGACGTGGATTTCGCTCCCGGTTCCGATCCGAAGAAGAGCGTTGCGCAGAAGGCTCTGGCGACGGGCCGCGCCATGGTCAAGCTACATACCATCCCTTCGAACGCTCCTCAACAGCTCACCACGATTACCGGCGACCAGTTGCTGGCGACGCTCGACAACGGCAAAACCATCAAGCAACTCGATGGCTCGGGCAACACGGAGATTGTCGACCTCGCCATAGACGGCTCGACTAACACCAGCAAGGGCGACCGGCTGAAAGTGACATTCACTCCCCAGCCACAGGCCAGCACGGCAAAGGCTGAGAAAGCGCCTGCCCGGCCGCCCGCGAAGCAAAGCGGTTCCGCTGGCTCACAAAACGTGCAGGTGGAAACGGCGATTCAAGACGGCAATGTGGTGATGACGCAGACGCCTGCGAAAAAGCCGGGTGCGCCGGCTGATCCGGCGACAGTTACCGCATGGGCGCAGCATGCCGAATATCACGCTTCCGACCAGATGTTGCACCTGACAGGCGATCCACGGCTGAATGACGGGCAGTCGTTGCAGATGACAGCGCAGGCAATTGACTACCAACGCGATTCCCGCGACGCCGCCGCGCAAGGCAGCGTAAAGGTGACCTATACGCAGTCGAAATCACCCAGCCCAGCCGCCGCCAACCCCGGCCCATCGTTGGGTGGAGATGGGCCGGTTCACATCACCGCTGACCGGGCCCAGTTGCATCATGCCACCAACATCAGCATCTTCCACGGCACTCCGGACACTCCTGCGCGAATGTGGCAGGGAGACAACTCCATCCTCGCTCCGGTCCTCGAGCTGTCGAGAACGCCGCAGACGCTCAGGGCTCACGGAGAAGATGGCAGCTCCGCTCCAGTGGTCAATGCCAACCTGACATCCGCGATCGGCGCCAAGCATCAGCAGGCAGTTGTGCGGGTCCACAGCCAGACGCTCTTTTACGCCGATGCCGACCGCCGCGGCGACTTTCGTGGCTCGGTGACAGCAGAAGACCCGGACGGCATCATTCACGCCGACCAGGTGCAGTTCTATCTGACGCCTGCGCCGCAGCAAAAAAGCCCGAGTGGGTCCGTGCCACCTCAGCCGTCGCAAAGCCAGCTCGACCGCATCGTTGCCACGGGCCGCGTTGTCATTACACAGCCCGGTCGCAAAGGCGTGGGCGAGAAGCTGGTCTACACCGCCGATGATGGAAAATACATCCTCACCGGGACACCTGCAAATCCTCCGCGCATCACAGATCAGGGCAAGGGAACTACCACTGGAGCGACATTGATTTTCAATAGTCAGGATGATAGCGTCGTGGTGAGTGGGGGACAGTCGGGCACCGTTACGGATACGCGCGCTCCGAAGTAGATGCAGAAGCTTTCGACGGATGAGATCGGCAAGTCCTACAAAAGACGCCAGGTAGTCAGCGGTGTCAGCGTTCACGTCAGCCAGGGAGAAGTCGTCGGCCTGCTGGGGCCGAACGGCGCGGGCAAGACGACCAGCTTCTACATCATTGTCGGCCTCATCGCTCCGGATTCCGGCCGCGTCCTCGCCGACGGCGAAGACATTACTCGCGTCCCCATGTACATGCGGGCCCGGCAATATGGCATCAGCTACCTTCCGCAGGAGCCGTCGGTCTTTCGCAAGCTCACTGTCGAGGAGAACATCCTCGCCGTGCTCGAAGTGCAGAATATCTCGCGCGAAACGCGGCGCGCCCGCACCGAGAAACTCATTGAGCAGCTTAACTTGGGCCAGATCCGCAAGACCCGCGGTTATGCCTTGTCAGGCGGTGAGCGGCGGCGCGTGGAGATCGCCCGCTGCCTGTGCATCCAGCCTTCTTTTATTTTGCTTGACGAGCCCTTTTCGGGAATCGATCCCATTGCGGTAATCGACCTGCAGGAGATTATCTTCGACCTTAAAGCCAGCGGCATCGGTGTGCTCATTACAGACCATAATGTCCGTGAGACTCTTTCCGTAACAGACCGTGCGTACATCATCAACCAGGGGAAGATCTTCCGGGATGGCACGCCGGAACAGTTGGGCAACGACCCGGAAGTGCGGAGAGTGTATCTGGGCGAGGGATTCTCCCTGGGTTAAGCCGATTGCAAGGTTTGGTGAGATCGGCAGGTTACGAAAGGCGGCGGGACCTTAAGGGTTTTCAGGAAGGTCTTCTAAGGCGTTCCCACCTGGATGTACACTGGGAGGCACCACTCTGCATTTTTCTTGAAGATGGGATGCAATGGCTCTTCTCCAACCCAAGCTGAGCTTGAAAGTAGCTCAACGGCAGATATTGACGCCCGGCCTGATGCAGATGGTCAGCGTGCTGGCGCTGAACAAGCTTGAGTTGAAGGAGATGATCAACGCCGAGATTACCGAGAACCCCATTCTCGAGGAACTCGAAGAGAATGTTCCGCTTCTCGATGAAGTCGCCCAACAGGAGATCGAGCACGACCGGTCGATTGAGATGCGGGCCGCCGAGACGGAGCCCGAAAAGAAAACCGATCCCTTCGACGAAATCGACATGGGTTCCTATTTCCAGGATTATCTCGATCCCGGTTTTCGTACTGGCAACAATTTTGAGATCAGCGAAGCGCCTTCAATTGAGAACTTCCTTTCGCAGCCGGGCACGCTGACCGATCACATCTTCTGGCAGCTCGGTTCCATCTCCCTTTCACCGGCGGTCCGAGACGCAGCTGAATACATCGTCGGCAATCTGAACGAGGACGGCTATCTCACCGCCAGCGATGAAGAGCTGCTTGCCGGCTATCTTCGCGAACAGCTCGGCCCTGAAGCAGCACCCGAACCAGATACAGATGCGGAAGCAGACGCGCACGCGAATTCCGGCTCACAAAAAGCCACGCCCGTTCGCAGGAACAGCCATGCCGCACTGTCGCAATTGCCCCAGGCTATGCTCGACCGGGCCAGGGCGCACCTCGATGCCGGTTTGGCCGTCGTCCGGCAGCTCGACCCCGTGGGTATTGCTACACGCGATCTTCGCGAGTGCCTGTTGGTTCAAGTGGAGGCCCAGCGCAAGGAGTTCGAGCTCATCTTTGCGCGGCAGAGCCGGGGAGAGTTACCCAGCCGCGGGCAGCGTCACACCAGGGAACAGCAGAACGGATATGCCGGGAACGGAAGCTACGCACGCGCGGCGGCCAACGGTTTCGGCAGTTTCGATCCGGATGGCGTTGCCGAGGTTTCCGCCGATGAAGAGCAGGTAATCCCCGAGGCCATCGAGAACCAGAGCAGGGAAGCCGCGCTGCCCAGCTGCACAACCGACAGCCGCCTCGAGATATTCGACGTTGCCGCGTGCATTATCGATAAACATCTGCAATTGCTGCAGAAGCGAGACCCGCGCGAGCTGTCGAAAGCCATCGGAAAGTCTGTTGAGATCGCGCAACACGCCATCGAATTTATCCGTACCCTCGACCCGCGCCCCGGACAGCGATACAACCGATCCGACGCCAGATTGATCGAACCGGATGTGGCCTTTGTGAAGCGCGGCGACGAGTATGTGGTTGTGATGAACGAAGAAGACCTGCCCACCCTGCGGCTAAATCAGGGCTACCGCCGCATGCTGACGCAACAGGGTGCGGAAAAAGAGGTCAAGGATTACGTGAAGGAGCGGTATCGCTCGGCGCTTCAGCTCATGCGCAATATCGAGCAGCGCAAGAACACCATCCTGCGCACCTGCGAAGCGATTGTCCGCCGCCAGGGAGACTTCCTCGAGAAGGGCGTAGAGGCTCTCCGCCCCATGATGATCAAGGAGGTTGCGGAGGAGATTGGCGTTCACCCCTCCACTGTCAGCCGCGCCGTGTCGAATAAATATGTGCACACCGCGCAGGGTGTATACGAGCTGCGATTCTTCTTTTCCGAGGGTGTGAATGGCCCGGAAGGCGCCGGCACGCCGCTCATGCTGCTGAAACGCAAAGTTAAAAAATTGATCGAAGATGAGGATCCCGGCAAGCCGCTTACCGACGATCAGATCGCCGCCATGCTGCAGAGCCAGGGCATCAATGTGACCCGGCGAACCGTGGCCAAATACCGTGAAGATCTGCGAATTCCCAGCACCCACCAGCGCCGCGTTCGGGGATGAGGTACAATCCCCATTCCTGGTGGAAATTCTGTTTCGGAAGGGAGCTTTCACCATGCAGGTTGAGTACACCGGCAGACAGGTGACCGTTACTCCATCACTCCGCACTCTGGCGGAGGAGGGCATTGAGCGAATCGGCAAGATTCTCGGCAGGACAACCGGCGCGCATGTGATCCTGAGCGCGGAAAAATATCGTAAGACAGCCGAAGTGAGCGTCAAAACGCGCCGTCATGACATCCTCGGCATCTCCGAGGCGACCAGTATGGAAACCGCCCTTCGTGGGGCACTGGAAAAGGCGGAAACCCAGGCCATCAAATGCAGAAAGAAGCTTCAGGCGAAGAAGCGTCAGCCGAAAGAAGAGAAACTCCTGGCCGATCTGCAGTTGGAGCGTCCGCGCCGCACCTCCGCAAAGCCCGGCGGCGCAACTGCGAAGCCAGCCGCTGCTGCTTCGAAGGCCAACGGCAATGGACGCAGCAAGCCGGTTATCCCCGTCACCGTGCATAGTTTTCCGGCGCGCACGCCCATTCCCGAGCCGCACATCGTCCGCTCGACCGATTCGGTTGCGCTCCGCCCTATGACCCTTGAAGAAGCCGTGAAGGAATGCGAATTTCGCGATCGCGAGGTCTTCGTCTTCCGCGACAAGGGCGGAAATGTAAAGGTGCTGCACCGCAAGCGCGACGGCAAAATGGAACTCATCGAAGAGCCTTAAAGGCAGGCTAATTCCTGCTCCCTGATTTACGATGGGTGCATGACCCGGCCGAAAAGGATCGTTCCCAATAAAGCGGCCGCTCGCCTTGCCGTCCACGCGCCTGTTTCTCATGCCGAGCCGCGGCACGAGCTGGTCATTCTCACCGGATTATCCGGCTCCGGCAAAGCTTCGGCGCTCAAGGCCTTTGAAGACCTCGGCTATTACGCCGTCGACAATCTCCCCATCGACCTCCTCACGCCTTTCGCCGAACTGGCGGCGCAGTCGGTCGAGAACACCCGCGCCGCGCTGGTCGTCGATGTGCGCGAAGGGCAGCGCCTGGAGCGCTTTCCCGCCATGTTGAGAGAAGTGCGCAAGCGCCTCTCCACCACCGTCATCTATCTCGAGGCCTCCAAGGCCGCTCTTCTCCGCCGCTTTTCCGAAACGCGTCGTCCCCATCCGCTCGGCCGTGAAGCGATGGTCGGACCTGCGATTCAAGCCGAGCGCAAGCTGCTCGACCCCATCCGCAACGTCGCCGACATCCTCATCGATACCACCAACTTCAACGTGCACGAGCTTCGCGCCTACATCCAGAACCAGTTCGAGCGCGAGTCCGACGGCAAGAGCCTGCTCGTTTCCTCCATCAGCTTCGGCTACAAGAACGGAGTGCCGCTCGAGGCCGACCTTGTCTTCGATGTGCGCTTCCTGCCCAACCCGCACTTCATCCCCGAGTTCCGCCATCTCACCGGCCGCCATCCCAAAGTCATCGCCTACGTGCGCAAATTCGCGCAGACGCAGGAATTCCTGGGCCGCGTTACCGATCTGCTGCTCTTCCTGCTTCCGCACTACATCCACGAGGGCAAGAGCTATCTGACGGTGGCTTTCGGATGCACCGGCGGGCAGCATCGATCGGTGATGATCGCGGAAGAGATGCGCAAACGCCTCGCGAAAGAAGGCTACCGCGTAAAAACCGCGCATCGGGATATGCCGCGCTGATTAAGGCCTGCCTGAATCCCGCATCCCTCGGTACGAATCTACTCCTGCAGACAACACAGGAGTCATCATGGATCTCGGACTCAAGGGCAAGCGCGCACTCGTTACTGGCTCAACCGCAGGCATCGGATTCGCCATCGCCAAACTCCTCGCGCGCGAAGGCGCATTCGTCTATGTCAATGGACGCACCGAGGAGCGCGTCAACAGGGCCGTCGGCGAGATCGAGGGCAAGGTGGATGGCGTTGCCGCCGACCTGAGCACCGAAGAAGGCGCAAAGACGCTCTTCTCTCGCGTCCCACACCTTGATGTACTGGTCAACAATCTCGGCATCTTTGAGACTAGGCCATTCCTTGAAATCGACGACGCCGACTGGCGGCGATTTTTCGAGACGAACGTGCTTTCCGGAGTGCGCCTGTCGCGCCATTATCTCCCCCAGATGCTCGAGAAGAAGTGGGGCCGCGTGATCTTCATCTCCAGCGAATCAGGCGTGCAGATTCCCGCTGAGATGGTGCACTACGGCATGACCAAGACCGCGCAGATGGCCGTCGCGCGCGGCATCGCCGAGTCATTCCCGGCCAGCGGCATCACGGTCAACTCCGTGCTGGTCGGCCCCACTGAGAGCGAGGGCGTGGCTACCTTCGTCGAGAGCCTGGCCGCGCAGCAGGGCAAGACGAAGGAAGTGCTTGCCCGCGAGTTCTTCGAGCATGCCCGGCCCAGCAGTCTGATCAAGCGCTTCGAGACTCCGGAAGAAGTCGCCGCGATGGTCGTTTATCTATGCAGCGAGGCAGCTTCGGCGACGACCGGCTCCGCGATCCGCGTTGATGGGGGCGTGATCCGCGCTATCGCATGAGAAGTGAGTCGACCTCCAGCGTAGAATCGGCGCAGTAGCGTCTGCGCTGGAGAAAGGCCTTCCGTGAGCTTTCGGTCCCTCGTCCTGCTCATTCTGGCTGGAGTCATCGTGCTGGTACTCATCCGCCGGCGCGGTTCTAGGCGGTAGCGTGTTGACCAGCCGAAGGCCTCTCCGTGTGCCCAGCCGCGGCAAACAGTCTAAAATAACGGAATGATCTGGCAGTCGTGGCCAATTGAGCCGCTACCTGGGAAGAAGCAATGAAGCGAGGGTGGCGACTGCTCCATTACGCCGGCCGATACTGGCTTCAGATCATCTCCGCCGTTGTGCTGGCCGCTGCTGTTGGACTCCTCGACGCCTTTCGCGTTCTGCTCGTTGGTCCCATTTTCGACAACGTCCTCCATCCCGGAGGCAGCCGCAAAGACATTACGCTTCTCTCCGCGCTGGGAACCCGATTTCACATCGACCTTCAGAGCCTCGTCCCATCGCACTTTCACAATGACTGGACCGTCGTTGCGTTCGCCTTCGTTGGCTCTACGCTTCTGAAGGGCATCTGCGACTACACCGGAACCTACCTCGCCAACTACGCCGGCTTCGGAATGATCACCGATCTGCGCGACGATCTATACGAAGCCATCCTGCGCCGCTCGATCTCTTTTTTCCAGAAACACGCCACCGGCACGCTGCTCTCCGCGCTCATCAATGACATCGAACGCGTGCAATACGCCATGTCGTCGGTGCTGTCGGATTTTCTCCAGCAAGTCTTCACGCTCATCTTTACGGCTGCGGTGGTCATCTTTCTCGGCGGCAAGCTCGCGTGGGTTCTACTGCTCTTTGTTCCCATCGTCCTCGGCTCGATCAGAAAAATCGGCCGCGGCGTCCGCCAGACCACGCGCAAAGGCCAGGACAAGCTGGCCGAAATCCAGAACATCCTGCACGAAACTATCACCGGCAATCGCATCGTCAAGGCCTTCAATATGGAGTTCTGGGAGGTGCTGCGCTTCCGCCAGGCCGCGCGCCGTCTCTTTCGCGCCAATCTCAGTTCGGTGCGCGCCCAGGCCATCAGCTCGCCGCTCATGGACCTGATCGGAGCCGTGGCTATCGCCCTGCTGCTTCTCTTTGGGCGCAACGCGATCAACAGCCACGTGATGACGACGGGCACGTTCTTCGCTTTCATCGTCGCGCTCTTCAAGCTCTACGATCCGGTGCGCCGTTCAGCGGTGTACTACAACAGCTTCCAGCAGGCGCTCGGCGCGTCGCAGGCCATCTTCGAATTCATGGAAGACCAGGACGAAGTCGTCGAGCGCAAGCACCCATTCCACCTGAAGGGTTTTCGTGAGGCGATCCGATTGGAGAACGTGGGCTTTGCCTACAGCAGCGACGAAGGCAAAAGGGAAGTCCTGCATAACATCGATCTCGACATTCGACACGGCGAAGTGATCGCACTCGTCGGCCCGAGTGGAGCAGGGAAGTCGACCCTCGTGAATCTCATCCCGCGCTTCTTTGACGCCACCTCGGGTCGCGCCCTCATCGATGGACACGACCTGCGCGATGTGAGCTTGAGATCGTTGCGGGAACAAATCGGCAAGGTCACGCAGGAGACGATCCTCTTCAACGACACCGTGCGCAACAACATTGCCTATGGACAGCCTGATGTGCCGCTTTCGCGCGTGGTTAAAGCCGCGCATGCCGCTCTTGCACACGACTTTATCCTGCAGATGCCGGATGGTTACGACACCATCATCGGCGAGAAAGGCTTCCGCCTTTCCGGAGGCGAGCGTCAGCGACTGGCCATTGCCCGCGCTATTCTGAAGGACGCCCCCGTGCTCATTCTCGACGAGGCTACCTCCGCACTCGATAACGAAAGTGAATCACTCGTACAGACGGCGCTGAGCAATCTGATGACTGGTCGCACGGTTATTGTGATTGCGCACCGGCTCTCGACGGTTCGCCGCGCTACGCGCATCGCGGTGCTCGAGCAGGGACGCATCACCGCTATCGGCTCACACGAGGAGCTGCTGCAAATCTCGCCCACGTACCAGAAGCTATATCGCCTGCAGTTCATGGGCGCCGACGAATACGACTCGCGCGAACCGGCCCTGCTGGGAAAGGTGGATGCATGAGTACGCCAGCACCTGTTTCCTCGCCAGTCTATTCCATGACCGGATTCGCCCGCACTTCGGGGCGCGTTTCCGAATCGCTCAGCTTCGCTTCCTTGACCTGCACATGCGCCTGCCAGGCGGAACCGAGTCGCTCGAGATGCAGCTTCGCCGCCTGCTCAAACAGAAACTGGTGCGCGGTCACGTCGAAGTTACGCTCAACCTCGACCGGGGCCAGAAGACTGAGACGGCTTATGACGCGGCGCTTGTGGAAACCTATCTCACCGCTTTCCGCAGCGCCTCCGCGCAGCATGGATTGCTGGGTGCGCCGGACCTGAATGCCATCTTCCGCCTGCCTGGCATCTTCAACGGCGATAGCCGCTCCTATGAGAAGGCTTCAGGGGATCGCGGCTCCGAAGAAGAAGCCCGCGCTCTCGAAGCCGCGGTCCTTGAAGGGATCCCGCGGCTCATCGACGCCCTGAACGTCATGCGCGCGCAGGAAGGTGCGGCCCTTGCGGCTGAATTGCACGCCGCCCTCGACCGCCTGCGCAGCCTGGTCGACGAAGCGGCGGAGTTGCGCGAAGATGTGCGCCAGGCTTACTTCGAGCGGATCAGCCAGCGGCTCGCAGCCATGCTCGATGGATCGTTCGACCGCGATCGCGTGTTGCAGGAGGCCGCGCTGCTCGCCGAGCGCAGCGATGTGGACGAAGAAGTAACGCGCCTGCGCACCCATATCGATCACTTCCGGTCACTGGTGGAGAACGGCGGCGAAATTGGCAAGAAGCTCGACTTCCTGTTGCAGGAAATGAACCGCGAAGCCAACACCCTGCTTTCCAAAACAGGCGGTGTTGCCGGAAATGGTCCGCGCATCACCGAACTTGGCCTGGGCATGAAATCCGAAATAGAAAAAGCGCGCGAACAGATTCAAAATCTTGAGTAGGGACGCGAATACAAAGGAGAACACCAGCACTTTGGCAGGCATCTTGTTTCTCATCTCGGCTCCCTCCGGCTCGGGCAAATCATCGCTGGTGAACCGGCTTCGCTCGCTGGTGGAAAACCTCGAGTTTTCCGTCTCGTACACGTCGCGCACGCCGCGCGGCTCCGAGCAGGAGGCCCGCGAATATCATTTCATCTCGCGCGACGAATTCGAGCGAATGATTCACGCCGGCGAATTCCTGGAGTATGCCGATGTCTTCGGCAACTACTACGGTACGGCGCGACAACCGATTAATGAGGCCTTCGCCAAGGGCAAAGATGTGCTGCTGGATATCGATGTGCAGGGCGCTTCGCAGGTGCGCAACAAGATGTCTGACTCCGTCAACATTTTCCTGATGCCGCCTTCACCGGATGATCTTGCTTATCGCCTGCGCAGCCGCAGTCGCGCGGAAGGTGCTGTGCAGGAAGAGATTATCCGGCGTCGACTCGCCAAGGCTCGCGAGGAGATTGAGAATTACCGCGAATATGGCTATATTCTGGTCAACGATATTCTCGACCGCGCGGTCGAGGAAATGGCAGCCATCGTCGCCGCCGAGCGTATGAGCCGCAACCACGGCCCATCGACTCGCGACGACGAGGAGCTGATCGCAAAGGCGGAAAAATGCCGCCAGCGAAATTCTGAAGTGCGAATTAAACCCGTGCTCCAGGCTTTCGGAGTCGTCAACGCTGAGGCCACTCCGGTGTGAGTTGGTCGAGGTAATTTTTTGGAGAAGAGACGCCATGAGTGTTGAACAAGAGTTCGATAGCAATTTTCGCTATGTAATGGTTGCCGCGCGCCGCGCCCGCCAGCTCCAGAATGGCTCGCAGCCGCTGGTTGATTCCCGTTCCCGTAAGGCCTGCAAAGTTGCACAGGATGAAATCGCCGCCGGCAAGGTCGGTTACGTCAAAGCCGACACACCGGTGATCAAGCCGGAGATCGCGGCTCCCGAGATCCCGAAGTTCGTCAGCGTTTAAGCCGGATCGCACACATCGTGTACGGATTTTCGGGTCTCGATTAGCAACCTCCCGTAATATTCAGGTATGAAGGTTACGGTCGGGGTTTCTGGCGGCATCGCCGCTTACAAGGCGGCGGAGCTGGTTCGTGCGCTTCAACAGCAGGCGCTCGATGTCCACGTAGTGATGACTGAGGCGGCGGTGCAATTTGTTCAGCCGCTCACGTTCGCCTCGCTTACCGGTCACAAGGTCATCACCAGCCTCTGGACTGCGCCTGAGTCGTCAGACGACAACCTCGACTCGGCCATCGAACACATTGAAGCCGCGCAGACGACCGATGTCCTTGTCGTTGCCCCGGCCACGGCCAGTATTCTGGCTAAATTCGCGCACGGGATCGCCGACGATTTTCTGACCACGCTCTATCTCGCCACCACTGCGCCGGTAATCGTGGCTCCTGCGATGAACGTGAACATGTGGCAGCACCCCGCCACGCAAGCCAATCTCGAAACGCTCGCGAGCCGCAATGTGCACATCGTACCGCCCGACGCCGGATACCTCGCGTGCGGCATGACCGGCAGCGGCCGCCTCGCCGACACGCCAGCTATCGTTGAAGCGGTCCTCGGTGTGCTGCACCATCGCAACGATCTCGCCGGTGAGATCGTGCTGATAACCGCTGGAGGCACCCGCGAAGCTCTCGATCCGGTGCGCTTCCTCGGCAATCGCTCCAGCGGCAAGATGGGATACGCTCTCGCCGAAGCTGCCGAGCGCCGTGGCGCGCGCGTCATTCTGGTCACTGCACCCACCGCCCTGCGTCCGCCAGCTAACGTTGAAGTCATCCCCGTCATCACTACCGAAGAAATGCGCGCGGCCGTCCTCGGACGCATGGATCAGGCGAGCGTTGTCATCAAGGCTGCCGCCGTCGCCGACTACCGTCCGCTCAAACCGGCCGATCAGAAGATGAAGCGCAGCGGTCCTCTCACTATCGAGCTCGAACCGACCGAAGACATCCTCGCCGAGGCCGTAGCCCGCCGCCATTCGGGTCAACTCATCGTTGGCTTCGCCGCCGAGACGCAGGACGCCGTCGCCCACGCCCGTGCCAAGCTGATGCGCAAGGGCGCTGATGCCATTGTCCTCAACGACGTCTCGCGCGAAGGCATCGGATTCGATTCCGACCGGAACGCGGTCACCTTTCTCACGCCATCCACCGCTCTTGAGCTCCCGGAGATGGCCAAGCGCGACCTCGCCGACCGCATCCTTCAGGAGATCCTCGGCCTGCGCCGCCCGCAGAAAGTCGTTGCTGAGAGCATCACCATGGAGTAGCCGAGGACGGTACTATGGAGTTGGCGCGGATGTATTTTCGGAGCCACTTGAGAGCCGCTCTTCGCTGAAATGACCCAACTTACCCCCGAACTCGACCAGGCCATCCAGGCCCGCATCCGCTACTTTCGCGATCTGGGCGTCTATGACCTTTATCGCCGAGGCCAGCAGGTCCCTGACCCAGCTGACGCCGAATTAGCATCCGTATCAGTTACAAATGTCGAACCGGAGCCGCCCATCCCCGAACCCAAACCCATCCCTCCGCCCCTTGTTTTAGCCGCTTCTGCCGAGAGCATCCCAGCCGCCGATCGCGCTTCTGCACTCCAGACCATCCGTGAAGATATCGGAGACTGCACCCGCTGCCCGCTCGCGTTCCAGGGCCGCCATACCATCGTCTTCGGCGACGGAGACCCCAATGCGCGCCTCATGTTCATCGGTGAAGGTCCGGGAGCTGACGAAGATGCGCAGGGGCTGCCTTTCGTCGGTCGGGCCGGGCAGTTGCTCAACAACATGATTGCCGCGATGAGTCTCAAGCGTTCCGAGGTTTACATCGCCAACATCGTCAAATGCCGTCCGCCGCAGAACCGTGTCCCCGAGCCCGAAGAAGCGAACACCTGCACGCAGTTCCTCTTCCGCCAAATCGATATAATTCGCCCGCAGGTGATCGTTGCTCTCGGCGCGACGGCCGCGACCTATCTGCTTGGAGGCAAATCCGCGCTCGCGCGCCTTCGCGGACGTCTGCACGAAGCTCGCGGCACGAAGCTTATCGTGACCTATCACCCTGCCTATCTGCTGCGCGACCCGACTCAGAAGAAAGAGGCCTGGAAAGACCTGCAACTCGCCATGACCGAGCTTGGACTCAAGCCAACGCCGCGTCCGGAGACCTAACTCGTAGCCGGTTGGCCGCTTCTTCGCTGCTCGGACTTCAGCTTCTTGTACCCTGTAGCAAGTGCCTGCTTTCTGTGACGTTGCCCTGCCGGTCCCGCTTGATCGCGCCTTCACCTATGCGCTTGGCGAAAAGACTCCGCCCATCGGAGCGCGCGTGCTCGTCCCCTTCCGCAACGAAAAGATGACCGGCATAGTCCTTCGCATCCATGACCAACCGCCGCCAGTCGAAGCCAAGCCCATCCTCAACATTCTCGACGAAGAATCGATCCTCTCTCCGCAGCTTCTCGAGCTGGCTCAATGGATCGCGCAGTACTATATCGCGCCTGTCGGAGAAGTTCTCCGCGCGATGCTGCCTCTCATGAGCGAAGTGCGTAAGCACGTGCTCTACCGGATCAGCGATCTCGGCCGCGAAGCTCTCTTCGAAGGAGCGGAGCAGGGCTCCTCGCGCCGGTCCCGCCGCTCGCCCGACGAGCAGGACACCGAATACAAGGTCCTCAACTATCTCGAAAACGGAGACGCCATCCGCGCAGCCACCCTCCGCTCCGCAACTGGAGTTACTCATCATTTGCTCACCGGAATGCTGCGCAAGAGGTGGATCACCCGCGAGACCACTGCCGTGCCACGCGATGGCCGCCGGACTGTGCGCTATGCGGTGCTCGTTGAAGACGCGCGCCTTCCCAAGCTAAACGACAACCAGCAGGCCATTCTCGCCGAGCTCGCCGGCTCGGGAGGCGAGCTGCCGGTCGCAGAATTGCGCCGCCTCCCCGTTCCAGCGTCCACTCTCGCAACGCTGGTCAAGCGCGAGCTGGTCAGGATCGAAGAGCGTCCGGCCGACTTCCACCTCACGCAGCTCTCCACGCTGCATCATCCAGCGCACACGCTCAACTCCGCGCAGCAGGCTGCTCTCGACACCATCACAGCCGCCGTAGAAATCGCTGAATTCCGCCCCCATCTGCTCCACGGAATCACCGGCTCCGGCAAGACTGCGGTCTATCTTGCCGCCATGCAGCGTGCTCTCGATCGTGGTAAGTCCGCCATCCTCCTCGTTCCTGAGATCGGTCTCACGCCCGCCATGGCCGCGCAGCTGCACCACGCATTCGGAAATGAGGTCGCGCTGCTGCACTCCGCGCTTACACCTGAAGAGCGCTCCGAGCAGTGGCACCGCATTCGCCGTGATGAGGCTCGTGTCGTCGTCGGCACGCGATCCGCCATCTTTGCGCCCGTGGAAAATCTCGGCCTCATTGTCGTCGACGAGGAGCACGACTCCAGCTACAAACAGGAGTCAATGCCGCGCTATCATGCCCGTGACACCGCCGTCATGCGCGCCAAGCTGGCCGGTGCAACCATCGTGCTCGGCTCGGCCACTCCATCGCTCGAATCCTGGCACAACGCGCGCCAGGGCAAATACGCCCAGATCGAAATGCACGAGCGCGTCATGAACCGCCCACTGCCGCTAGTCGAGCTCGTCGATATGCGCCGCGAATTTCAGGAGACAGGCCAGGAGCATCTCTTCTCGCGCGCCCTCATCGAGCAGACCCAGGCCACGCTCGATCGCGGCGAGCAGGCCATCATCCTGCTCAACCGCCGCGGCTACTCCTTCGTTGTCATGTGCCGCGCCTGCGGCGAGAAGCTGCAGTGCGAGAACTGTTCGATCTCGCTCACCTACCACAAGCCGGTAACAACGATCGACGGGCACGCGCCGGTGGGCCAGCGCCTGGAATGTCACTATTGCGGTTACAAAAGAACTGTGCCCCAGCGCTGCCCCAATTGCGACAGCGAGCATCTCTATTTCCTTGGAGCAGGCTCACAACAAGGTGAGGAGCGCCTGCAGGAGATCTTTCCCGGCGCGAGAATCGGTCGCATGGACCGCGATACGGTAAGAGGCCGCGCTGATATGGAGCGCCTGCTCATGAGCCTCCATTCCGGTGAAATCAATCTGCTTGTCGGCACGCAGATGATCGCCAAGGGCCACGACATCCACGGAGTCACGCTGGTCGGCGTTGTCGGTGCGGACTTCGCACTCGGCCTTCCCGACTTCCGCGCCGCCGAGCGCGTCTTCCAACTGCTCACTCAGGTGTCAGGACGCGCAGGACGAGGCGAGCTTCCCGGCACTGTGCTCGTGCAGACCTACCATCCCGATCACTACGCCATTCAGTGCGCGGCGAAGCACGACTTCCACGCCTTTGTCGAGCGCGAGATGAAGTACCGTAAGTGGATGCACTATCCGCCCTACGCCGCGCTCGCCAATCTCATCATTCACAGCTCGCGCCTTGAAGAAGCCGCCGGCTGGGCGACCAGCCTCGGCCGGTGGTTCCAGTCCACACAACTCGACGGAGTCCGCGTGCTCGGCCCCGCCACAGCCCCCATCGCCCGCATCAAGCGCATCTATCGCTTCCATCTGCTCTTGAAGGCAGCGAAGCGGCAGGCACTCGCGCGCACATTGCGGCAGGCGCTTACTCAGGCTGACGCACTGAACATTCCGCGCCGCAGTCTTATCGTGGATGTCGATGCCGTAAACCTGATGTAATTCCGGTCATTGCTGCGTTGGCACAGGATTATAAATGCATTCGGGGCCCGGGGTGACATTGTTATTCGAAAACACCACCGTGCCTTTGTCGAAATAAGGATCGCTCGCGGGATCGCCGGTGAAGTGAATCGGCGCGGGCGGCAGATTGGGTTGAGCGCCCGCCACAAATGAGTCGGGCATCGTTATGGAGAAACCGAAGCAGCCGGCGATTGGACAATCGATGTCCTTGACGGCCCAGCTGCAGACATTGTCAGCGCTCTTGCAGGCTGGATTGTTTGGATTGCATCCGCACACGCCCGCGCTATAAGTGCAATAGCTCGTTGGCTGGCAAAACTGTTGCGCGGCATTAGTGAATTCCGTGGCGTGCTGGGACAGGTCGACGGTCACCGTCAGCAACCCGGTGATGGGATCGTAGGTTTTGCTGGTGATCCAGTCTCCGGTCGGCGCTGCATTCGTCACGAATTTCTGATCGGGCAGCTGAATACGCGCTGGCGCAACCGTATCCTCGCCGGCGGATTGGGAAACATTCCCGACGTAGAAGCTGTATGTCTGGTGAAAGTCCTTTGTGGCGAAGAGAAAAAACACATAGTACGTTTGGTCTTTCATGAAAATGTTAGGGTTGGCTACCATTTGGTTTGCAGCCGGAACAGTTGTGTCGATGTAATAGCTTCCGTGATTAACCGTTAGGTTGCTCCGCTGCACGCTCACCTGGCCCATCAGACGAATTACCGGCCGCGTAGTCGGGTCGTTCTGATATGCGGTGAACTCGTCGCTGGTAAGGTACTGGCGATAGAGAGGCACGCCGGAGCAGGTCTGATCGGTGCAGTTGCCTCCCCAGGTGGAGCAGCCGGCAACAGTAACCGGCATGCCGTTGATGGTCTCTTGGTGATCGCAGTAGTGATAGACGACGGTGCTCACATACTGATAGGGGCTGGTGTCGGCCGTGGCATCGGCCTGGTAGGTTCCTCCCGGGAAGGAACTCGAGCACTCAGGCGTCAGGAGTGGCGCGTTGAAGAAGGGGTCTTTATTCACTGAGATCGAGGGCTCATAAGGAGACTTGCTTCCCGACACAAGGCCGGTCAGCGCCCCGTCATCGTCGCTCAGCTCTGTCTGGCGATCGATATCCGTGAAGTTCGCTCCGAACATCCCATTTTCCCAGGTGCAGTAGGTGTTTTTGACTTTGGTGAAATCCGTTGTGAACGAATTGGGATTCCACAAAGGCTCAACGACGAAGTGGCGAATATCAACGTTCTTAAAGGCCAGGTTTCTGGAGTGGAAGGCTGGCGGGTAATAGAAGCCGTTGGGCTGCTTCCACGCGATGGCGGCATTGGGCAGAATGCAGTCGTTTCCGGGCAGATTGGTTTGCGGGTTTTGCAGAACCCCGACCTGAAAGCCATTCATCCATCCAAGCCTCTGGCATTCTCCCGGATTGTCGTTTCCACCCACCGGCGCCTTGCAATCGCCGACGGTGCCGATTTTCGTGACATGAATGTCCGAAAAGGCATCGGAGTCTTCAAAGACAGGGCCGTCGTAGATGTTGAACAGCCGCTGCGCATTGCTGAAGGAGTCGACGGGCATGCTGATGCCGTCGGCTGTGGAAACGCAGTGGTCGCCGTTGTATGGGCAGTTGAGTGAGAACATTGTGTTGGAGCTGGGATTGAAGGGACCGGCATTGGAAGCGGCGGGGTTGTCGGGAACTTCGTTGGCAGTGATGGGTTGGGTATTGCCGACAAAAAGATTTCTGAGAGACAGGTTCCAGAAGCCTTGAGCGGCGTCCGATCGGGTGTATCCGCCTCCGGTGATCTGGGTAAGTCCGGCGCTTTGGACGTCGGTGATCGCGCTGTCATGTATCAGGAACCACCATCCGCGCAGCCAGATCGCCGAAAAGTTCTTCGAGGCCCAGTTGAAGGAGGTGGTGAAATAGTCGATAGTCGTCGCAGCACAGTTTGCCTCTTCCCCATTCAGGCCGCTGCATATCGGAACCTGCGTGCAGTCCGTCTGGCCGGCGGCGCACAGCGTGGCGTGCTGGCGCAGTCCCGCGTTGACGTTTGGATAAGGAGTCGGCGCCGGGTTGGGTACCGCCGCGAGAGTATTCGTGTTCGGCGCCAGGTCCGGAGACGCGACAACTCCGAGACAGGGCGCGGTATCGCCCACGGTTTCAAGCGAATTCATCGCCGTGCTGCACGAGTTGCCGGTAAACTTCAGCATCGGCACGATTCCCGCTCGATTTGTGGTCTGCATGCCGGCATAGGAGTCCCAGGTTTCATAAACCGACGAACCGCTGATTGCGCTTGGAGGCATCCAGTAGCAGGCGCCGCACGTTCCCGCCCCCACGGCTACGTTGTACTGGAAGTCGTTCCATGTATTCATGATCCAGAAAACGGATGGATGGTCGTAGTCGGAATGGTAGGGAAAGATCTCCGCTCCCGAATTTCCGGGCTGGGCGAGAATTCCCGGTACACTGCGGTCATTGAGGCTGTCGTATACAGCGGCGCGTGCCTGGATGCCGATGTTCGAATAGAGCTGGTTGTTCGTCTCCGTAGCGTCTTCCAGATAAAAGCCGTGGCCGATCGAACGATAGCCGACATTCCGCGCCAGCAGAAGTCCCTGCGTAGCGTGCACAGTGATAAAGCGTGTATTCGAATCATGGATGGAGCTGTCCGCAACGTAAGTGCCCTGGAAACCCTTTGCCACGTCAGGCTGCGGCACGGTGCGATCCATGTGGAAGTGAATCGGATAGCGGCCGATAATGCCGCCCTGGCCGAGCTGGTAATACTCCACGCCCTGGATCTGATACTGCGCGACACCGGCGCGAATGACGGTATGGCCGCCGTAATAGCCCGAAGGAAAGTGCGGCGTGGACGAATAGCGGTCGGTGAACACCGGGGTTTCGCCTTCGGAGGCGATCATGATGCTGCGCGTCAATAAAGCAACGGCTGCCCGCGTTTCCAGGTGCCGGGAAGGAAGCTGCGGCGCCGGACGATTGGGATCGTCGTTGGGTCCTTTGCCCGCTGCAATGCTGGAGAAGTCATACGCCGTGCCAAAGTGCGGATACTTTGTGGGTGCCTGCAGGGTAATCACCGTTCCGTTGGAGTCGCTGCCCACATTCGCGATGATCACTTCCTCGGAATGGCTGGGCAGGTAATCAGTGCTGGTGAGAACGATGTGATCGTTGTTGTCCCACGTGGGAACCGGTCGATCGACATGGAAAGTCATGGTGGGTTTCGTCAGGTTTTCGGTCAATCGTACCCAGCTTGTTCCCGAGTCAGAAGGAGTAGAGGCAATCGGCACTCCGTCACGGATCCCTTTTTTGCCTTTTAGAATGATCGATCCGCCCCAGGAGACCGCCAGCACCTTGCTGCCGAAATATGCATTATCCGGATCGCTATCGGCCAGCTTTTCGTACTGGTAGAAGCAATCGGTTCCCGGATACGAATTGTCGGCCTCGTGCTCTGTCGTGCATGTACTGCCCATCGCGGGCATCGTCTTCATGACGACGTTTTGATTGGAGGTCCAGATATCTGCCGGGACGCCGCAGGTTGGTCCACTCTTGCAGGTAATGGGAGCGATCGAGTCGGTCGCCGAACCGTAGAGCCAGATCGTGACCGGCCCCGTGACCGCTCCGCTGGCACCAGCCTCCAGCGTTCCCCCATTTTCGACGAGGATCGAATGAGCGTGGAAGTCGATCGCTGCATCCTCAAATGTAAGACTGCCGCCGCCCCAGATATTCACGTTGCGATACGCATAGGTGCCTTTGGGCACCACACACGCGACGCCGTTTACCTCCAGGTCCGTGTCATGATGGTCGCCGGCCGGCAGATTGTGCTGGACGACAATGCCCCCCCTCAGGCGTGTTTCCGCTTCAGACAAGCGCGGTGGGGGAGACGTGGCGTCGCATTTCTCAGGAAGCCCGACGACCAGTCGCAACTGAGCGTCGGCATTCACTACCGACAGCGCTCCGGTCAGGAGATAAAGCAGGGCAATGGCAGGAACAGTGAGAGTCGCGCACTTCCCGCAGATACCTTCACGAGACGGCATGGCGGCCTTCCTTATTTGCAACACCTTTTCCGGAAGCGGGATCCAGGGACGAAGCAGAACGAGGGAGCAAGCTGACCGGTTGACTTCGATGTGCGGAAAGAATTCGTGCCGGTTCGCCTGATCGAAATCGGTCTGCAGGAAAACTACCGCTGAATTCTGGCGAATGCAAGGCTTTGTTTTTCGATGCCACGAAGTCGATCCATCAGCGCCGATCGCGGCGGCGCGCTCATATCTCGCAGATTGCTGGCCAGCATCCGAAACAAGAAAAAGTCCCACGCGCCCGAAGACGCGTGGGGGCCGATTTATGTTTGGGTCTGGTACATGCGCCACCGCCGCTACCTGCTCGCTGCAAAGACTTCGCAGGAACAGGTAGTGGCGTTGACCTGGTAAGAGCCTCGGGAGCCGGCTACTGCTGGTTAGCGGGCGCCGTGCTGTCAGAGGCTGCTTTCTTGTGGTGCTTCTTTGCCGGAGCATTACGAGACTGCGCTTGCACCTGGGTCTCGTCCACGGTTGTGGTCTGCTCCGTAAACGCGGCGCCATTCGGTACTCTGTATATCCTGATCGCCTTGGTCTTTTCAGCCCCGGCCTTCACCTGCAGAAGAGAAGGATTGATCTGCTGGCCGCCTTCGCCCTGGGTGAGGTAATACTTCACGTTCACCGCTCGCTGGCCGGCCAGCTGCGTCATCTTCTCCGTTTCCTCGTCCTCCGCATAACCGACGATCACATAACTATCGTTCGGCTCTTTTTGAATGAGCAGGGCTACCTGGTCAAGAGTCGCCTTGCACTCGTTGTCAACGCGGCCCGGCTTGTTCGAGTTATTGAAACTGCACTCTCCTACCTTGGTTGTTTCCTCCACAGCCACGGGCGGAGGCAGAGGAGCAACGTTAACCGCAGCTTCGCAGGTACCGGTCTCGTTGTAAGCGTTGGTCACTGTCGCTGTTGCGGTGATGGAACTACCCGGGCTGGCACCTGTCGTGTCCAGGGTCGCACTGCTGCCCGTCCCGCTGATGCGGCCGGCAGTGGTCGCATAGGCGTAGGTCAACTGACCCCCATCGGGACTTTGCGCTACCACCGACAGCGTCGCCATGTCGCCGGACTTCAAGCTGTTTGGATTGATCACGCAGCTCGCGGTCGGAGGTGGCGGCAGCTTGATCGTAAAGCTGGCGCTGCAGTTTGCCGTGTTGTTCTTCTTCTCTTTCTCGTCGGTGGCTGTCACCGAAACCGTGTAGTTTCCAGGCGCCACACCGGTCGTGGTTATGTTTGCCGTTTCGGTCGTGCCCGAGACCCGGCCGCCGGTGCTTGTCCAGGCATAAGTGAGTGGGTGTTTAGGATTGAAGTACTGCGTTGCGACCGTGGCCGATACCGGATCTCCGGGCATAACCTGGCTGGGAGAAGCAGAGCAGCTCGCCGTTGGCGGGATCGGAGGCGCGCCGCCGAACGTGAAGACGATCCCGGCGAAATAGCGGAAATTATTCTGGTTGGCGGTATAGTTAGCCACGTGGTTGGCCGAGAAGCGAGTCAGCAGATAATCCACCTGGACAGGCCGGAACGAAATAACCTGGTTGACTTTGAAATCGATGCCTCCGCCGGCTGCCAGGGCGAAGCCGTTGTTATTCCCGGAACCGGATGCAGTTTCGCCTTCGGCATTCGCGATGTTGGCGTATGCGTTGGTATGCGCGGCGCCCACCAGCACCTCGCCGAAGGGCTGGACCTTTCCGGTGTGCTTCTTGATCTGGGGACCAAACATGTAGGTGAAAACATTTCCGTTCGCGGACCCGGTGTAGCCTAGCTTGTTGTCAAGCTGGTTCTTCAGCCCGCTGCCCTGGGTATACCCCATAAAGTCGGCCTTGACGCCGAAATAATTTCCGAAGTTGACGTCAAACTCGCCGCCTCCGCCGAATACATTGAAACTCGTAATCGGAGCCAGGTTGGGATGAACGTTGACAAACGAAAAGCCAACCGGCACTTCCACCTTGGGAACATCCTGGCCCCACGCCACACAACCAAACAGCACAATGACACATAGTAGAAATCTCTTTTTCATCGCCGCCTCCTTGCATTCGCTGCCCGTTTCATCTCCCCAAGAAACAAGCGCGTTCCTTCCGACGCTCGATCAAGGGACTCTTCGTCCTGTTGCTACTTCACTACAAGCAGTAGTTGGCGAACACTGTCACTTGCGACAGGTGACGCATGAATTTCCATGTTGTTTCATGGAGCTTGTCGACGACCACGAGCAACGCTGACGGGAAACCTGGGCTCGATGATTCGCCTGACGCGAGGTTTTGGTGGAAGAAGTTTTTTCCAATCGAAGGATGAGCCTGAAGGAGGACGGTAGGCAGGCTGGGGAAGGCTCCTTTTGGTTTTTGAATGTCTATATTAGCGATCGTAGCCGGGGCGGAGGGAATGTGGAAATCGGTTGTTTCG
>Ga0210390_10000900_pt1 | contig 29955 bp, 19 predicted proteins | sample IncBWH11OmetaG_FD_161050 | JGI IMG/M metagenome (GOLD analysis project Ga0210390, IMG submission 161050) | Forest soil microbial communities from Barre Woods Harvard Forest LTER site, Petersham, Massachusetts, United States - Inc-BW-H-11-O ...
CGCAGGTCACGCAAGCCAGACCGCCCGTCACCGCCTCGGGCCCGCCGCAGGGCCGCACGCTGCGCCGCAGGCAGCGCGTGTCCACGCGACCTGCCGAATGATGCACCAGACGCAATTCTGCTCACTTACTGGGCGGTCCCGAACGTATGCCGCAGCGCATGCGGGTGCCCGGCCGCCACCCCGGTGGGCTGGCGGTGATACCGGAAGATCGTCCGCAGCCCGGCAGGGGTCAGCGGCTGCCCGCGGCTCGGTCCCTGGCCGCCACGAACAGCCGCGGCGAGGATGTGGCCGGCCGCTCTGCCAGCAGGTAAGCCTGGATCACGCCGGCTACCTCCGGATCCAGCGGGACCCGCCGCTCCTTGTCTCCCTTGCCGGTTACCCGGACCCACCGGCCTCCGATGTGGGCATCACGGACGTTCAGCCCGAGCACCTCAGCCGACCGCAGGCCGCTGAAGAGCATCAGCCCGGCGATAGCGCGGTCCCGCCACGTCCGCAGGCTTCCCAGCAGGGCCGCGGTCTCCTGCCGGTCCAGCCCGCGCGGCAGCCGCCGCGGCTCTCGCACCCGCAGCCCGGACCGGGTCTTCGGCCGGGCCAAGTGCCCCAGCAGCCTGGCCCGCTCGCCGCCGGGCAGCCCGGCGCGCTTCCCGTCCCCGCGGGACCGGCATCACCGCATCCGGATCCCGCATCTGCCGGAACGTGAACAATCCAGAGATCGCCGCCAGCCGCCGGTTCACCGTCGCCGGCGCATACCCCGGTATTCCGCCCGTCAGCGATCGAGTACACGTTGCCGCCCGGCCGCTGCGCGGTCACCGCTTCCCGGCACGCGGCTAGGAACCGAAGCATCACATCCTTGGTCACCTCATCCAGGCCGATCCCCTCACCGGCCAGCCACCGGGCGAAATGCAGCAAGTCGAACGCGTAGGGAACTCATTCACCAGCGCGAACCGGCCAGCGCCCGGACCGGCCAGCCGCCACCGCCTGCCGCACTCTTCCGCGACAAGGCCGCTGTCATCCGTCATGGCCCACATGTATGCCAGCTGTATCAGCAGTCAGTCAACAACCCGCTACTCAACGGCGTGTCGTGGCGCGCCGCGACCAAGGGATAGCCGGTTAAGTGAGGAACCCGGACGGCCGAGCAAGATCCTGGTACCGGCGGCCTGGAAGACCGCGTCGAACGAAGCCTGGGCACGCATGAACTGCCGCCACGTCGGGCCGGACCGGCGAGGCGCCGGATCAATGCCGCAGCACGCAGGATCTCCCACACAGTGGACGGCGCTACGGCGATGCCGAGCTTCGCCAGCTCACCATGGATCCGGCGGTGCCCCCACAGCGGATTCTCCTTTGCCAGGCGAACGACCAAGCGGCCGATGCCCGGCGCCGTCGGCGGGCGGCCGGGCTTGCGCTGCTTGCCCGTGTCGTACCTACCGCTAACGAGCTTGCGGTGCCAGGCCAGGAGCGTCGCTGGCGTCACGAGAAAACGCCGGACCAGCACCTCCGCGGCAGGAGCCGTGCCAGCGCGGCAAACCACACCCGTCGCCCGGCTCCTACCGTACCCGGCCAACATGCCGACGCAGCGCCGCGTTCTCGTGTCGGAGCACGAGCAACTCGGCATCCTTCGCCCGGTCTCCCCAGAACACCAGGATGACCAGGCCGAGCACGCGGCACGTCAGCAGGTAAACGATCTTGAGCAGCACCCCGGAAGCCAAGCACCACTGCGCTCATCATGTCGGCAAAGAGTGCAGGTGACCTGCCCAATCGAGTATTCAGGCGGCACAGGCACGGATACGGTGAGGCTCGCCAGTCGATGGTGCCCCGCCCCCTTATCCCGTGTGCCTCGGCTTTCAGGTCCGCAAGAATAGTGACATCCTGCGTTCCAGGGAGGGCGGAATGGCTAACGGGCCCTGGCGCGCCAATCGTCTTGCTCTGGCTGCGGGTGCGCTGGCCTTGCTGGCGGGCACCCCGGTGGTGTTGGCGGCGGCTAAGTCAAGAGTCCTCGGCTCTTGGCAGCGGCGACCGCCGCGTCGGCGGTAATTGTCGTGTTCAGCGCTGTATCGTAAGAACGCTACAAGCGTCTGGTAGAGCGTCGCGACGAGCAGGATCTCCGCGAACCCGCTCTGTCTATATCTCCTCTGTCCTCAAGGCCGCCAACTCCTGTCAGTAATTACACGAACGCCACTCCGCCATGACTCGCAAAACATCACAGGACAGACGTTTAAAAAGGTCCGCAAAGATCCTGGGAGTCCGTGCCGGGCAGGTCATCCAAATCCTTGACGAACGGTGGCGGCTTCGGCGCGCAGAGCATTGGATTCAGCAATTCGGTCCAGCGCCGAGAGGATGGCTCTGAGGTTGTCCAGGGATGCGACGAGGTCGAGACAGTGGCGGCCGGGGTTTGCCGCGGCGAGTTCGCGGCGGATGTCAACGGACTCCTGTGCGACAGGGAGAGCATCCACGTGCCGACCCAACGCGGAGAAGGAGATGCCGAGGCTGTTGAGGGAGTCGGCAAGACCGGGACGGTAACGGCCGGGGTTTGCCGCGGCGAGTTCGCGGCGGATGTCAACGGACTCCTGTGCGACAGGGAGAGCATCCACGTGCCGACCCAACGCCGTGAGCCGGATACCCAGGCTGTTCAGGGATGCGGCTAGGCTCCCGCGGTACCGGTCAGGGTAAGCCGCAGCGAGTTCGCGGCGGATGTCAACGGACTCCTGCGTCACCGGGAGAGCATCGACGTGGCGGCCCAACGCGGAGAGCCGGATACCCAGGCTGTTCAGAGAATCTGCCAAGCCAGCGCAGTAGCGGTCCGCGTTCGCGGCGGCCAGTTCACGGCGGATGTCAACGGACTCCTGCACCATCGGGAGCGCGTCCGCGTGGCGGCCCAACGCGGAGAGCCGGATGCCGAGGTTGTTGAGCAAGAGGGCGAGTTGGGCTCGGTAACGGTCGGGGTCTGCGGCAGCCATTCCTCGGTAGATGGTGACGGATTCTTGGGTGATGCGGAGGGATTCCACGTGGTAGCCCAGTCCTGTGAGGCGAACGCTGAGGCTGTTCAGGGAATCAGCCAAGTCCGCGCGATAGCTGTCGGGATCAGCCGCAGCGAGTTCGCGGCGGATGTCGACGGATTCCTGAGCGACAGGGAGGGCATCGGCGTACCGGCCCAACAGGTGGAGTCTGATTCCGAGGCTGGTCAAAGCCTCGGCGAGTTCAGGTCGGTAGCGGACAGGGTCCACGGCAGCTAGTTCCCGGTAGGTAATGACAGCTTCCTCAGCCACCGGCAGGGCTTCGTGCGCTTGCCCTGCCTGGTGGAGGCGGTAGCCGAGCCGGACGCGCCATCGGGCGATCTCGGCCCGGTCTGTGTCTCGGGACAAGGCATGGATAATCCGCTTAGTGAGGATCGTGTCCGCTTCTGCAAGCACCACCGTGGGGTAAGGGATCGCTGTCTCGATCTCGGCCAAGACGTCTCGAGACGCATCAGCATCGCCGAACACATCGGCCAGAACGCTGCCCAGCTCACCGCCGGTCTGTACTGCGACGGCTACAGCGACGGCACCCAGGGCGCCTAGGTCCGCACGCAATGCTGCCGCTATCAGGGCGGGTGCCTGGTCACTGTGCCTGCAGGCCCGGGCTAGTACCGTCAGCGCCCCGTGGGCCTGTTCTGCGGTCAGCCCGTGCAGGCATGCCCTGGCGAAGTCGGGGGCATCGCCAAGCTGGCAGAGGACGTGCCACTCAGCGAGGAGGTCCGGCTGTAGGTATCCCCACCAGCGCGACGATGGCACAGAATCGGGTCGGTCGGCAGGATAGAGCTGCCGGAGCCATCGTGCGATCCTCCGCACCTTTCCCGATGGAGCGTCGGCCAAGCCGGGAACTCTGCGCAGCGCCTGCACAGCCTGAGTCTCGTCGGTAACAGGGACAAGGCAAGCCACCGCAACCGCTTGCGCCGCGACCACTGAATCCACCCCGTCTGGTCCGGTCAGATCGGCTGTCTTGGCACTTCCCAGCCAGAACGTCTTTTCCCGTGCCAGCAGCCCGGCCAGGGCCTTCTTATCGGCGACTACCCGTACCGGACCCTCACGCCGGTAGTCGCGGGCGTCCAGTACTGCGAGAAGCGCGGCCGCATGCAGCACCAGGATCGGCGTCGGCTCCGCTATGACCGGCACCTCCACCGTACCGGGCACCTCCGTACCTAGCGCCCGGGCGAACTCCGGTACCGCCGCGCGCACCAGATCAGCGCCACTGGTCGCCCGGCTCACCACAGCGGCCAGCGGCAATACCTTCGCCGCCGCAACCAGTCGCCGGACATCACCGCCAGGGCATGCCTCGAGCTGCGCCCACCACTCACCAACGCCTCGGGCCACCAACACGATCCGCAGTCGACCGCCAGCGTCACCGGCCGCCGCTCGCAGTAGCTCGGCCAGGCGGGGCCGGATCTCGGCATAGTCCACGATCAGCAGAGCCGGCTCTGGGCTGACCGCGCGAACCGCGCGAACCACATCGGCTTCCCCATCAGGCCGGACAATCCGGCACAACCATCCGGCCTTCTGCTGCTCCTCCGCAAGCTGCAGAACCAGCCGCGTCTTGCCGACGCCGCCCGCTCCCGTGAGCAGCACCACCTCGGACGCGCATTCATCCGCGCACCACTCCCGCAGCACTGCCAACTCCGGGCGGTCAATGAAATCGACCACCCGCTGATCAGGCCGCAGCCACCATGCGGCGCTCCCCAGTGCCTGGCCGACGGTTCCCACCAGTGCCGGGCTCGATACCCGGTTAAGCAGTTCGAGTGCGGCACGATCCGAACACAGGCGGTCAACTTCTTCGGCTCGCCGTTCTCTCCAGCGCCGGGACACCTCCGGAGCCAGGAGAATGCCGACGCCGATGATCGCGGCACCTGTTAGACCGCCTCGCCACTGGCCCACGATAGCGAACCCGGCCGCAACTAGCACCCCTACGGTGATCGCCATCCCGCGCCAGCGCCATTTCCGCACGCCAACCATCGTGGCGCAGCCAGGACCTACTGTCACCTGAACAGTCGGTCCGAGGGTCCTACTGGTGAGCACCCAGCATGCGTCGTCAGCCGCGAATGGTCAGGGCCCTGCGCGGTGGACCCTGAGACATCCCCGGGCGCCCAGAAATATTCGATGTCGAGTCGCTGCCCGGACAGGTTAAGTGAGGCATCTGGACCCCGCTCAGCACGACCTCGATCCCCGCGTCATTGAGCACGGCGTCAAATAGGCCAGGGAATTTGCCATCCCGGTCCCGGATCAAGAACCGCGCCCGGCTCCCGGCATCCTCAAGATCCATGACTAGGTTCCTCGCGGCCTGGACAACCCAGGATGCGGTGGGATGAGGGGTCGCGCCAAGGATCCGGATCCGCCGACTGACGTGCTCGATTACCGTCAGCACGTACAGGCGCGCGCCGATTAAGGTGACGGTCTCGAAGAAGTCGCAGGCGAGCGGCGCCCCGGCCTGGGAGCGCAGGAAACTGGCCCAGGTGGCAGAGGTGCGCTCGGGCGCTGGGTCGATCCCGGCCTGCTGTAGGATGTCCCACACGGTGGAAGCGGCGATCTTGATGCCGAGGACGAGGAGTTCGCCGTTGATGCGCCGGTAGCCCCAGCAGGGGTTCTCTCGTGCCAGGCGCAGCACCAGCAGGCGGATGGAGCGGACGGTGCGCGGCCGGCCCGGGCGCTCGGGGCGGGACCTGGCCGCGTGCGGGCGCGCCAGGATGTCCCGGTGCCAGCGCAGCACCGTCTCGGGCCGGATCAGCAGCCGGAACTGGCCGAGCACGTCGCGTGGGAGCCGGTGCAGCAAGGCGGCTAGGAACGCCCGGTCGGCGGGGCTGAGCCGCAGCCGGTTCTTGCCCAGTTGCCGTTCCAGGACCGCGATCTGGCGGCCGCAGCGCCAGGTGAGTCGGCGGCGGGAGTCGCACCCGCCGCCCCTCGCAGAACCGTGCGGGAGCCTCTCGGCTCACACGGCTCCCATCGTCCAGCCGTCGGGCTTGACGCCGAACCGCAAGTGGGCGAACAGGTCCGGGTACCGGCGAGCCGAGGCCGCCAGCAGTTCCCGCGCCTTCTTCTCCCGGCGGCGCAGCCGTTTGAACTTCCGGCACGCCCATCTCACTAGGTAGTCGTTGATGCGCCGGAGAAGGGGATACAACTGGGACTGGTAGAAGCGCCCGTAGTAGTTGATCCAGCCCTGCACGACGTTGCTGAACATCCGCGCACGGTCCGCGAGGGTCTTGTCACTGCGGTTGGCCAGGTGCCAGGAACGCAGCACCCGGCCCATCGCCTTTATCGCCTCCTTGCTGGCCCCGGCAGGAAGCTCACGAATTGCCTCCCAGCCCGGCTGATCGCCAGCCTGGGCCGGAACGTATACCCGAGGAACGCGAACGACGTGTGCTCATGCAGGCCGCGCCTGTTCGCATCCTGTCGAGTAGCCGGGGGCATCTCAGCCCCGGCTCTCACAGATCCGTACGTAAACCTCTCGGTTTATACGGCTCTTGTCGTCTTGGTTACCAGACTTGCGGTAGCGCGGCAGTCCAGGCCTAGTGCGCGAAGAAACGGGGATACCGTCGGGTGACCCCGTTCCACGCGCTATGGGCTTTCCTGCGTGTCCGCAGCCGCCGGTATTTGTTGCGGACCCAGCGCAGCAGATAGGCGTTGATGCGTCCCAGAAGGCGATACAGCGCCGACCGGTAGTAGGCGCCGTAGTAGTTCATCCAGCCCCGCACAATCGGGTTGATCTTGCGCGCGAGGTCGGCGAAAGTGTGGCCGGTGCGATAGTGCAGCCGCCGGGACCGCACCTCCGCATTGATCTTCTTCAGGGCATCCTTGCTGATCGCGGTCAGGAACGCGGTGAACGTCGCCCCGTCCTTGCGCCGTGCTCCCCAGGCCCGGAACGTGAAGCCCAAGAACGTGAACGAGGTGTGCTCGTGCGAGCCGCGCCTCTTGCCGTCCTGGCAGTAGACGATCCTGGTCTTGTCCGGGTGCAGCGCCAGCCCGACCGCTTCCATCCGCTGCATGGTCGCCTTGAGCACGAAACGCGCCTGGCGTTCACTGACGCAATGCACCACCGCGTCATCCACGTACCGCTCGAACGAGACGGCCGGGAACTCCCGCGCCATCCAGGCGTCGAACGCGTAGTGCAGGAACAGGTTGGCAAGCACGGGCGAAACCGCCGAACCCCGCGGGGTCCCGCGGTCGCGCTGCTGCAAGGTCCCGTCGGGCAGCTGCAGCGGCGCTTGCAGCCACCGCCGCACATACAGCACCACCCACGGGAGGTCAGTGTTGGCCTCCACCGCCTTGACGATGAGGTCCCAAGGCACGCTGTCGAAGAATTTCCGGATGTCCAGATCGATCATTCGCGGTAGGGACCGCCCTTGCGGGCGGCCCCCCGCGCAGATCCCAGCGAGCGGAACTACCGCACTGGGCTCTGCCTTGGGTTCTGGCGTCGAACCGGACGTTCGGCCAGGGATGCGTGATCCGGGCGGTGGGGAGCCATCGTGCTTCGAGACGGCCCATCCGCTCCCAGGTCAGGCGGTGCTGTTCCCCGAACGGCCCGCCCTGCCATCACAGCCAGGCTGGCGACCACGGGACCTCCCGGTTCTCGCGCCTGAAGACTCAACGCATGCACAGGCTCTTTGACCGCGCGGGGTCCGCTGGCAGCTCGCGGTAACGTGGCCAGCGGTGTTGCCTTCCGGCCACTGGGACGGCGTCGGCACCCCGGAAAGTTGATTTCGCGGCTCGATAACCCGGCCTACGTCTCCCTCTGTCAACGCTTCGCCTGCGCCCTCACGGACGCCGACGCATGACCCGAGGTCACCGTGGATCGCTACTCCTTCGATGCAGGACGTTCTCATGTCCCTTCTTCAGGCTGGTTTTATCCCGGCGCTCCCCAGTCGGTCTTCCAGCAGCGTTCCCGGCATGTCCCCACCGCATCCAGCGCCGACCGCCCCGGCCGGTAGCCGTAAGAGTCCGGGTAGAAGATCTACTCGACCCTCTCCCCCAAGGCCCCGGCCACCACCGTCTGCGCTATCCGGTCGGCCACGGTGGGTACCCCGAGCAAATGCACACCTCCCCCGCCTACTTCAGGGATCTCCACGCCCCTGACCGCCAGAGGGAAGTACGAGCCGGACGACATGCGATTCCACAGCTTGTACAGGTTGCCTTGCAGGTCCTGCCCGAACTGCTCGATCCTCACCCCCGTCCACCCCTGGTGCGCCCTTGCTGGCCCTAAACTTGCGGAACTAAGCAACCAGATCACCGAGCCAGTCTGTCGTCCAACCGCCCGGCCGTGTCGGCTAGGGCTTTGACGAGATCATCTCAAATTTCGGGCGGCCGGCCCCCTTCATGTAGCCGACGTAGTGCGCGCTGCCGAGGTGCAGCAGCATCCCGGCCTCGGCGCCGCCGTCGCCCGGCCACTTCATCGCCGGGTAGGAATTGCACCGCACGCACAACCAGGTGTACTCGCCCTGGGCCTGCGCGCGCAGGTTCCCTGGCAGCCACGCCGGCTGGTCGGCGCTGATCTGCTCGACGTGCTTGAAGACCGAGCCGCAGCCTTCGATATCCGCCTTGCCGCACATCTCGCAGACGGCGATCTTCTGCTTCTTGCTGAACAGTCCCATCTTGGTCTCTTTTCTTAGATATTGGTTGATATTTCGCCTGAAATCGGTGGATCCGGCGGCCCTTACAGCAGGCTCTTCAACAGCAGCAGCCCGAGGTCGTCCGGGGTCCACCGCCAGGGCTGGCCGCCCAGGTCGTACTTCTCGGCGAGTTCGGCGCGGTGCTCGGTGGCGACCTGCGGGGTGGTGCGGACGACCATGGAAAAGTGCTCCGGGTTGTCCAGCAGCAGGTCAACCGTGTAGGTCAGCTGCATGAGCAGGGACCAGCCGTCCTTCGCGTCGTGCAGGAACACCGGGAAGATCGTGTTGTTCCTGGTGAAGGTGTTACTGGCCTCCAGCGCGGCCAGCCGGTCCTGCTTGATGTCCTTGGCCAGCCCGCAGGTGATCATGAGCTTGCCCTCGCTCCCGCCGCCGAGGACCGAAAGGATCACATAGTCCGTCTCCGACAAGCCGACGCCGATGCCGGCTCCGGCGAACGAGTCGGGTATCTCCATGTACTTCAGCCCTACCTGCGCGCACAGTGCCTTGATCCGGTCCAGCTGGCCCTTAGCCAGTGCGATGAACTCGTCCATCAGCAGCCTTCCTAAACGTTCGCGCTGGGGTTAGTGATGGACTTGGCCAAGAGGAGGGCCACGCCGACGACGACCTTTTCGGTCCCGGTACGGGCGACGACCCGGTCTTCCGGCAGCTCGGCGAGTGCCTGCACGGCGCTGGCAGCGATGCGCTCGTAAGCGCCCTGCTTCGGGGGCGCAATGCCTGTGTCCAACTGCAGCGCCAGGTCCGCCTTGGGGACGACGTTGATCATGATGAAGTAGGCGAACATGAAGATCCGGGCCGCTACCCAGTACTCTCCCTGGGCGTTGGCGAGCGCCGCCACCTCGGCCCACCAGCGCCAGGGCCGGTTGAGCACGTCATCGACGGACTTGCCGTTGGGGCCGGTTTCCATGAGCACCGCCTGAGCACTTCGGAAACCGCCTAGCCGCCAGAAGGCGTCAAGGCACTCCCACATGGCGTCGTTGTTGCCCATCGCGGCATCCCAGCGATCCAGCAGTTGGGCTGCTCTCGCCAGGTCCGCAGCCGACAGCGTGGGCGGTAGCTCAGGGACAGGGACTTGGGTGGCCTTGGACTTACGGTCGAAGAGGCCCATGGCGGGTTCCTTTCTGCGCTTGCGGTAATCGAGGCCGGCTCTGTCAGGGCTAGGGCTGTCCGGAGCTGTCCAGCAGCCGCATGGCGGCGCTCAGGTCGGTGGCCAGCTGCCGCAGTTCCGCGAGTGACTCCCTGGCGTCACCGACGACCACCACAGCGTGCCGACTGTCGAACCCGCGCCGGGCGGAGTCATCCCACCCGGCGCGGGTTTCCGCGAGCGTCCGTTCCAGTACGTGCACCGCGTCCGCCAGGGCAGTGACGGCGGGGTCGAGTGAGGCCGTCACCAGGCGCCCCAGCTGGCAGGCAGGCGGGTGATGCCCAGCTCCCCCGCGATCTGGAGGCGGTGCCGTCCGTTCAGTACGGTGACCGAGCCGTCGGGCCGACGTTCGACGCGGATCGGGTCGCTGCCGAGGAACATGTCGTAGACGTCCGCCGTCCGGCGGAGCGGGGGCGCGCGGCGCGCGGCGTCCCGCGCGGCGAAGTCGTCGCGGTTCAGCCCCCGATCCAATCCAGGGCGGACCGTCTCATCCCACGCCGAGAGGGCCCACAGGTAGTCGGCCCGGGTGGCGCCGCCGCGGCCGAACGTTCCGGTGATCGGGTTGTCGGCGAAGCCGGCCTGCGCCACGTCGAGGTCGGACAGCCCGCAGCCGACGAGCCACCCGGCTCCGCCCGTACCGGGCGGTACGCCGGGCGCCCCCGCCGCTCTCCAGCCCAGTCCCGCGGAACCACCCAGGCCCCCCAGTCCGCCAGCCGCCCGGTACGCGCCGAGCTCGCGGCCGCGCAGGGCGAGGTCGCTGCCGGCCGCCGTGACGAAGCCTGCGGTGTTCGCCGCCAGGGACCGCTGCAGCGCGGCGATGCTGACGGCGACGTCGGCGAGCCAGGTGACCACCTGCCGCGCCGACGCCAAGGACTCCCTGGCGCGGGCCAGGTCCGCCGCAGCGACGGGCCGCAGCTTCTCCTCGGGACCGAGCGAGGCAAGCAGGTCCGCCAACTCCGCCACCCGGCGCGACCGGCCGACGGCCTCGGCCTCGGCCTCGGCCTGCGCGCCGCTGGCCACGGCCATCGCCCAGGCGAGCACGTCGGCCGCCGCCCCGGCCCACCGGACGAGCCCGGCATCGATCGCGGCGAGCGCCTCTTCGCGGGTACGTACCTCGGCCATCGCGGCTAGCCCTGGTACCGTTCGAGCGCTTCGGCCTTCTTCAGCAGCTGCGGCGCGTAGGAGTCGCGCAGCCGCTCGGTGAAGCCAGTCAGGGACCGGACGGTCTGCTGGAAGTCCTCCTCAAACCGCTGCCGTTCGGAGTCCTGCCAGCCAGTCGCGGCCAAGCTGCTTCGCAGCTGGCGGGCGATCGACTCCAACTGCCCTGCCGAGTTGGTGAGCTGGCCGGCGAACCGGCGAAGCTTCTCAGGGTCTGCCTTAACGTCAGGCACGGGGGGCGTCCTTTCCCTGCGCGGAACCATCCAGAGCCGAGCCGTCCACAACCGAGCCGTCCAGGACCGAGGCCAGCCAGCCCGGTGACGGCGGCGCGAATGCCATGAGCCGGGTGAGCACGCCCCGGTCGTCGTTGCCGAGCACCAGCTGCCGGTCGCGGATCTCGGCGGCGCGGTCGGTGCCGAGCAGGGACAGCGAGTCGTCCGCGCTCATCTTGCCGGCCACCCGCCAGGTGCACTCCCGGATCATCCGCGACGACAGCCGGCGCGTCGCGCCGGACAGGGTGTCGGCCCACATCCAGGTGTGCACGCCCGCCTCGGGCCCGTCGCGGAGCACCTCCCCGAGGGCGTCGGCGAGGTCCGGGTCGGAATCGACCGCGCCGAAGCTGGCATCGAGCTCGCGGGCGCGGTGAATGCCGAAGAGGAACGTTACGTGGCTCCGCGTACCCGGACCATCGTCTGCCATCCGGTCCCTGACCTCCTTGCGCAGCTCCTCCAGCAGCGGCGCGAAGGCCCGGCGGCGGCGCAGCCGGATCCGGCCTCGGTCATGCAGCGGCTCCAGTAGCTCGACCAGCCCGTCGTCGACGGACATGAAGTCGATGACGTCGATCCGCGCCGGGCCGAGTGCGGCGGCGACCACGCAGGCCGCGAGCAGGCCGTAGGCGGGGCCGTCCGCGCCCGGGAGCGCGCCGTCGGCCCCGTCGGCCGGGTCGCCGCTAGCGTCGCGGAGCACGGCGAGGACGTTCGCGCCGGACTCCCGGCGCAGCACGATGTCGCCGCCGCCCGCCGTGGTCATCGGCACGCCCGCCCGCAGCGTGACCGGCGAGGCACCCGAACGGCCGGCTGCGGCTGGCGCTGCGAGCTGCGCGCGGAAGTCAGCCGGCGCGGTGCTGCCGAGCGGGACCGCGGCGTTGCCCTCGAAGACGACAGGACGGCGGCCGAACCCCGCCGCGTCCGCCCGCAGCCGCAGCCGCCGCAGCCGGTCGACGCGCTCGGGCTCGGCGAGAAGCGCGCCCTTGAACCGTTCGTTGGCCTCCACCGCGCCGCCGGACGCGTTGAGTATGCCGTCGCCGTGGGTGGTGAGGTACTGTCCGGCGTCGTTGCCGTCGCCGAGCACCTTGCGCGCGTCCGCGTCGGCGGCAGGCAGCAGGATGCGAACCGGCAGCAGCTGCGGCACGTGCGCGCCAAGCGCGTCGAGCCCGGACAGCGACTGCGAGCCGAGCAGCACGTGGATGCCGAAGCCGCGGCCCTGCCTAATGATCGTCTCAAGAAGGCTGGCGGCGGCTAGTCCCAGCTTGTCGTTGCGGGCGAACAACACCTGGAACTCGTCGAACACAAGCAGGATCCGGGGCAGCGGCTGCCCGGTCGCCCCGCGCAGCGCCTGCAGCCCGGCGTGCCGACCTCCGGTGGCGCGCAGCAACTCGCCGCGCCTGGACAGTTCCGTCTCCAGCGACTGCAGCACCGACAGGCCGAACTCCCGGTCGGACTCGATCGCCACCATCCGGGCGTGCGGCAGGCCAGCCTCGGCGTAGGCCTTGAACTCGACGCCCTCCTTGAAGTCAATCAGGTACAGCTCGAGTTCACCGGGACTGTAGAGGGTGATGAGCCCGCCGACGAGCGTGTGCAGCAGGGTCGACTTGCCGGAGCCAGGGCGGCCGACGAGCAGCGCCCCCGCGTGGTCGCCGGAGTCAAAGGACACGATGGCCGCGTCACGCGCGCCCTTCTGCCCGATGGGGGCGAACAGGCCGTTCGTGGAGTCGGCTTGCCACCAGGTCGACTCGTCAGCGGTCGTGACGGTCGCGGCGGACGGCGGCAGGTCGGTGCGCACTCCGCGTCTGGCGACCTGCCCGAACAGCGAGAACGCCTTCTCGAACGTCACCGCAGACGCGGCCTTGCGCACCGCGCGGCGGCCGACCGAGTCGATGACGGCGGCCCCTGCCCGCTCGCCCGCTACAGGCGTCCCGGCGTTTTCCAGCCGCATCTTGAGCTGGTAGCCCCGGTGCTCGCGGACGAAGCTGCCGCCGACCGCGATCCGCAGGGCCTCCTCAGCCAGCTGCGCCGGGTTGATGCCGCAGCCAGGGGTGACGCCCTGATTGGCGAGCAGCAGCGTGCGCACCCCGCAGCGCGGCCCGTTGGCCATGATCGACTTCAGCCGCTCGAACGTCTCGTCGGTGAACCCGGTGGGGAAGTCACACACCACGAGGTAGCGGTACGGCTCGGCGGTCTCCCCCGCCGCCAGGTTGAACTCGTCGATGGTCTCGAAAGTGGTGCGCAGGTACTTCTGGATCACCAGCTCGATGTGGGCTGACAGCTCGGTGAGCTGCGTGGCCAGGTCGGCAGGGGCAGACCACGCCTTGCCGCCGACCAGGTCCTGGTCGAACTCGCCCAGGCCGAGGAACTCCGCAACCGACTGGCCGAGACCCGCCGGGTCGAAGAACACGAGCCGCATGTCGCCAGGCTCGGTGGCGGCGAGCTGCCGGAACAGCAGCGTGCGGGCTAGCGCGAGCGCCCGGTCCCGGTCCGCCGCCGGGTAGCTGAGCTCGACGTTGCGGCGCAGCGTCAGGAAGAACGGCGTGTGCTCCCCTGAGCCGAACGCCGCGTTGTCGCCGAGGTCCGCGTCGTCGACCGGGACCAGGGAACCGACATAGAGGTCGTCGAGGCCGGGAATGGCCGGCGACGCCGCCCAGTCGTCCCAGGCTGCGGCGTCCCAGGGTTGAAGCGGCGCCGGAAGCGGGCGAATCGCCCGCCGCGTGACCTCACGCGCCGCGGCGAGGGCGGCTTCGGCAGTGGCGCGGCCCTCGGCGGCCTGCCGGGACCGCGCCTGCGTGGCGATGCGCAGCGACTCCTCCAGCCCGTCCTTGACCTCGCGGAGCCTGCTGAGCTGTACCGAGTACCTGGCGAGCGCCAGCCGCCCCGCACGGTTAGCCTGGCCGCCGAAGCGCTTGGTGCGCTCCTCGATGAACTTCTCCCGTGCCGTCGCCAGCTCCCGGTCGAAGACCTGCTCCTGCGCCGGGATCACGCTCCAGGATCCGTTCGGGTTCGGCTGCAGCCACGCCTCCGGTGTCTGCGGCATGCTTGTGTCTTGGTGATAGGCGTATTCGAATTCGGCGTCCGGCTCCCGCTCGAAGTTCCGCTGCACGTCGTCAAACGCCTGCTGACGCCGGTTCAGGGTGTAGTCAACCGCCCGGATACGCGTCTGCTCTTGGTCGACCACCGCAGACGCGGCCTGCCAGAGGGTCCGCAGCCGGCTGCGCTGCCGGGTGATCTCGGCCGCATGGCTATCCGCCGTACGCAGCAGGTTTCCTACCTCGGTGATCTCATGCACCCGCACCAAGCGACCCCCGGTCCGCACCCCACGCGATAGCAATAACAATCCACCGGAACATGATTAGCGGCAGCGAGTGGGCGCGACTAAACCTCTCCCCTGTGCCCACCCGACCGAATTGCGTTAACTCATAATCCGGGATGCCTCGCCGGGCACTGGACAGATTCCAGCGAATCCGGCGACATTGTGGAATTCCTCGTCGCTGAGGCGCTGCACCAAGGCGGCGGCAGCTTGGCAGAACTCGTCGGCCGGAGCGTCGGCGGACAGCAGCCGGTGGGCGCTTCTCGCGTGGCCGAGCGCGGCCGGGCGGTCTCCGAGCGCTAGGCACACGCGGGCCAGAAGCAGGTGCGTGTATCCACTGCCGCGCCATTCCGAGTTGTCGTTGCGCGCCGTCTCGAAGTCCAGCACATACCGCAGGCAGACGCGGGCGCGCTTCAGGCTGTCGGCATCGCCGAGGATGAGCAGGGCGTATCCCTGGTGCCTGCGGCTCAGCACGGCGTTCGGCGAGGTGGCGCCGTAGATCAGGTCGCGTGCGGCGCGGACCCGGTCGGCCTCGGCATAGGCCTGCAGAGCAAGCGCTCGCCGCTCTTCCTCGTCACCGGTGCGTTCGGCCTGGGCGAGCAGGCAGCGGACGAGCAGGTTATGTGCGACCAGTACGAAAGGGTGCTCGGGGCCGTACCGGCAGATGCGGGCATCGATCTCCTCGCGGAACAGTTGCTCCGCGTCCGTCAGGTCGGTTCCGGTGGCCCGTCGACGGTAGGCGCGGGCGAGGTTGGTACGCGCCAGGCTGGTCAGGTAGGCACGGCTGCCGTAGGTGTCCCGATGCCATTCATAGGCGACGAGCAGCCCGTCGACGACCTCCGCCGACACGTCGCCGATCTCCATCCGCTTGTGCAGTGCCTGAGCCTGGATCCGGCGGGCCATGGGGTCGGCGGGAGCAGCCTGACGGAAGAAGCGCGCCAGGCTGGACCACACGCGCACGCCCGCGACCCCGGGCAGGACGGAGCAGCGCAGCAGCGCGGCCGTGCGCGCCATGCGGAGCACGGCGGGATCGCCGACCGGAACCCTGTCGACCGGAACCCTGCTGACCGGAACGAGCGGGGCCTCCGTGGGCGCGAGCAGCCCGGCTTCGTCCCAGTCGGCGGGCTCGGCGTGGCCGGCGAGGAGGTCAGTGGCGTGCTGGGCGGCACGCCGCCGGTCGGCGGGACCGCGGCTCGACAGGACGCTCAGCGCCTCTGCGGCGGCGTAAAGCCAGGCCGCCGGTTCCTCCGGCAGGCTCGCCCGCTCCGCATCCTGCCGGGTGGTGCGCGCCGCGCTGGCGCTCACCGGCCCGTCACCTCGCCGAGCAGCGCGGAAAGGCCGGTCAGTTCCGTGTGCAACTGCCGGGCCTGCGCCGCTGTCAGCACCCGGTCCCCTTCCCTGCAGTACAGCAGCTGGTCGGCGAGTTCGCTCAGCGCATTGCCCGCCTTGACCGCGACCGGCTCGGGTGGCTCGCTGAGGAGACGCAACGCCTCGCTGCGGACCACGTTGAAGGCGCCGAGCGGGGTCAGGCTAGCGTCGTCAAGCACGGCGGCCACCAGGGTGCCCGCCAGCGCCGCCAACTCGGCGGCCGTGGCCTCGACGGCCGCGCTGCCGACCCGTTGACCCACGAACCTCCGGCGGGCGAGCACGTGCATGTCCTCGGAGACGCACCCGGGCGCCCCGGCTGGCGCGCAGGCCGCGAGGGCCGGGTGGTGGCCGACCCATGCCCCCAGCGCCCGCAGGTAGGACGCGATCACTTCAGTAAGCGACATCTCGAACGCGTCCGCGACGTCGACCGCGCCCTGCCGGTAGGGCCAGAAGGACACGATCTTCACTTCCGCGACAAAGGCCTCGCGCGGCTTGATGCTCGGGTCCGGCCCGGCCCAGCGCCTGATCCCGTAACCGCTCTGCTTAGCGGTCCAGCGGTTGAACACGGAACCGGACGCGAAGTTGGCGCCGCGGGCTACCCCCTTGAGCAGGCCGGGCGGATTGACTGGCGGCTGCTGGAAGCAGCCGCCAGTGCAGGATGAGCGGTACAAACTTAGGATGCCGCCGAAGGCGTCAAAGCAGCGAACATGATTGGCCCACTCGGCAGACTGTGCACGCGCCTCGCGCAGCCATTGCGCGCTACGTGTCCGTGCCAGATCCTCAGCAATCGACGGCACGTCTCCCCCAAGACCCCAAGAGTGCCGAACCTACATTACGATTTCCCTACTATGTAGGATAAATCGCATTTACGGCAACCCAGTTCGCCATGCAAGCGTGTGCCTGCCGATAATTTCGTCCACGCAGCTCAGGCGCCATGATCGTACTCGTTCAGGATCCCGCCGAGCCGTTGGCGTCGCCGGATGTCCAGGTGGGCGATCTGGTCCGGGTCAGTGATCGGCGGCGGTAGTGGACACAGGGGCCTGGCGTTGGCGATGCCCTGGGGAGGCCCGTGGTTGTAGGGTGCATTAACTTATGCCTCTGAGCTGCAGTTTTCCGGATCAGGCGTGATTTCATGCCGCCCTGCTCGTACTCGCGTCTCAACCTAATAAGAGCTACTGATGCTGCTCGGTCGTCCTGCTTATGAAGCGGGACTCAGTGCTTGCCTACGCGACCGCGACGGCCAGAGAACTTGATGCTAGCGGCCACGAAAAAATGCGGGTGTGCGGCCAGTTAGCTCCAGGTTGGCGGCCATCGTTTCTCCAGCTGTGTGGCCATTTAGGTCAGGGTGTGCTGCCAGGTTCTCTTGCCGGTTTATGGCGTGTCGTGATGTGGGTGGTCCCTCCGGTGTGGATGGGTTTGAGGTGATTCGCCTTACCCATCGGTGTCCGGAGGGACCATGACCAAGTCTGGCAGGGAGATCATGGAGATTTTCGAGGCGTTTGACCTCACGGGGACGGCCTGGTCGGCGGCGCAGCTGACCGGGTGCGACGCGAAGACGGTCGCCCGGTACGTGGCTATCCGGGAGGCGGGGGGCGACCCGCCGGTCCGGGCTGGGCGGCCGAAGCTGATCGACGCGTTCATGCCGAAGATCGAGGAGCTCGTCGACCGGTCCAAGGGCAAGATCCGCGCTGACGTGGCGCACCGCAAGATCACCGCGATGGGCTATGGCGGGTCGGAGCGGTCGACTCGCCGGGCGGTCGCGGAGGTGAAAGCGGCCTGGCATACGGGCCGGCGCAGGCGTTACAGGCCGTGGATCCCGGAGCCCGGGATGTGGCTGCAGTGGGATTGGGGTGACGGGCCGCGGATCGGCGGAAGGAAGACCCAGCTGTTCTCGGCGTGGCTTGCGTGGTCGCGGTTCCGGGTGGTGATCCCGGCCCGGGACCAGCAGCTCGGCACCTTGACCTGGTGCCTGGACCGGGCGCTGCGGCAGGCCGGCGGCGCGCCGGCGTACCTGCTGACCGACAACCCCAAGACGGTCACCGTGGACCACGTGGCCGGCATCGCGGTCCGTCACCCGGAGATGGTCGCGGTGGGCCGGCACTACGGGTGCACGGTGGCCACGTGCGTGCCGTTCGACCCTGAGTCCAAGGGCGGGGTCGAGGCGACGGTGAAGATCGCCAAGGCCGATCTGGTGCCCTCGGATGCGAACCTGCTGCCGGCCTATGGCAGTTTCGGGGAGCTGGAGGAAGCCTGCCGTCAGTTCTGCAGCCGGGTCAACGGCCGGGTGCACCGGGAGAGCGCAGCGGTCCCGGCGGACCGGCTGGCCGCCGAGCGGGAGATGCGGTTGGTCGGCGATGACCAGACGGTCCGGTTCGGGTCGGTGCGTTACTCCACCCCGCCCGGTCATGCCCGGACCCGGGTCTGGTGCGGGGTCGCCGGCCAGGAGCTGGTGATCACCGCCCGCACCGCAGCCGGGGCGGCCGAGATCGCGCGGCACCGCCTGTCGGTCCCGGGCAGCCCGCAGATCTGCGACGAGCACTACCCGGACCACCCGGGCGGCAACGGGCCGCGTCAGCCGAAGCCGAGGCCGCGGACGCAGGCCGAGGCGGCGTTCTTGGTGATCGGCGACGGCGCGCGCCGCTGGCTGGCCGGGGCCGCCGCGTCTGGCGCAGCCCGGATCCGGTCCAAGATGGCCCGCGCGGTCGAGCTGGCCGCCGTCGTCGGCGCCGACCGGGTCGACGCGGCGCTGGGCCTGGCGGCGATCGCCGACCGGTTCGCCGACGGCGACCTGGCCTCGATCATCGACATCAGGGCTCTCACTTCCCGGCCCGGCACCGCTGTCCGGCGCGTCCTGCAGTTCCTCGATGACCGCGGCATGCTCATCCCCGACCCCGCCCGGCAGGGCACCGCCGTCGAGCGCACCATCCAGCAGCACATCCAGTCCCTTCCCGAGCCCATCGCCGGCGAGGTCCGCCAGTGGGTCAAGGTCGTGCGCGGCGACGGCCGGCGCGCCCACCAGGAACTGCCCTACTCCACGGTCCGCAGCTACCTCAACTGCTTCTACCCCGTCCTGGCCGGCTGGAGCCAGCACGTCACCAGCCTGCGCGAGATCACCCGCGACGACGTCCAGACCGCGCTCGGCCAGCACCCGGGCGCCAGGGCACACAACCTGCTTCCCGCCCTGCGCAGCCTGTTCCGGGCGCTCAAGCAGGAGAAGATCACCTTCCGGGACCCGGTCCGCGGGATCACCATGCGGACCATGCAGCGGCTGCCCGCCCCGATCCCGTCGGACCTGCTCCGCGGGCTGATCGACCGGGCCGGGACCCCGATTGCCAAGGTCATCGTCGCCCTGATCGCCACCCACGCGCTCGGCAAGAAAGAGACGACTTTCCTGCTGACCGAGGACCTCAACCTGTCCCGCGGCCAGCTTGCCGTCCGGCGCCCGACCGGAACGCACACTGTCTACCTCGACGACCTCTCCCGCACGCTCATGACCGGCTGGCTCCGCGAACGGCACCGCTGCTGGCCCCTGACCCGCAACCCCCACCTGCTGGTCACCAGGCACACTGCCATCGACACCGCCGGCCCGCCGATCGCCCATACCGTCCTCGACGCCATCTTCGGCGATCTCGGCCTCACCCCGTCCCAAGTGCGCCAGGACCGGATCCTGGACGAAGCCCGGCACACCGCCGACCCCCGTCCACCTCATGCGCGTCTTCAGCCTGTCAGCCCACCCCGCCATGAAGTACATCCAGGCAGCCCATTCGCGCTGTTGAGCGGACCGGCGGTGAAGAAGTCCGGCGCCACGATCCCCTGCGCCTGGGACCGCAGGAACTCCGCCCAGCCCGGGCCATCCCGGCGCGGAGCCCGGTTGATCCCAGCGTTCTTCAGGATCTGCCAGATCGTGGACGGCGCCACCGTGATCTTGAGACCCGCAAGCTCGCCGTGGATCCGCCGATATCCCACGACTCGTTCTCTCGCGCCAGCCGCAGCACCACCGACCGCACCCTACGGTGGGTCGCCTGGCGGCCCCGGTGCGACAGCCGCGCCCACCGCCGGCGGACGATGTCGTGGTGCCAGCGCAAGATCGTGCCGGGAGTGACGATCAGCCGCATCGCCGCCAGGCGCTCGGTCGGCGTCGACCCGGCAAGCAGCGCCAGCCACGCCCGGTCCGGCCACGTCAAACGCGAATGAGCGCGAGGCCGCTCGCGCTCAGCCACCATGAGCTGACGGCGTAGCATCAATGCCGGACACCGCCTGGCCAGGACCGCAGGCACCCGCCAGACTCATCCCGGGGCAAGATCCCGGCCCCAGTTCCGATGGCATCGAAACGCTTTCGGCACTTCAGCGGTGGTTCACTCGCGTTCGCCTTCCCGGCTTGCACCTGACGCATCATGTGCGCCTTTTCCGCAGTGCTCACCACCCCGGCTCATTCACCGACGCAGCCTGCGGTGGTTTCGGACCTCTCCCTGCATGAGCGGTCCCGGAGGGCCCACCTCCATTACCAGTGCAGCACCACAACCAGCGACACGATCTCCTACATCGCAACCTCTAGTTGTGTTCGTGGCGCACAGATCTCGGCGTCCTTCCACCAGCACTCCTGCCGCGACAGGCCAAGCAGCGACACGGCACGGGTGACAATCAAAGATCAGCTTCAAGCCCACAAGCCGAAAGATCATCCCACGCTCTGGCAGGCGCGTTCGATCGGGCAGCCGGCAATCAGCGGAGTATTTGGCCAGGTGGCACAGGTTTTCGGCACTCATAACCTCACGCGACCGCGAAGACCCGCACATAGCTCCTCCCGCCTGGACGAATAGGGTTTCGGCACAGGCACCGCTCATTCGCCGCATCAGGGAACGGTGGGTAGCGGGTTCGGGCTGGGTAGCAGGGAGCAGGCATCGGGGCTGGTCACCACGGCCTGTGCCAGGGCGGCGTATCCCGAGCTGCTGCCGTCCAGTGTCAGGTTGACGTCGTCTCCGGCGTTGGCGGCCGGCTGCAGCGCCTCGGGGCTGGCTCCGTTGCTCACGGCGGCGTCGAAGTCGACGGGGCAGGCGGGCAGCGGCGTGTCCTGCATGATCGTGGTGTTGACCTGCTGGCGCTGGGTGTCCACGGACGTGGTGCACGCGTCGCCTGCGGCGGAATTCACATAGCCGGCGCACGGGGTCAGGGTGGCGGTGATCACGTTGATGCCGAACGCTTGCAGCTGGTCTTCCAAGGCCTGGTAGGCGTCTGTGAGATTGCCCGCTACCGGGTTGGGGGCGATGGCGTTGGCGGAGTTCTGGAGCAGGTCCTCCAGTCCTTCATCGATGACCACCGTGCCGACGTCGGGCTCGGCGAGGATGTCGCGGTCTACCCGGGATATCAGGCTGACCCCGCCGGTGCCGGTGCCGCCGCTGAGGACCTGGTTCGATTCGATCCCGGCGTCGACCACGCCGTAGCCCTGGGCCAGTCCCTGGGAGGCGAGCTGGCCCGCCAGCCGCTGGCTGGGCGCGTCCTGGGCATCGGAGATCGCCTGCGACGTGCCGGCGTCGGTGACGTTGTCACCGGCCACCACGACGGTAGGTGCTCCGGGGCTTTCCTGGCCGGACAGCGTGGCCGCGGGGGTTGTCACGTCCACGCCGGTAAGCACGGCTGTGGCCCCGGTCGATGACGAGCCCGGGCCGGTAAACGGTGTTCCGGTGACGTCGCCGGTCTGGTCCGGCACGGTCGCCGGGGCGAACCAGGTTTCCGCGCCGCTGGCCCAGCTGTTTTCCGGCAGGTCCGGCAGGGAGGCGTTCTTTATCCAGAGGCTGATCAGGAGGTCCTTCCCGGCGGTCACCGCGAACGGCAGCGTGACCGGGTCGGAGTAGACGTCGCCGCCCTCAGGGATCGTCACCGAGCCGGATCCGGCGAACGTCAACGGCACCGGGGCCTGCGCGGGGACCGCGCCGTCGAGCGCCGGGGCGACGGACACCGCCCCGATCATCAGCGAACCGGGTCCGGTCTGGGAGGTGAACCCGGGGTTCTCCAGCCGAATCCGCAGATCCGAGGTGCCAGCCGGGGCGCTGATGTTGGGCGAGGCGGCGATGCGGATGGTCTGGTCGCCCCAGGTGGTGCCGGACGGCGGGGCGGACGCGTCCTCGACCGGTGAGGCGAACGCGCCGGTCCACGCCTGGCCCGGCGGCGAGGATGCCGTGCTGCCGTCCGGTTCCGGCGTGGCGGTGGTGGTGTTGCGCAGCGCGATGCCGAAGATGTGCAGGCCCGGGATGACCTCGCTGACCGCGGTCGGGCCGCTTCCGGCGACCTTCGCGCGCACCGTCGCGCCCACATCGGGCAGTTCCACGGACGTGACCGTGCACGAGGCGTCGACCGGCACGGCGAATTCGTAGATCGCCGCGTGCGCGGCTGACACGCCGCCGGTCCCGGCCACCTGCGGCAAGTTCACCGCGGCGATGTCGGACGGCCCGGTTTGCCAGTCAGGGACGGTCAGGTCATAACCGGTCTGGGTGCCGTCCGGGCAGCCGCTGGCGTAGTTGATCGTGCCGGAAGCGGGCGCGCACTGGCTTTGGACGGTGCCCAAGGCCGTGGCGCCCGAGCAGCGGCTGCCGGTAACCGCGGTGCCGCCCGCGACGGCGGGCGCGGTGACATCTGAGGCGAGCACTGCGCTGTCCGGCGACCCGGTCATCAGCCCGGGCACCCGGACCTGCGCACCGGTCGAAGCGGCCAGGAAAACCACTGCGCCGCCGTGCCCGCCCGCCGCGCCGGCGCCGATCTCCTGATTGGCGGCCAGCAGGCTGTCCTTCCCGCAGCTGCCGAAGGCGGGAACGGCGAAGGACGCGCCGTCCACCGTGACCGTCTTCCCGGCATCCCACCCGGCGCCGGTCAAGTCGGCGGCGTCAAAGCCGGTACCGGTTCCGTCGCCGCTGGCAGCCCCGCAACTGGTCCCGGAACTGGCCGAGATCATCGTGGTCCCGTCAGCGGTCAGCGCTGCGGCGAAGTTCGCGGCCAGGCTGGCACCGGTAGTGAAGGCCGCAGGGGCATCGCCGGCGCCGGAGAACGTCCACGCCTGCCCGGCCGGGGCGCCGTTGGTCACTGCCGAGTCCGCGCCGGCCGCGTTCTTCTCATAGACCCACAGGTTGTGCGAACCCGGCGACGGCACGCTGATCTTGAGCGTGGCTTTACCGCCGCTGATCTTCGTGCAGGCCGAGGTGGCCGCGGTGGTCGTACAGGTCTGGCCCGCCGGGATCGTGCCCGTCGTCGGCGGCGGGCTGTCCAGGCCCCACACGAACTCCCTGGCCGCGTTGGTGCTTGTACCCGACTGGGTGATGGTGAAGCTGAGCGTGGCACCGAGCGGCTGCTCTGTTGTCTGGTCAAAGCCCGCCGTCAAGGTCGGCGGAACGGGAGCCGAAGCGGCGGCGGCCGCCGCGGCAGCAGGCCCCAGTACTGCTGCCGCGAGCACGACGATCGCCGCTGCCCTTGCTGAATTGCGCATAACTGTCCCTTGTTTCATCGGGCCGGGCAGGCTGAACGGAAATGATGACCATCAGGACCTGATCCCGCTGGTGACGGCATGCTTTCCCGCGGCCGCTGCCGGCAGTCTCTGGCAGCGTTCTTGACTGGCGGTTCCCTGCGCCTTCCGTCGCCAGGGTAAGGGAGCGGCGGACCATGAACAGGTAAACGAGTCGGATGAGCATGACCGCCGAGCGTAAACCAGCAGGTCAGGTCACACGCAGGGTTTTGACGCAGCACACGGGATCCGAACTGGAAGCGGCCAGCCCCGGTGCGCTGTGGGCTGGCGTCGGCGGTCAGGTCCGGCCGCAAGCAGGCCGGACCTGACCGCCACCCGTGCGATGCCTGCGATTAATTGCAGGTGTTTTCCCCGTAGTTAATCCAGAAGTAGGTGTAGTCCCCGTCGAGCACTATCTTGCCGTCGTAAACACATGCCTCATGGCCGTTCGACGTGTTCAGCAGCCAGAGCGTTGACCCGCCATTCATGTGGGCCGAGCCGGGATTCGGGGTGATTCCGTTGTTGGCGAAGTCAAACGGGATCCCGCCGCCGTTCGTGCTATTGGGCAGCGACCACCAGTTGCCGTTGAAGTTGTCGCCGCTGAAGAAGCACGTATGGCCTGCCGGGCAGGTGAAGTCCGGCGACGAGCCGCTGGTCAGGCCAGACAGGTCGGAGGTTTGTGCCGTTGCCGCGTCCGTGCTGAGAGCGAGGCCGCCGGCCGCGAGGATGGCCACGGCCGAGCTTGCGGTTAGGACAGACAGTCTCCGGGCTACGTTCATCATGTCTCCTTCTGTGGCGCTGTTTCTCCCGACGGCGGAATGAGCCCGCAGTCGCACGGTGGCCCGCGCAAGTAAGCCTGCTCGCGCCTGGGCCGGGGATACCAGGCGAACTTGGCGGCGAATGACCGGCAGGCCCCGCCTGCCGGTACCGTGATGGCTGAATCTGGAAGATAATCGTGTGGCAGGGGAACTCCGGAGTTCCTGTCATCACGCTGAACGCCCAGCAATTCACGCAATACGGCCACGAGGCCCGTGATGCTTCGCCGAGCTTGATCCTCCCGGAAATGATGAGCCGTCTCCCCGGCTTCAATGCCAGGTCTTATCTCGGCTGTTTTTGGAAGGGCCGCTGGCTCTTGTCGGCGGCGGGCCCGGGCAGTAGCATCAGAAATCAGCTCCCGGCGGCTCTCATGCCGGATTCCCGGTGATCACGCAAATGGTTTTCGCGTGAGTGGTTATTCCGGCGGCGGGTTTTCCCGGCGGGCATTTAAATCTGGTGTTCCGTGGCGCGCCCGGCCGGGCGGCCCGGTTGGCGGAAAGGGGACGGGATCATGACAGGTGATGCCGGGGTGTTCGGGGAACGCCTGCGTGCGTGCCGGGCTGCTGCCGGGCTGTCTCAGGAGGGGCTGGCCGGCCGGTCAGGGGTCAGCGTGCGGGCGATCAGGGACATGGAGCGCGGCCGGACACGCTGGCCCAACTACGAGTCGGTCCGCCGCCTGGCGGACGCGTTAGGGCTGGCGGGGCAGGAGCGCGAGGGGTTCCTGGAGCTGGCGCGGCGCCCGGTGGCCGGGCCGGCCCCGGCACCGGTGCCGGTGACTATTCCGTACCGGGGGCTGAGCGCGTTCGGTGAGCAGGACGCCGGGTTGTTCTTCGGCCGGGAGGATGCCGCAGGGCGGGTGCTGGAGCTGATGTCGGCGGCGCTGGGCGGCGCCGGGCTGGTGGTGGTGTCGGGGGTGTCGGGGGCGGGGAAGTCCTCGCTGCTGCGGGCGGGGGTGCTGCCGCGGCTGCGGCAGGCGGGGCTGGCGGCGGCACCGGAGGCGGCGGCGTGGCCGGCGTTGGTGTTCACCCCCGGGCACAGCCCGCTGACCGAGCTGGCGGTGCGTATCGCGCCGCTGGCCCGCGCCGACGCCGCCGCGCTGCGCGGCCAGCTGACCGCCGACCCGGCCGGGTTCGCTGTGACCGCCCGGCAGGCCGCGCTGGCCGCGGCGGATGCCGGGCCGGGCTTTCCCGCGGGCACCAGCCATCCGGCGAGCCGGAGCCGGCTAGGTGCGCTCGCAGACGGGGGGCAACGGCGGGTGGTGCTGGTCGTGGACCAGTGCGAGCAGTTGTTCACTGCCTGCCAGGACCCGGATGAGCGGCTGGCATTCATCACCGCGCTGTGCGCCGCCGCCGGGGATGGCGCCGGGCAGCGCCCGGCGGCAGCGGTCGTGCTGGTGACACGCGCTGATTTCGAGGCCCGGCTGGCCGACTTCGCCCAGCTGACCGCGGCAGTGCGGGACCGGTACCTGCTGACCGCGATGACCGGGCGGCAGCTGCGACTGGCAATCACCGGCCCGGCGATCGCCGTCGGCTCGGCCGTGGAAGATGACCTGGTCCAGGTGCTGCTGGAAGAGGCCTTTGCCCCGGCGCGCGGGGCCACGGCCGGGGCGGGAGGGCTGCCGCTGCTGTCCCATGTCCTGGACCAGGCCTGGCGGACTCGGACCGGGACCGCGGTGACGCTAGGCGACTACGAGCGCACCGGGGGAATCGAAGGGGCGGTGGCCGCCAGCGCCCAGCGCGCCTACCAGGCGCTGACCCCCGCCCAGCAGGAGGTGGCGCGGCAGGTGTTCACCCGGCTGACCGCGGCGGGGGCCGACGGCACCGACACCGCCGTCTCCGCGGCCCGCGCCGACCTGACCGGAGGCGGCGGCACCCGCGCCCGGGACGTGGAGGCGGTGCTCGAGCACTTCGCCGCCGAACGGCTGCTGACCCTGGACGCCGCGACCGTGGCGATCAGCCACGAGGTGCTGCTGACCGCCTGGCCGCTGCTGCGCGATGACTGGCTCGCCGACGCCCGCGGCGACCGGGTCACCCGCACCCGCCTGCACGCCACCGCCGCCGAATGGGCCCGCGCCGCCCGCGACCCTGCCTACCTTTACACCGGCACCCGTCTGGACGCGGCAGCGGCCGCTGCCGCGCGGATCAGCGCCGACCCGCGCCAGATCCCGTTCAGCCCCGCCGCCCGCGACTTCCTGGCCGCCAGCCGCCACGCCAGCCGCCGCCGGGCACGCACCCGCCAGCAGCTCACCGCCGTGCTGCTGGCCCTGATCGCCGCGCTGACCACCGTATCGGTCACCGCCGTGCGCGCCGACCGGACAGCCTCAGCCCAGCGTGACATCGCCGCCTCCCAGCGCGACACCGCCGTCTCAGACCTGCTAGTCAGCCAAAGCCAGGCCCAAGACGGCACCGACCCCGCCTTCGCCCGCAAAGAAGCCCTCGCCGCCTGGGCCCTCGACCCGTCCCCCCAGGCCCGCTACGCCATGATCCAGGCCGCCGCGAACCCCCAGGCAGCCACCATCTTCCCCGGTTCCGGCAGCGTAGCGTTCAGCCCGGACGGCAAGACACTGGCCACCGTTGACAGCAAAGGCGCGCGGCTGTGGGACGTTGACACCGGCCGCCAAGTCGCCGTTCCGTCCGCTGAGCCCGGCAGCGGACAGCCCAGCTCATTGGCGTTCAGCCCGGACAGCAAGACGATCGCCGTCAGCAATGCAACCGGGGTACAGCTGTGGAACGCGGGCACCGGCCGCCAGGCCGGCAAGCCGTTCGCTGCCAACAAGACCAGCTTCATGGTGTTCAGCCCGGACGGCAAGACACTGGCCACCACCAACGGCCAAGGCGTCCAGCTGTGGGACCTGGCCACCGGCCAGCAGATCGGCGCGACACTCACCTACCACGACGCGTCGATAACCTCGATGACGTTCAGCCCGAACGGCCGCATCCTGGCCAGCTGGGGCAAGGGCACCGTGTTGCTGGTGGACGTGGCCACCGGCCGGCAGATCAACGAACCGTTCTCCAACGGCGGCGGTCTCTCGGCGGCGTTCAGCCCGAACGGCCACACCCTGGCCATCGGCGACGGTGACGGCGCGCGGCTGTGGAATCTGGCCGCTGGCCGCCAGCTCGGCCCGGTAGCCGGCGCCGGAACCGGTGACGCCCAGGCGGTAGCGTTCAGCCCGGACGGCGCGATGCTGGCCACGGGCGGCAACCAAGGCGTCCAGTTCTGGGACCTGGCCACCGGCAGCCAGATCGGCCCAACCCTTACCAGCAACGACGGGCCGGTCGAGTCGCTGGCATTCAGCCCGGACGGCAAGGCACTTGCCGCCGGGACCGAGGACAATACGTTGCTGTGGAAGCTGACCACCGCAGCGTTCCGGCAATTCCGGCCTCCTAAGAGTGTTCCGTTGTGGTGGTCGTCAGCGTCGGTGGTGTTCAGCCCGGACGGCAATACACTCGCCGTGCTTGACTACCCACACGTCCGACTCGCCGGTACGGCGACGCTGTGGGATGTGGCCGCCAGCCACCAGATCAGCAAGCCCGTCGCTATCACAAGCGGCTCACCCGAGGCGTTCGTCCCGCACAGCAGCCCCCAGACGCTGGTCACTGGCATCTGGCCTGACGGCCTGCGTTTCTGGAATGCCACGACGGGCCAGCTGATCAGCAGCAGGCTGCTGGCCGCCGACAGCACCTTGCTGGCTATCAGCCCGGACGGCACGATGGCGGCCACCGTCAGCCACAACGACCACAGCGTCCAGGTGTGGAACCTGGCCACCGGCAACCAGACAGCAAACCTCACCAAACACAACGGCCTGATCAACGCCCACTCGGCTTTGTTCAGCCCGGACGGCAAAACACTGGCCACCAGCAGCGGCGGAAGCGTCCAGCTGTGGAATCTCACCACCGGCAGCCTGACCGCGACCCTCACCCCCAGGGCGGGCATCTACTCGTCCAGCTCGATGGCGTTCAGCCCGGATGGCAAGATACTCGCCACCGCCAGCGACCACGGCGTCCAGCTATGGGACCTGGCCACCCGCAGCCCCACCGGCCGACTGCCCACCACCATCGCGAGCGGCCCGGTCACCTCGATGGCATTCAGCCCGGACGGAAAGACACTGGCCACCACCAGCGGCCAAGGCGTCCAGCTGTGGGACCTGGCGACCGGCGGCCAGATCGGCGCAACCCTCACTGACGGCAGCGACGGGCCGATCAAGTCGCTAGCATTCAGCCCGGACGGCAAGATACTCGCCACCACCAGCCTTAGCCGCACTGAACTGTGGGACGTCGGCTACCTCACCGACACGCCGCTGCAACTATGCTCCCAGGCGGGCGGCTCCTTCACCCCGGCCGAGTGGGCCACACACCTGCCACCAGGCACCCCGTACCGCAACGCCTGCCCGGCATCCGCAAACGGATGACCCTGGTCAGGTGGCCGGGGAAAGCTAATAAATAACCCCAGAGTTCCTGACCAAGAAATAACCCACCTCAGCCATGGGGGGTGGTGTTGGGGTGGGGGCGGGTAACGGCGGGTCAGGCGGCTGATCTGAGCGGCTGGAACTGGTTTCGGGCGTGCTGACGCCAGCCCGCGGCGGGGTGCGCGGCTGGCCTTCGGGAGGCCGGGTCAGCCAGCTGTCACGGGGTCAGGCGGCTTCTTCCCGGGGAGTGACGACGACGTCGAGGCCGAGGGCCTGGAGCTGGCGGATGTGACTGCGGGCCTTGCGGTTGCGGTCGGTGTGCTTCGCGTAGTGGTCCGGGCCGAGTTCCCGGTAGCGGGCCGTGGGTTCCTTAAGCAGGTGCCAGACGATCACGAGGATCGACCGGCCGACGGCGCAGCTGGCCTTGTTCCATCCGCTGCCGGGGCGGGAGCGGATCCGGCGGTGCCGCTCGCCGAGGAACGTCGCGGTGCGGGCGGCGCCGTTGCCGGCGCCGCCCGCGATGCGGCGGGTGTAGCTGTTACCGTGGCCTTTCTTTCCCCGGCTCTTGCGGGGGCCGGACTGGTTCGGGACGGGCGCGAGCCCGGCCCAGGACACCAGGGCCTCCGGGGCGGGGAAGACGCTCATGTCCAGGCCGATCTCGGCGATGAGCGCGGCGGCGCTGTTCTCGGTGAGGCCGGGGATCTCCGCGAGCCGCGTCACGGCAGGCAGCACGGCGGCGTCCTCCCCGCGGCCGGCGCCCGGGCCGGTCGCGCCGTCGGCGTCCACGCCCCAGGCGGCCGGGATCGCCGCGATGCGCTCGCGGACCCTGGCTTCCAGCGCTGCGATCTCGTCGTCCAGCATCTTGATCATGCGCAGGTGCGAGGCGGCGGCGAACGCGTGCTCGTCACCGAACTGCATCCCGGTGAACGCCTGCTCAAGCTCGCCGAGTTTGCCCCGCATCCGGGTCTGCGCAAGGTCTGCCAGGACGCGCGGGTCCCGTTCTCCCTTGATCATCTCCTCGACCATGGCCAGGACCGACGCGGACCCGGCTAGCTTCGACACCACCGACGACAGCTTGCACAAAGCGGACTCCAGCAGCTTCTCCAGCCGCTGCCAGTAGCGGGTGCGGTCCTGTGTGAGATGGGTCAGCTGGCGGGTGTACTGGCGCAGCGCCCGGATCTCCGGCGGCGGCACGAAGCTCGGGCGCAGCAGTCCCATCTCGGTCAGCCGCGCGATCCACTGCGCGTCTTCCCTGTCGGTCTTCGGGCGGCCGGGCAGGTTCCTCGCCTGGGAGGAGTTCACCAGCTGGACCTTAAGCCCGGCGGCCTCCAGCACCACGAACCAGATCCGCCAGT